>Ga0209706_10000074_pt1 | contig 45564 bp, 38 predicted proteins | sample PPLLaktember2015_6_FD_187263 | JGI IMG/M metagenome (GOLD analysis project Ga0209706, IMG submission 187263) | Freshwater sediment microbial communities from Prairie Pothole Lake near Jamestown, North Dakota, USA - PPLs Lake P8 Core (1) Depth... | ecosystem: Environmental > Aquatic > Freshwater...
ACCGACAAACAAAAACAACAAGTCCGCCGCTGGATTTGCGGTAAAGACCCGCGTCAGTACGGCTTTGACTTCGGCCTGTGGACACGCCGGATTGTCGCCGAGATGATCCAGGGGAAATTCAAAAAGAAATTGAGTGTTACCAGCGTTGGACGGCTCCTGGCCGAACTTCAGATTACCCCGCAAAAACCGCTCCGCCGTGCCTATGAACGCGACCCGCAGGCGGTGGAAAAGTGGAAAACCGTGGATTATCCAAAGCTCAAGAAACGCGCCAAACGACGCGGGGCGGACATTTTCTTTCTGGACGAAGCCGGGATTCGTTCCGATGTGCCACTGCAGCGAACATGGGGAGCCAAAGGCCAAACGCCGATTGTCCAAACCAGTGGCCAGCGTCAATCGGTCAGTGCCATTTCGGCGGTGACGGCACGGGGTGAATTCTGGTATTCGGTCTATACCGGCCGTTTGAACGCCACGCGGTTTGTGGAATTCCTTAAACAGTTTATGCGGCATCGTCTTCGCCCGGTCTTTCTGGTGGTCGATGGCCTGCCGGCTCATAAGGCCAAACTCGTTGCCACGTATGTGCAATCGCTGAAAGGAAAGCTGGAACTGCACTTTCTTCCCGGTTATGCACCGGATTTGAACCCGGATGAATTCGTCTGGAATTATCTGCGGCACCACGGCACGACCAAGGCGCCGTTGCGTAAAAACGAATCGCTCCGCCGCCGCGTCGAGGAAAACCTGGCGGCCATTAAACGTTCACCACAATTGGTCAGTTCTTTTTTTCATGCCAAATCTGTAGCCTATACCATGTACTGATTAGTAATTACAGTTGCAAGTCATCCTGAATATGGTCGTTGCAGCGTAATGTGTTTTCTCTAAAAGTTTTGCAAAGATGACGCCAACATCAAAACTATTTTGATGCGTTGATTCTGTTACCTAAGCAGGTTGGAAAGGTGCTTTTGGAGCGGTCGGATCAGCAGTTGGTGGATTTTCAGGCTGATAGACATATCCCTGATGCGTAAGCAAGAGCGAAAAGGCTCTATATTGCTGCTGACGGCACTAGGCTTTGCGGGCATGCCAGTCGATGTTTTGTGTCGGTCTTGCAGGGCGGAAGATGGGTTCTGGCCCCCAGTCGAGTTGAGGGCAGGCTTTTCGCGGAGGTGACAGTTGTTCGCGGTTTTATTTTTTTACTCGTTCGAGGTATTGGCCGGTGCGGGTGTCAACTTTGATTAACTCACCGTTTTCTATGAACGGCGGTATCTGTACGTCCAGTCCGGTTTCGAGGGTGGCTTTTTTGTATTGATTGGTGGCGGTGGCGCCTTTGATGGCTGGCGGCGTGTCGGTTACTTTCAGATCGACGGAACTCGGCAGTACGACCGATACGAGTTGGCCGTTGAGGCTGTGTATCTCGACTTCGATATTGGGTTTGGCATACTTGACGCCTTCGCCGAACATGTCGTTACCCAAGGTAATCTGTTCGTAGTTTTCTTTGTGCATGAAGACGTGTTCGTCGCCGGCGGAGTAAAGATACTCGTATATCTGTTTGTCCACGAATACCTGATCGAGTGATTCTTCAGACCGGATCCGTTTGGTGATGATGGTGCCGTCGAGTACGTTTTTGAGCTTGGTCTGGAGGACGGCGCCTCCTTTGCCCAGTTTCACGTGCTGATAATCGACCACACAACATGGTTTTCCGTCGATTTGGAGTACCATGCCCTTTTTCATTTCCGTTGCTTTGATCATAAATCATGTTTCCTGCAATATAAATGTTGCCAATATTTTCTGTTTGTGCTAGAGTCAGTCACGGTATATTGGATATATTACGTGATTTGGGAGAGGTTGTCAAGCAATTTTTTTGTTCCATAAGGCTGGCAAAGGGTCGCCGGCTGGAATGGTAAAATGGCGAAATTGGAGAAATTACAGCACCAGGAGGTGGCATAGCCACTTTTACTGTTCCATAAGGCTGGCAAAGGGCCGCTGTCGCTGGTCGCTGACTGGAATGGTAAAATCACGAAATTAAAGAAGTTCTAACATAGGAGTATGTTATGTCGGTACGAATGACAGCGGTGGCGGGTCAGTTTTATGAATCTTCGCATAAAGGTTGTCTCGAACAGGTTCAGCAGTTGCTGCCAAGTGAGCCACTGACCGGGCTTCCGGAAAGAATAGTGGCTGGTGTGGTTCCACATGCCGGGTGGGTTTTCAGTGGTGATTTGGCGGCGTTGGTTTTTGCCGCTATCAGGGGGCAGCAGGCGGTGGATACTTTTGTAATTTTTGGTGCGGTCCATAGGGTTCGTGCTTCTTCGCATGGGCTGCTTTACGACAGTGGTCAGTGGGGCAGTCCTCTGGGTGTTATCGATGTGGATGAGGAATTGGCGCAGGCCATTCTTGGCGAGGCGCCCGATATAATCAAGGCCGATACGAGCGTACACTTTCGTGAGCACTCGATAGAAGTGCAGGTGCCTTTTATTCAGCATCTTTTCCCCGACGCGAAGATTGTTCCACTGATGGTTGGGCCGATCCTGGAAGCCTGCGAGATTGGCCGATCAGTTGGCCGAGTGATATCCAGAAGCGATAAGCGGATTGTGGCTGTGGCTTCTACCGATCTTACGCATTACGGTCCATCATATAATTTTACGCCTATGGGCATCGGACCGGAAGCGATCCGCTGGGCCAAGGAACAGAACGATAAGTTTTTTATTAACTTGGCTGTTACTATGCAGGCGGATAAGCTGGTCGAGTCGTCCGGAATGTATAACAGTGCGTGTGGCGCGGGTGCTGTTGCCGGCGCGGTGGGAACGGCTGTGGAGCTTGGGGTTGTGGAAGGTAAGCTGCTGGCCCATACGACCAGTGCGGAGATCGTCGAGAAAAAATACAATCAGCAAAGCATGGACAGCGTCGGCTATGCCGCTATCGTGTTCGGTTTGTAATTGATTAGAAGGCATGAGGCATGAGGCATAAGGAAAGGGCAGATTTCTCTGTCCTGTATCGAACATAAGACGATCAGTTTGAGTTCTTTATTTTGACGGATGGATGTATTTTATGCCCTGACGCCGGCCAGGCGGCGTAACTGCTGTTGCTGAACAGCCGTGCAGATGCGTCTCAGGCCCTCGGCGAGATTATCGTTGGGATTTTTGTTGTTGACGGCATGGAAGCCATAACGGATTTTGTTATGGGACAATTCTCTAATGCTCTTAATGCTGGCGGCGCCGGTGTACTGTTGGTTTTCGTATGATAATGTTACATCCAGTATCGCTCCGATGCGATAATTTCGGTTGCTGATGATTGAAAGGCCGGTTACGCTGACGTCCACAAGCTGACATACATCATCAGGGGCGATCGTGGCGGTCAGTTCCGATATAAGTGTGGAGACGCGATAGCACTGTCGTCTTTCTGCGGAAACTGGTTTGCCGACGGTTGTAAAATCGGCAATTAATTTGTCTTCGTTTTCTCTGACGTCAACGATCTGAGCGGCCTGCTGGGTGAATTCGTGTTTGAATTCGTAGTAAATGGGCAGTTCCTGTCCATTTTCGATAACGAAACCATCACCGTTTACTTCTTCAAGCTCAGCGGTACAGGCGCAAATATTTTGACTTACTTCTGTGACTTTTGCAGGGTGAAGTACGCGGTTATTCGATTCATCGGCGATGCCGAAGAACATTTTGGCGCCAATATGAAGCATTTTTGACATCCTTTCTGTAACTTCACTTTCACGGTTTTTCTAACCCAATTTTCATTCAACAGGGTCTGCTACGCGAAAATGGTTTTTTATATAACTTTGATCGAATAAGTTTTCCGACAAAAGGCCATACTACCGACTGATGTTCACTGGTTCATCCGGTATTGGTGACTAAGGCGCGTTGTAACTGCTTCCGCTGAACGGACGAAGTAATGTGTTCGAGTCCTTCGATAAGGTTATTGTCAGGATTTTTGTTACCGATGGCATAGAGGCCATAACGGATTCGGCCGTCGGCGAGTTTTCTGCGGTTCTGGAATCTGGCTATGCCGAGATATTGTTTGTTTTCGTATGACAAAGCGACGTCAACTACCTTTCCAATATCGTAACTGTTGGTGCTGGCGATTGAGAAGCCGGTTGCGCTGACATCTACAAGCGGGCAGTTGTTGTGGGAGGCGATTTTTACAGTCAAATCAAACATAAGCGTAGAGACCCGGTAATACTGCCGTCTTTCTGCCAAAACAGGTGCCCCGATGGTTGTGAAATCAGCAAGCCATTTGGTTTGGGCTTGCCGAATGGTGACGATCTGTACTGGCTGTTGCACAAATTCGCCGTCGATCTCGTAGTAGATGAGCATTTCCTGTTTGTCCTCGATGCCAAATCCATCTTTTTTTACTTCTTCAAATTCAGCGGTGTAAGCATAAAGATTATGACTGATCTGCATTACTTCGGCCGGATAAAGTACTCGATTGCCTGACGTGGCCGGTGCGCTGAAAAATATCCTGGTGCCTGTTTCGAGCATTTTTGCAATCCTTTTTGTAAGAGTGTTAAAAAAACTGTTTTTGGGCACATTCGGCTGAGCGGTCGCAGTTCAAATTACGCCAAATTGTGCCAGTTCTGCCGTTAGAAACAGATACAATGCGGGTATCGGCAGTTTGAAGGATGCAATTAACCGAAAAACCGACCAATCCGGATGTCAGCGTCGGAAGTTTAAGGTTCCCCAGCGGTTGGTCTGAAATTGCGGATTTTTATGTGGTTTCCAGAGGTTTTGACGGTATTGTCAAGTTAATGTTGTAGGGATAGTAGGGATATTGGTTGTTTTAGGGATAATTTAATTTGTAGGAGCTAAATTCGGGTCTGATTCGGGTCGATAAGAGTTCTAAGGCCCGGTTTTGAGTGGGCAGGCCTTGAATATGATTATTTATCGGGCGAAAGGATTAGTTGTCGTGGTTTGTACCTATGAGCAGAGAAACGCAAAGCGGACGTCGGTGACCTGGCCGGTAAGTCTGTGGCATCCCAAGGCTTTAAAGTTTTTCAATGGTCAGAGCATGGATGTTTCTTCCAGCGGCGCACTACTGGTTCTACCGATGCGAGTGCCCGTTCAAGAAGGCCAGAACGTAGAGTTGAACTTTCCGCGAAGAGAGTCTTTGGCGGAAGTTAAAGGTTGTTCGGCCCGGATTAAAAGGGGTCGGGTTATTCGTATCGACCGAGACGAAACTCTCAAATCGGCTACGATCAAAGTGGCCTTGGAGTTTTATCCTAAATCGGCAGGGGCCGGGGCCGAATAGGACACTGCAGAGCCTACTCTATTGGACCTCAGGGAGAGTCAACTGTTTCTGCTCAAAAGGAATCGGGTAAGCGGTTATCCATAGTTCCGGTTTGAAATCGCTGGGGGAATTTCTTAGTCCCAACACGACCGCATCGATTTGGGCCCCTTTCATGTCATTCGTCAGAGGGACATAATAGGTGTAGTTGGAACTTGCTCTACTGGCGGGATATTCCCAGGCGTTACTGGGATAGGACACACTTCGGTCGGGAGCGCCGAGGGGTTTGCCGTTTACCCTGACGGCGGCGTAGGCCCCCTCCTCGCCATGTTCGCCTTCCAAGGCGATGGCAAGATAGCTGCCTTTGGGAATCTCATTCAAGGTAAAGGAGTGCGACCAGGCATTTTGGATACTGACCTGGCGGTAGGTGCTGAACAGGTTGGAGGCCCGCCATCGAGAACGATCGACCATTTTACCGCTCGCAAGAACCATGGATTACCATACAGTTGCGGAGCAAGCAGCAAGCCACGGTTAAATCCCTGCAAAATCAAATCATCCTCCCAATAGTCGAGACAGGAAGAGATGCAAACGCCATGGTCTTCGGTTAGTCTGATCAGCCCGGGCACGACCATGCGGGAAATGGCCCCGGCCCGGTGGTGGGGTGCAGTCTGCCGGTTGGCCATGTGGACGTCGATGTAGGTTTCGTCCCCCCCCATAAGCTCAGTTGTCGCATACGGGGCGCCTATCCCCAATTCGAGGCGATGGTTAAGCAGTATCAAATCGGGGCTGTATTCCCGGCATTCGGTCATCATGCGAACGAAAGCCTCCTGTTTTTCGGGGCGCAATGGCCCAACTACGCCGTCAAATTTCAGTAATACGAAATCGTAGTCCCGGCAAAGCCTGACCATCATATCGATCCTCGCCTGCTCCTGTTGGGGGGTATCGCCGAAACCGTCCGGCCCTCCCCATGTACCCAGCCTGGTGTTCATCGACTTGGCTTTCTGGTAAATGGGATCGAAACCATTGGGAAACTGGCGTTTGAATTCCCTGGAATCCATACTGCCATACCAGCGTGCCTTATCGATGGCGCCGGCGCTTATGACATAAATGCCCAGCACCATTGCGTACTCGTCATGGAGCCATTTGAAGAAGTCAAGATTAGTGAGGGTCTGCTGCTACGTGCTTCCTTCGTGAGTATTGTTTATCCAGGAACAATATTGAGATTTCGATGGTGTTTTCTCGTGAGCTCCTGGAAATACTTTTTTCTGTCCATTTTCGTCAGCCAGGGACATCCGGCATAACAAAACAAAGGAAAACAAACATATTGCCATGATTTTGGAAGTGGTTTTTATCGAAAACATATAACACTCTTTTCTTGTCGTGCGACTCGCATTTTTTCTTGTGTGTTGCTTATAACACATCACTGCTAATCTTCCGCCTAATGATAACGCATAATGCTGTTAAGGGAACCTCTAAAAAATCATTTTCATGCCAATTGGGTGACGATTCCTGGCAGGGCCAATCAAAAACAGATCACGAGTTTTATTTTCACAAAACTTTTCGATTTGTTGCATAAAGCTAAGCACTTATCAGCAGTTTATACAGCGGAATGTAGCCTATTCTGGCGGTTTTAATTTATGTCAGGGCAAACCAAAAGCCTTGTAAGCTCCTAATTCACAAGGTTTTAGCTCAACTCCCCGAAAGCAACTCTCTTCGTAAGTTCCAAGCCAGTTTGGGGTTAGCAATCCGGGGAAAAACTGGGCCTCGGAGAGGATTTACCTCATTGTCATCATATTTAAATATCTCAAGCGGAAATAGAAAAATTTTATTGACATCTCCAAAAGGATTTATAATAATCCATATCCACGATATGCACAGCCGTGCATATCGCTTGTGTGTGATTTGTTGTATCGCTGGCCAAGCGACGGTAGCCTGAGAATATAACCAGCATTGTTTACCTACGTTATGATTAAAAAGTATGACATTTTCCCCAAGCCTATCCTACAGTTGCACTCACGACATGTTCAGGGATTCACCCTGTTAGAACTTATCGTAGTTATAGGAATAATATCGTTATTATTGAGCATTCTTTTGCCAGCGATGGGGCGGGCGAGGAGTTCTGCCAGACAAGTCGTTTGTCAGAGTAATTTGCGTCAATGGGGTCTGGCTTTCCATTTGTATATTCAGGAAAATAACGATTACTATCCGCATATTGATGGTTTAGATCGCCAAGGTGACGAACCTCCTATGACAAGTGCCGACAGGGCAGATCATTTTGGCTGGGTGGATATGCTCCCGCCCACCTGGGGTGACAAACCCTGGCGCAATTACAAACCCTGGCATTATCCCGCAGAGAATACTTTTTTTCAGTGTCCATCAGCGAAACTGGCCCCGGAAAGCCTTTATGGTTATCGTCCACTGCGTAACGGTTATTTTTCCTATGCTATGAACTCATGCCTGGAGTTGGATGAAAATTGCTGGCATCATCCGGATGATGACAGTGGTCCCATGCCCAGTTTTCTCCACAGCGGAAATATCCGGCAGCCGGCAGCGGTATTTCTGCTTTTCGATCAATTGCTGGACCCTCGGCTGGGGTACAACGGTGAACATTACAATCGTTCCGCGGGAGCACACTGCGGCAGCTATCCAAAGTCTTTTAGTGCCCGTCATGCTCGGGGATCGGAAAAGCTTGGCGGTTCTATCTTGTTTTGTGATGGGCATGTTCAGTGGCAAAGCTCGGTTTGGAAAGCCGACTGGCCCGATGACCTGGAAGTTCCTCCCCGTACGGATCATAACTGGTATCCCTATCCTCCCTGAGATCAAGAAATCTATCTGGTAGCAAAATGGAAGAGGAAAAATCAATGAAAGATCGGAATATGACAACAGATTATAGGAATAGAATGAGCATTTTGAATGCCTATAAAAGGCGGCTAACGATGGCTTCACATTACATTTGTTGTTTAATATGGATTTTGCCTTTACTGGCCGGCATAAGTTTTCCCAATTCGGCAGAGGCGCAGTTCAAATCAATTTATCAAATACAATACAGTACTGCTACAGACGGCAGTAGTCCGCTTAATGGACAAATAATTGATTGTAGCGGTGGTGTTGTTGTGTACAAGATGGTTCGGTCAGTCCCACGATTACTACTTTACGATCCTGATTATCCGGACGGTTGGGGAAGTATCCAGGTCAAGGATCGTTATAACATTACTGATTATTTCGAGGGAATCGAAGTTGGAGACGGGGTAGAGTTGCAACATGTTCAGGTGGAAGATTTTAGAGGCACTACCTTCCTCCAGCTTGATCAGGCGAATAACCCCATAATCACAGTTATCAGCAGTGATAATCCACTTCCCTCAGCTTTACTACTCGACCCAAATCAGATCGCCGCTCCTTTGCCTGACGGCAGTGGAGATTATTTTGTCGCTGATCATTTCGCGGAAAAGTATGAATCACTTTTGGTGCGGGTGGAAAATGTCATGGTTACCCAAATGGGGCTGGGCAAAGCCCAGGATAATTATGAACTGACCAGTATTAGCAATCAAAACCGCTGCTGGGCCGCAGACTTTTACAACGAGGATCGTGATACTTTCAATCCTTATTTCGATAATGTACAGTTGGGGCAGAAGTTTTGTTTTGTGGAAGGAATGCTCGAACAATACACAAAAATCTCCGACGGGTTCGACTATTATCAGATTATGACACTTTGTGCCGACCATTTGAAATTGCCTTCCACCGCAGATCTTAATGACGACTGTAGGGTTGATATGATTGATTTTGACATATTTTCCAGCTATTGGCTGACGACAGACTGTGGCTCATCGCAATGTTGTGAACGTGCCGATTGCAACCATGATAACACCCTGGATTTGACCGATCTGGCTTGTTTTGTCAATGGGTGGCTTGACGGCGTCGGTGATTAATATGATTTTAAACGTCCTAACTATCACAAGAACATTACTTTTTAAGGAGAACGAAATGAAAAAAAATGACGACACTTAAGGAGATGAATGCTTGTAAATTTGATTGTTGCTCGTTCTAGTAAAGGACTCAGAACGTGGCTCAGAAAAAAAACTAATTTTGAAAAGGAAAAACAGGAGAAATAACGATGAGGAAATGTGTGTTGTTCAAAATGTCTTTGGTAATTGTTATAATGTTTACGACGTCTCTTTGCGCTGATGTTCTCAGCATTTATGATATACAGTACACAGCCGATCCATTGGGCGATAGCCCGCTGGCTGGTTCCATTGTTGATTGTGCTGGTGGTGTAGTTTTGGATAAATTCATCGGAGGAAAAACCAAACTGACGATTTACGATGAAAACAATCCGGATGGCTGGGGTGGTATTTTTGCAGTCACGCTTGGTGCGGAGTTCGCTGACATTGAGCCAGGCGATGTAGTGTCATTTTCCTCGATGCTGGTAGAGGAATATCGCGGTAACACCCAATTGGTATTTGGCGAGAATTCTGCTTTTAGTATAATCGATACTGCAGCAGCTTTGCCGAGTCCGCTGGTAGTTAATCCCGCGGATATAGCCTATCCTCCTGATGCTGTGCATGCCGCTGAAAAATATGAAGCCATGTTCCTGCAGCTTCAAAATGTCACTGTTACTGATATGGATTTGGGTAAGGCATCCGACAATTATGCCCTGCAGGATGCCACAGGTACCTGCTGGGCTACTGATTACTACATAAGTGATGAAACTGGCAGTACTTATCACCCTTATGTACATATTGGTGCCAATCTCGACAGCGTAACCGGTATTTTGGAACAATATGTCAAAAACGAATGGGATTATTATCAGATTTGTACCAATGATTTCAGCAGCGTAGTTCCGGAACCTGGAAGTATAATGCTGTTTTTGCTGGGAGGGGGCATGGCTTTTCGCCGACGCCCTCGCTGTTAATGACCAAAATCACAATATGCAGAGTGGTAACCCATTAAATAACAACAACATAGGGAAAATTGACAGGAGGGCGGTTACTAGTGTGAATACAAAAGTATCCGCCCTGCCTGAACTTAAAATTATCCGGTTTTTTTATAATGTTTTAAAAATTTGTTGACAAGCAAGGTATTGTTTAGCTATTAATATCGGCAGTAGTTTTGCAGTTTCAAAGCCGTGTTATGTAAGGAGATTGGTAATGAAAAGGCAGATTGTTTTTGGATGGTTGTTTTTCAGTGCCTTATGGGGAATTTCTGAGGTTGTATTGGGCGGTTCCCTGTTTGGCTACGAAATCCCCTATGCTTCCATTCCCCTGACGGTTATCGGATTCTTAGTGTTGTCGCTGGCCCGTATTTTTTTGCCGTATTTTGGCATGGCTGCCATGATCGCTATCGGCGCCATGCTTTTTAAATTCTTGAACGCACCGCTTTACAAATGTCATTATTTGGGTATTCTTGTAATGGGCATTTCGTTTGATGTGTTTTTTTCCTTGTTTAAGATAAAACAGCGATGGTTGTCTGCCGTTGCCGCCGCTTATTTCAATAATCTAGCCTTCGCAGTATTGATGATCTACATTATTCACTATCAACCCTGGATTCAGAACAGTGTTGAAAAACTCCTCAACCATGTCCTGATTAGTGGTACCGCCACTGCACTTCTATCAGCAATCTTGGTGCCTCTGTGTTTCAGGCAGGCTGAAATCCTGCGGTTGAAAAACCCGACTCCGTTTCAGTGGAGGCCGAGCCTGGTTCCTCGCATTATTTCACTAGCGTCAACTTTGTTCTGGGTAGGTAGCCTGGCGGTGTTTGGTTATCATATTCTCTAACAGAATTGATGAACGACAAAAAAAATCTTGACGATAGCGGATTGGTCTCAGTCAGCCCATTATTCCTATGGACTGGCCCACGCCATGCAGGTAAAACCTCCAGGCTTGTCAAACTCGAATCATCTGCTCGAGGACAAGGTCTGTACATAGCTGGGGTGCTCAGTCTTTCTATTTACAGCCAGGGTAATCTGGTTGGTTTTGATCTGCTCGATATTACTACGCGGCAAAAACAGCCCTTGGCTCGTCGCAACTTGATGCCACAACAAACAGAGAAATTCAACTTCGAGTATGATACATTCCGCTGGGGAAACACTATTCTCACCCGTACCGATACTCAAAAGGCGCACTTAATAATTATTGATGAATTCGGCCCACTTGAAATGCGAGGATTAGGATGGCGACCTGCCATCGACCAGTTGATCGAGTCCACAAAAACACCGTTATTGGTAGTAGTACGAGACAGTATGGTTTCAGCCGTACGCAAATTATTCCTTTCGCGGTTTGTTGTTGCGGTACCTTTCGATCTCCCCGACGCTATTCTGCAGGTAATCAATGCAATAAAACACTATCATGGGGCGAGAGCAAACCAAAATTGCCGGGACTGGAAACGGGGACGCAGCCAGTTTTTTGGAAATCTGGGGACAATCACCTAGAATGTATTCTTGATTCCATTATGCCTAAAAAAACCTTAATTTGCCAAAGGCAAATCAGATAAAAACAGGTTTAAACAATTAAATGCGTTTGTCCAATTCACGCTGAACCAGTACACCCGGTCGAGTTGGGAGATGCTAAAATGCCGGGGCTTGATGTCGGTGCCATTATGGAACTGAAAATGTTTTTACAAAGCTTTTTTAAGGTCCGACAGCGAGGTAGTACCATTGGTCGTGAGGTCTTGGGCGGGGCGTCAACTTTTGTGGCGATGAGCTATATCATTTTCGTTCAGCCGGCGGTGCTGAGTATGTGCGGTACGGGTGGTATGGATGCTTCAGCGGTAATGTTCGCCACTTGTTTCTGTTCTGCGCTGGCATGTGTGGTCATGGGTTTACTGGCTAATTTGCCGATCGCGCTGGCGCCGGCTATGGGACATAACTTTTTCTTTGCCCTGATGGTTTGCGGTCTGAGCACCGCCGGCGGATTCAACCTGACCTGGCCCGAAGCGCTGGCAGCCAACTTCATTGCCGGGATATTGTTTCTGGTGATTTCACTAACGGGCATTCGTGCCGTTGTTATGGACGCCATCCCCGAATCGCTCAAGTATGCCATTGCCGTGGGCATTGGTTTGCTGATCACTTTTGTCGGGCTCCAATGGGCAGGCATCATTGTCGGCAAACCGGTAACCTATGTAACGCTCGGCAATCTCAGTAATCCCGTTACATTATTGAGTTTATTCGGCTTGGCGGTAATTGGTGTATTGTTAGCGTTTCGTTTTCGCGGCGCGATTCTGCTGGGAATGCTGATAACAGCGGCGGGCGGATATCTGGCCGGTAAGGTTTGGGGAGATAACTGGGGTTATGTCTTGGTTGCAGGCGCTTCGCCGGGCACTTTTCCTGACATCACCGCTACCGCGGGCAAATTCTGGGGCGGCCTGGGCCTACTTTTTGGCGGCAGTCACAACATAGCACAGGTGGCATTGGTTATTTTCACGTTTCTGCTGTTGGATGTTTTCGATAGTATCGGCACCCTTATAGGCCTGGGCGAACGGGCCGGACTGATGCAGGACGGCAAACTGCCGAAGGCTCGACAGGCAATGACAGCCGATGCCATCGGAACCATTTCCGGCACCATAGTGGGAACCAGTACCATTACCAGTTATATCGAATCCAGTGCCGGCATCGCTGTTGGGGCGCGAACAGGGCTTGCCTCGATAGTTACCGCGTTATTGCTGTTGATTTCGATATTCGCTTATCCGTTGGTAAGTGTTTTGGGAACCATGGTGGAGTTGCCGGCCGGACAACTTGGCTCGCACCTGGTCTGTCGGGATGATTTTTTAAATCTCGTGCAGTGCTATCCGGCAGTAGCTCCCGTGCTGATCGTTATCGGTTGTTATATGCTGCCAGTGGTCCGCAAGATCGACTGGGAAGACTTTTCCGAAGCGCTGCCCGCCCTCTTAACGATCCTCGTAATGCAATTGGCTATAAGTATAACCGACGGCATTGCGTGGGGATTTATCTCATACACCCTGCTGAAAGCGTGCACCGGCAAGGCCCGGCAGGTCCCTGCGGTCGTTTATGTGTGCTCGGTATTATTCGTACTATACTACGCCTTTGCAAGAGTCTGACATCCTCAAAAATATTCTTGATAGCGGCCAAGAACGGTTGCAAATCGTGATTATCCTGTTACTATACGTTTATCTGCTTTTTCGATAAGAATCATAAGGAGTAATTAGTCATGAAAAAAACAAAGTTATTATCAACACTGTTGACTTATTGTGAGCGTAAAACAGCATGTACGCTACGGACCAGTCGGACACTGGTTATGATTTTGGCGGCGTTATGCACCCAAATCAGTTACGCCGACTATCATCGCATTTCCAAATATGGCATCGAGGTTAAATTTAACGTGCCCACTCGGGAATTGACAATCGATGCCAGCAGTGCCGGACCGATACTGGAGCATTGTGTGGTGCGGGCCGGCATCGGCGGACTTGACATATCGTCCGACAACCGGCAACTCTCCTGCGCCGTCACCATCGACGAATCAATGCCACAAATGACACTGCTTTTGGCCGACAAGCTGACTGTGCGAATTCTTATTGACAACAAAACAACGGTTACCGTTCGCACTGAAGGAAAATTACAGGGGTTAGCCGCCTTTCATGGCCGGACAGCTACAGGTAAAGAGGTGACCCCAGCCATATTGAATGCCCAACAGGCCAAAGACAAACATGTGCTTTTCACCACCCTGGGACCAGCCGACTTTCAGAATGTCAGGTCGATGTTTTACCCGGAGCTTGATTTTGCGATGACAGCCGAAGGAACCACCGACACCAGATGGCAATGGGAGAACGGCTGGCACCTTAACACAAAAGCACCTGCCGACCAGGACCTGCTAAAGCTTACTATTTGTCGTAACTACTACCGCGACGAACTCGACATTCGATACTATGCCCCCCTGCACAAGCGAAGTTACTGGAATACCGCCCCGGTAGTGGCCATGACCTGGTATGGCATCAGGGGCTGGGAGGCAAAACCGGCCCAGAAAAAAGAATGGTTATACCCCAACATCGACTGGGTCGCCGAACACTTGCTGCCTTATGCCGAAACGCTCATCTTTCAGCTTGACGACAACTACCTTTTCTCGGACGACAAATACATGCGGGATATTTCAGACTACATACGATCTAAAGGCATGATCCCCGGCATCTGGTTCACGCCTTTCACTCATACCGCCCCGGACCAGGGCGAGCAGCAGGCCCGCCAACACCCAAAATGGTTCCTGCATGACAGCCGTGGCAAGCTGTTGGAAAATTTCGGAGGCCAGAACTGGGGCTTCATAGGAAATGGCGGTTACGTGTTGAATGTCAGTAATCCCGAGGTTGTTAGCGGTCCCTACGGCGATTTTTGGCGTAAGGTCAGCGAAACATGGAATTACGATTTCTTCAAAATTGACGGCCAACCGCCTGTCAGCGTACTATATAGCAAAGCTGCCGACGGCGGCGGATTGGAAGGCTATCGTAGCGGATTGAAAATTGCCCGAAAGATCGTCGGGCCTGACAAATTTATCAATAGCTGTTGGGGTACGCCTACCGCCGCGATTGGGCTGGTTGATGGCTCACGTACCGGCGGCGATACCGGTGATGACAAACATGCGATCGACGTCATCTTACAGTGGAATTTTCTCAACAATCTCGCATGGTGGTGCGATCCGGACGCCGCCGCAAACCTGTACAAAAGTCCTGTCGAGCCTGCCCGGCTCAACGCTCAGGCACGCGTCCTGACAGGTCAGCAATTCCTCACCGACGACATCTGGACAAAAGTACCCCAGCCGATCAGACGCGTTTGGCAGCAGTCGTTTCCCATGCTCGATATTCGCCCGGTAAACCTCTACCCAATTAAAGACAATTGGAAAGCGTACGATGTATTCGACCTGCGTATCGCCAGGCCATACCGAACCTGGGATGTCGTGGGACTGTTCAACTATGATGAAAAACCGGCGAGCAAAGAGCTTGACCTTTCTCGTTTACCTCTCGAAGCGGAAGAAGTATATGTATTTGAATACTGGAGTTCGACATATCTCGGCCGGTTCCGCCGCGACGCGAAGATTACCCGGCCCATGAAAGAATACGAGGGACAGGTTTTCTCGATAGTTCCTGTTGTTGATGATCGGCCGGTACTGATCTCAACCAGCAGACACCTCACCCAGGGCGGACTCGATCTGGAAAAACTCACTTGGCACGAAAACGCGAATAACTGGGTTGTAAGCGGCCGATCTACGCATCTCGTTGCCGGCGACGATTATGAGCTACTTTTTGTCCCCGGCAGCTATCGTGTCAAAGACGCCGCCAGGAAAACCTCAGCCGGCGACGAACCGCTCACGATTACGCCGAACGACAATATCGTACGCGTGAAATATCAATCCCCAGCCAGCGACAATTTCGATTGGACCATCACCTTCGAACCAAAAAATTAAACGATGCTATTGACCGTAGTAATAGCGAGATATAAGGAAGCAAAAAATGGCCATGGACACGGCTGGTGTTCTACTTTTACCGCAGATTGAAGACTTGCTCGAAATCCTCCATCAGCATGGAACCATTCCAGCTTTATGGCAATTCCCCTAATGGAAACCGAACCTAAAAGAAAATTAACTCATGTTGGTGTTCGCTTAATCGTTTTATGAATAAAGTTTGGAGAAAGATGATGGTCCAGCTTGGTCTTATTTCAATTGCCGGCATAATCGGCGTTGGCAAGACCACTCTTGCTGAAAAGCTTGCCCGGATTTTATCCGCTCATCTTATTCGTGAGGAATACGACAAGAATCCATTTCTGGCCCGCCAGTTCGCCGGCGAAAAAGACGTTGCTTTACCCTCGGAGTTGTTTTTTCTGATGAGCCGTGCCTGCCAACTCGCTGTGGAAGCGATAAGTCCAGTGGACACAGCCGTTTGCGATTATATCTTCCAGAAAAACCGCATCTATGCCCGGTTGTTCCTTGATTCTCATCAATTCGATCTCTATGATGAGGTGGAAAGAACCGTCCAACCAAATATTGCTGTCCCGCAGACTGTGATCTACCTTTGCGATACAGTCGAAAACTGCCTTGATCGCATCGCTTTGCGCGGTCGCGATTTCGAAAGTGTTATCACCGCTGAGTGGCTGGATCGGTTGAGCGGAGCTTATGACAAGCTTTTTGAAAACTGGTCCGCCTGCCGTGTGCTCCGCATTGATTGCTCCCAGTGCGATCTTCGTCAAAATAAAACCGTAAAAGTTATTGCCGACCGGCTCTTAAACAACAAATAATAAAATACGTTAGCGGATTGAAATATGATTATTGTAGAAACAATCGATCAGGCTCGTCAGGCCGTCGCTCAGGCTCGTAGCGACGGCAAAACCATCGGACTGGTACCCACCATGGGCGCCCTGCATGAAGGGCATCTTGTTCTTATTCACCGCTGTCTTGATGAGTGCGATTTCACCGTGGTGAGCATCTTTGTCAACCCCACCCAGTTCGGTCCCAATGAGGACCTCAAGAGTTATCCCAGTCCTTTTGAAACTGACTGTTACAGATGTCGGGAAATCGGCGTCGATCTGATATTTGCTCCGCCGGTTCGCCAAATGTATCCGCAGGAGAATCTTAGCTGGGTCAAAGTGGACAAAATCACCGACCACCTGTGCGGCACATCGCGCCCGACACATTTTCGTGGCGTATGTACGGTCGTGACCAAGCTGTTTAACATTATTCATCCACAAATCGCGTATTTCGGCCAAAAGGACGCTCAGCAGCTTAGGGTTATCCGTCGTATGGTTGCCGACCTGAACATGCCGGTCGAAATCCGTGATTGTCCGACGGTCCGTGAATCTGACGGTCTGGCCATGAGCAGCCGTAACGCTAACCTCAATCCCGCCCAGCGCCGGCAGGCATTGTGCTTATCGCAATCGCTGAACCTTGCCGGCGAACTGGTCAACGCCGGTACTGTCGATTGTGCCATTATTATCGAAGCCATGAAAGCCGTCATCGAAAAACAGCCCGATGCTCGCATTGACTATATCTCTATTGTTGACAATGAGTTACTGCAGCCGATAGATCAGATTGACAGGGCCGCCATTGTTGCCTTGGCTGTTCATATCGGCTCGGTTCGACTGATTGACAACATTATGGTGGACCCGGCGGCCAAAAACATATAGAATATACGCTGCTGTGCCCGATTTTTGGAAATATGTCATATTGGGATGATATGCGTACCAGACTATTAAAATCAAAAATTCATCGTGCTACGGTAACCGATGCGAACCTGGATTACGTCGGCAGTATCACCATCGACGAAAATCTGATGGACGCGGTCGGTATCATCCAGTATGAGCAGGTGCTCGTAACCAACATTACAAATGGTACCCGACACGAAACTTACACCATAACCGGACCCCGAGGAAGTGGCATGATTTGTATCAACGGGGCTGCCGCTCATCTGGCTGGGGTCGGTGACAAGATAATCATCATGGCCTTTGGGGATTTTGAGAAAGAAGAAATCGCCGGGCATAAACCTAAAGTCGTATTAGTCGATGGAAACAACAAACCCGTAAGCAGCATAAGCGAACGCACCTCAGCGTATCGGGACAAGGTAACGCGTTCAGTTAAAAACTTATAACCGGTTATTGAACCTATGCATCCGGAACTATTTACCCTTCCTTTTGTAAACCTTACCATACAAACCTACGGCCTGATGATAGTCCTTGGGTTTCTGGCGGCGTTGTTTCTGGCGCGGCGACTTTGCCGACGGTTGGGAGAAAACCCCGATCATGTCACCAATTTCTGTACTTACGCAGTGCTGTTCGGCATTATCGGAGCCCGACTGTTCCACGTAATACACAATTGGGCCGACTATCGTGACGATCCAAAGGAGATTTTTGCAATATGGACCGGCGGGCTGGAATTCGTCGGTGGTTTTGTTGCGGCTTTTGTGGTTATGGTCGTTTATTTTCGCAGTAAGAAACTTTCCATCCTGAAGTTTTTGGACATCCTCGCGCCGGCCCTGATGCTGGGGTTGTCCTTCGGGCGTATAGGTTGCTTTTGTAGCGGTTGCTGTTTTGGCGCTCCCAGTGATCTACCCTGGGCCGTCAGATTCCCGACTTTTGTCAGTCACAGTCAAACAATCGACGGCGAGAGTATCGTCGGACTAAGATACAGCACACCTTTTTATTATCAAATCATCACCGACCGGGATCGGCGTTGCGAGCCACTACTGCGACTTGCCGACGACTATTACGACGGCTATACCGACGATAACGGGCATTGGGTCAGCCGCCTTGACCTTATCGACCCCGATCAACAAGACAAATTTCACCTGTATCCCAAACAGCCCGGGCTTCTTACCAGCGAACAGTTGAAAAAATTGGGCGATGGTACTTACCAAATGACGCCGATCCATCCGGCCCAGCTCTATTCCAGCGTCAATGCGTTGATATTATGTTTGATATTGTATCTCTTGTTCCGCCGCCGCCGTTTCAACGGACAGATATTCGCCTTTATGTTGATTTTTTACGGTATTGCCCGTTTCTTTCTGGAATCGCTTCGTAATGACAGTCCCCTTGAATTTGATGGTTTGACCATCTCTCAGAACATCTCCCTGATCATCATTCCCATCGGTCTTATTATGCTGCTGCTGTTGCGCCGACACCGGGTCAGTTAACAGTCCATAACCTTGTCCCCGCCTTATCTTACTGATTCACAACTCTACATCTCTACTCATCCACTCATATACTCATATATTTTTCACTTGTTCTGTCCCGCAAAGCGGGTACACTATTCCATCATGGAACAGCGAGAAAAAAACGCAAAATCTGCTGCCTTTCCTTTGCTCGTCCCCAGCCTGACGGTGTTTATTTCAAGTTTTTGTATTATGGTGCTGGAACTGGTCGCCGCCCGGCTGATCGCCAGGCACATCGGCTCATCCCTGTACACATGGACAGCCGTTATCGGCGTAGTATTGTCTGGTATATCTTTGGGCAATTATCTTGGGGGGCGAATCGCGGATATGTTTCAAACTCGCAAAATTCTGTCTCCGCTTTTTGCAATTTCGGCGGCTACTTGTGCGCTGGTTGTAATCCTGAACAATATCGTGGGCGAATGGACATGGTTATGGCAGTTCAGTTGGCCCACGCGGGTTTTCGTTCATGTTTTTCTGGTTTTTATGTTGCCCTCGACCATTTTAGGAACGATCAGTCCGGTAGTAGCGAAAATGGCACTTGACAGTGGATTGCCCGTCGGAAGAACAGTAGGGGATATCTACGCCTGGGGCGCTGCCGGCAGTATCGCCGGCACGTTTACCACGGGATATTGGCTGATCGGGGCAATGGGTACCATAGCGATCGTCGGGACGGTGGGTGGCACACTTTTATTGATGGCCGTACTCTACTTGACGCCTATGATGAAACGCCATACTGCTTCTTGAGCCGGGCGAGTTCTGCTTTTAACTGTTCGATCACCGCAGCATAACTCATATCGTCATAACGGTTGTGCAGTTCCCTTGGATCTGTCTGCAGATCATAAAACTCCCATTCATCCACCCCGTAAAAATGCATAAGCTTGTATCGTTCGGTACGTACACCTTCATGCTTGGCCACATTGTGCTCCCCGATCCCGTAATAATGATAATAAATGGACTTCCGCCAGTTGCCCGGCTTTTTACCTTTCAACAGTGGCACAAAACTACAACCCTGCATATCGTCCGGAACCGCATGGCCGGCCATTTCAAGAAAAGTGGGGCCAAAGTCGATGTTCTGGGTGAGGCTCTCGATTTTTGTACCGGGCTTGATAACCCCGGGCCAGCGTATGACAAAAGGCATATTCAAAGATTCCTCATACATCCAGCGCTTGTCGAACATATCGTGTTCGCCCAGATAAAATCCCTGGTCCGAACTGTAAATGACAATCGTATCTTCAGCCAATCCCGATTTGTCAAGGTAATCCAGTAATCGGCCGATATTGTCATCCAGCGACGCAATACAGCGAAGGTAATCTTTGATGTATCGCTGATACTTCCAACGTACCAGGTCGTCACCCTTCAAATTGGCCTTTCGGAAGGCTTCGTTTTGGGGATTATAGGCGTCATCCCATTTTTTCTTCTGCTGATCCGTCATGCGGTCATAGTTCCCTTTGTACCAGCGGTCATCGTATGGTTTGTCGCTATCGCCGCCGGGATATACCTGCAGATCGTATGCCATCAGCAGGTGCTTACTAATGGTCATCTCGTTCTTGCCGATAGAACTTGTTCGGCTGCTGTAATCATCAAACAGCGTCTGGGGCTCTGGAATATCAACATCATCATACATCGTCAGATGGTCAGGACCGGGCAGCCATGATCGATGCGGCGCCTTGTACTGACACATCAGCATGAACGGCTTGTCATCCGTGCGCTGCTGTTCTTTCAGCCAATCGAGAGCCAGATCGGTTATAATATCGGTGTTATAACCCTCTATTCTTCTTTTGCCCTGCGATGATATGAAATCGGGATTGTAATAATCGCCCTGCCCGGGGAGAATATCCCAGTAGTCAAAACCAGTCGGATCGGAACCCAAATGCCATTTACCTATCATAGCAGTCTGGTAACCGGCTTTCTGCATAAGTTTAGGGAACGTCTGCTGTGAACCGTCAAACCGCTCATTATTGCTTTTCTGACCGTTGAGATGGCTGTGTTTGCCGGTCAGTATCGCTGCCCGGCTGGGCGCGCAAATCGAGTTGCAACATGTGTTGTGCAGCAAAATAGCGCCTTCATTGGCGATGCGATCTATATTCGACGTCTGGTTAATCCTGGAACCATAGACGCCGATCGCCTGGCAGGCATGGTCATCTGAAAAAATGAAAAGTATGTTAGGTTTCTTCTTATTTGCACCTTGACCCAGTGAAAAGCACCCCGGCAGCGATGAAGCCGCTATGCCTGCTCCAACCCCCAATGTCAAATCCCTGAGAAAATCCCTGCGATGATAGTTATTCCGTCTCATCATCCAACCCTTTCATATACGGACAAACAACCTTTGCCTCGCCCTGATTAAACTTATTTTTCATCCTTATCTTTAGCCTTAAATAGATCACCCAAACCTTTCTTGATGTCTTCTCTCACTTTCTGGGTTTCTTCGAGCACTTTTCCCGTGGCTTTTTCACCTTCTTTAAGAACTTCGCCGGTTCCCCCGAGAACGGCTTCCGCCGCCGCCCCCAGGCTCTTCAACTTGTCACCCATCGGCCCTATGATCTCATCCGGAAGTATCCCCACCCCCTGTTTCGCGATACCTTCCACTATCGCCAGAAGAATCTTACTGCTCAGCATGGCAATATCCAGTTTGTCATCGGACCCCAAATCTGTCATCGTAATTGGAGAAAGTTTCATGGTAAGCGTATCCTTCTTACCGGGAATCGGCAGCAGTTTCACTTTAACCGCCACTTCCCTGATCTCCAGCTTCTTGACCGAAAGTTTTTTAGCGGGCTTTTCGGAGACTTCTTTTTCGGCCTCCGCCTTGGCCGATTTGGGCGACATCCCGTTAAGCACTTCCTGAATATTATTAGTAAGCCCTTTCTGCTCCAGCACCACACTCACTTTTTCCAGAAAAATATCTTCAATCCTCACCGTATCCGACAGTACCGACAACACGGCCAGATCGACTTTCGCCTCACCCACTTCGAGCATCTTTTTGTTCTGATAACCGGCTGGATTATCTACAATAAGATTCTTGACACCCGCTTGACCTGCCAGAATAGATAGATTTACTTCCTCTACCGCTACTGGAACCTTCATCGCCTGCGTCGCCCCCACCTCGACTCCGGTCTTCATTGCTTTGCTGCCAAAAAAATGGAAAGCCACAACCAAACCAACGATCACGACCAATATGACGATACCAATTATTCGCAATGTCTTGAAAACTTTCATAACTTTCTCCTAAGGTATGAGCTACAACAAAAAAAGTGCGACACATAGGGCCGCGTAGGCGAAATCGCACTGCTAAAAGATCCAGCCAACGCCCAGAATATATTTTGTATCGGTGGTGCTGACGTTTTGCCCGGGCGTTGAATCATAGTCGAGGATAGCCCTGAAATTAGCGAACATGGATTGAGTGATAGAAGCTCTCAGTTCGGCATCGGCAGTTAGAAAATAATCAGACATACTGCCGAAACTGGGGTAGTAGGTCAGATTATGGAGGAAGGTGAATTTTTCGGTGATCTTCCTATCGAAGTGATAGCCTATCTGCAGGGACATTTCATCGGTCTGAGTGATTTCATCATCGTAGGTATATTTCTCGCACAATTCAGCCAAACCGACATCGGTGTTGAAGTGCATTTTATCCTCGTCGATCAACTGGTAGCCGATACCGAGGCCGGCAATGATACGGCGGTCCAGGTTAGCGATATGATCTTTTTTGAACGAGCCGTTGACGAAGCCGTAGGTTTTGGGGGCGAAGAAGTAATCGTATTTGCCGCCGATGATAAAACTCTCTTCGGTGGTTACTTTTTCCTTATCACCGGTGAGGGCGTCTTTTTCTTCGGACCGCTGGACGAGATAAAGACTGCGAACGTTGGTACGGTCTTTTTCGCCGCGGCGGTTGGCGTCAAAGCCGACACTGCCACTTTCTGTGAAGGTGTTGCCGTGGGTGCTGGACAGGCCAATATTGACACTACCAGACCACTTGGGTTCGGATTTGGGCGGCGGGTTGATGGCAGCCAGGTCGCTCAGGCCGAACGTTTGGGCAACCAGCAGGTCGGTTTTTTCAATTTTGAAACGTTCGGGTTCAGCCGCCAGAACCTTGCTTTTGATAACCGTGCCGTCGGTAAGATGCAGTTCGACAGGCTCATCCGTGCTGAAATTACGGATGAGGGCGACCTCGAAAGCGGCCGTTCCTACTTCTTTCGTCTCAAAAAGGAATTTGCCATCTTTTAATTCTACCAGCTTACCGGTGAGTTGATCTCCGTTTTTGAAGGTAATGACATCGGCCCATACCGGAACAGCGATTCCCAACATAAACATCGACAGAAAAATTAAATAACGCATGATTAACTCCTATGTTTGTTAAAACTTTTTTATACTCATAACGATTGCGTGTTCCCGCTTCTTTATTATTCAAACTTACTGTATTACTAGTGCCTTCTTTTTCACACTTTATGTTCGTAAAGGTGCACGTCTCTCTGTGGGAACGGGATACGGATGCCCGCTTCATCTAAACGTTTTTTCACAGCTTCTGTGGTGTCAAAGAAGACGTCCCAGTAGTCTTCGGTCTTAACCCATACCCAAAGTACGAAATTTACGCTGCTATCTGCCAGCTCCTTAACGGCAATCATCGAGGCTGGCTCCTTCATGACCCGGGCCTCATGGTCCACGATATTCTGCAGAACACTTCTGACTTTGTCAAGATCGTCGGCATAACTTACCCCGATCACGAGTTCGATGCGCCGGGTACCCGTAGCCGAATAATTAATGATATTGTCTCCGGTCAGCTTGGAATTGGGAATAATAATCTTCTTGTTATCCGGGGTAGTAAGTATAGTGGTAAAAACTTGAATCTCATTGACAATGCCCGCGACACCGGCTCCCTCGATATAATCCCCCTTCTTGAAGGGACGAAAAAACAGCAACAGAAATCCCGCGGCGAAATTAGCCAGCGATCCCTGTAGGGCCAGACCGATAGCCAGACCTGCCGCGGCAATAGCGGCGGCGAAAGAGGCGGTTTGAATACCCAATCTGCCAATTGCGGTGATAATGACAAAAGTCACTATAGCAATGTGGGTTAGATTAGTGACAAATGAAATTATCGTTCCTTCCACATTTCTTTTAGTCAGCAATTTCGTTATGATACGTTTAACTACTTTTGCCCCCCAGAAGCCGACGATAATAATAACGATCGCGCCAATAATCTGTAATCCAAACAGGGCCACCCACTCTTGCAGTTTAGTAATAATGTCTTCCATAATTTGTGTCCTTTCCATCTTACCAATGAGGGCTTGTGATACACAATCGTATCTCTTATTTTCACAATGCACAACTACTCTCTTGAGCATATTCCCGATAATTTTAACCGACATTTCCCAGACAACCTTATCCAGCAACATATCAAGGGTGAGAGACGGGGCTCGAACCCGCGACCCCCAGGACCACAGCCTGGTGCTCTAGCCTACTGAGCTACTCCCACCATACTTATATTGCCGCTGCCCCGCTCGGCAGCGACATGTCCTTACACCCCGTAATTCTAGTGGTAACCAAAGGCATTGTCAATGGCAAATTTCGGCGCCAAACACCCTGCTGAAACACTATACCAATACTGAATGAAAATGCTAGGTAGCAAAATCGTATTTACATAAACCACAAGACTTTACGATTGACCCTGCCAGGTATAATGATCCCATTGGGTACTATTTTCCGCAGTAATCGATGATCCGGGCGATTTCGCTGCGAAGCTCCTTACGTTCGGTAATCATATCGACAAAACCATGATCCAGCAGAAACTCAGCTTTTTGAAAACCATCCGGCAGTTCAACCTTGATAGTATGCCAAATGGTCCGAGGGCCTGCAAAACAGATCAGGGCGCCAGGTTCAGCGATAATGACATCGCCCAGCATAGCAAAGCTGGCGGCTACGCCGCCGGAGGTCGGATCGGCCAATATAGAAATGAACAACCCTTTTTCTTTGTGCAGCCGGCCAACAGCCGCACTCGTCTTGGCCATTTGCCCTAAGCTCAAAGCGCCTTCCTGCATCCTGGCTCCACCCGAACAACTCACAATCACCAGCGGAAGTTGCATCTTAACCGCATCTTCCGCCGCGCAAGACACTTTCTCGCCGACCACCGAACCCATAGACCCCATCATGAAATCCGGATCCAGTGCCGCCAGGATCAACGGACGACCCTTGACAAAACCTTTACCCATCACCGCCGCATCGGTCAGCCCGGTCTTCTTCTGCAGACTACGCAAACGCCGGCTGTAGGGCTCGCTGTCGATAAACTTCAGGGCATCTGTCGGAGCGCAGTCTGTCATCAACTCTTCGAAACTGCCTTCGTCACAAAGTTGTTCGATCCGCCGACGGGCGCTTATGCGAAAATGATGCTGACATTCAGGACACACTCCAAGATTTTCATCAACAGCGCGGGCAAAAATAATATCTTCGCATTGTGGACAACGCCGCCAAAGCCCTTCCGGTACATCACGCTTCTTCTTGAGAGAAAAACCGTCCCAGGAAACATTACTCTTATCGTCCATACTATTATTGTCCCGATTGACTGGAAGAGGTTGTGTCTTCCAACTCGAAAATTCGCAATGGCTCCGCTAGATCGACGAAATACCAAAGCCTCTCCCAATTACCGTTATCACACGTAATGGTCTCACCGTTACCGCTTAAAATTCCATTTTGCCCGTCGGCCGACATAATACATTCGATCAGGGCCCCGACAATTGGAGCCACTACCACAACCACCGTTTTGTCCTTATTCTTCTTGCCGAGTTTTTGCAAAGCCCGGATTACACGCTCACCAGCCGCAACCACACACTCACCCTGCGGAGGACAGACACTAACAGGATCACTACGCCATTGCCGATAGGCGCTGCCGAAACGATTCTTGATCTCTTTTATCTGCAAACCCTGCCACAAACCGCAGTTCAACTCACTCAAACCGGAAACCGTTCTTGCCTTCACATGACAAAGTTGGCTTAGATATTTGGCCGTCGGACCTGCCGATTCATTACCGCTGTTATAGAGAACATGGGCGCCTTCCCGCTGCAAAACCGTAGCGACTTCACGCAAACCCTCCTTGTCTGACTTAGTCAGCGGCAGCGGAACTATACCTTGTAAACGTCGATCATCTTTAGAAGGTTTCGAACCATCGACAGCATTATCGCAAGTAGCCTCTTCCCATGCGCTGCTATCGGCTCGTACCAATATCAATTTCTTCATGGTGATTCCGGCTTCCTCAATCCTCAATGCAAAAAAACCATTATACCCAAAAACCTCCGGTAAATGCAATAGCAAGAGTCGGATAAAACGCCGCATAACTACGCAACCCTTTGTAAATAAAACAGTTACGACCCCATTTTGCCGCAATAAATTTCCCCTCGCACACGCCGGCTAAATGATTATCGCCGGCTTTTGCAACACCACAGTCATCCCGCCGGGTTACACGTTCACAACAGATGATTAACGCTGGTCAACCCAACCAGTTCATGACAGAAAAACGGTTCACCGTATTTCACCCCGATCCGATTGCCGAAATAACCACAAATCGAAGTGATATGATCGATGATCCAGCCTTTTTTCTGAGGGTCTGATTGATTGAGCCAAAATTGGCTTTGGTAAGCCTTAACCGCTTCGATCTTACGGTCCCACTGATCGGTGATATCTACGACGAAGCTCGGCTGAGCATGTACACGCAAATGCGTAGCGTAATAATAAATAATCTTTTCCGCATAGCGCGGCTCAAAGGCCATTTCACTTTTGGTCAGTTTAGCGGTAAACCGGGCCTCCTCAGTCAGTTCGCCGGCATGAACGTGATCAGGATGAGCGTCTGGCCGACAAACAGTAAATATCCAGCGAGGTTTAAATTGGCGAATAGTCTCTGCCAACACTCTACGATATTCCAGGTTATTCTCCAGATAGCGGTTGGGAAGCTCCAGGCAAATACGTTTGGTAAGGCCCAGTATCTTCGACGCCTTGGCAGACTCGCCGCTGCGGATTTCGACACTACCGGACGGCGTAGGCTCACCATTGGTAATATCAACCAGAACCACCTACCAGCCGTCTTTCAGCATCCGAACGATTGTGCCTCCCATCCCCAACTCAGCGTCATCCGGATGCGGCGAAAATATCAATGCAATATTCTTCATTGTTTCAGATCCTTTTCTAAAACCCTGGCTCTGCTAGGAATTATAACGCCCATTGGGTATAAACACCCTCTATTCTATCGACCATCAGTTCATGGTCAAATTCTTTACGGCACAGTTCCAGCCCCGCCTGACCCAGCCGCTCCCGCAACTGAGCCTGGCCAATAAGCTTTTCCAACGCCTCGCTCAAGGCCGACACGTCTTTAGGCGGTACCAGAAAACCTGTTTTATCGTCGATCACCACCTCGCCGGCCCCATCCACATCAAAACTAACCACTCCCTTGCCGCACAACAGTCCCTGGGGCAACGCCCGGGCCAACCCTTCCCGCAGTGAGCAATGCACCAGAATGTCACAAGCATGCAGCAACTGACCGATACGTTCAGGAGCAACCAGGCCACTCAAACGAAACCTGTCAGTCAGCCCCGCCTCGGCAATCTGCCGTTCCAGTTTACCACGCAGATTACCGTCGCCCACGAACAGCCACACCACATTTTCATAACGCTCCGCCAATCGCTTAGCTGATTCGATAATGTATTCATGTCCTTTCAATTCGAACAGTCTCGCTATCGTGACAATCACCACTGCGTCAGTCGGTATATTCAGTTCGCCACGCAAGGCGGCGATCTCCTGGGCCGACGGCTTTTGCAGAAAATATTGCGTCTCCAATCCGGAAAATATCTTGGTGAATTGTTGCCGCCGCCCGATTCCTGCCGCCAGGGCTTGTTGCGTCATCGCCTCGGCCACACTGATAAAAGCATCGGTCCGCCGCCCCATACTGCGCTCGACAGCTATATACAGACGATTAAGCCAACCCGACTGATAAGGATGAAACGCCAAACCGTGTATCGTATGCACAATTCTCGGCCGAGGTCTTGCGGCCATCTGCGCCTCACGCAATTTACCCACCAGACGGCAACAGCACTCCGCCCCCCGTCCACGCAGAGCAAACCCGGCCCATCGGCCGAGAACCCCACCCTTAGCCGAGTGAGTATGCACAATGTCAGGATCGAGCTTAGCCAGCAATTTTTTCAATCGATAGTAACACACCAGATCACGCAGCGGATTTATCGCCCGGCGCAGACAGTCCAGCTCGATCACTTTATAACCCCCCTTGTGCGCCCGGTCCATCAACTGCCCTTCCGGCCCCAACGCCGGCCCCGTAATCAGCGTCACCTCATGACCACGACGGTGCAGTCCCTCACAGCTAAGCAGCGTATTCTCCTGCGCACCACCCAATATCATCCGCGTTATTATATGTACAATCTTCATGCGTAACCGAATCTATCCTGTTACTTATCAAGCCTATTAGGCTTAAGTCTAAGTACAAAGTCAAACGGAAATCCTTCCATATCAAAATACCGAAAAACAACACCTCGCTCATCCTCGAAGATCACATAGTTGCCGGGAGAGTCTCCCTCGTCAATATTAACATCTTTTATACTTCCTTCCCACGATTTCAGACCTTCTTGAAAACGGGTCTTGATTTCGGCTATATCCATCTCTTGCAAACCCTTATTATCTTCGACAAATTGCTCTGTGAAAACTTCTAGTTCGTGCAGCCACATACGATAGAAAATACGAAAATGTTTATGTCCAGTTTCAACTTCGGTTTTTGGCAATAGCGCGTATGTGATTCCACCAAGTATAAGCGATAATAACACTATAGGTAAGGCTATCCGAAGCAGAGCGAATTCCCTTCCATTTTCGCCTTTGATCTTGTTTTGGAAAACTAGATATAGAACAAGAAGTAGAATGCTCCAAGTAGTCAGGCAAACCATCAAGCTTGTTCCATTTGCTCCTCGTTGGCTGAAATAATGCTTTCTAAATGATCCACCTGATTTCAACGCTATGACGATATCTTTGTTCATTTCGGCAGGGGCAAGTGTCCCACACAACTTGCTCAATACGCACCCATCCCACATACACTTGAAAACTTCGGGATGGCCAATTTTTTGGCGATATGTTTTGCCAATGAAGCCGGGCAGAACATCCTCAACATCTTTGCTGAAGTAATTCAAATTCGCTTTTTTTGAAAAAGAATATCTGTCAGAATGTTCGAGCACTAAGTTCCTGCAAGCCGCTTTTTTCTGAGCAATCACAAAGAGTTCCAGATAGACATCGTTGCCTACCGTAGAAGTAAGACGCATGGGATAAATGGGTTCTTCGGCAACAAAGGACATGGCAAGGGGATGCGGTTCGCTATAGCCTGATTCCTCCCGGCGCAACTTGGCAGCCACAAAACACCAATTTTGCTCAATGTAATCAGATACGATTACCCTATCCTTATCCGATAGGCCTTGGAAACCGTTACCGCCAAGCCATTGATTTAATGCTTCTGCCGTTTCTGCTTCCAGCACGGCAAGGCCATAACTGCCGACGTCCTCAACATCCAGAACCCTAACACCAGGTACATCTATCGATATTCCTAATGTACCGCGCATAACCGGCGTCAATATGCTGATAAATAAAGCGATAGCCAAAAATATTATTGATAAGAAAAGGGTACGTTTTTTGAGCAATACTGCTAATAGAAACCACGCAGTTACAAATATTGTAACTGTGTAAAGTCCTTCTAATGAGCTGGTAAGATCATGAGTAATTTCCGGACGAATGGTCAGGTTCAATGTTTTGACAAGTCCAGGGGAAACCTCGGCAAAATCCGTTGGTTTCGAGGGTAGCGGGATAATCCAGCCAAATTCCCTGCCCTGACCCTCCATCGCCGATTCAATAATCAATTTTTCGATACCGTCTTTGTAAACTAATATCGCTTTCTGGCTGGGTATCTTGGGAGGTATCTTATATGCCTGTTCCGGAAAATACTTCCCATCCGCACAGGCCATTTGCTCAGTTAAGGCGATAACAGAAATAACCAAAGTTGTAAATACAAGCCAGCGATTTAATAGTGATTTCTTTTTCACTTTTTCCCCTTTTGTTTTTTAATATTTTATCCATTGCAGGCACAGGCCGCACGCCGGCGCCATAGGACCGGCGGCCTGACGGTCCAGAGCCGCCAATATACCCGGTATGCAGTCTGCCGGGCAATGACCGCGCCCAATATCCAGCAGCATCCCCACAATATTCCGCACCATGTGATAAAGAAAACCGCCACCCTCCAGATCAAAGTAGATGTAATGATATTTACGCCACACTTGGCAGCGATAAAGAGTGCGCACCAGGGACCGCCGCTGATTGTCCTGCGAGTTTGTGGTAAAGCTGGTAAAGTCGTGTTCGCCGAGCAGGTCGAACGACGCCTTTTGCATAAGGGTCTCATCGCACTTGTAATAATAATGATAGCAGTTGTTCTTCACCGACAACGGCATCTCATAATGATTGAACACCGTATAGCGGTAAAGCTTGCTTTGAGCTGAGGCGATAGCGTCAAAATCATCACTCACATCCTCAACTCTGGTAACGCGAATATCCGCGGGAAGATATTTGGTAATAACTCGGTGCAGACGACCGGAAGGAATGGGCGTATCGGTAAAAAAATTGGCCACCTGACCGACCGCATGAACGCCGGTATCGGTTCGGCTTGCGCCGCGAACGCTCACCGGCCCGCCGACCGCCCGCCCGGCCGCCTCTTCCAAAACCTGTTGAACCGTGGATATCTCTTCAAGCTGTCTTTGCCAGCCGTGATAAGCACTGCCATCGTATGCAATGGTCAATTTGACGTTGCGTTGGCCCATATTATTTAGCCAGAATCTCAGCGATCTGGACAGCATTAAGCGCGGCGCCTTTACGCAGTTGATCGCCGGAAAGCCAAATATTAATACCGCGATTATCGGGCAGTGATTCGTCCCGGCGAATCCGACCGACTAGCACGTCATCCTGACCGGACGCATCCACCGGCATAGGAAAGTAATTATTTTCCTGGTCATCGACTATCGTCACCCCGGGCGCCTGATGCAGCAGATCCACCACGTCTTCAACTTCCATGGGATTGGTAAATTCCAGGTTGATACTCTCGCAGTGTGCCCGCATAACCGGTACGCGTATGCACGTACAGGTAATAGCTATCGAATAATCGTTGAATATCTTATGCGTCTCATGAACAAACTTCATTTCTTCGACATTATAGCCGTTATCTCCGACTTTGCTATTATGGCTGAACACATTGAAAGCGCACGGATGCTGAAATACCTTCGCCTGCGGTTCTCTCCCGTCCAGCACGTCGCGGGTTTGTGATTCCAACTCCAGCATAGCTCCCATGCCGGCGCCGCTGACCGCCTGATACGTACTAGCCACTATTCGCTTGACGGGGTTAGCCTTATGCAGCGGCCAAACCGGTACAATACCGATAATCGTCGTACAGTTAGGGTTGGAAATAATACCTTTATTCTGGTAGATCATCTCCGGGTTGATCTCAGGCACCACCAGCGGAACATCGTCTTCCATACGAAACGCCGAGGAGTTGTCCACCACGGTACAGCCCTTACCCACCGCGATCGGGGCAAATTGCTTACTGATCGCCGCACCGGCGCTGAACAGGGCGATATCGGTATCTTCGAAACTGCCTTCCGTAAGCTCCTCGACGGTATATTCTACCCCGGCGAACATCATCTTTTTACCCGCCGAGCGGGACGAGGCCAAAAACTTATATTCAGTTGCCGGAAACCCTCGCTGCTCCAATATCCGCAAAAACTCCTGCCCCACCGCCCCGGTAACACCTGCGATAGCTACTTTAAGCGACATAACCTATTACCTTCCTTATAGTTGATGTTGGCGCCAAAACCGAAATCAAAGTTTCACAATCCTTTTGACGCTGACGCCACAATTGGCACTGCCAGGAATTATTATACACATTGGGTATAACAACTCAACCTTTTTGTCAAGCTCTGATTTTGTGGCTTCAGCAGAAATTATGCCAAAATGACTTGCATAAGCTATGAGAACTTGGTAGTATCGCGACAAATAGAAGAAAAAGTATATTTGAAGTTGTTTATCTGGGAAATCTCGGTTATATGGAAAATCCCGGATATCCTTAATCTCCCGGCACATTACCCATCGTGGCAGCATAGAATTTGTTAAGATGGATGCGGACAAGGCAGTCACCATAGCAACCGCCTTTTTACGCTTATGGGCCAGGAAACGACAAAAAGGAAACTGGTTTCCAGAAAAGGAATGTTCATCATGAATCATAATTTAACTAATTCGATAATCAATCGCATTGCGTTCATCGGCAACTACTTGCCGCGACTGTGCGGCATCGCCACATTTACTACCGATTTGTGTGAGTCCATCGCCGCCCAATATCGTCAAATAACCTGCATTGCACTGCCGGTCAATGATATCGAGGCCGGTTACGCCTACCCAGCCCGCGTTCGCTTTGAACTCGTGGAGAAGGATATTGATTCCTATCGCCGCGCTGCTGACTTCCTGAATATCAACAACGTGGATATCGTATCCCTGCAGCATGAGTATGGCATTTTCGGCGGACTCGTGGGCAGCCACATCCTGGTGCTCTTGCGAGAATTGCGGATGCCAATCGTCACGACACTACACACCATTCTGCGAGACCCCAATCCCGATCAAAAGCGGGTGTTGGAAGAAATCGCGGCCCTGTCTGATCGGCTGGTTGTCATGAGTAAGCGTGGCGTGGAATTTTTGCAGGAAATCTATGGAGTGCGACCGGAAAAGATTGATCTGATCCCACATGGTATCCCTGATGTGCCCTTTGTGGACCCAAGTTTTCATAAAGATCTGTTTGGAGTCGAGGGCAAAATCGTCTTGCTCAGCTTTGGCTTGCTTTCGGCGGGCAAAGGCATCGAAAATGTCATCTCCGCACTGCCCGCCATCTTAGCCCGACATCCGAACGTGGTGTACATCGTCCTCGGCGCAACCCATCCACAGGTCGTGCAGAATGAAGGCGAAACATACCGTCAATCACTGCAATGGCTGGCTCAGGAGAAAGGCGTGGAAGGTCAGGTGATCTTTTATAACCGCTTTGTCAGTTTGGAAGAGCTTATTGAATTCATCAGCGCGGCGGATATTTACATCACGCCATACCTCAATGAGGCGCAAATCACCTCTGGTACACTTGCATACACCCTGGGAGCGGGCAAGGCGGTGATTTCAACACCGTACTGGTACGCCCAGGAAATGCTGGATGAGGGACGGGGACTGCTGGTACCGTTTCGGGATCCGGCAGCTATGGCCGAGCAGGTGATTAACCTTTTAGACAACGAGTCCCAGCGACACGCCATGCGCAAGCGCGCTTATATGTTTGGCCGACAGATGATCTGGCCAGAGGTGGCGCACCACTATATTACGAGTTTCGAACGCGCACGCGTTGAACGCCGACATTTCATCCCGGCCGGCTTCACGGTCAAACCGCTGGACAAACGCCCGACCGAACTGCCGATACTCAAACTCGATCATCTGCGACACATGACGGACGACACCGGTATATTACAACATGCCACTTTCATCGTGCCCAACTATCGCGAGGGCTACAGCATAGACGACAATGCCCGCGCTCTGATTGTGAGCACGTACCTGGAAGCACTGGGCAACAAAACGTCCTTAGGACTTTGCACCCGCTATCTCGCCTTTATTTTGTATGCTTTCAATACAAAAAACGGACGCTTCCGTAACTTTATGGATTACCGGCGACACTGGCTGGAAGAGTGCGGCTCCGATGACAGCCACGGCCGTACGTTGTGGGCGCTAGGTATCGTGTTGGGACGTTCGAACATACCGTCCTTGTACAGTACGGCGGGCTGGGTGTTCGAGCAGGCATTGCCCGCTATTCTCAACACAACCAGTCCACGCGCCTGGTCTTTCGCGATCATCGGCATCCATGAATACCTGCAGAGGTTTGCCGGTGACAGCCGGGCCAGTCAGGCCCGGAATGAATTAGCCATGCGATTGCTCAAGTTGTATCAAAACCACCGCTCAGATGAATGGCGATGGTATGAAGACCGAGTAACCTACTGTAACGCCGCATTGCCGCACGCCTTACTCCTATGTGGACAGGTGATGGCCGATACAGCCATGATCGAAGCCGCATTGGAATCACTGTGTTGGCTGGCCGAATTGCAGCACGCGAGCACGGGGTATTTTGTTCCTGTCGGTTCCAATGGATTTTATCCGCAAGGAGGTGAGCGGACCCGGTTCGATCAACAGCCGGTCGAAGCGCAGACGATGATCTCCGCCTGTCTCGAAGCCTACCGGATCACAGGCGATGAGCGATGGCGTAAGGAAGCCCTCAGAGCCTTTGAATGGTTCCTCGGACGCAACGACCTGAATCTGCCCATCTACGATCCGACGACGGGCGGCTGTCGGGACGGCTTGCATCCCGACCGCATTAACGAAAACCAGGGCGCAGAATCAACGCTGTCCTTTCTCCAATCCCTGCTGGAACTACGGCTGGCTGAAAACATTCTTATAAAACTGGAGGCAAAAAACTAATGAATAATCAGTACCTTGAACTTTTTAAGCGACATAAAAGCAATCCCATCCTGACCGCCGGCCAATGGCCCTACCCGGTACATAGCGTGTTCAATCCTGGCGCGGTATTGTTGCCTGATGGCATTACCCTGCTCTTGTGCCGTGTGGAAGACCGACGCGGGCATTCCCACCTGTGTGCCGCACGCTCTGCCAATGGCATCGACGGCTGGAAAATCGATGACCAGCCTACTTTGATGCCCGATCCGGACCACTTTCCGGAAGAATTTTGGGGCATTGAAGATCCACGTATAACATTTGTCAGCGAACTAAACAAGTATGCCGTCGTTTACACCGCCTACACACACGACGGCCCAGGTGTGTCTCTGGCACTCACGGAAGATTTCCACCACTTTGAACGCTATGGTTTGGTCATGCAGCCGGAAGATAAAGACGCGGTGCTCTTGCCACATCGTATTGACGGAGATTGGGCTATGATCCACCGCCCGGTCGGTTTGCTCGACGCGAACATTTGGATATCCTACTCCTCCAATTTGCGACAATGGGGCAACCACAAGTTAATGCTCAAAGCCCGAAAGGGCGGATGGTGGGATGCGAACAGGATCGGCCTCTCACCCCCGCCAATCGAAACTGCCAAGGGCTGGCTGATGATCTACCACGGAGTGCGACAAAACGCAGCAGGCGCTATTTACAGGCTCGGCTTGGCTTTGTTTGATTTACACGCACCTGAGATTTGCATCAAACGTGGCGACGAGTGGATTTTTGGCCCGGAGGAACCTTTCGAGCAGCACGGCGATGTTGACAAAGTCGTCTTTCCGTGCGGCTACACCATCGCCCCCGATGGCGACACGATTTACTTATATTACGGTGCGGCCGATACGAGCATCGCACTGGCCACCGGCAGTATTCAAGCCATTCTTGAATGGCTTGAGCGACACTGACAAAGAACCTGCAGACCTCCAATCACATTCATTTGCATATCCGACAGGAGAATTAAAGGGGTTCCACACCTTTTTCAGGGCAATATCTTTTATTGACAAGTTCCAGCCCCGCCCACACCCGCCATCTTCTCCGTCGGGTGGCACCTTCAAACTTGTTTGGAGGTGTTATAACAATTGTACCACGCCCGTCTTGCCGGCATCGACTGACATATTAATGGCCTTGCCCGTCCGTGTTCGTCCGTGTCTGTCCGTGTTAGTCCTCTCAGCCCACCCGGACTTTCGCATGTGTCACCCCTGTGAACAATTGTCACCCCTGCGAACAATTGTCACCCCCGCGAACAACTGTCACCCCTGCGAACAATTGTCACCCCTGCGAACAACTGTCACCCCTGCGAAGGCAGGGGTCTATCTTCCACCGCCCCGCCCACGCCCGCCATCTTCTCTTGTAGAGTGAGCTCTTAGCCCACGCGGACTTTTGCGTATCACCCCCGCCAACAATTGTCATTCCCGCGAAAGCGGGACACAAAGCGAACCCCAGCGCCGCGATAGCCAATCCATCTTCCGCTCTGTTCCACCTCTGTCACCCCCGCGAAAGTGGAACACGAAGCGAAGCCCAGAGCCGCGATAGCCAATCCATCTTCCGCCCTGCTCCCCCTCTGTCATTCCTGCGCAGGCAGGACACGAAGCGAAGCGAAGAGCCGCGATAGCGAATCCATCTTCCGCCCCGTTCCCCCTCTGTCATTCCTGTGCAGGCGGGGGTCTATCTTCCGCCCTGAAAGGGCAAAATAAACCAGCCCAGGGCAACGCCCTGGGTATAATGTCCCCAATATTTTCTCCAAGCCCTGTAAGGGCGACATAAAACATTGGCTGCCTGCCCCACGCAAGCGTAGGCATGTTTATTCCAACGCAGGTTATGCCGTGCACACCACATATTTAGCCCACGGCGTATATACTCCGGGATTGACACCAATGCGATAAATCCACGCAGTCGCTTTCGGATATTGAAATGAATAACGTATCCCTGCAGGCCAATAGAACACGGCCCCAGCCGGTGTCCTCTCAGCCCACGCGGACTTTTACTACCGCAATGCCGACAGAACCTTATTCAATGCAGCTTCAAGCTCGCTGGTTGGTAAATTCATAGCTAGAATTTCACCCTCTGGGCCGATTAGAATCGTCATTGGAACACCATCTATGCCATACTCTTTAACAATGGTTGATTTGGACATATCCCCCAAAGCAGCCTGAGACCACTTCAATTCCTCCCTGGCAGTGAATCTCTTTGCCTTGTCAATATCCTCGTCCAGCGACATGCCAATCATCACGAATCGTTCATCATCAGCAAACTTCTCATGTAGTGCTTTCAGTTTAGGCATTTGGGCCACACAAGGGCCACACCATGTGGCCCAGAAATCCAGCAGAACAATTTTATTACGAAAATCTTTGAGTTTGATAGTCTTCCCCACATCAAAGGAATCAGCCTCAAAAAGCGGCGCCTGGTCGCCGACTTCTGGATGAGTCAGCAATTCCACCACCACCGAAGGAATGCGAATTTGTTTGCCTTCGGCATCGTTCGGAACCGTGAACTCACTTACACCCACAGCTTTGAGCACGCCACGCCCACAGGAAACTTTCTCCCCAAGCGGTGCGTGAAGATTAAGAACGAATTCATACTGACCGGGAGGTAAGTTCTCAAAACAAAATTCCCCATCATCTTCAATCACCGGTATAAATCGCTTCTGGAAGGATGTGGACCTTTCATAAACGTTCTTCTTGTCACGCCAAAGCCATAAAAAAGAACTTTGCTGGATGGTTCCTATCGTGGCTGGTATCTTCGCCTCTGGCGTAATCCGGTAGGCCGCAACATGGGCCTGACGCGGATTAGACATATCTATGGAAAAAACGTCTTTGACATCCGCTCCCGTCGGCATAACAATTTTTCCTCTGACCGTTGGCCCCTTGCCGCCAATTTCAATTCTATAAGTCTTGCCCGGCTCAGGCTGAAAATAAGTGGAGTCAGACTGCTCAAAACCCACTATTTGCCCTACGTACAATGGCACGGAAGGAACATAATCGATAGTAAACTCCTTGCCGCTTACAGAAATCTCGTCAAACAGCCAGGAAATCCGGGGAGCCTCAGAGTTATCTCGCGATTCTATCAGGTTGACCGATATAACAGCCTCCCGATTGGCCTTGTTAGTTGCCCCAATCGTGCCCTCGATTTTGGCCCAGGCCGAAAGCTTGATTTCCGAACCATTCTTAAAATCAGCAGAACCCAACTGAGCGTAACCTTGTTCGTGCATAACTACGATAAGCCCGACACCTCTTTCTGGATTCAGACTAAAATGCCCCTGATGATCTGCGGTAACAATGGTTTCGGCCTGAGTATAAAAATCTCGTTCGTCAAATTTACCGTCGTTGATAAAAGCTCTCCTGCCGGGCCCGACCCAGCCTACTTCCGCTCCACCAGCGGGATTACCATCAGAATCAACAATGATGCCCGTTAACTCCCTGGATTTGGTAAGCTCAATTACAAAAGGCTGGTATTGTTTCCCCAGCTCTACAGGTGGAGTACTTTGAGAATAGTAACCTTGTGCTTCGATTTTTATAAAGGCTGCTCCGTCGAAGGGATAAGTTATGTGGAAACCATCCCATTTCTTTTCAAATGAACCATCTTCGGAACTGATCTGATCCTTATAGTATCCGCTCCATGAAGGTTCTTCGTCGGCAGCCTTCCATTTACAGCCATGAGTAATTGTAAAGTTTGTGACAGGCTCTTTAGTTCGGGCATCTATCACTTTTGCTGCAATGACAGGAACCGGATACATTGTCATTATGTCAATTGCTGCAAGATCTTCTGGCATTTGCTTGGAGAAAATCTCAAGAGGAGTGCGGCTTCTCCCAAATCCAAAGGTCAGTGTTCCTGTATCAGGTATATCATGAACACTAAACAAGCCTTGACTGTCGGTTTTTGTCAAAACAGAAAAGTGTCGGCGTTTTCCTTCCACATTCCATTCGTCACAGTGGACCTTAATCTCTTCCAGAGGATTACCATCTTTATCGACAATTTGTCCGCGATAGATTCTTCCTTTCTTCAAGGTTACCTCTATAGGTTCTGTATTTTTACTGACTTTAACAGAAGTGATTACAGGTGCATATCCAGGAACCGAGACGTCAAGCTCTATTTGTTGCTGAGGCAGACCGCCAATGGAAAACGATCCATCCGCTCCGGTTATGTCAGTGGTACAATCCTCGATGATCCTGCCATCACTTGAAGAATAGTGGCGCCCCGCTGCAACTAAAGCGTTCTCAATAGGTTTGCCTTCTGGCGTTTGCACTATTCCTTTAATTCTTAAACCTTTTTTCATAACCATGATATTGCTGCCATCAAGAAGCTCTGCTTTAGCTGGTATCCGAGAAAACCCATCATAATGAAAACCGATATGGTCTGGATGCAGTAAGCGGACACTTAGGTTGGAATGATTCACTGGAACATGACAACTCCAGCGACCTTGCTCATTCGTCATAGCACTTCCGATCCATCTACTCATCCATCCAGATATGTCAAATCCTAATTCTAGTCCTGCCCCTTCGATAGGCGCTCCTTGCTCATTTAACACCCGACCACTGTAAAGAACCCGTCCATCATCAGAATCTTTGTATTGACCTTGTCCTATTGTTAATAATGGCATTTCCACATTAATCTGATTATCTGTGAGGGTTATTGGATCGGTAACATACTCTTGCTCATTTTCATCCATGTTAATAACTCTTGCATGAACTCTTAATCCAGAGCCACAAGGTACCGGAGCGGTCCAGTAAACTCCATACTGGTCGGTCTTCTCATAAGTCCCAAGTGTAAAACTAAGGTCTTCCTTCGTTGTGAAAATCAATTCAACTTGTCTGTCTGCCAATCCTGCTCCATTTCCATCCACCACACGTCCTGATATCTCTGCTTCTTGATAATCTAATACCACATGAAGTCTCTGCCCCTTATAATTCTCAGGTATCGCAAAAAATCCCATTGCTTTGGAATGTTGTGAATAAGCAAGCCACACCTTCTGTTCAGGCTCGATATTTTCAATTGTAAAATAACCTTCTGTATCAGTCCGTATCTCGCCCCAGACATTTGTCCCACAGGGCGAAATATATACATGACTACGAAATCTTCCGAGTTTATCTGTCACCACGCCTGATACAATATTTGGCATTTCTTTATTACTTGACTGTTCTGTTTCTCCAGCTAACGTTTCTTGACTTGATTCAAGCCCAGCACTACCTTTTTCTGTCTCCCCTCTTGCCATGGGCAATAGAACCGCGGCCCCAACAATTACTGCCACTATTCCCACTACCCCGAGCTTCGCGCTTCTGGGAAACGGCCGGCTGATAATGTGCCTGATTCTACCCGCCAAGGCCTTCTTTGATTCCACCACCCCTACCAACCCCAAACTCAGTGATGGGCGAGCAGACGCGATTGCGGCAACATCAACCAGTACATTGCTGTAGTTTCCCGCTTCATCGCCAAGAGAGGTCAACACCATCTCATCTACCGCCTGTTCCCGAACCCGGCGTATAATAAAATTAGCCGCCCAAAAAAGTGGGTTATAAAAATTAATGATCTGAAGAATAGTCTGAATCAAGTTTACCCACAAATCACCTCGCTTGATATGGGTAAGCTCATGAATGAGAATTGTCCTCAGTTTCTCCCTTGAAATGCGTTCAAGTAGAAAAACAGGAAGCAGAATCTTGGGGCTGAACAGCCCGCATGCTGCCGGGCTTGATGTACTCTGAGATATCCTCAACTCAACATTCTGTTTGATACCGATATGACCACGGCACTCATTAAGAAGCTCATGCAATCGGCCTTCTGCGGGTTTAGTCTGGGCAATCAGACCTCTGACAAACCATATCCGTTGTATTAGCAGCACCGATAGCAGCAAAACACCAACCAGCCAGACCACAAAAACAACGCCTTGCCAGGTGACAGGCGGCAAATCCGAAAAAACCGGTGCCTTTGCCGCCAAAGGTTCTGCCGGAACAATAGCATCAGGGGCTTCCGGCGGAACCTCAAATACCTCCGTTGCCGATGGCTCTATAGGCTGTGAAAACTCTCCGGATGCCATAGAATAATCAAATTGATCGGGAGGAACAACCCAAACAGTATTTGAAATGAGGGGGCCGACGGGCAAACGGTCGCCCCACCAATAGCCAATTCCCGTTGGAAGGCAAAGGCTCACAGGCAGCATGAGTTTAACTAGCACCAGCATCCAGATCCAGTACCGGCATATCGCTCTGACGTGCCTGCGCAAAAACAAATCAATACCCAGCAAAATGGCTATTAGCATGCTTGACTGAATAAGCATCGTAAAGCCATACTGGCAAAAATCGGACCCCGTCTTGTTCAAAATTGCAATAAAATAGCTGATCATTTCTTTCTACCTCGAATCTATTGAGACTTATTGCTTGGCCCTCTATTGTTTCTTCTGTTGTGCCTTACGCGCCATGTAGCGAAGTTGCTTCAAATCCTCCCCCGAAAAGTCCTCATTCTCGATTAGAAACTGCATCAAAGGCGTAAGGGCGCCATCGAAAGCCCTCGTTAGCATTTTCCGAAACTCTTCCTTTCTCGCTTGCGACTCACTAATCGCCGAATGAAAAAGCTGCAAATTCCTAATCCTCTCAACCTGCAGAAAACCTTTCTTCACCATCCGGTCCATCGTGTTTTTCACCGTGCCATAGGTCCAGTCCTTGCTCTGGACCAGGGTCTCCTGAACCGTCCCCGCTGCACACGGTTCTTTCTCCCATACCACTTTCATAATTATCCATTCAGCTTCGGTCAGCTCTGGCGATGACTTCTTCCGCCCGGCTTTCTTGGCATTTCGTGATTTAAGCATGTTTTTTTCTCCATATTTCGATTTTACTTAATTATACTCGATATATATCGACTCGTCAAGACAATAATGGAGATTTCCAAAAAAATTTTCTTCCCCCGCCCAACTTCTAACCTCTAACTCTCCCCATTCCCCCAACCGGTCCGCCCTCTTTCCTTCTGTCTTCTGAAATCTCAAATCTTAAATCTCAAATCTGACCTCTGACTTCTGATTTCTGGCTGCTAGCCCCCCATCCTTCCCATCTCCCCCATCCTCCCTACCCTGCCCATTTAGCCAACAAAACTCTCTCTCTTCTTGTGTCTTCTAAAATCTTAGTGCCCTTCGTATCTTAGCGACTTAGTGGTGAATCTTACCTATTTTAACATCAAAACTCATCAAAACATAGTACAAACAGGGTGCAAAGTAGGTGCAAACTACATACAAACATAGTCCAAACATAGTACAAACTACATCACTTTTCATCGGAATTCATCCAAATTTCGCCGAATTTCGCACTTTTTTCTTACCCATCTTGCCTAATCGTTACAATCGTTACGCAAAAATAAGCACTTACATCAATTCCCCGCCACCAAAAATAACGACTTATGTTAGCCCGCTCTTCAATGCCCAGCAAAAAGATCAGCTCAGGAGAAAAAGAAGCTTGTCGTAAACAGCGGTATTCGGTAGATTGATAGCCCGATGTGTAAATTTGTCAAATTGTCCGCTTACGCGTAACCGGGTGCCGACGGCACACGAGGTTACTATGGTCCGCCAATGGTATTGTATATTGTGTTAACTCTATGAAAAAGCGTAAGTTAAAAACAAATTCCTATACGGTTAAGTTAACGTTTTTTTTGAGCGGGCTGTCCTTTGCCTTCTTGGTTTGCGGGGGTGGTTGCACAATATTGACCAGCAAGGAGCACCCGGTTGCCGCTTTGCTCAGCAAGCTGGGCGGGAAAAGTGGCTCGCAGGAGTTGCAGGAGCAGTTGCTCAGTCCGGACGCGGACCTGCGGCGGGAAGCGGTGGTAAAGCTGGGCAAAGGCAAAACGGCCAAATGGGAGATTACAGCCAAAATGCTGGGCATTATGGCAACGGGGGACCCGGATGAGCAGGTTCGGGTGGCGGCGGTGAGAACATTGGCCAAGGTCGATAAAAGTGAATCTTTGCTGGAGGTTTTGAAGCAGGCGGCTAAAGACGACAGTTGGCTTGTGCGGACGGAATGTGCGGAGGTATTGGGCAAAAGTGGTGACGACGGGAGCGCGGCGATTCTGCTGGAGATGTTGTCCAATGATAAAAATGCGAGTGTACGCGGTAAAGTGGCCTCGGTTCTGAAGGGTTTTCGTGATCGCAAAGTCATCCGCGGCCTGATTGGTGGTTTGACGGACGCTCAGTTCAGCGTTCAGTATCAGTCGCTCCAGTCATTGCGGCAGGTAACAGGGCAGGATTTCGGTTACGATCAGGTGGCATGGCAAAGATGGTTTTCAGCGACCAGCTTTTTCGACTGAAATGAGTTGCGGATTTTTTGTGGGAGAAACCGATGCAGGCATTGGTGTTGGCTAACGGTAAGGTGGAATATACTCGTTCGTATCCTGAGCCGAAACCTGAATCTGATGAGCTGCTGATCGCGGTCGAATTGGCGGGGATATGCGCGACGGACCTGGAGATTATCAAGGGATACATGGGTTTCTCGGGAGTGCTCGGTCACGAGTTTGTCGGGACGGTGGTCAAGGGGGCGCGGGACCTGATGGGTAAGCGGGTGGTGGCGGAGATCAACTGCGTATGCGGTAAATGTGATATGTGTCATTCGGGCCTGAGCAACCACTGTCGGGAACGGAAGGTAATCGGAATAAAAGGTCACGATGGGGCCTTTGCCGAGTATTTGGCGGTGCCGCGGCGTAATGTGCATGTGTTGGGGAATACGTTAAGCAATGAGACGGCAATTTTTGTGGAGCCGCTGGCGGCGGCGATGCAGATTGTCCAGCAAGTGCCGATCGAAGATCGTCATAAAGTTATTGTGGTAGGTGACGGCCGACTGGGTTTGCTGGCGGTGCAAGTGTTGGCGGCGGCGGGCGGTAAAGGCAATGTGGTACTTTTGGGCCGACATGAGCACAAGCTGACCTTTGCCGAAAAACGTGGTATCCAGGGGATATTGCTGGATGATATGCTGATTAAGCCACAGTGGGATGTGGTGGTGGATTGTTCCGGCTCTCCTGAAGGGTTCGAGACGGCGTGTAAATTGGTGCGGCCGCGGGGCAAGCTGATACTGAAAAGTACGTGGGCGACGGAATCTGTTGGCCGAGCCGATTTCAGGCCGGTCGATATCTCGCCGCTGGTGATTAATGAGGTTACGTTGATTGGGTCGCGTTGCGGACCGTTTGCCAATGCCGTTAACGCCCTGACCGCCAAACAGGTGGAGACCAACGGATTGATAACCTCACGCTTCAAGTTGGCCCAGGGTGTTGAAGCCCTGGAAAAGGCTAAAGAGGCAGAGCAGATAAAAGTGGTTTTGGAGATTTAGGTCAATCGGCGGTTAAGCTGCTGGACGTGGTTTTTGAACTGCTGAAAGGTTTCATGACTGAGACGTTTGTCAAGGGCGGGGAGAATGGTATTGTTGTGCAGGAGCGGTTCGGTCGGATCAATGCCGTACTGGCGGCAGGATACGTCGAAAAGTCTGGTGCCGGGAATAGGGGAATATTGGCAGAGTCGGATTTTCAGTCCCAGTTGGTGAACGCTTTGGGCGGATTGTTCTATTTCGGTCATTTTCTGGCCCGGCAGGCCGGTGAGGATGTATGCCTCTAATTGGGCGGGGCTGAAACCGGCCTTGGTCAGGTGTTCAACAGCTTGTTTGAATTCACGGTCACTGACCTTGTCATCGCTGGCATACTGCCAGCGGGCGGCCTGGTCGGATGATTCGTAACTCAGGCGGATCATTTGGAAATTGTTGGCATACATCAGATGGGCCAGCGGTTGGTTGATAAAACGTATGTGCAGGCCGTTGGGACAGTGAAAATGCAGGGGAAGGTTCAGAGACGATATGGCATGTAAGATGGGGATGATGTGTTTTTCAGACTGGGCCAACAGGGCATCGTCCATAAAAGCGATGTTTTGGCGGATGGCTTGGCCCAGTAGCGGCAGCAGCTTGCGCATCTGGTCGATAAATGCAGCCGGTTCGAGTCGGAGCAGATGCGGCTGTAGGAGTCGGCTGGCACAGTAATCGCAATGGAAAGGGCACCCCAGACTGGTTATCAGCGTAAGGTAGTCAAGTTGGTCGTATAGATCGTAAGCGGGCGCGGGCCAGGCGTGGAATTGGTCGTGGATTACGCTGTAGTCGCGGTTCACGTGGGCAAGTTCGTCGAGCCATTTGAGTGGGGCAAGCATGGTGGCGTCGGTAAAGAGCATGTCAGGCCGGCAGATTCGCCGGGCATGGTCGGGCATGAGCCGGGTATATACTCCGCCCAAGGCGATAGCGGTACCGGGGATGTGGCGGCGGATGAGTTCGATGGTATCGGCAACAGCGGGATACCAATAAGTCATCATGCCGGTAATCAGTACAGCTATCGGTTTATATTGCTGGTATTCCAGGGTGAGGCTCTGGGCGAGGATATCGACCGGCAGGCCGTAACGGTGATAATAGCGGGGTACGTGGGCCAGGCAGGCGGGTTTATCGATGATTTCGCTGTGATATTTGCCGGTGCCGTTGGACTTGGTCCTGACTGGCCCGAAACGTTTTTGTAAAGCCGGATGATTGCGGTCGAGGGCATCGACCATGCGAACATTATAACCGGCGTCGCGTAAAAAGCCAGCTAAGTAGAGCAGGCCCAAGGGTTTGTTGAAAAAGTCATACGCCGCGAAATCATATATCGGCGGATTGACGAGTAATACTGTTTTGTTCGAGATGGTGTATGGTTTGGTCATCGCGGCGACGTTAAATAATGTGAAATTACTAAGTAAAGTGTTGGTATCAAAGAAGATACCAACCCCATTCCGTTGCGCGGCGCCACGGCGGGCGGGCCGGGCTGGTGCACCTGCCTATCTGGCGTGACGGCAGAAGCATTATACCATACCTGCCAAAGGCCTTAAAGCGTTAAACTCCAATGTGTTGCAAGCAAAACATTGAACGAGTAGCGGTTATATTGTAAGTCGTTATTTTCCGATGTCGAAAATTGATGTACTGGATGCCCGATCAAGTCGGGCATGACAATTACAATGCTTATTTGGGTTGTTGAGAATTGATGTAAGTGCTTATTTTACGTTGTTGGAATTGATGTAAGTGCTTATTTTTGCGTAACGATTATAACGATTAGGCAAGATAGGTAAGAAAAAAGTGCGAAATTCGGCGAAATTTGGATGAATTCTGATGA
>Ga0209706_10000075_pt1 | contig 45328 bp, 41 predicted proteins | sample PPLLaktember2015_6_FD_187263 | JGI IMG/M metagenome (GOLD analysis project Ga0209706, IMG submission 187263) | Freshwater sediment microbial communities from Prairie Pothole Lake near Jamestown, North Dakota, USA - PPLs Lake P8 Core (1) Depth... | ecosystem: Environmental > Aquatic > Freshwater...
GGCGGGGAGCCCGCGCGCGCCGTGCGCGTGCCCCGGAACCTCCCGGTGAGCCTGCCGGTCTCGGCCGGACCGTGGTCGCACCTCGACGCGCCGGCGGTCCTGCCCAAGTGGATCACCTGCGACGGGTTCGCGGGCCTGCTGGCCTACAGCGTGCCGCCCACGGCCGGAGATCCGCAAGCCCACACCCGGCTGGTCACCCGGGCGGTCGCCCTGCCGGAGCTGCCGTCGCCCACCTGGGCGGTGGTGCTCGACATCCCGCTCTCGCAGGCCGTCGAGCAGCGCATCACCGACGAGACCGGGATCCGGCTCGGCGAGGTCACGGCCATCCCGTTCGGCACCCGCGAGAACATGCTGCCCGTGGCCGGGCGTTCGGTCGAGCAGGTGCCCGCCGATCCGCTGGGGCGCGACCAGACGCTGTCGCTCACGACGCAGCGCTGGGTGGCGTTCCTCGACTACGTCGACTGGTCCACCGGCACGGCCTCGGGCGCGACGCTGGCGATGCGCATCAACGCGTGGGCCATCTACGAGCGGCTCTCGGCGGCCTCGGCCAGCGTCGGCGAGATGAACTTCGGGCAGGTGCTGCTGGCGTTCCTGGCGCTGGTGGGCGGGCTGTTCCTCATCATCCAGTTCGTCGCGCTCGTCATCGGCCTGCTGCTCGCGCGGCAGATCACCGGCGCCGTGCACGACCTGTTCACCGGCACGCAACACCTGCGCAACCGCGATTTCGCCTACACCATCCCCGTCCGCGCGCGCGATCAGCTGGGCGAGCTCGCCGAGTCGTTCAACGCCATGACCGGCGAGGTCACGACGCTGCTCGGCGAGGTGGCCGAGAAGGGCCGCATGGAGCAGGAAATGCACGCGGCCCGCGACATCCAGCAGAAGCTGCTGCCGCCGGCCCCGAAGGACATTCCCGGCCTCACGCTGGCGGCCTTCTGCGAACCGGCGCGCGAAGTGGCCGGCGACTACTACGACTTCCTGCCCATCACCGACACCATGCTCGGCGTGCTCATCGCCGACGTCGCCGGCAAGGGCCTGGCCGCAGGCCTCTACATGGCGCAGCTGAAGGTGATCGTGCAGTCGCTGGCGCGGCTGCACCACGAGCCTCGCGAGTTCCTCATCGCGGTCAACAAGGTCGTCGCGCAGAACCTGGATGCGAAGAGCTTCATCACGATGACCTACGGCGTCATCGATCTCGAGCGGCGCGAGTTCACCTTCGCCCGCGCCGGCCACTGCCCGCTGATCCACGTGCCCGGCGGCATGCCTCCCGGTCTCGGGCGAGCCGATGTCCTGGCCCCGGACGGCCTGGTCGTGGGACTGAACATCGACAACGGCGAGCTGTTCGAGTCGATCCTCCAGGAGCGCACGATGGCGCTCGACCACGACGACCTGCTGGTCCTGTTCACCGACGGCATCAGCGAGACGATGAACGAGGCGTTCGACTGCTACGGCGAGGCACGGCTGGCAAGAGTCATCGAGCAGTACGCGCACCTCCCGTTCGACCGGTTGCGCTCGTACATCCTGGCCGAGCTGCGCGAGTTCGCGGGCGAGGCCGACCAGCACGACGACATGACCATGATCCTCATGAAGGTCGGATGACCGCGCTGACCGTCGTGTTCCGGACGCACTCCGACATCGAGGCCAATGTCGTCCAGGCGCTGCTCGAGAGCCACGGCGTCGAGTCGGTGCGCACCGCGGGCGCGCCGCCCGGCATGTTCCCGTTCACCGTGAGCACGCTGGGCGAGACGCGGGTCTCGGTGCGCGAGGCCGAGGCCGAAGAGGCGGTGCGCATCATCGAGTCGCACCGCGAGCAGGTGGCGGGCGGGCTGGTCGTGCCACTCCCGCAGCAGCTGACCGCGCTCGAGGCGCGCCTCGGCTACCGCTTCCGCGACCGCGGGCTGCTGGAGCACGCGCTCACCCACAAGTCGAAGGCCCACGAGGACCCGAGCGGCGGGGTGGTGGACAACGAGTCCCTCGAGTTCCTGGGCGACGCGGTGCTCGGGCTGGTCGTCGCCGACGCGCTCTTCCGCTCGTTCCCCACGTACTCGGAGGGGCAGAAGTCGAAGATCAAGTCGAACCTCGTGTCCACGACCGCCCTCGCCGAGATGGCCGAAGGCCTGGGCCTCGGCGAGCACATGATCCTGGGAAGGGGCGAGGAGAAGACCGGCGGCCGTCGCAAGCCGGCGCTGCTGGCCGACACCTGCGAGGCGCTCATCGCCGCCCTCTATCTCGACGGCGGGCTCGAGGCGGCGCGGGCCTTCATCGTGAAGGAACTGGCGCTGCGCATGGACGAAGCGCGCGTGCCCGGGTACTTCGGCCGCGACCACAAGTCGCGCCTGCAGGAGCGGTTGCAGAGCCTCGGCCGATCGCTGCCGTCCTACCGCGTGTCGGCGGAAGCGGGGCCGGAACACCGCAAGCAGTTCTCCGTCCAGGTCGTGGTCGACGACCAACTGCTCGCCGAAGGCGAGGGCCGTACGAAGAAGGACGCCGAGCAGGAAGCGGCGCGCGCGGCGCTCGAGCGCCTGGCGGCGGAGGCCGGCGGCGAGACGGCGTGATCGGTGTCACGGGAACACGACGGGCACGAAGGCCACGAAGCAAGACACACGAAGTTCTTTGAGGGGCTGGCGCGAGAAGTCTTTCCTGGCTGCCCTTCGTGTTCTCTTTCGTGTTCTTCGTGACCTTCGTGTTCTCGGAGACCTCAGTCGATCTCGATGATGCCGACCGATCGGCGGTCGCCGGTGGCGACGCGCGCCACCGCCGCCGGTTCGGCCTCGGGCAGGCGCGCCGCCGCGTAGGCCTGCACCTCGCGCGCGACCTCGTCGACCGAGGGGGGCACCGGGCGGCAGTGCAGGCGCACCCAGAGCCGCATCAGCGGATCCGCATAGCTGTACCGTTTCTGCCTGGAGACGATGAGATCGACGTCCTCCAGCCACGACAGGTAGTCCTTCGTCGAGCCTGGCGTGCGCTGCAGGCGCTGCGCGATCTCGGTGAGGGTGAGCGGCTCGTCCTCCGCGAGGATTTCGAGGATGGCCTTGAGCGCGCCGTATCCGCGGGCGCGGTGCAGCCGCAGCTCGTAGCGATAGGCGCACCAGGACGTGAGCGCGCCGTCGGCCGTCAGCAGCGCCGTGAGCGCGCTGATCGGATCCCCGCCGCGCGTGCTCATCGAGGCCGTGGCGTCGCCCATCGCGCGCACGTAGGCCGCGCGGCCGTCGGCGAGCGCCTGGATGGTGCGGCCGAGGAACTCGCGATCGTCGGCGGTGGTCTCGCCGAGCGGCGGCAGCATCGCCGTCACCTCGGCCGCGCTCAGCGCGGGCAGGTGGATGACCTCGAAGCGGCTGCCCGCATCGCGCAGCAGGCGGTGCGCGCGCGCCACGTAGCGACTGGTGAGCACGAAGCGGTTGGGACTGTCGGCCAGCGCCTGCAGCAGCTCGCGCTGCACGTGCCGCAGGCCGGGGAAGCTCTCGAAGGTGCGGAGCTCGAGCACCTCGTCGAGCAGGAAGGTCGCGGGCCGGTCGCCCGCCGCGGGGCGCGTGAGCAGGCGCAGCGTGCGTTCGAAGGCCTCGCGCGCCGAGGTGGGCTCGGGCGCGGGCGCGGCCGGCGGCAGGAAGGGCGAGACGCTCGACACGGCGCGCTGGAAGCGCTCGGGCGTGCTGGCCGCGCGCTCGACGTCGATGTACTGGCACTGGCTGCGGCCGAGCCGATCGGCCAGCGCGTGCAGCAGTGTGGAGCGTCCCGAGCCGCAGCCGCCCAGGACGACCGGAATCCGTGTCGGGCTGGCCTCCAGGGCCGCCAGCACACGGCGCTCGAGTCCCTCGTGTGGCGCCATCATCGCCCTGCCTGCTCGGCCATCGGAATCGTCACCCCGCGCTCGCGCGCTGTTCGAATTGCCTCCGGATACCCCGCGTCGGCATGCCGCGCCACCCCGGTGCCGGGATCGCAGGTCAGCACGCGCTGCAGCTTCTCGTCGGCGTCCGCCGACCCGTCGGCGACGATGACCATCCCCGCATGCAGCGAGTAGCCGATGCCCACACCACCTCCATGATGCACCGACACCCACGTCGCGCCGGCCGACGCGTTGAGCAGTGCGTTCAGAATCGGCCAGTCGGCGATGGCGTCGCTGCCGTCGCGCATGCCCTCAGTCTCGCGGTTCGGCGAGGCCACCGACCCGGTGTCGAGATGGTCGCGGCCGATGACGATGGGCGCCCGCACGGCGCCGGTCCGCACCAGCTCGTTCAGCCGCAGGCCGAAGCGCGCGCGGTCGCCGTATCCGAGCCAGAAGATGCGGGCGGGCAGTCCCTGGAAGGCGACACGCTCGCCGGCCATGCGGATCCACCGGCAGAGCGGCTCGTCGTGGGCGAACATCTCGAGCGCCGCGCGGTCGGTGGCGTGGATGTCCTCGGGATCTCCCGAGAGCGCCGCCCAGCGGAACGGGCCCTTGCCCTCGCAGAAGAGCGGGCGGATGAAGGCGGGCACGAAGCCGGGGATCTCGAACGCATCGGTGACGCCGGCCTTCACCGCCTGCGCGCGGATGTTGTTGCCGTAGTCGAACGCCACCGCGCCGCGCTGCTGCATCGCCCGCATCGCGGCGACGTGGCGGCCCATCGCTGCGATGCTGCGGCGCTCGTACTCCGCGGGATCGGACGCGCGCAGGCGATCGGCCTCGGCCAAGGTGAGCCCGGTGGGAACGTAGCCCACCAGCGGATCGTGCGCCGAGGTCTGATCGGTGACGACGTCGGGCGTGTAGCCGCGCCGCACCAGCTCGGGCAGCACGTCGGCGGCGTTGGCGAGCAGGCCGATGGAGCGGGGCGTGCGCGCCGCGGCGCATTCGCGCGCGCGGGCGAGCGCCCGGTCGAGATTGTCGGTGGACTCGTCGAGGTAGCGGCCCGCGAGCCGCCGCTCGATCCGCGCCGGATCGACCTCGACGACGAGCGCCACGCCCTCGTTCATCGTGACGGCCAGCGGCTGGGCGCCGCCCATCCCGCCGAGGCCCGCCGTGACGGTGACGCGGCCGGCCAGCGAGCCGCCGAAGTGGCGGCGGGCCAGTTCGGCCAGCGTTTCGTACGTGCCCTGCAGGATGCCCTGCGTGCCGATGTAGATCCAGCTGCCGGCGGTCATCTGGCCGTACATGGTGAGGCCGCGATCCTCCAGATCGCGGAACGTCTCCCACGTGGCCCATTTCGGCACGAGGTTCGCGTTGGCGATGAGCACGCGCGGCGCGTGCGTGGAGGTGCGGAACACGCCGACGGGCTTGCCCGACTGGATGAGCAGCGTCTCGTCGTGCTCGAGCGCGCGGAGCGTGCGGACGATGGCGTCGAAGGCGTCCCAGGATCGCGCGGCCTTGCCGGTGCCGCCGTACACCACCAGATCGTCAGGGCGCTCGGCCACTTCTGGATCCAGATTGTTCATCAGCATCCGCAGGGCGGCCTCCTGGGGCCAGCCCTTGCACGTCAGCGACGTGCCGCGAGGAGCGCGGATGGAGCGAGCAACAGTGGTCATCGGCAACGAGCAGCGTGGGCGGGAGTAGAACGCGAAGATAAGAAACTAAGCACCGTCGCCCCCCTTGTCAAACTGAAAATGCGATCTGAAATCAGTTGACAACCACCCCCGTCGCGTACTCGAGCGCACTCGTGGAGATCAATGCGGCGATCGCATCGATATCGGGAGCCGGGGATCGATCGTCGACGAGCGTCGGGACCACCGCGCGCACGGCGCCGTGGGCGCCCATCAGCGCGCGCGTGCTGAGGAGCGGGGCGCGCAGGTCGATCGCCTGGCAGGCGCAGAGCATTTCGACGGCCAGCACGTGGCGCGCGAGTTGCAGCGCGCGCTCGGCCTTGAGCGCCGCACCCATGCTCATGCTCACGTGATCCTCCTTGTTCGCCGAGGTCGGAATCGTGTCGGCCGAGGCCGGGTGGCACGTCGTCTTCAGCTCGGAGGTGAGCGCGGCGGCGGTCACCTGCGCCATCATGAGGCCCGATTGCAGCCCGCCGTGCGCGGTGAGGAACGCCGGCAGGCCGCTCAGCGCCGGGTTGACGAGCCGCTCCGACCGCCGCTCGCTGATCGTCGCCAGCTGGATGACCGCCATGGCCAGCAGGTCGGCGGCGAGCGCCACCGGCGCGCCGTGGAAGTTGCCGCCCGACACGATGTCGCCCGCATCGGCGAACACCATCGGGTTGTCGGTCGCGGCGTTCATCTCGACGCTCACGACATGGCGGATCCACGCGAGGGCCTCGCGGGCCGCGCCGTGCACCTGCGGCACGCAGCGCTCGGAGTAGGCGTCCTGCACGCGGCCGCAGTCGGCGTGCGAATGATTGAGCGCGCTGCCGTCGATCAGCCGCCACAGGTTGTCGGCGGAGGCGGCCTGGCCCGGGAACGCGCGCGCGGCGTGGATGCGCGGGTCGAACGGCTTGCGCGATCCGAGCAGCGCGTCGATGGTGAGCGCCGCCACGACATCGGCCGCGCGCGCGAGTTGTGCGGCGCCCGCGAGCGCCAGGGCCAGCACCGCCGTCGAGGCCTGCGTGCCGTTGATGAGCGCGAGGCCTTCCTTCGGGCCCAGCGTCACGGGCTCGAGGCCGGCGGCGGCCAGCGCCCGCGCGCCGTCCTCCGCGCGCTGGCCGTCCCAGGTCTGTCCCTCGCCGATCAGCACGAGCGCCAGGTGCGCGAGCGGGGCGAGGTCGCCGCTGGCGCCCACCGAGCCGCGGCTCGGGACCCGCGGGTGCACGCCGTGGTTGACCAGCGCCAGCAGGCGCTCGAGCGTGTCCACGCGGATGCCGGAGTAGCCCTTGGCGAGCACGTTGGCTCTGAGCGCCATCATCGCGCGCACGGCGCGCGGCGGGAGCGGCGCGTCCACGCCCGCGGCGTGGCTCCGCACCAGGTTGACCTGCAGCCGCGCGAGATCCGCGTGGTCGATGCGCGTCTCGGCGAAGTTGCCGAAGCCCGTGTTGATGCCGTAGACGGCGGCATCGCCGTCGGTCACCCGGTCGACGACGGCGCGCGCCGCCGCGACGCCGCTCCTCGCCCCTGGTGCGAGCGCGACCTCCGCGCCGCGATCTGCGATCGCGAGCAGCTGGTCGAGCGTCAGGTGCGAGCCGTCGAGGAGAATCATCGGCCGTAGGATACAGTAGTAGGCATGAACATCGCGGTCCTGGGCGCGCAGTGGGGCGACGAAGGCAAGGGGAAGATCGTCGACCTTCTCACGCCCCACTTCGGCGTCGTCGCGCGGTACCAGGGTGGCCACAACGCCGGGCACACCGTCTACGTGAACGGCAGGAAGTTCGTGCTGCACCTCATCCCGTCGGGCATCCTGCACGACGGCGTGCGGTGCGTCATCGGCAACGGCGTGGTGGTCGATCCGCAGGCGCTGTTCGCGGAGATCGACGAGCTGGCCGCGCTCGGCATCGCGGTCGGCGATCGGCTGCTGATCAGCGAGAAGGCGCACCTCATTCTCCCGTACCACCGCGAGCTCGACGTGCTCAGCGAGGCGCGCCGGGGCGAGCGGAGGATCGGCACCACGTCGCGCGGCATCGGCCCCGCCTACGAGGACAAGATCGGGCGCCGCGGCATCCGCGTGTGCGACCTGGTCGACACGCAGGCGCTCGCCGACGAGGTGCGCGAGAACGTGCACGCGCGCAACCAGATCATCAAGGACACCAAGATGGAGTGGCGCGCCGTCTACCAGCAGCTGCTCGCGCACGGGGAGCGGATGCGCCGCTGGACCGGCGACGTCTCGCTGGTGCTCGCCGAGGCGATGCGCGACGGCAAGCGCATCCTCATCGAGGGCGCGCAGGGGACGATGCTCGACATCGACCACGGGACCTACCCGTACGTCACGTCGTCGAATGCGTCGATCGGCGGCGCGTGCACCGGGCTGGGCATCCCGCCCAGGGCCGTGCACGGCGTGCTGGGCGTGGCCAAGGCCTACACCACGCGCGTGGGCGAGGGCCCGCTGCCGACCGAGCTCGTCGGCGAGATGGGCGAGCGATTGCGCGAGAGCGGGCAGGAGTACGGCGCCTCGACCGGGCGGCCGCGCCGCTGCGGCTGGTACGACGCCGTGGCCGTGCGCTATGCCGTGCGCGTGAACGGCATCGATGCGCTCGCCCTCACCAAGCTCGACGTGCTCGACGGCCTCGAGCGAATCGACATCTGCACCGGGTATGCCGTGGGCGATCGCACGGTCACCGAGTTCCCGGCCGACCTGAACACGGTGGGCCCGTGCACGCCCATCTACGAATCGTGGCCCGGGTGGACGGCGCCGACGAAGGGCCTCACGCGCTTCGCGGCGCTGCCCGGTGAGGCGCGGCGCTACATCGCGCGGCTGGAAGAGGTGAGCGGCGTGCCGATGGCGATCATCTCGACGGGATCCGATCGCGGCGAGACCATCGTGCGCGAGGAGACGGTCGCGGGACGCTGGTTCCCGCAGGCGTCAGTGCGTCTCGCCTGAGGGATCGGCCTTGTGCCGGTCGGCGAAGCCCTGCAGGTCGTCGCTTTCGACGCCGGAGAGCTTCAGGCCCGCGCGGTAGCGCGGCGACTTCCCGGACGGCATCTCGAACGAGGCCCACACCACCGATCCGGCGCAGCGCAGGTGACGCCTGCCCTCGGGCAGCGCCACGCGCACGCGCTGGTTGGGCCTGAGCACCGCCTTCGAGACCACCTGCGCCCCGACCGTGGACAGGTCCACGAGTTCGGCGGGGTTGCCATCGAGCGTGACCGCCACGCCCTCGGGCATGCGCACGCGCGCGGCCCGGCGCGTGCCGCTCTTCTCGTAGGGGGCGGGGGCGGCGCCGGCCGGCGTGATGCCCGTGCCGCTCTTGCGCACGGGTGGGGACCCGTTCTCGCCGCGAGCCAGCAGCTTCAACTGGCACCGGAGCGTGGGGTCTTCCTCGATGCGGCCGATGAGCGCCTCGCCGCGCGCGCTGACGGCGAACTCCGCATCGATGGCGACCATCTCGGGGCGCGCCGCCGCGATGTACTCCACCGCCTCGCGCACTTCGTGGTCTGTGAACAGTTGAACCGGATGGTCCGACGCCAGCTGCTTGCGGAGGAGATCCAGCGCAGCGGCGGGGCCAATCAGCACAATCGCCGACACAGCGGGTGAGTGTACACCAGACCGCAGGCCGGGGGGAGGCCAGCGGGTCGGTCGCGCCTCCGTCACGCCGCCTCCCGTAGAATGACGGGCGTGCCCACGGACTCCCCGGCGCTGGCCTGCCACGGCCTCGTCAAGCGCTACCCCGACATCGTCGCCGTCGCGGGCCTCGACCTCGAGGTGAGGCGAGGCGAGTGCTTCGGCCTGCTCGGCCCCAACGGCGCCGGCAAGACCACCACGATCGAGATCCTCGAGGGCCTGCTCGACCAGGATGCCGGCGAAGTGCAGGTGCTTGGCAAGCAGTGGCGCACCGACCGCGACGAGCTCAGGCGCCGGCTCGGCGTGCAGTTGCAGGAAACCCAGCTCGCGGAGAAGCTGACGGTCGAAGAGACCCTCCGGCTGTTCCGATCGTTTTTCACGGAGGGGCCCACCGTGGACGAGCTGCTCGACGTCGTGGAGCTCGGCACGAAGCGCGGGTCCTGGGTGGGCAAGCTCTCCGGCGGGCAGAAGCAGCGGCTGGCCGTGGCGTGCGCGCTGGCCGGGCGCCCCGATCTGCTGTTCCTGGACGAGCCCACCACGGGTCTCGACCCGCAGTCCCGGCGCCAGCTCTGGGAGGTGCTCGGGCGCTTCCGCGCCGCGGGCGGCACCATCCTCCTCACCACGCACTACATGGACGAGGCCCACGCGCTCTGCGATCGCGTGGGCATCATGGACAAGGGCACGCTCATCGCCCTCGGCACCCCGCGTGAGCTGGTGGCGTCGATCGGCGCCGAGCACGTGGTGGAGTTCGCGGTGGAGGGCGCCCCGCCCGCGGACGAGACGCTTCGCGCGCTGCCCGGCGTGCGCGACGTGCGCCACGCGGACGGCCACGTGGCGCTGGCCACTTCCGAACTCCACGCGACGATCCCGGCGCTGCTCGATCGCCTGCGCCAGGACCACGCCACGCTCAGCCTGCTCGGCACGCACAGCGCGACGCTCGAGGACGTGTTCGTGTCGCTCACCGGGAGGCACCTGCGCGATGACTGATCGAGGCGGCGCGTCGCACCCGCTGGTGGAGCTCACCCTCGCGCGGTTCCGCGAGTTCCTGCGCGAGCCGGAGGCCGTGTTCTGGGTCTTTGCCTTCCCGGTGATCATGACCTGCGCGCTCGGCATCGCGTTCCGCTCGCGCGGCGCCGAGCCCGTCATCGTCGGCGTGGCCGAGCAGGACGGGGCCGAGGCGGTGCGCCGCGTGCTCGACGAGGCCGGCGGGTTCACGGTCCGCGCGATCGGGCCGGATGAGATCGATCGGGCCGTGCGCGACGGCCGCGCGCCCGTCGTCGTCGTTCCCGGTACGCCGCCCGTTTACCGGTTCGACGAGTCGCGCGCCGAAAGCCAGGTGGCCCGGCTCGCGGTGGACCGCGCGCTGCAGCGCGCGGCCGGCCGGCAGGACGCGTTCGCCGCCGACGAGCGGCCCATCGACGCCATCGGCTCGCGCTACATCGACTGGCTGGTGCCGGGCCTGCTGGGCATGAACATCATGGGCACCGGCCTCTGGGGGGTGGGCTTCTCGATCGTGCAGGCGCGCACGAAGAAGCTGCTCAAGCGGCTGGTGGCGACCCCGATGTCGCGCGCCGCCTACCTGGCCTCGCACGTGCTCAGCCGGCTGCTGTTCCTCGCGCTGGAGACCATCGTCATTGTCGGCTTCGCCTGGGTGGTGTTCGGCGTCGGGGTGCGCGGCGGGGTGGCGGCGCTGGCGACGCTGGCGCTGACCGGCGCGCTCAGCTTCGGCGGCCTCGGCCTGCTCGTGGCCAGCCGCGCGCGCACCATCGAGGCGGTGTCGGGCCTGATGAACCTGGTGATGATGCCGATGTGGGTGCTCTCGGGCGTGTTCTTCGCCTCGAGCAACTTCCCCGAGGTGATGCAGCCCTTCATCCAGGCGTTGCCGCTGACCGCGCTGAACGACGCGCTGCGCGGGGTGATGAACGAGGGCCTGTCGCTCGTGGCGCTGCGCGGCGAGATCGCCATCCTGCTCGCGTGGGGCCTCGGCACCTTCGCGATGGCGCTCCGGCTGTTCCGCTGGCAATAGGCGCGGCCTGTCAGTTCGAGGTTACGACGTTCTCTCCCCCGAGGTGTAGTGCGCGAGCAGCACCTTCTGTGCATCCACCGGCGTCTCGCCCGGAACGGCAGGGAGGCGCACGTAGGTGCCGTCGGTCTGCAGCGTCCACGAGCGCTCGGTGTCGGCGGTGACCGCCGCGAGCACGACGTCGCGGAGGTGCTGCCGCAGATCCGGATCGGCGATCGGGCAGAGCACCTCGACGCGCCGGTCGAGGTTGCGTTCCATCAGGTCGGCGCTGCCGATGTACACCTCGGGCTCACCGCCGTTCTCGAACCAGTAGATGCGCGAGTGCTCGAGGAAGCGCCCGACGATGGAGCGGACGCGGATGCGGTCGCTGATGCCGGGGATCCCCGGCCTGAGGCAGCAGACCCCGCGCACGATCATGTCGATGGACACGCCCGCCTGCGAGGCCCGGTAGAGCGTGCGGATCATCGCCGGATCGGCCACGGCGTTGTTCTTGATGATGATGCCCGCCGGGCGCCCCGCGGCGGCGTGCGCCACCTCGCGCTCGACCAGCGCCCGGAACCCCTGGCGCAGCCCGCCCGGTGCCACGAGCAGCGCGTGATACGAGCGACGGCTCGAGTACCCCGTCAGCGAATTGAACACCTCCGTCACGTCGTCGAGGATGTGCTCGTCGGCGGTGAAGATGCCCAGGTCGGTGTAGACCTGCGAGGTGACCCGGTTGTAGTTGCCGGTCGCGACGTGCGCGTAGCGGTGGATGCCGTCGGTCTCCTTGCGCACGACCAGGCACAGCTTGCAGTGCACTTTCAGGTTGACCAGGCCGTAGACGACGTGGATGCCCGCGTCCTCGAGCCGGTTGGCCCAGGCGATGTTGTTGCGCTCGTCGAAGCGCGCCTTCAGCTCGACGAGCACTGCCACCTGCTTGCCCTGCTCGGCCGCCTGGATGAGCATGTCCACCAGCGGCGAGTTCGGGCCGATGCGGTACAGCGTCATCTTGATCGCCACCACGTTGGGATCGGCCACCGCGGCGCGGAGGAAGGTCTCGACCGACGTGAACGACTCGAACGGGTGGTGCAGCAGGAAGTCCTGGTCCGAGATCTGCTCGAACACCGTGTCGGCGTCGTCGGGGCCCCAGAGCGTGTGCGGCGTGAACACCGGGTCCTTCAAGGACGGCCGGTGGAGCTTGGTGAGCGCGTGCCAGTCGCCGAAGCCGACGCGCTCGGACGTGCGCGTGACGATGTCCTCCTCGATCTCGAAGTTCTCCACGAGGATGTTCAGCACGCGGCGGGGCATGTCCGACTCGACCTGCAGCAGCGACAGGGCGCCGTAGCGCAGCTGTTTCAGCCCCCGGTCAACGGTTTCGAGCAGGTCGTCGGCCTCGTCCTCCTGGATCACCATGTCGGTGTCGCGGATGACGCGAAAGATGTGCGCGCCCTCCACCTGGGTGCCGGGGAACAGCTCCTGGATGTTGCGCCGGATGACGTCCTCGAGGAACACGTAGGCCACGCCGCCCTGCGGCGCCAGGTTGTCGGGGAGAGCCACGAAGCGCGGCAGCATGCCGGGCACCTTCACGCGGGCGAACTTCGTGCGGCCGCCGTGCCGCACCCGGACCGCCAGGTTCATGCTCAGATTCGAGATGTACGGGAACGGGTGGCCCGGGTCGAAGGCCAGCGGCGTGAGGACGGGGAAGATGTGGGCCTTGAAGTACGACGTCAGCCAGGTGTCGATGGCGGGCGAGGAGTCGGAGGGCTCGAGGAAGTGAATGCCCTCCGCGGTCAGTTGCGGGCGCAGGTCGCGCGCCCAGCACGCGGTCTGCTCGTCGATCTGCGCCAGCGCGCGGCTGCGGATGATGGCCAGCTCCTCGGCCGTGCTGAGCCCGTCGAACGAGGTCTCCTCGATGCCCGCGCGGAACTTCTTCAGGATCGTCGCCACCCGCACCATGAAGAACTCGTCCAGGTTGGTGCCGGCAATCGCCAGGAACTTCACCCGCTCGAGCAGCGGGTGTGACGGGTCCTGCGCCTGCGCCAGGACGCGGCGATTGAACTCCAGCCAGCTGAGCTCGCGGTTGATGTACAGGGCCGGAGCGGTGAGATCGGCGGGATCCAGCCGGGACCAGTCGATGGGCGCCGGGCCGGGGGGCTGGGCGACGGTCTCGGGGCCGCGGCGGCGTCGCGGCCGCCGACCCGTCAGCCCTTGGGGAGTCGACACACGGCTAGCTTATCAAAGGGGCGCGCCGGCCGAGCGCGCCCGGAGGGTCGCGATACAGTAGAAACCGCGTGCATGGCAGCTTCATCGTCCAGGATCTCGTCCTGTTGTACGCGCTGGCGATCGTCCTCCTGCTCATTGGCGGCCGCCTGCGCGCGCCGGCCATCGTCAGCCTCATCGCCACGGGGGTGATCGCCGGCCCGGGCGGCTTCGGGTTCGTCGGCTCGGAAGAAACGGTCACGGCCCTCTCGGAGATCGGCATCGCCCTGCTGCTCTTCATGGTCGGCCTCGACCTGTCGTTCAGCGAGGTGCGCCGGCTCTGGCGCAAAGTCGTGGTCGGGGGCGGCGCGCAGGTGGTGGGCACGATGGCGGTGACGGCGCCCATCGCCTATGCGCTGCTCGGGGGCCGGCTCGAGACCGCGCTGTTCGTCGGGTTCTTCGTTGCCATCTCGAACACCTCCATCATCATCCGCGAGCTGACGCGGCGAAACGAGCTGCACGCGCCGCATGGCAGCCTGGCGGTCGGCATCCTGCTGTTGCAGGACCTGGCGGCGCTGGTCGCGCTGGTGCTGGCGCCGGTGCTGTTCGGATCCACCGATGCGCCCAGCCTGGGCCGCACGCTCATCCAGCTGGCCGTCATCGCGGTGTCGTTGACGGCCGTGACGCGGTTCCTCCTGCCACTGCTGTTCCGGCTCGCGACCGTGTCTGGCCGGGAGGCCTTCGGGCTGATGGTGCTGGTGGCCAGCCTCGGCACGGCGTGGCTGGCGTCGGTCCTGGGCCTGTCGATGACGGTGGGCGCGTTCCTGGCGGGCCTGGTGATCGACGAGAGCGAGTTCAGCCACCAGATTCACGCCGAGATTCGCCCGCTTCGCGACCTGCTGAGCAGCTTGTTCTTCATCTCGATTGGGCTGCTCGTGCAGCCGGCGGCGCTGGCGCCGGTGCTTCACTGGGTCGTGGGGGTGGCGCTGGCCATCGTGGTCCTGAAGACCTTCGGGGCCACCCTGGCGCTCAGGCTGGCGCGCGTGCCTCACCGCGTCGCCCTGACCACCGCGCTCGGGTTGGCGCAGATTGGGGAGTTCTCGTTCGTGCTGGGCGGGAGCGCCGTGGCCAACGGCGCCATCGATCCGGAGGCCTGGCAGGTGCTGCTGGCCGCCAGCGTCCTGACGATGATGGTCACGCCGTGGCTGGTGGGCGTGGCGCCGGCCTTCGGGGGGTGGGTAGCCGGCGGGCGCGCGGAAACAGGCATGCCCGAGGCCGCGCCCCGCGAGGAGCTGACGGGACACGTGCTGATCCTGGGATTCGGGGTCGGCGGCCGGCTCATCGCCTGGGCGCTTCGCGGCGTCCAGACGCCCCATGTCATCCTCGAGCTGGACGGAGTGGCCGTGCGCGACGCCGCTGCCCAGGGGCACCATATTCTCTACGGCGATGCCACGGCGGCCGAGCCACTGCAGGCGGCGGGCGTGACGCGGGCCGCTGCGGTGGTAGCCGTGCTGAGCGACCCGGGCGCGTCCGAGCGGGCGGTGCGGGCCGTGCGGGCCCTGAACCGGAACGTCCCGGTGATTGTCCGGACGCGGTACCGCGCCGAGGCCGAGCGCATGGTCCGGGCGGGCGCGACCCGTGCCGTGGCCGAGGAGCTGGAAGCCTCGCTGGAGGTGATGGCCCACCTGCTGGTGCGGCTGGATGTGCCGGGCAACGTTACGGAAGAGCTGGTGGGGGATGCGCGCCGGCTGATGGCCAGCTCGACGGCCCGCAACGTGGCCGCCCCGGCGGCGTCCTCGGACCAGGTGGCCGGCCTGCTGGGCGCCACCCCGGTGTCCAGCTACCAGCTGACCGCGGGCGATCGGGCCGTGGGGCAGAGCCTGACCGCGGTCAACCTGCGGGCCGCGACCGGCGCCACCATTCTGGCCGTGAAGCGTGGGGGGACCACCCTGGCCCCACCCGCCGTGGACTGGGTGTTCGCGGCGGGAGACGTCTTATACGTCGTCGGCGACGAGGCCAGCGTCCGCAACGCCAGGGCCTGGCTTGGCGCTGGCGACACCCCCGCCCCGGATCGATCCCCGCAAAGGGTGGAAAGCGTGTAAAATCGCCGCGAGGCACAACCCAGGTGGCATTTCCCGCCGCAGTGAACCAAGGAGGCATCGTATGTCGCTGACCCGTCGGCGACTCTTTCAGCGTCTTGCGACTCTTGACCAGCCCGTGCAGGGTGAGTGGATTTCCGCTCGGGGTCGCGAAGCCGGCATGATCGAGTACGGCGAGCAGGGGATGGCAGGAGCCATGCCCGTCCGCATCGCCAGCAATGAGAACCCGCTTGGGCCCGGCCAGCACGTGCTCGACGCCATCGTCGGGAAGTTCCCCGAAGCCCATCGCTATCCGTTCAACGCCCGGCAGACCGAGGGCGCGCTCATCACGGCGCTGGCCCAGAAGTTCCAGGCGAAGAACGAGAACCTGCTGCTCGGCCCCGGCTCGGGCGAAATCCTGACGCACGCGGTGCGCGCGTTCACCTCGCCCGGCAAGGCGCTGGTGACGGCGTGGCCCTCGTTCGAGAACCCGCGCGACACGGCGAAGAAGATCGGGACGCCCGTGCGCGAGGTGGCGCTCGACGGGAAGCTCCGCATCGACATCGCGAAGATGATCGAGGCGTCGAAGGGCGCCGGCCTGGTGTTCTTCTGCAACCCGAACAATCCGACGGCGACCGTGCACGGGAAGACCGCCGTGGCCGACATGGTCAAGGCCATCCGCGCAGCCTCGCCCGACACGATGATCCTCATCGACGAGGCCTATCACGATTACGTCACGGATCCGTCCTACCAGTCGGCCGTGGACATCGCCCTCTCGACGCCCAACGTGTTCGTGACGCGGACCTTCTCGAAGGCGTATGGCATGGCAGGCCTGCGCGCGGGATACGCGATCGGCCACGCGCCGACGATCAAGGCGATCCAGGCGTACAAGATGCCGTACGGGCTCGGCACCCTCACCCTGGGCGGCGCCATCGCCGGGTGGGCCAACCAGGCGCACATCGACAACGAGCGGAAGCGCAACACCGAGGTGAAGGCCTTCACGGTGAAGGCGTTCACCGACATGGGCGTCAGCGGCACCGACTCGCAGACCAACTTCCTGTTCATGGACATCAAGCGGCCCGCCGCCGGGTTCCGTGACGCCTGCCGCGCGGCCGGCGTGCTCGTGGGACGGGACTTCCCGCCCTACGAGAAGACCCACTGCCGCATCTCCATCGGCACCATGGCCGAGATGCAGAAGGCCGTGGACGTGTTCAAGAAGGTGCTGGGCTCGACCACGACCACGTCCAGCAAGGACGGGCGGTAATCCGATGTCCAGAGTGAAGGAGGTTTCAGCCATGTCGCTCTCGCGACGTTCGTTCGTGCAGACGCTGGGCGTCGGCGCCACCGGGATGTGGATTACCTCGCGCGGCCGCGAGGCGTCGCTCTTCGCGCAGGGGATCCAGCCCATCGCAGGCCCCGCCCCGTCGATCATCCTGTCGAGCAACGAGAACCCGCTCGGCTGCCACAAGGACGTCCTGTCCGCCATCCGGACGTCCGCGTTCCCCGAAGCCGGCCGCTACCCGTTCGCCACGGCCGAAGAGGTGTCGGAGCTGATCGCCAAGAAGCACGGCGTCAAGCGTGAGAACGTGCTGCTGGGGTCCGGGTCCACGCAGATCCTGCGCACCAGCACCCACGTCTTCACGTCGAAGACTGCCGGCCTCGTGGCGGCAATCCCGGCCTACGAGGAGTGCGCGGACTACGCGCGCCTGATGGGCCATCCCATCACGGGCGTGAAGCTCGGCGCCGGCCTCAAGATGGACCTCGACGCCATGCAGCAGGCGTCGAAGGGCGCCGGCCTGGTGTTCTACTGCAATCCGAACAACCCGGTGGCCACCGCGGTCACGGGCTCGGACACCAGGGCCTACCTGACCACGCTGATGAAGGCGTCGCCCAACACCACCGTGCTGGTGGACGAGGCCTACTTCGAGTACGGCACCATGCCGGGCTACGAGACGATGATCCCGCTGGCGGTGGAGAACCCCCGCGTGGTCGCTGCGCGCACCTTCTCGAAGTGCTACGGCATGGCCGGCATCCGCATCGGCTACGCCGTCGGCCACAAGGACACCATCAAGAAGATGGCCGACTGGGACGGCGTGGGCAACATCAGCGTGATGGCGCTCCAGGGCGCGAAGGCCGCGCTGGCCGTGCCCGAGAGCTGGGTGAAGGACGAGCAGAAGCGCAACGAGGCGGCTCGCAACTTCACGCAGAAGTGGTTCGCGGATCGGGGCTACACGCACACCGATTCGCAGACCAACTTCATGTTCATCGACGTCAAGCGGCCGGCCCGCGAGTTCCGCGAGGCCTGCCTCAAGGAAGGCGTGCTCATCGGGCGCGACTTCCCGCCCTACGAGAAGTCGCACGTCCGCATCTCCATCGGCACGATGGAGGAGATGCAGAAGGCCGTGCAGGTCTTCGAGCACGCGCTCGCGCAGCCGGCCAAGGCCGCGGCGTAACGGACGACACGACGGCGGACCCACGGCAGACGGCCACCCCAACCGGGAGCTGACGCGCCACCAGGCCCTCGACCACCACCGGGTTTCTCGCTCGCCCACGCGGGCGCGGAAACCCGGTTTTTCTTTTTCATGGGAGGACGGCGATGGACATCGATCGACGGGCATTTCTCGCGAGCGTGGGCGGACTGGCGATGGTGGAGGCGCTCGATCCGGAGGCGAAGGCCGAAGCGCTCGAGCACTACATGATGGAGAAGCTCGACGAGGACGCCGCCGGGCTCGTCATCGGCGGTGAGGCGCAGGTGGCGGCGGCGGCGCCCGACGCCACCATCCGCCGCGGCGCGGGCAACCTCTTCGGGCCCCGGGGCCCGGCCGACAACCGCCAGATGCCGGCGCTGGCGCCCATGTCCAACACGCCCACGCTGCTCGAGTTCTTCGAGAAGCGCTTCGCCCCCGCCAACCACGTGCTGCAGAGCGCCACGCGCGCGCTGAAGACCGGCATGAGCGAGGAAATCGTCCTCGCCTGCCTGCTGCACGACGTCGTGCTCAACCTGGTGAAAGTGGACCACGGCTGGTGGGGCGCGCAGATGCTCGAGCCGTACGTGCCCGAGCGCACCAGCTGGGCCATTCGCTATCACCAGGCGCTGCGCTTCTATCCCGATCCGGCCAACGGCTACGAGTATCCGGAGCTCTACACCCGCATCTTCGGCAAGGATTACGAGCCGCAGCCGCACATCAAGGCGGCCTACGACTACGCGCGCAACCACAAGTGGTACCTCGACGCGCGCATGGTCACGGTCAACGACCTCTACGCGTTCGACCCGAACGCGAAGGTCTCGATCGAGCCCTTCATCGACATCATCGGCCGGCATTTCAAGCAGCCCAAGGAGGGCCTGGGCAACGACGGCAGCCCCACGGCCCACATGTGGCGGACGATGATGTTCCCGGATAACCCGCTCTGATTCGCCTCGCGCGCGTCATCGGGCTGTCGCACGCGACGGCGCTGGTCGTCGGCACCATCATCGGGGCCTCGGTGTTCGTCCAGGCCTCGGAGATCACGGCGCGCGTGCCCTCCACCACCGGCGTGGTGCTGGCGTGGCTGCTCGCTGGCGGCCTCACGCTGCTCGGCGCGCAGGTGTGCGCCGAGCTGGCCTCGGCCTATCCCCGCACGGGCGGCGTGTACGTGTTCCTCCGGGAGATCTACACGCCCGCCCTGGGTTTCCTCTGGGGCTGGGCCATGTTCTGGAGCATGCACAGCGGCATCGCGGCGGCCGTCGCCACGGTGTTCGCGCGCTATGCCGGGATCTTCCTGAACCTGGACGACACGGGCACGCGACTGCTGGCCGTGAGCGCCATCCTGTTCCTGTCGGCCATCAACTACGCGGGCACGCGAACCGGCAGCCGGTTCCAGGCGATCATCACGGCCGTGAAGGTGGCCGCGGTGGTGACCATCATCGCCGCCGGGTGGTGGCTGGCCCCCGAGTCACCGCCCGCCGTGGCGCCCGCCGAGGTGGGGGAGTGGGGCATCACCGGGTTGATGCTGGCGGTGTCGGCCGGGCTCTTCGCGTTCGGCGGCTGGCACATGGTCACCTACACCGCGGAGGAGACCGTGGACGCCGCGCGCACCATCCCGCGGGCGCTGATGATCGGCATTGCCGTGGTCACCATCTGTTACGTGGGGCTGAACGCGGTGTACCTGAGCGTGCTCTCGGTCCCCGAGGTGGTGGCGTCCACACGCGTCGCGGCCGACACCTTCGATCGGCTCGTCGGGCCCGGGGGGGCCGTCGCCATCTCCGCGCTGGTGATGGTGAGCGCCTTCGGCGCGCTGAACGGCATCATCCTGGCGGGCCCGCGCGTGTACTACCAGATGGCGCAGGACGGCCTGTTGTTCCGCTGGGCCGGCGCCGTGCACCCGCGATTCCAGACGCCGGCGCGCGCCATCGTGCTGCAGGCCGTGTGGTCGAGCGTGCTGGTATGGACGGGCACCTACCGGGCGCTGTTCACGCGCGTCATCTACACCGAGTGGATCTTTTTCGCGCTGCTGGGCGTGGCCGTCTTGCTGCTGAGGCGCCGGCCCGGTTACCATCCGGCCTGGCCCATGCCGCTCGTCCCCCTGGCCCCGCTCGTGTTCGTCCTCGCGTCGGCGGCCATTGTCGTCAACCAGCTGATCGCCGACCCGAGAGAAAGCGCCATCGGCCTGGGCCTGGTGCTGTCGGGGCTCCCGGTCTACTGGCTGTGGTCCCGCCTTCGCCAAGGCTTCGGCGAGGCAAGCCCGACTCCTGATTCCTGATTCCATGATCATTGACTTCCACAACCACTACTACCCGCCTGAATATCTCGATGCCGTGAAGGCGGGCCGCTCGTCCATCAAGCTGGACTACGACGCCGAGGGCAACCCGCGGTTGCACTATCCCGGCGACTACAACATCCTCGTGCCCGGGCACCGGGATCTCGATTACCGGGAGACCGTGCTGGCCGAACACGGTGTGGACATGCAGGTGGCCACCTTCACCACGCCGGGGGTGCACATGGAGGAGCCCGCGCTGGCGGTGGAGCTGGCGCGCGCCGTGAACGATGCCTACGCGGCCGAGCGGCGGCGCCGCAAGGCGTTCACGTTCCTGGCCACGCTGCCGCTGAACGATCCGGCCGCGTCGGTGGTGGAGCTCGAACGCGCGATGGCGGCGGGCCTCCCCGGCGCGATGGTGTTCAGCAACGTCAACGGCGTGGCGCTGGCCGACGCGCGCTACGAGCCGCTCTGGCGGAAGGCCGACGAGCTCGGAGCCGTCATCTACATCCATCCCGCGCACCCGCTGGGCGTCGAGGCCATGGAGCAGTACTGGCTGATGCCGCTGGTCGGCTTCCTGATGGACACCACGCTGGCGGCCGCGCACCTCGTGTTTGCCGGCGTGCCACGCCGCTACCCGCGGATCACGTGGGTGCTGTGCCATATGGGCGGCGCCATTCCGTACCTGGCCGAGCGGCTCGACCGAGGGTACGAGGCGTTCGCGGATTGCCGGCAGCACATCGACCAGCCGCCCAGCGCCTACCTCAAGCAGTTCTATTACGACACGGTGAACTTCGACCCGGCCTGCATCGAGCTGGCCATGGCCTTCGCGGGCGCCGACCACATCATGGCCGGCAGCGACTACCCGCACCAGATCGGCAGCATCCCGAAGATGCTGCACTCGCTTCGCGGGCTCGACGTCACGGAGGACGAGCGGCGGAAGATGATGGGGGAGAACGCGGCACGGGTACTGGGGCTATAGGTTCGAAGCACCGAGGTGCAAAGAGGGAGACGTATGAAAGCGATCTGGAAGAGCGTGTGGGCGGCGGCGGCCATCTGCGCCGCGACGGCGGCGGTGGACGCGGTGCAGCAGCAGGCCAGCGGCACGAGGCGCGAGCCGCAGTTCGAGAACAGCGAAGTGAGGGTGTGGAAGTCGATCATCATGCCGAATCAGCCGCTGTCGCTGCACCGGCACGATCACGGCCGCACCATCGTGGCGCTGAAGGGCGGCACGCTGGACGTGGTGGACGCGAAGGGCGCGACCACGCAGAAGATGTCGTGGGAGACGGGGAAGGCCTACTGGCTGGACGCCGACCCGCCCAACACGCAGCACGGCGACCTGAACAAGGGCACCGAGCCCATTGAGGTCATCGTGGTGGAGCTCAAGAACGACGTGAAGAAGTAGCGGATAGATGTCCGACCTGGCGCACCCTTCCATCGAGCTGCAGATCGTCCCGAGGGTGCGCGATCTGGGCGGCTTCCAGGTGCAGCGCGTGCTGCCCTCGTCTCGCCGGAAGATGGTCGGGCCGTTCATCTTCCTGGACCAGATGGGCCCGGCCATCCTCCCGCCCGGGGACGGCATCGACGTGCGGCCCCACCCACACATCGGGCTGGCGACGGTCACCTATCTCTCCGCGGGTGAGCTGCTGCACCGCGATAGCGTGGGCAGCGTCGTCACCATCCGCCCGGGAGATGTGAACTGGATGACCGCGGGGAAGGGCATCGCGCACTCGGAACGCACGCCGGGCTGCGCGCGGCCGGCCGGCGGGCCCATCAGCGGCGTGCAGCTGTGGGTGGCGCTGCCCCGCGCGCAGGAGGAGACCGAGCCGGGCTTCGCGCACCACGATCGTGCCACGCTGCCCACCGTCGCGGACGCCGGGATGCAGGTGCGCGTGGTCGCGGGCAGCTTCCTCGGCGTGCAATCGCCGGTGTCGTTGGGGTGGGAGACGCTGCTGGCCGACGTGTCGCTGGCCGCGGGCGCGACGTTGCCCGTGTCGGCACATCACGACGAGCGGGCCCTCTTCCTCACCGACGGGCAGGTGGAGATCGGCGGCCAGGTGCTGGACGCCGGGCCGATGTACGTGCTGAAGCCGGGCGTGCCCGTGGACGTGCGCGCGGTGACACCGGCCACGCTCGTGCTGCTCGGCGGCGAGCCCATGGACGGCCCGCGGCACATCTGGTGGAACTTCGTCTCGAGCTCCCAGGAGCGCATCGAGCAGGCCCGCGCGGACTGGCAGGCGGGACGGTTCAGGCCGATCCCGGGCGAGACCGAGCGCATCGACGCGCCCGAGCGGTAACAAAGAGACCACGAAGTCACGAAGAAAGACACGAAGGGCACGAATCCGGATTTCGGGGGAGCGCGCGTTCCCAGCTGCCCAGCCTCGTGTCGTCTTCGTGGCCTTCGTGTTCGTGGCCTTCGTGTCTTCGTGGTTTCTTTCGTTCGATTGTCGACAGCCGAGGCGTTACGGCTCGCTGGTCGACGCCGTGGAGCCGAGGTACTGTTTCCACCACCGCATCTCGTGGTGGTAGCGATGCACCGTGTTCCACGGTGTCCACCCCGTGTGATAGCTGTCGGGATAGCGGATGAAGGCGGCCGGCACCTTGCGCTTCTTGAGCGCGGTGTACATCTGCTCACCCTGCTCGATGGGCACGCGCAGGTCCGACTCGCCGTGCACGAACAGCGTGGGCGTGGACACCGAGCCTGCGCGCATCACGGGTGACCACTTCAGCAGCGTCTCGGCGCCCTTCGCTTCCCACGGGGTGCCGTGGAACTCGCTTTCCTTCGTGCGCGGGATGTCAGCGGTGCCGTAGTCGCTGATCCAGTTCGAGATGCCCGCGCCCACCACCGCCGCGGCGAAGCGCGGTGTCTGGGTGATCACCCAGTTGGTGAGAAAGCCGCCGTACGAGTAGCCCGTCACGCCCAGCCGCTTCGGATCGACGGGGTAGCGTGCCACCACGTGATCCACGCCGGCCATGACGTCCTCGTAGTCCAGGCCGCCCCAGCCGCCCCACGTGGCCCACAGGTGCCTCTCGCCGTACTCCGTGGATCCGCGCGGGTTGGTGTAGAGCACCGCCAGCCCATTGGCGGCCATCCACTGGAACTGGAAGTTGAAGTCGGTGCCGTAGGCTCCGTGCGGGCCGCCGTGGATGGCCAGCACCAGCGGCGCCCGCGCCCCGGCCGCGGCGGCAGGCATGATCACCCAGCCCTCGACCTGCGTGCCGTCCTTGCTGGCGAAGCGCACGCGCTCGGCTGGCCGCAGCGCCACCTCGCTGGCGAACGCTGCGTTCACCCGCGTCAGCTGCTTCTCGCCGGCACCGTCCAGGCCGGACGTGAACACTTCCCACGGCGCGGTCACGCTCGAGGCCGCATAGGCGAGGCGTGACGATGTCCAGCCGATGGAGACGTCCGACAGCCGACGCTCGCCGGTGGTCACCTGCTCGACGCGTCCGCCCGAGACGGGAACGCGGAACACCTGCGTCGCGCCCGCCGTGCCCGCGGTGAAGTACACGTGCCGGCCATCGGGGCTGGCCTGCGGCGACCCTGGAAGAAGGTCCCACTCGGCCGTCAGGTTCACGGGCGTGCCGCCGGTGGGGGCGAGGCGATAGAGATCCGTGGGCGAGCCGTGCTGCTGCTTCGCGGCGAGCACCTGGTTCAGGCTCTGCTCGCGAATGGCGACAATCGCATCGCCTTTCGCGGTCCACGCCGGTGCCCCGTGATCGAACCCGTCGTCAGTAACTCGCGTGAGGGCCCCGGCCAGCGAGACCGTGAACAGGTCCGCGCGATCGTATGAGTACTCGTCGCGCTGGTGCATGTCCGCCACGAACGCCAGCGCGCCCGAGTCCGGGCGCCACGTGGCGGCACGCACGTCCACGCCCATCGTCGTCAGCTGCCGTGCCTCGCCGCCGTCGCGACCAACGACGAACAGTTCCTCCGGCGGGGTCGCGCGCGCATCGCGCGGATCCGCAAGGTAGCCCCGGCCGTCGAAGCGCGCGTTCATCCAGTCGTACTTGCGGCCCTTGAACCGCTCTTCCATCACGCGCTCGGCCTCGGTCAGCGTAGCGCCGTTCGCGTCTGCCGGCTTCACCGCCTTCGTGAACGCGATCCACTTGTTGTCGGGGCTGAACAGCGGAGTACCCTCGACGCCGGGAATCTGGAACGCCTCGCCCCCGGTGGCGTCCATCCGCAGGAACCAGATCGATTCCTCCTGCGGGCCGCCCGCGGTGACCACTCTCCGACGGGAGGTGAAGGCCAGCAGACGTCCGTCCGGGCTCCATCGTGGGCCGCTGGAGCTGAACGCCGGATTGGTGAGGCGCAGCGGCGGCTCGCTGCCGTCGGCCGGCACCGCCCAGATTTCGCTGTGCCGCCGGTTCTCGCTTTCGACGATGAACGTGCGGACGTAGACCACCGTTCGGCCGTCGGGCGAGAGCGTGGTGCCGTTGACGGTCTCGACACGATAGTAGTCCGCGAGCGCGATCGGCCGTGTCTGCGCCCATGCCGTCCCCAGCGAGCTTCCCGCCACCATCAGCGCGACTGCAGTGTGACGCATCATCGCAATCCCTCCGGACTTCTCACTTCTCACTTGTCACTTGTCACTTGTCGCTCTCGGTCATCACGTATCGCGGGACGACAGAGTTGAGGTGCATCAGCAGGTCGTACACCGACGCGCCACATGCCGCCGACACGTCCTCGGGACGCGACCCGTTCGTCCAGTCGAACATCGTCGCCACGTCGCCCATTTTCACCGTCTGCTCCGCGCCAATGTCGACGATAGTGTGGGAGGCCGAGACCGAGGCGATGACGGGGTAGAGACGGTTGTTGATGCGGACGCGGGCGCCCTTCGCGGCCACGCGCGGCCAGCCGTCGGTGTGGCCCACGGGGAGCGTGGCGATCCACGTGTCCTGCTTCGCCATGTAGGCGCGCTCGTAGCCGGCGCTGGTGCCGGCGGCAATTTTCTTCACGTAGATCACGCGCGCGCGCAGCGCCACGGTCGGGCGGAGGTCCATGCGCGTATCCTTGCGGAACTTCAGGTCGGGGTACACGCCGTAGAGCACCATCCCGGTGCGAACCATGTCGAGCCACGCGTTGTCGTGCTGGAAGAACGTGTAGCTGGAGGCGGCGTGACGGCGGCCGATGGCGACCCCGCCGGCCGAGAGCTCGCCGGTGAGCGCCTCGAAGCGCTTCAACATCTCCTGGTCGAAGGCCTGGTCCTCGGTGAAGGTCATCATCACGCCGGCGATGCGGACGTTCTTGCGGCCGGCCAGGTCCCGGATGAGGGGTGCGGCCTCGGTGTAAGGCACGCCCACGCGGCCGAGGCCGGTGTCCACGCAGACGTGGATGTCGAGCGGCCGCGGCAGGCCGGCGGCAGCGCGCTCGAGCTCCGCGCCGATGGGCGTGTAGACCATCGGCATGATGTCCTTCGCGGTGAGCGTGGCCAGTTCCGACGTGGTGTATGGGCCCATCAGCAGGACGGGCTTCTTGATGCCGCGATCGCGCAGCAGCACAGCCTCGTCCAGCTTGACGACGGCGAAGCCGTGGACCTCGGGGAGGGGCTCGAGCAGTCTGGCGACGGAGTGGGCGCCGAGGCCGTAGCCGTTGTTCTTGATGACGGCGAGGATGGGGCGCATGCTGGCCGCGCGCGCGACCTCGCGGGTGTTGTGGGCGAGGTTGGGGGCGTGGACTTCGATCCAGGGGTCGAGCGAGTCGGTGGGGTAGTCGCTGGGGCGCTGCGCGGCGGCCTCGAGGGCGCGGGGGAGAAGCGTCGAGGCGGCGGCGAGGGTGGTGGCGCCGAGGAAGCGTCGTCGGTTCACCGGCGCAGTATAGCGCCGGGGCAGAGCGCCGAAGTTCAAAGCTGAAGCGCCACGGCAGGTCGAGGCCCTCGCCGCCGCGTGGCCGCTCGCCCGCTCGGAAAACGGATCCTCCGGCGGTCCGCGGACTTCTATCCGGTGGAGGCGTGGGGCCCCACTCCACCCGTGGGGTCGGACCAGGGTTCCGTCACCCCACGCGGCAGGGACGCCTGCGGATCCGTTTTCGGTGTCGCTCGCGAGCAGGCTCGCAAGGCCACGCGGCCGCGAGGCCTCGACCTGCCGTGGCGCCTCACCCCGCTGCCTGGACCGAGCCCGCGCGCGTGGTAAACTTTACTGTTTTCACCCCTCGCGTCCCCATCGTCCAGAGGCCTAGGACGTGGCCCTTTCAAGGCTAAAACCCGGGTTCGAATCCCGGTGGGGACGCCACGTCTTGTACGACCCCTGCCAGCAGCGGACGGACCGTCCCGATCCCTCGAACGCGTTGCGGTTCTGCGTTGCGATGTTGGAGCGAACGGCGAAGGTAGCGCGAAAGTCTGCCCTCGGCTACACTACAGTTCCTCCATGTGCGCCGTCGCCGCTCCCGTGACTGACACCCTGAAACCACCGCTGAAGTGGGCCGGGGGCAAGCGCTGGCAGCTGCCACATCTACGCCCCCTCTGGGAACCGCACGGGCATCGGCGGCTGGTTGAGCCGTTCTGCGGTGGGCTGGCCGTGACGCTAGGCTTGCAACCGCACCAGGCGCTCCTGAATGACGCCAATCCGCACCTCATCAATTTCTACCGCTGGCTCAAGAGGGGCCTCCGAGTCACCATCCAAGCGGAGAACGACGAGACCGTGTTCTATCGGAACCGGGACCGGTTCAACGCGCTGCTGCGGGCAGGGAAGGGCGAGACACAGGAAGCCGCCGCGCTCTTCTACTACCTGAATCGCACGGGCTACAACGGGCTGTGCCGCTTCAACGGTCGGGGCGAATTCAACGTGCCGTTCGGTCAGTACAAGACCATCACCTACGCGAAGAGCTTCCCGGCGTTCCGTGACGCATTTGCGGGGTGGGAGTTCACGACGGGCGATTTCGGGGCCATCACGCTGAGCCCTGATGATTTCGTATATGCCGATCCGCCGTACGACGTGGAATTCACCTCGTACGCGCAAGGTGGGTTCTCATGGGCTGACCAGGAACGCACCGCCGAGGTGTTTGCCCAGCACTCCGGACCCGTCGTGCTCGTGAATCAGGCCACGCCTCGTGTGGAGAAGCTGTATCGATCGCTCGGCTACAGCGTGGGGTTCCTTGAGGCTCCCCGCAGGATTAGCTGCACCGGTGACCGCACGCCTGCGAAAGAGATCCTCGCCACGCGCAACTTATGACGCCTCGGAACACATCAACGGGCGCGGTGCTGGAAGCGATGGTGCTGCCCGCGCTCGAACGTGGCGGCTACACGTGGAAGGCCCAGGTCGCGACCGGAACGCGGCCAGGCGGACGGCGGCACATGATTGATGCCGTAGCCGAGAAGGACGGCGAGGTCATCCTGATCTCACTCAAGTGGCAGCAGACGAGCGGCACCGCCGAGCAGAAGGTGCCGTTCGAGGTCATGTGCTTGGCCGATGTGGTTCGCGCCGGGAGCGCGGCTCGGGCGTATCTCGTGCTGGGCGGCGACGGGTGGACGCTGCGCGACTACTTTACGTCCGGGGCGCTGCGCGACCATTTGATCCACGCACCGCTCGTCCAGGTGGTCACGCTCGAAGCCTTCGTGCGCCTCGCGAACAGCGGGAAGCTCTAATGGGCAGGCGAAGCGCGTTATCCCGATCTGCCTATCCCATGTCCCCGGCTCATGACAGTCGGAGTATGGCCGGCGACGATGGTGATGCACAGTATGGCGCGCCGAGTTAGGCTGCGACAGCGCTTGTGCGAGTCAATCTTGTCGTTCTTGGCCTTGCCCCCGTGGACGGCCTTCATCGCGAGCGCGTGGCCGAGCACGAACGGGATGCCTTCCGCGGCGCAGACATCTGCCAACCAATACCAGGTGAACATGCACTCGGCCGCCACCACGAGGTCATCCCGATAGGGCGCCACGGTCTCCAGGAAGGCCCTCGGCGTCGACGGGACATTCCGGTGCACGAGCACCTGGCCCGTCGGTGTCGAGGATGCAGACGTACATCGTCTTCACATGCAAATCGCTCCCGCAGTAGTACTGGTGCTGGCGGTTGTAGACTCGCCTCGGTCCTCCTCCTGCGCGGTTGCGCATTGCCCTGCACCAGCCTACTGACAATCAGTAGGCGCAGGGGGAGGGCTGCATGAGAATCCAGCCGGTGAAGCCGACGGCGAGTGGCGCCTCGGCCTCCTGATCGTCGAGAATGACCGCACGGCCGCCGCGGCTTACCGGCAGGTCGTTGAGGCTGAAGAAGAGCCTTTTTCTTTGGGCTCGCCCTCAACCACGATCGACGCTCGGCCCAGCGCGGGCGCGGCGCTGCTCACGACGCAGCAGCCGGGCCACCGGCGTCTTTGGCGCGCGCGAACCACCGCTGTGTCTGCGGGCGTGGCGTCGTTCCGGAAAGAGCATCGGGGGCACGACGACCAGCCGGGTGGTCTGGGGCGGGCGGTGAGGGGAGAGCGCCGGCCTTCAACGGTCAGCGACCTGGCCGCATAGTGCCTCTATGCCGCCCGCTGGGTGCTCCTCGCGAGGGGGATCTTGTAGGGTGTGGCCCGCTCCCGGTGGGGACGCCACAATCATTCGCACCCGCTTCCAGGCACCTGTTTAGAAGGGGCTGCACCAGCTCGAACACGTGAGCCGGAATCAGCATCCAGTCCGCATCATCCTCCGAATCTCGACGAGCGTTTCCTTGACCGTCGCGATTGAGCCTGCCGTCGCGCGCGATCGACCTCATCCATCCCGCCGGCCCCGATGAGGCTGGTCGAGGCGGATCCAAGCCGCCAGGCATCGGTCTTGCTTTCTGAGCGATCAGGAGGAAAGCATGCCCTCGAAACGGACACCCTCGAACCCGCGCACCCCAGAAAAGGCCGAGCCGATTCCTGAGCGGTCCATCGATATCGACGATGCCGCCATCGACGAGTCGGCCGTCGTCAACCCGGATGAGGCGCTCGACGAGCTCTCCAACCCGGACGACGACTCCAGCCCGAACGACCCGGCGTCTCCTCGAAAGCGCGCCTGGCGCGAGCGCGACGCCAATCGCCGCGCCCACGGCGAGGACGACCTCAAGGCGTAGAGGCGGATATGCTTTTCCGGGGCGTCCCACCCACCACATGCATTCGGGCGCACCTGGTCGATTTGGTGGAGCCATTGCTGTTAGAGTTGCCGAGAGAATCGCGGCGGCGGTCACTGGGTAACGGATGGGACAGACCGTGTCGGCAATTGCCTGGTTTGGACATTCCACAGGAGGCACAGCGATGCATGCGACCGTACGAGTCCCGGCGATCGTTCTCGTTCTCGCCTTCACGACGGCGTGTGGCACGCGGCCGACGGCCGAGATTGACGCGGCGCGAGCGGCCCGCACTCAGACGCCGCCGACTGCGGGTGAATACGCTCCTGAGTCCTTGAAGGCCGCTTCAGACGCCCAACTGGCCCTCGATGCCGAACTGGCGGCGCAGGACGCCAAGTGGATGAAGTCCTACGATCGCGCGCGCGAACTGGCCGTCGCGGCCCGGGCGGCGAGCGAGAAGGCCACGGCCGACGCCATCGCCGGCAAGGAGCGGGCGGACGCTGCGGCGGCCGCCGCCGTGGCGAAGGCGAAAGCCGACGCGGAGACGCGCGCCAGGCTGGCGAAGACCGCGGTGCGTGTCGGTGGAGCGGTTCGTAATCCGACGAAGACCAGGGACGTGGCCCCCGTCTATCCGGCGCTCGCGAAATCGAATCGGATTGGCGGCACCGTGCAACTGGAGCTGACGATCGGTCCGGATGGCAAGGTGGTGGATGCGCGCGTCTTGAAGTCCGTCCCGGTGCTGGACCAGGCGGCGCTCGACGCCGTGCGGCAGTGGGAGTACGCCCCCACCCGCGTGAAAGGGGTGGCAGTGCCGGTCATCGTCACCGTGGCGATCAACTTCCAGCCGTAGGGTGGCGCGCCAGCGGTGGCGGCCGCGGGGGGTGGCGCCCACGCTTTGACGCGGACCCGCGCCCGTCCGCGGCCCTGAACCCCAGCCGCGCGTCCGTCTCGTGCCTTAGAATCGAGGCTCCGCAGATCAGGGGTTGACCGGCGGTTCGTCAGTCCGTGACTGAGCTTCCGAAAGGGAGGCACGTATGCGGCACCCCGTAGCTCGTAGCGGAGTGCTTCTCGTCCTTCTGGTGATCACGACGTCGTGCGGCTCCGGCCGCGTCGTGACACCCACGGCACCTACGGCCTCGACGGCACCGCCGCCTGGCTTCCCGGCCGTCACAGGCTCCGCGCGCACCTACGTCAATGCCGAGGCGCAGGGCGGGCTCCTGGTGTCCCGCTACGTGCTCCACGACGACGCGACTTTCGCGCTTCAGTACACGAGCGGCGGTTACCCCTCGGGCGAGTACCGTGGCACTTACAGCGAGGCGGGCGGCCTGGTCAGCTTCGAGTGGGAAGGTTGGAGCGCGGCGGGACCGTGGGGCGCGACTGCCGTGTTGACCGAGGAGACCCTGACCGTTCGGTACAACCTGATCATGCAGATGACGGACTTCGAGGACGGCGTGTATCTCAGGTTACCTTGAGAGCAATGAGTCGTCGCAGCCTCCTCCCTGCCGGGCTCGTCATCGTCCTTGCTACTGCCGGGCTCTGGTCGTGCTCGGCGCCCGTCCCGGCGTCCGGCCCCGCGCCAGCCACGCGAACCGCTCGCGAGCAGATGCTCGGCTCATGGGAGTTGCAGACCCGGACGGTCCGCCGCGCGAGCGGGGAGGTGGTCAACGACTCCGTGCTGGGCGAGGCGCCCATCGGGCGCCTCTTCTACGATGCCAGCGGCCACATGGCGCTGCAGATGATGCGACGGGGGCGCGCGCAGGCGATTGGCGAGGGCACTGCGCCAGGAGACGCGGCCAGCGCGCGCGTGCGCCTCGGCTACGACGCCTACTTCGGCAGCTTCACCGTGGACGAGTCGGCTGGCACCGTCACGCACCACGTGCAGGGCTCGCTCTTCCCCGAGGACCTGGGCAAGGACTTCACGCGGCGGTTCCGCGTGGAGGGCGATACCTTCGAGCTCAGCTTCACCTCGCCGGCGTCCGGCGGATCGGAGATCACCAGGACGCTCGTCTTCCGACGATCGAGGTAACCCATGCGCGCCATCGTGCTCGGCCTCACGGCCATGGTGTTGGGCCAGCCCGCCGCCCTCCGGCCCCAGACCGCGACCGACATCCATCTGTTCCCCATGACCGGCGGTGTGGCCAGCCTGGCGACCGCACGGCCGCAGCCGATGGCGACCGAGCCCGGCTACGAGAACCAGCCGTTCTTCGATTCCGACGGGCGGCGCGTGTTGTTCACCGCGATCCGCGACGGCAGGCAGACCGATATCTACGAGTTCGACAGGACCACCGGCGCCACGCGGCAACTGACGCGGACGCCGGAAGGGGAGTACTCACCGACCATTCCTGCCGTACGCCCGGCGGCTCCCACGCTGGCGCGTGACGGCTTCACCGTCATTCGCGTCGAGGCCGACGGCACGCAGCGCCTGTGGCAGTTCGATCGGCAGGGGCAGAACCCGGTGCTCGTGCTCACGGATATCACGCCGGTGGGCTATCACGCGTGGATTGACGCCGACCGCCTTGCGCTCTACGTGCTCGGCACACCAGCCACGCTGCAGATGGCACGGGTGAGCACGGGACAGGCCGAGATCGTCGCGCGCGACATCGGCCGGACGCTGCGCATCGTGCCGGGCTCGTCGCGCGTGAGCTTCGTACAGCGGCAGGGGAGTGACGCCCATTCGATCATGTCGCTCGATCCGTCCACCGGGCGGAGCGAGCGCATCACCGGGACCGTGGCAGGCAGCCTCGACCGGGACTACGAGTGGATGCCCGACGGCCAGACGATCCTGATGTCCGCGGGGACGAAGGTGTTCGCCTGGTCGCGAGGCGCGCCGGAGTGGCGCGAGGTGCTGGACGTCGCGCGCCATGGATTGGGCGCCGTGACACGCCTGGCGGTGTCCCCGGACGCGGATGCGCTGGCGCTGGTCACGGCCGAGGCCGCGAGGCCCTGAGCGACTCTAGGGGTCGCCGAACTCCAGGACCTCGATCCTCACCCGCACTCGACCCTCGCGGATGAATCCGAGCCGCTCGGCGGCGCCGCGGGATACGTCGATGATGACGCCCTCGGCCTGAATCCGCGCGGCGGGACCACGGTCCAGGATCCTCACGCTGACGGACCGGTCATTCTCCAGGTTCGTGACCCGCACCACCGTCCCGAACGGATAGCTCGGGTGGGCCGCCACCATCGCGTTCATGTCGAATCGCGCACCGCTGGCCGTGGTCTGGCCATGAAAGCCTGGCCCGTAGTACGTCGCGATACCCTCGCGCACGTCGAGGACGGTGGTGGACGCCTTGCCCGGCGGCGTGGAAACCGGGACCCGCGCCGCGCACCCGGACAGGCACGCCGCGAGCCCCAGCATCGCGATCCAGCCGATGGGGTCCCGTGCGTGCGCGCCCAATACGATTGCCTCACCGCGATGAACGCGACCGATGCAGCCTCGCACGTGTGCGAATCGTAGCAGTTTGGCACTCCTCCGGCGCCGAGCACCTATCGAGCCGGCACTCGTCGCCTGCTCCTAGGCGCCGGCCCCGCGCTGGAACCACAGGACGACGTCCCGCACGCTGACGCGCCCGTTCCATGTCTTGAAGACGAGCGTGTTCTCCTTGCCCGTCTCGAACTTCGTTCCGCTGACGGCTTCCCACAGCGCCTGATCCATGTGCGGTGGGTTGGACCAGCTGAGCTCCTGCTCCTGGGTCGACTGCAGCAGCTGCAGGTTTGGGCCCTCCGGATTCACCCACATGCCGACGCGGACGCTGTCTGAGCGCGGATTGATGATGAAGGCCACCAACGGCTTGCCGACGTTCGTCCCGACCGTGAAGTTGTCCGGCAGGGTGAAGCTGAGCACCTTGACATCGCCCGGTCCACCGGGACTCGTGTCGAGATCGAAGGATCCGTCGTGCAGCACCATGTAGTCGGTCATCGAAGCCATATTGTCACCTCCAGGTTGTCGTGAGCACTTGGGGGGTGTGCCCACATCACCATGGTGTCCGCATCGCGGCGGACGTTTCAGGGCTCGACGTTGCCACGGCCGACCTCGCGCGTGCCCGCACCCGCGCGCACCTGCCCGCTCCCGGTGGTACCATCCCCGCAGGAAGGAACCCCGCCATGGTCCGCATCACCGCCCTTGCCGCCGCCTGCCTTCTGAGCCTGTCCCTTGCCGCCGGCGCGCAGTCGCCGCGCGCGTCGACCCCGGCCGCGGTCCCGACGCCCGAGAGCTTCTTCGGGTTCGTGCCGGGCGCCGACTACAAGACCTTCAACTACGAGCGGGACCTCGCATACTTCCGCGCCCTCGACGCGGCGTCCGACCGTGTCGTCATCGAGGAGATCGGCAAGAGCACGCTCGGCAAGACCATGATCGTGGCGCTCATCTCGAGCGAGGCGAACCTGAAGAACCGGGAGCGCTACCGGGAGGTCGCCCGGCGCCTGGCGACGGCGCGCGGGACGAGTGACGCCGAGGCCCGGGCGCTCGCGAAGGAAGGCAAGGCCATTGTCTGGATCGACGGCGGCATGCACTCCAGCGAGATCGCCAACTCGCAGCACATGCCCGAGCTGGCGTGGTGGGTGGCCACGAGCGAGACGGACGAAGCCCGGCGCATCCGCGACCACGTGATCTTCCTGGCGATGCCCACGCTCAACCCGGACGGTCTCGACATCGTCATCGAGTGGTACAACAAGCAGCTCGGCACGCCGTTCGAGACGACCAGTCAGCCCGAGCTCTATCACCACTACATCGGCCACGACAACAACCGCGACTGGTACATGTTCACGCAGGTCGAGACCGCCAACGTCGGCCGGCAGCTCTATCACCGCTGGTTCCCGCAGATCGTCTACAACCACCACCAGAGCTCGCCGTTCCCGGGCCGCATCTGGGGGCCGCCGATGAAGAACCCGGTGAACCCCAATCTCGATCCGCTGCTCGTGAGCACGGTCAACCAGATTGGCGAGCACATGCGCAAGCGCTTCGACCTCGAAGGCAAGCCGGGGTACGTGAGCGGCATCACGTTCGACATGTGGTGGAACGGCAGCATGCGCGGCGTCCCGGACTTCCACAACATGGCCGGGTACCTCACCGAGACCGCGCTCTATCGCATGGCCACGCCGCGCTGCTACACGCCGGACGAGGTGCCCGACACCTTCGGCGAGGCCAACGGCAACATGCCTGCGAAGACGCCGACCACCGATTACACGAACCCCTGGATGGGCGGCTGCTGGCACCTCCGCGACGCGGTCACGTATATGGACACCGCGTCGAAGGCCACGCTGGACTACGCCGCCAAGCTCAAGGAAGACCTGCTCTACAACATCTGGTTCATGGGCACGCGACAGATCGCGCGCGGCGAGAAGGCGCAGGGCGGCCCCTACGCTTACGTCATCGATCTGGCCGCGCAGCACGATGCAACCCGCACCGTGGAGTTCCTGCGGACGATGAGGGCCGGCGGAATCGAAGTGCGGCAGGCGGACCAACCGTTCCAGGCGGGGGGCAGGCAGTACCCGGCCGGCACCTACGTGATGGGCCCGCAGGCGTTCCGCCCGCACGTCGTCGATTTAATGGAGCCCAAGGTGTATCCGGAGCGGCGCCTGTACCCTGGGGGGCCGCCCGATCGCCCGTATGACATGACCGGGTACGAACTGTCGTTGCAGATGGGTGTCAAGGCCGATCGCGTCACCGAGGCCTTCCCGCTTCCCGCGAGGATGGTGGACGAAGTGCCGCCGGCGCCCGGCGGCGTGGAGGGCGAGGGCGCGGTCTTTGGACTGTCTCCCACCTTGAACATGGGCGTGAAGGCCGTGAACCGGCTGTTGAAGGCAGGCGCCCGTGTGGCGTGGGCGCCTGACGGCACGGTGGTGGTGTCGGGCATTGGCCGCGACGTCGTGGAGCGGGAGGGCCGCGCCCTTGGCGTGCCCTTCCGCGCGATGGTCGCCGCGCCATCCGGGGCGAGGCCCGTCCGTGCCCCGCGCATCGCGCTCTACAAGAGCTGGATGGGCAACATGGACGAGGGCTGGACGCGCTGGCTCCTCGAGCAGTACGAGTTCGGTTACAAGAACCTGTCGAACGCCGACATCCGTACCGGGGACCTGTCGCAGTTCGACGTCCTGATCCTGGCGGACGAGGACGCTGGTCGCATCCTCAACGGGCACCTGCCCGGTACCATGCCCGATGCGTACGTCGGCGGTGTGGGCGTGGACGGCGCCGCGCGGATCCGTGTCTTCGTCGAGAACGGCGGCACGCTGCTCGCGTGGGACAGCGCCGTGGACTTCGCCATCAGCACGCTGGGGCTGCCGCTCCGCAACGCGGTTGCCGACACGCGCCCGACGGAGTTCTTCATCCCGGGCACGCTGATCCGCATCAACACGAAGCCCGAGAACCCGCTGGCTCACGGGATGGAGCCGAGCGCCATCGCCATGTTCAACTCGAGCCAGGTCCTGACCGTGGTGCCGCCCGCGGCCGAAGGCAAGCACCGCGCGCCAAGGAACGTAGACGTGTTCGTCGAGTACGCGCGCGAGAACTTCCTTGCCAGCGGCTGGGAGCTTGGCGGCAGCCGCTACCTGGCGGGGCGCGTCGCCGGTGCCCGGGTGCCGGTCGGCAAGGGCCAGGCGGTGGTGTACGGCTTCCGGCCCGGATGGCGCGGCCAGCCGCACAATACCTTCAAGCTCCTGTTCAACCCCCTCTTCGTGAGCACGATGGAGGAGGCGGCTCCCACCCAATGAGCGGTCTCTCTCGGCGCGCATTTCTGCTGATCGCCTCTCTGCTCGCGCCTGTTGCGCGCCTGCGCGCCGGCGCCCGGCAGAGGCCGACACCCGGCGCGGGTCTGGCGCCGGTTTCAGAGCAGGAGTTCCTGCGCCTCTCCCAGCGCCTGGTGGGACGGACCACGCTCGATGCGCAGGTTGCCGCCACGTACCGGAACGCGCTCCTGGCCGTTCCGGCAAACATCCCGCTGCTCGCAGATCTCACCCGCGGCGCCGCACCCGATCCGCGCCCTACGCCGGAGCGCCTCGCTCTGGAGCGGACGATCATCGAGTGGTGGTACACAGGCCGGTACACCGTCGGGGGCGAACCTCGTCTCGCGACGCACACGGGGGCGTTGATGTGGGATGCCATCGGCACGCCCGCGCCGGGCCGTTGCGTGGGCGCGTCGAACGCCTGGTCGCGCCCCCCGGCGCCGGTGGCCTGACGCATGGCGTGGTCGGCTGATGTCGTCATCGTCGGATCGGGCGTGGCCGGAAGCCTCGTGGCCGCCCGGCTGGCCAGAGCCGGCGTCAAGGTCCTGGTCCTCGAGGCCGGTCCGCGCGTGCAGCGCGCGGCAGCGCTCGCCCAGTACCGTAACGCCCTGATCAAGGTCCCCGAGTCGCCGTACCCGGACACCCCGTTTGCGCCGCACCCCAGCAGCGATCGGCTCGAGGGCTACTACCTTCAGGATGGCCCGGACCAGTTCGGCAGCACCTATCTGCGACAGGTCGGTGGGACGACGTGGCACTGGTTGGGCACGACGCTGCGGTTCGTGCCGGACGACTTCAGGCTGCGATCACGATTCGGGGTGGGCATCGACTGGCCGCTGTCGTACGACGATCTCGAGCCCTGGTACTGCGAGGCCGAGCGCGAGCTCGGTGTTGCCGGCGACCCCAAGGCCGATCTCGATGCGCCGCGCAGCCAGGGCTATCCGTTGCCGCCCATTCCCCTGAGCTATCTGGATCAACGCGTCGCCGCCGCGCTCGCGGGCTCGCCATACACCGTGCAACCGACACCGCAGGCGCGCAACTCCCAGCGGTACGACAATCGCCCCGCGTGCTGCGGGAGCAGCAGCTGCATTCCGATTTGTCCCGTCCATGCCAAGTACGACGCATCCACTCACGTGGCGCGGGCCGAACGCGACGGCGCCGAACTGGTGGCCGAGGCCGTCGTCTCACACGTGGAAGTCGGATCCGACGGCCGGATCACGGCTGTGAGGGTCACGCGACCGGACGGGACCGAGGACCGGGCGGTCGGCAAGGTGTTCGTGATCGCCGCGCATGGCATCGAAACGCCGAAGCTCCTGCTCCAGTCGCGGACCGGGCGGTGGCCTCGAGGCGTCGCCAACTCGAGCGATCAGGTAGGCCGGAACCTGATGGACCACCCGACCCAGCTCAGTTGGGCGCTGGCCGGCGAGCCGTTGTGGCCTTACCGCGGACCGATGTCGACGGCGGGTGTCGAGGTCACGCGCGCCGGCGACTGGCGTGGGGAACACGCGGCCTTCAGGATTCAACTGGACAATCGGGGCTGGGCGTGGCCGATGGGGACACCCGATTCCACGGTGCGCGAGTTCGTGCAGCGTGGCCTGCGTGGGGCCGAGCTCGACCGGGCGGTCGCCGATCGGAGCTCGCGGGAGATTGGATTCGCGACGATGGCCGAGCAGCTGCCGTCACCGGACAATCGCATTGTCCCCGACTTCGAACGTCGTGATGCACTCGGCCTTCCCAGGCCACGCATCACGTTTCGCATCGACGACTACACGCGACGCGCGTTCGAACACGGCCGCCGGGTTCATCGGGAGATCTGTGCGGCGATGAAGTGCACCGAGGTTCACCACGGCGACCAGGCCATGCCGTCCGGTCACGTCATCGGCACCTATCGCATGGGCGTTGATCCGGCGCAGTCGGTCGTGACCCCCGACCAGCGCGCGCACGACCATGACAACCTGTTCCTGCTGGGGAGCGGCGTATTTCCCAGCTCGGCGGCGTCGAACCCGACGTTGACCATCGCGGCCCTGGCTCTGCGGGCGGTTGGCCCGATCCAGCGCGCGATGGCCAACTGATTCGCATCGCTCGCGCCTCAGGCGGCGCCGACCAGGTGCGCCCCGCGCGCGGGCATGTCGACCGTCGCCTTCAGGTGCGCGCCATCGGCCACCACCAGCGCGGGAGTGCTCAAATCCCCCGTGATGACCGCGGTGTCCTTGACCTCCAGCCGCTCGGTGGCTTCGATGCTGCCTTCGACGGTTCCCGACACCGTCACCGTCGCCGCGGAAATGGTGCCCAGCACCTGGGCGCCCGCGGCCAGCGTCAGTGCCCGGCCGTCCAGTGTGATGCTACCTTCCACCCGGCCGGCAATCACCAGGTCCTCGCTTCCGGAAATGTCACCCTTGATCACAATCGACTGCCCGTTGTTCATCCACCCCTCCGGGCGAGGCCGGAGGCAAACTCCGGGCCGTCCGTCCTCTTCATCCGACGTTCACGATCACGCACGTTCCCGTGGGCCTGGTCGCAAGGCGACCGACGGAATCGTCGGCCGATTGACAAGGCTGTCAGGTCCGTCTGCATAATTCGGTGATGACCATGAGAACGCAGGTCGTCGTCCCCTTGGTGTTGCTCCTGGCCGTGGTTCCGGCTCTTGCTGTCGCCGGTGGCCGCGGGCAGCTCGCGTCTGCCGCGGCTCAGACCCAACCGAGCCCACCTCCGGCGGAGAGTGGGGGAAAAGCCATAGCCCAGGGTGGCTTTGGGATGCTGATTGGTCTGCCCGTCGGCGATTTTTCCGAGAACGTAGACGTCGCCGGGGGATTCTCGGGGCACCTGGACGTCGGTTTGGCTCACAGCGTTTTCAGCATCGGCGGCGAGGCGGCCTATCTCTGGTACGGCGACACGAGCCGGAAGGCCCCCCTCAGCCCGACGATCCCCGACATCGTGGTGACGGTCAACACCCAGAACACGATGTTCCTGATGCATGGCCGCCTGCGCGCCCAGCGCCGCGAGGGCCGCCTGCGGCCCTACGTCGACGGCCTCCTCGGTTTTGCCTATATCGCGACGAAGACGTCCATCGAGGAGAGCATCGACTGCGATGTGACCGGCTGCTCGAATCTCGGGTCCACGAACCTGGACGACTTCACCTGGAACCTCGGCGGAGGCGCTGGCGTTCAGATCGGCTTCGGCCCTCCGCCGGACAGGTTCAGGCTCGACCTGTCGGTGCGGTATCTCGCCGGTGGCGAAGCCAACTACCTGAGGGAGGGCGCCATCCGCGTCGTGGGCGACCAGGCGTTCTTCGACATCAGCCATTCACGGACCGACATGGTGGCGGTGTATATCGGTCTCGCCATCGGCCGCTGAGGCCTCCTTCCGCGAAACTCCCGGGTCGCGGCCGTCTGAGAAGACAACCGCCGCGCTGTAACGTCCGGCGTTCGTCGCGCACCAACGAGGTGGCCGGCCCCCCCAGCCCAATCAAGGAGGGGGACCCATGTACGCCGAGTTCTCGTACGACCTGGTGCCAGGCACGCATCCCGTGGAGGAGGTGCTCCAGAAGATCCTGGAGAAGTTCGACCTGAAGCCCAACGGAGACGAGCGCCGGCGCTGCCACCTGCTCTCGGACTCGTTCATCTGCGAGATCGCAAACGCCAGCGACTTCGAGGCCACGAACAGCCGCCTGAATCGGCTCCGGAACGACCTCGACCAGCAGTTCAACTACACGTTCTCCCTGCACCCGCGCAATGCGCCCATCCGGGTCAAGGGACAGTTCAACAACGAACTGGCCCGCAAGATCATCGAGGCCTAACGCCATGACGACACGCATGATCGTCGCGCTGTACGCCGCGCTCGTCCTGGCTCCGGCACCCGCCGCCGCCCAGGACGAAGGCTCGTTCCCCCGGGTAGGGTCGTTCACGTTTCTCGCGGACGAGAAGGTGTCGCTCGATTCGGACGGCAGCTATCTGTTCCAGCACTCGGATGGCCAACTCGTCTTCGAGGCGCAGCTGGCACCAGACGTCCGGATTGTCGACAACGTCAGCCGCCAGCTCCAACGCGTGCTCGAGCCCGGCAAGCCGAGGGTGTTTGCTTACTCGGTGTTCGGGACGTTCCTGGTCCGCCTGCGCATGTTCGACACCACCTCGAGCCCGGTACGGACGCCGTCCTACATGCCGAAGGGAACGGTCCAGCTGGCGTGGCTCAAGAACCTGTCGAAGGCCGACCCCGACACGGCACCCGAAGCTCTGCTGAACGGCCCCATCGAGATGTGGCTGGTGAGCGCCATTCCCTTCGGCCACCACTCGAACGGGCAGGATGGCTGCCTGTTCACCACCCAGGTCCGCGTGGACGACGAGTGCGTCCCCGAGCCGCCTCCGAATCCGGGATCCGAGACGGTCAACAAGGTGGATGGGAGCTTCTCCACCAACTACATCCGCATGGGCCTGCAGTATCGTCGGCTCTATCCGAGGGGTGACGATCCGGGCGACATTCGCTCCATCACGCGTCGCGAGTGGGGCGTGGGCGCGAGCCTCGAGCTCAACCCGAGCGGTTACCTGGGCGGCTCCATCTCCGACACGCTCCGCCCCCTGTACGGCCCCACGCGCCTTGGTATCAGGGGCGATGTCGTGGTGGGCAACTGGCACCCCCCGCTCCTTCGGCGCTTCACGTGCGGGCGCGCCTGGGCCGACCTGTCGCTGAAGTTCATCTACGGCGCCGCGGACTCGGTCGACACGGTGGCGACGTCAGTGGAGGCGGCGTGCCTGCCTGGCAACTGGGGTGGGGCCGGGCTCTTCGTGCGCTACTACCGCGGGCAGGACTACTACAACGCGAGCTTCCTCGAGAACATCAACCGCCTGCAGTTCGGCGTGACGTTCATGCACGGCAGGTTTCTGGCGTTCCCGCTCGCCTCGAACTGATTGCGGCGGCGGGGAAGCGGCGTAGAATGCCGGCCATGCGGATGAGAACCCTCATGGCGTCGGTGGCGTTGACGGCGTTCGTCCTCGGCGCGGTAGCCCCGACGGCGCAGCCGCGCGCGGAGACGGCGCGCGAGCGGTTGATCGGTACCTGGCAGCTGACCACCTACCAGATCCTGGATTCCGACGGCGGTCCGGCACGCCCGGGCGCGTACGACGTGGGCCGCATCACCTACGACCCATCCGGCCACATGTCCGCGCAGTTGATGCACTCGTCGAACAAGGCGGCGCAGCCGCCGGCCACGGACGCGGAGCGCGCGGCGGCGTATCGCCGCTACCTGGGATACTTCGGGCCCTTTACGGTGGACGAAGGCAAGGGGGTGGTGACGCACCACGTCGCGGGCTCGTCCAACCCCGGCTGGGTAGGCTCGAACCAGGTGCGCCACTTCGCGTTCTCGGCCGACGGCAACGGCCTCACGCTGTCACTCAGGAACGGCGAGCGCGTGACGCAGACGCTCTACTGGGAGCGCGTCAGGTAGCCCACGGCCGATCAGCGGCGCCGGACGCCGAACAGGATCAGGAACGCCCGATTACGCCGGGATCCGCCGTTCCCCCGGAACAGGTTGGTGGTGTCGCTCAGCCCTTCCTCGTACCTCCCTTCCATGGTCAAGGTGCTGCCGTAGAAGCCGGCGCCAACCGCGAGGCCGACGTCGACCGCGTGGCCGCACTCCCAGCAATCGAGGCTGACGTTGACCGATGGGCCAGCCAGCAGTTGAATGCCGCGGGCGCCCATCGCCAGCCGCAGCAGCATCGGGAGTTCGAGGTAGTTCTGCCTGACGCGGCCATCGACATCGAGGGGGAACGGATCGTCCGGGGAGCTGCCGCGCAGCTGCGTCTCGTGCGCCTTCTGGACGAACAGCACCTCGGGCTGGAAGGCCACGCGCTCTGTCAGCCCGAACGCAAACGCTCCGCCGATGGCCAGACTGGCATCGTACAGGATGCGCTCGGTCACGCCGAACCCGATCTCCTGCGTCCCGCCCGTCTGGGTTGCGAAGGTCACACCACCCTTGACGCCAATCTCCAACGATTGCGCCTGCGCAAGGCGAGGCATCGATGTCACGACGACGATCGCGGCCGCGAGGAGAATCGTCCGCATGGGCCGCCTCCTTCCATCTGTGGGCAGGATCGCGCGAGCCTACCGACCGAACCGGATGCCGCCCAGGATCATGAACGCCCGATTGCGGTAGACCTCGTCGCCCTCCTGGACCTTCGGCACGTTCCTCAGGCCTTCCTCGAAGCGGCCTTCGACCAGCAACAGGCGGCCGTAGTAGCCGAGGCCGATCACCAGGCCGATGTCGACGGCCTCGGTTTCGTCCTTGATGTCCTCGTCGCCGCTGAAGACGCCCACCTCGTAGGCGTGCGCCTCGCTCAGGAAGTTGATGGACGGGCCCGCGAGCACGTGGAAGCCCCGGCCGTCTTCGGGCCCGAACCGGGCGAGCAGCGGGATCTGGAAGTAATCCAGCTCGAGCCTGAGCTCGGTGTCCAGAAGCGGATCCTGGCCCTTGAGCCCTTTCTGAGTCCATAGGAGCTCCGGTTGGAAGGCCAGGTTGTCCGTCAGGCCGATGGCGATGAAGCCGCCCAGGACCCGGCCCCAGCGCCACTCGAGATCGGTGGCCCCGGCATCCTCGAGGTCCGCTGCAAGCTTCGGGACGTCGGCGAAGGATCCGCCGCCCTTCACGCCCCCATCGAACGTCTGCGCGGTGGCAATCCCGGGCACAGCCGCCAGGGCCAGCGCGAGCAGGGTGGTGATGAGTCGAGCCATGAGACCGCCTCCGCTCGAGGCTGATGCATCAGCCCTGCCAGCGGGGGCGGTCGGAATCAGGCGCGAACTGGAGGGGTGCGCGGCGGCGCAGCCGGATTCCCGTGCTCTTCGCCTCCGACGACGCGAAGGCTACTGCGACTTGCCTCGGGCCGTGACGGGCCACACCGTCTCGACCTTGTCGCCCCGGATGCCGTACATCTGGTCGTAGAGGTTCACCACCGGGTCGCAGTGCGGCACGATCATCTCGATGCGGTCGCCCATCTTGTAGGTGCGCCGCGCCTCGGTGAACGTGATGACCCCGAATTCGTCCGAGCCCGGGTTGTACTCCATGCCCGGCTCGCCGACCACGCCCGGGCGCGGCACGTTCAGGGTGAGCGCCTTGGCACCGGCGTCGGTGGTGAGCCGACCGGGGAACCGGTTGTTCAACACCGTGGCCACCACGGTGAGCGACGGCTCGAAGTCGTTGTAGACCGCGTCGCCATTCTCGCTGCCGATGGCCAGGTACTGCATGTCCATGAAGACGTAGCTGCCCACCTGCACGTCGGTGAAGCCCGGCGTGAGGTGCTGCACGCTGTAGGTGCCCGTGCCGCCGCCGCTGAAGATCTCGGTGCTGAGGCCGTCGCGCTTCATCCGCTCGCGCGTCTCGGCGTTGCCCTCGAGGCCCTTCAACGCGCGCTCCTTCCGCGCGGCAAAGCCGGTGACGTGCTGCGCGCCGCCGTCATAGGACAGCAGGCCGCGCAGCTTCAGGTTCGGCAGCGTGTCCACCAGCTTCGCCAGCGCCACGGCGCCGTCGCCCGGCGGGATGCCGCTGCGCGTGCCGACGGCCACGTCCACGACGACATCGGCCGTGACGCCGGCCTCGCGCGCCGCGGCCGACAGGTCGCGCGCGTTCTGCTCATCGTCCACCGCCTGGATGAAGCGCGGGTTCTGCTTGCGCAGTTGCATGGCGCGCCGGATCTTGCGCGGCGACAGGTTGCTGGTGGTCATGCAGATGGGCTCGATACCGGCAGCGAACAAGGCTTCCGCCTCGCCCAGCTTCGCCGTGCAGATACCGATGGCCCCCGCTCCGAGCTGGAGCCGCGCGATGTCGGCGGACTTGTGCGTCTTGGCGTGCGGCCGCGCGGCAATGCCGTTCTTCTTCAGCGTCGCCTGCATCTTCGCGATGTTCCGCTCGAGGCGGTCCAGGTCCACGCAGAGCGCCGGGGTGTCGATCTCCCACTTCGAGATGCCGACATCCGCGGGGGTCACCGCGCGCATCTCAGCGGCGGAGTAGCCCGTCACCGGTCGAGGAATCCACAGCGAGGCCGCGGCCGCCCCGGTGGTCGTCAGGAACGCGCGTCGCGAAGCGGCAAGCTGGGTCTTTGGCATGGGCGGATTATCCACCCATTTCCCCGCTTCCGCGAACCTGCACGTGACATCTGGATACAAACCCCGCGGACGGCCATCTCATGCGGAAGCGCCCGCGGAAAGACAGTTGCGCGCGCCGATCGCGCGGCTATAATCCGCCCGATGCGTCGAGGGGTTGCGCGCGTCGTACCGATCGTGGCGGTGCTGGTGGGCACGGGCGTGGCCGCCGCAGGTGCCCAGTCGCGCGAGGGGGCGGTGGACCTTGCCACCATCCTGGAGCGCGCCGGCGAGAAGGTGATCGAGTACTTCGCGCGCGCGCAGAGCCTGGTGTGCCTCGAGACCGTGCGCCTGCAGCCGCTCGGCACGGGCCTGACGGCAGACGGCTTCGCCCGGGTCGTGGAATCGGAGTTGCGGCTCTCGTGGGACCCGCTGCTCGACACGGCCCTCCCTCCCGAGGCGAAGACCCTGCGGCAGTTGCTGAAGGTGAACGGCCACCAGCCGCGCAAGAACGACCACGACAACTGCACCGCGCCCGAGCAGCAGGCGTCCGAGACCCAGCCGCTGTCGATGCTGTTGCCTGAACAGCGCCGCGACTACGTCTTCTCGCTGGCCCGGCCCGAGAAGCTCGACGGGCGGACCGTGCTGGTCGTGAACTACCGCATCACGACGCCGACCAGCGTCGAGGTCAGCGAGGTCGAGGGCAAGGACGACTGCATCAGTTACGAGGTGGAAGGGGGCGTGCGCGGGCGCCTCTGGCTGGATCCCGATACGCACGAAGTGCTGCGGCTCGACCAGGGCCTGTCAGGGCTGGTCGAGGTGCCCCTGCCGAGACGCATCGCGCGGCGTACCAACGGGAACAGCCATTTCACGGTGGAGCGCATGGACACCTCCATCCGCTTCAAGGCCATCACATTCACCGACCCGGACGAGACGCTGGTGCTGCCCGTGTCGTCCACCCAGTTGCGCGTCACGCGCGGATCGGGCCAGCCGCGCCTGCGGACGGTGACCGAGTACGTGCGCTACCGGCGCTTCCTCACCGGCGCGCGGGTCGTTCAACCATAGGACGCGCTGGCCCGGGATCGCGGATGGGAGATAATTTCCCGTTCGCATGCCCACGCTGCCGCAGTCCCGCGTCCTCCACATCGACATCACCGGCCACGACGCCCCTGGCGTCACGCATGCACTGGCCAGCATCCTCGCCCGATCGGGCGCGCGCATCCTGGACATCGGCCAGGCCGTCATCCACGACGCCCTGGCCCTCGGCATCCTGGTGGAGCTCACTGACGAGATGAAGTCCTCGTCGCTGCTCACCGAGCTGGTGCTCGAGGCGCACCAGCTGGGCGTGCAGATCCGGTTCAGCGCCATCACCGGCGAGGAGTACCAGTCGTGGGTGGGCGCCCA
>Ga0209706_10000077_pt1 | contig 44669 bp, 35 predicted proteins | sample PPLLaktember2015_6_FD_187263 | JGI IMG/M metagenome (GOLD analysis project Ga0209706, IMG submission 187263) | Freshwater sediment microbial communities from Prairie Pothole Lake near Jamestown, North Dakota, USA - PPLs Lake P8 Core (1) Depth... | ecosystem: Environmental > Aquatic > Freshwater...
TGTTCCGGTTCGAACCGAAGTAGGACCGCGCCTTCGGCCGGTCTCCGAGCCCCGGATTCGCGTACCATCTGTGCCTGATGCCCAGGGCGCACCCGTGGGTATGGCTGCTGGCGGCGTTCGTCGCCGCGAGCGTCGACGTGCGGGCGGCCCAGGATGCACAGGTCCTGCTGCCCATCTACCGCGACGCGGTGTGGAGCTACCAGACGACGCAGACGCTCGACGTGGGCCGCCAGCTCGTGGGCGCGTGGACCCGCGAAGACTTCGAGGCGGTGACGGCCGCGGAAGCGCGCGCGGGTGACCGCGAGCGGATGGCGGCCGCTGCCGTCTACCACCTGGAGATTGCCCTTGGCGTGGCACCGTCCACCCCGGACGGCGCGATGATTCACGTCCGTCTCGGCGAGCGACTGCTCGGCGATGGCGCGTCGCCGCCTGAGGTGAAGGGCCGAGACCGTGTGTTCCCCGGGCGGTGGTACGGCGTGGCCGCATCCATCTTCCTCGCGCAGACTGATACCGTGCGCGCCCGGCAGGTCCTGGAGCGCGGCCTCTCCACCGTACCGGAATCGGCCGGCCTTCACCTGCTCGCCGGCGCCGTCGAGGACATGGATGCGCAGCGCTTCGAGCCGGACGCCGCGCAGGACGCCGCGGGATCCCAGCGCGCGATGAATCGAAACGTTCGCTCGGAGATTGAGGGCAGCGTGCGCCTGGCGCTGGCCGAGCGCGCATACCGCCACGCGCTGACCATCGATCCAGCGCTCGTGGGCGCGCGCCTCCGGCTGGGGCGCGTGTTTGCTCCTCCTGCACCGGCTGCCCGAGGCCCGATCGATGCTCGAGGGCGCTCGGGACGATGCCGTGGCCGCGTCGGATCGCTACGTCGCGCGCCTTTTTCTGAGCGAGCTGGACCGCCTGGACGGCAACGTCGAGACCGCACGGCGGCTGCTGGACGAGGCCCGCGCGATGGCGCCGGACCGCCAGTCGGCGTGGGTCGCGCTCGCACAACTCGAGGAAGCCGCCGGACGCCCCGACCAGGCTCGGGCCAGCGTCCGCGAGGGGCTCGCACGGTCCGGGAAGACGGTGGTCGACGAGTGGTGGAGCTATCGCAACGGCGGGCTCGACCGGGAGGGACTCGCGTGGCTGCGCGCGCGCGTGCACCGATAGCGCGGGGGCGCGCCGTGGTGGCGGCCGCCGCATGGCTGGCCACCGCCGCGCCCGCGGCCGCGCAGGCGCCGCTGTTCCGCGGCTCGGTGGAGGCCGTCCGTGTGGACGTCTCGGTGACCCGCGGGGGCCACCCGGTTTCCGGCCTCACCGCCGCTCACGTCGAGGTGCTGGACAACGGCGTGCCGCAGGTGGTGGACCGCGTCTCGCGCGAGCACGTGCCGCTGAACCTGATGCTCGTGCTCGACTCGAGCGGCAGCCTGGCCGGCGAGCCGCTGGCTGCGCTCGTGGACGCCGCACGTGGACTGGTGCGCGCCCTTCGGCCCGACGATCGCGTGGGGTTGCTCGCGTTCTCCCAGCGCCTCGACCTGCCTGTGGCGCCGACCGTGCGGCACGAGGAGGTGCTCGCGGCGGCCGCCTCACCGACGCCGGGCCGACCGCGCTTCGCGACGCGCTCTTCGCCGGCCTGCAGATCGTGCCGCCCGAGGGCGCCGGGCGCCCCGTCATGGTGCTCTTCAGCGACGGCCGCGACACGGCCAGCTGGATGGCGGCTGGCGACCTCGCGGGCGTCGTCCGGCGTTCCGGGGTCGTGCGGCATGCCGTGGAGCCCGTGGGCCCTGAAGCACGACTCCGCGCGAGGGCCCGCGGACGGCTGTGGGGCATCAACGAGTCCCGGTCGCTGCAGCGGGCCGTGCAGGCCGGTGGCGGACGCTTCTGGTCCGCGGCTGTGCCGGACGAGTTGAAGGAGCTCTTCGCGGCAGCCCTGGACGAGCTGCGCGCGCGCTACCTGCTCACCTACACGCCGCAGGGCGTCGCCAGTTCCGGGTGGCACGAGGTGAAAGTGAAGTTGAAGGGCGTGCACGGCGACGTGCGCGCGCGCCCCGGCTACTTCGTTCCACCCTTGCACTGATCCTGCCGCGCCCGCAGGGCGCGGTCCCACCCGAGCGTAGCCAGGGCCCACCGCCGAGGGCGGCCTACCCGGGCCCACCGCGCGAATCGCGGCCTACCGTGGCCAGAGCCAACCAAACGCGCCGGCGGTAAGGCACGCGTAGAGGAGCCCGTCGATCATCGAGCGGAGCGTCATGCCCCAGTTTCGCCGCCACCAGATGGAGTTCTGCATCAGCCCCAGCGAGTAGCCCGCGAACGCCGTGGTGCCAGCGAACCGGAACACGTCGAGATACGACGCGCCCATCGGCAGGGCCGCACCGGCAAGGTAGCCGGCGAAGAGGCTGACCAGGACCGAGTAGAGGAACCACTGGACCAGGTTCGCGGTCATCGACGTGGTGCCCTTCCAGACCGTCATCAGTACGGCCGGCCCGGCCTCGAGCCGGGCAACGAAGGCCGGGTCCTTCATCGCCTCCATCGACCCGGCATAGGGCATTGCATAGTCGCCCGGTCGCAGGTTCAGCCGCCGCAGCGCCGCGAGGGCGTCATCCTCGCCGGTGACGCCTCGGAGGTCGCCCTTGTGCCAGGGCGTCATCATATGGATGACCGAGGACATGACGAACACGATCACGGCCGAGACGAGGATGGGGAGCCAGAGCGAGGTGACAGGGACCATGCGGACCTCCAGCAGTTGACGCGGACGCGTCGCGACGCGGGCATCGTAGACGCCGGGTCGGACGAACCGCAAGCCCGCCCGTTCTTGACATCTGATGCGTGATGCGTGATGCTCGGCTTCATGCGCACCACCCTCGTCATCGACCTCGACGTGCTGCAGGCGGCACGCGAGCTCGCCGAGATGCGCGGCGAGACCATCGGCCAGGTCGTGTCGGCGCTGGCCCGGAAGGGCCTCGAGACGCCGGTCACGACGGCCGGTCGGGTCCGGAACGGCGTCCCGCTGCTCGCGCGCCGCAAGACTGGCCGGCCGAAGGCGACCATGAAGCTGGTGAACGAGCTGCGAGACGAGGCATGAGCCGCGTGGCGCTGCTCGACGTCAACGTGCTCGTGGCGCTCTTCGATCCGGACCACGTGCACCACGAGGCGGCCCACGACTGGTTCGCGGACGAAGGGCCCGGGGGCTGGGCCACGTGCCCCGTCACCGAGAACGGGTTCATCCGTGTGATCACGAACCCCGGCTACGGCCTGGACGGCCTGCGCGCCGACACGGTAGCCCAGCGGCTCCGCCGCTTTGCGGCAAGCGGCCATCATCACTTCTGGTTCGATGCCGTGTCGCTGCGCGATGGCGCGATCTTCGACCTGGCGGCCGCGCGCGGGCACCGCCAGCTCACCGACGTCTACCTGCTGGGCCTGGCGGCGAAGATGAAGGGACGCCTGGCCACCTTCGACCGGGGCATTCCCCTGAAGGCCGTCGTCGGTGCCAGGCGAGAGCATCTGGCCGTCATCGGGACGGCCACCTGATGCGACGCGCTAGGGCTCGATCGTGGCCTTCCTGATGTGATCGAGCTTGGGGAAGTTCTTGATCAGGTAGGCATTGCCTTCCATCTGCACGCGGCCCTGTTCCGGGCCCTTGCCGCGCGGCGCGCCCTCGCCGTAGAAGGTGTTGATCTTGTCCACGACCTCCATGCCGGAGACCACCTGGCCGAAGGGCGCAAAGCCCATGGAGTCGAGGTTGGTGTTGCTCCGGAAGTTGATGAACACCTGCGTCGTCCGCGTGTCGGGCTTCGCGCCCATCGCGTAGGTGATGTAGCCGCGGAGGTTGGACTGCTTCACCGGATCGGCGGGAAGCGTGGCGTTGCGCCAGACGGCCGAGACCGCGGGGTCGCCGCTGATGCCGAACTGCACCATGAAGTTCGCGATGGCCCGGAAGAACCGCGCCTCGTCGTAGAAGCCGTTCGTCACCAGGTTGAAGAAGCGATCGGCGCCGTGCGGCGCCCAGTCGCGGTTCACCTGGACGACGAATTCGCCGGCGCTGGTGTCGAACTTCACCTTGTAGGTGGCCGGGGCCTGGGCCTTCAGGGCGGCCGGGTTCATCAGGGCCTTGCGGTTGGCGGCGGCCTGCTCGGCGCCCACCGAGACGGTGGCCAGCGCGAGGGCGGCGACCAGCAGGGATGCAATGAGTCGGATCACGTGAGTTCCTCCAGCCGGGAAGCGTACTATAGGAGCCAGTTCACACCAACAGCCAGGGGGCCAGCGCCGTGTCCGACATCATCGTCACCACCACGCCCACCGTCGAGGGTCGCCGCATCACCCGTTATGCGGGGCTGGTGACGGGCGAGGCCATCCTCGGCGCCAACATCTTCAAGGATCTCTTCGCCGGTATCCGCGACATCGTGGGCGGGCGGTCGGCCACCTACGAGAACGAGCTGCGGTCGGCGCGTGACATCGCCGTGAAGGAGCTCACGCAGGCGGCCGTGGAGCTGGGTGCCAACGCGGTGGTCGGCGTGGACATCGACTACGAGACCGTGGGCGGCAGCGGCAGCATGCTGATGGTGAGCGTCAGCGGGACCGCCGTCGTGGTGGAGTAGGTGGGACCACGGGAACACGAAGCGCACGAAGAGCACGAAGAGGACCACGAAGAACCGCGTGAGGGATGGCGCAGATGACAGGGAGCTGACCGTTTGACCGCGCCGCCCGACAACGCGCCCGTCTTCGCCGCCCGCAACCTCACCAAGGTCTATCCGATGGGCGAGGTGGAGGTGCACGCCCTTCGCGGCGTGGACTTCGACCTGTACCCGCACGAGTTCGTCGTTCTGCTCGGACCCTCGGGGAGCGGGAAGTCCACGCTCCTGAATATCCTGGGCGGGCTCGACGTGCCCACCTCGGGCGAAGTGGTGTACGGCGACCACAACCTGACGAAGGCGGGCGAGGCCGCGTTGACGGAGTACCGGCGCCACCACGTCGGGTTCGTGTTCCAGTTCTACAACCTCATTCCCAGCCTGACCGCCCGCGAGAACGTGGCGCTCGTCACCGAGATCGCCGTCAACCCGATGACGCCCGAGGAGGCGCTGGCCATGGTCGGCATGACGGAGCGCCTGGACCACTTTCCCGCCCAGCTGTCGGGAGGCGAGCAGCAGCGCGTGGCCATCGCGCGCGCCATCGCCAAGCGGCCCGACGTGCTGCTGTGCGACGAGCCGACCGGCGCGCTCGACATCACGACCGGCGTTGTCGTCCTGGAGGCCATCGACCGCGTGAACCGCGAGCTGGGCACGGCGACGGTGGTCATCACGCACAACGCCGCCATCGCGGGCATGGCCGACCGCGTGGTGAAGCTGGCGGACGGCCGGGTCGTCAGCGTGGAGCGCAATGCGACCAAGATCACGGCGAGGGAGCTGTCGTGGTGAGGTTTGCGCCCCGCATCCGCGCGATTGATCGGAAGCTCCTGCGCGACCTGTGGGAGATGAAGGGGCAGGCGGCGGCGATAGCGGCGGTGATCGCGGCGGGCGTCGCGATGTTCGTGACCTATCTCTCGAACTTCGACTCGCTCGATCGGACCCTGAACAACTACTACGAACGCCAGCGCTTCGCCGATGTGTTCGCCAACGCCACGCGCGCGCCCGAGCGGATCGCGTCCCGCATCGCGGCGATCCCCGGAGTGGTCACGGTGGACACGCGCGTGGTGGCGCAGGTCACGCTCGACGTGCCCGGGATGAACGAGCCCGCCAGCGCGCGGCTGGTGTCGATCCCGGTCCGGACCGAGCCCCTCCTGAACGCGGTGTTGCTGAGGCGCGGCGCATGGCCCGATCCCTCCAGGCCAGACGAGGTGGTGGCCAGCGAGCTGTTCTGTGAGGCGCACGGCTTCGGGCCGGGCGACCAGGTGGCGGCCATCATCAACGGGCGCCGCCGCACTCTGACGATCGTCGGCATCGGCCTGTCGCCTGAGTACGTCTACAGTGTGCGGTCCGGCGAGGTCATCCCCGACAACCGCCGCTTCGGCATCTTCTGGATGGAGCGGCGCGCGCTCGCCAGCGCCTTCGACATGGAGGGGGGCTTCAACGACGTGTCGCTGAAGCTGGCGCGCGGCGCGTCGGCAGACGAGGTGGTCGCGCGACTCGATCGCCTGCTCGAGCCGTACGGCGGGCGCGGGGCCTATCCGCGCGCGCTGCAGATGTCGGCGTGGACACTGTCGAACGAGCTCACGCAGCTCCAGACCTTCGGGTTCATCACCCCGCTCATCTTCCTGGGCGTGGCCGCCTTCATCCTGAACATTGCCCTGACGCGGGCGCTGGCGCTGCAGCGCGGACAGATTGCCGCGCTGAAGGCGCTCGGCTACTCGAACGCGGAGCTGGGCTGGCACTACGTGAAGTGGGCGCTGGTGATCGCCGCGATCGGCGCGGTGGCTGGCGTCGCCGCCGGGGCCTGGCTCGGGGCGGCGATGGCCGGACTCTACAACGAGTTCTTCCGCTTCCCGATGCTCGATTACCGCCTCTCGTCAGGGGTGGCCGCGGGCTCGATCGGCGGGAGCCTCCTCGTCGCCGCCGCGGGCGCCCAGTCGGCCGTGCGCCGCGCCGTGCAGGTGCCGCCGGCCGAGGCGATGAGGCCGGAGTCCCCCGCGCATTACCGGGCCAGCGTGGGTGAGCGCTGGCGGGTGTTCCGACGACTGCCGAACACGACCCGGATGATCCTCCGCAACCTCGAGCGCGCGCCGGCGCGCGCCGCGATGTCCGTCATCGGCATCGCCTTCGCAGGCGCGGTTCTGCTGATCGGGTTCTCGTTCATCGACGTCATGGACGTGCTCATCGACGAACAGTTCATCCGGGCCATGCGGCAGGACGTGACGGTGAGCTTCGTGCAGCCGAAGTCGGCCGACGCGTTGCACGCGGTGCGGCGGCTGCCCGGCGTCATCGACGCGGAGCCCATCCGCGCGGTGGCTGCGCGGCTGCGCGTGGGGCACCGGCAGCGCACGCTTGCCATCACGGGCCTGGTATCCGCGCCCACTCTCAATCGGGTGGTCGAGCGGACCGGGCGGGTGGTGACGCTGCCGCCGAGCGGCCTGGTGCTGTCGAAGATGCTGGGCGAGATCCTGGGCGTGGGTGCCGGTGGCGCCGTGCTGGTGGAGGTGCTGGAGGGCGCCAGGCCGGTGCGCGAGGTGCCGGTCGCGGCGCTGGTGGACGACAGCCTCGGCCTGCAGGCCTACATGGAGATTGGCGCGCTCCGCCGGCTGATGCGCGAAGGCGGAACGGTATCGGGCGCGGCCCTGATGGTGGATCCCGGCGCCGTCGACGAGCTGAACGCGCGCGTGAAGCTCCTGCCGGCGGTGGCCGGGGTGGCGCTGCGAGACGCCACCCTCCAGAGCTTCCGCCAGACCATGGCCGAGCACATGAACACCATGATCTTCATCAACGTGCTCTTCGCGGGCGTCATCGCGTTCGGCGTGGTATACAACTCCGCACGCGTCTCGCTGTCCGAGCGCAGCCGCGAGCTGGCCAGCCTGCGGGTGCTGGGCTTCACGCGAGGCGAGATCGCGCTCATCCTGCTGGGCGAGCTGGCCATCCTCACCCTGCTCTCGCTGCCCCTGGGCGCCGCCATCGGATACGGCCTGGGCGAGCTGATCATGGTGATCTTCAACAACGAGGTCTATCGCATGCCGTTCACCGTCACGCCACAGACGACCGCCTGGACGTTCCTCACGGTGATAGCCGCCACGGCCCTGTCGGCTCTGGCCGTGCGGCGGCAGCTCGACCGGCTCGACCTGGTGGCCGTACTCAAGTCGAGGGAATGACCGGCATGTGGCGTCTGCTGACGAACCGTCGGGTCCTGATGGGGACCGCCCTCGTGGTGATGCTGCTGGCCATCGCGCTCTGGCCGCAGGCCGTCACGGTGGACGTCGGGGCCGTCACACGCGGGCGGCTCGTGGTCACGGTGGACGAAGAGGGTGAAACGCGGCTGCACCACCGCTTCTCGGTCTCGGCGCCGGTGGCCGGCCGCGTCCTGCGCATCGAGCTCGACCCGGGCGACGTGGTCGAGAAGAACAAGACCGTGGTGGCGCGCATGCGGTCCGACGCGCCGGCCCTGCTCGACGCGCGCACGCGCGCCGAGGCCGAGGCGGTATTCGCGGCCGCGCAGAGCGTCGTGGGCCGCGCCCGGGCCGAGGAGCAGCGCGCCCGGGCCGCGCTGGAGCTGGCTGCCTCGGAGCTCAAGCGCGAGCGGGCGCTGGTCGAGTCGGGCCTGACCACGCGGCAGTCGCTGGAGGCGAAGGAAACCGCGGTCGTGACGGCCGAAGAGGGGCTGCGCGCGGCGGAGTTCGCCGCCGCGGCCGCCGGCGCCCAGCTCGATCAGGCGCGCGCCAGGCTGCGGCCATCCACGCTCGAGGCCGGCGGACGCATCCTGCCGGTGCTGGCGCCCGTGGACGGCGTCGTGCTTCGGCGCTTCCGCGAGAGCGAGAGCGTGGTGCCGGCGGGCGAGCCCCTCGTCGAGATCGGCGACCCGAGCCACCTCGAAATCGTGTCCGACCTCCTCTCCACCGACGCGGTGAAGGTGAAGCCCGGCATGCGCGTCTCGGTGGAGGACTGGGGGGGCGACGAGCCCCTGGGCGCGCGGGTCGAGCGCGTGGAGCCGTACGGGTTCACCAAGGTCTCAGCCCTCGGCGTCGAGGAGCAGCGCGTCAACGTCATCATCGACCTGGACGACGACCGCGCGGCCTGGAAGGCGATGGGCGACGGCTACCGCGTGGAAGTCCGCATCGCCACGTGGGCAGCCGAGAACGTGGTGAAGGTGCCGACGAGCGCTCTCTTCCGCGAGGGCCCGCTGTGGGCGGTGTACGTGATGGAGGGTGGCCGCGCCCGCCGCGCGACCGTGGACCTGGGCCAGCGCACCAACACCGAGGCCGAGGTGCTCAGCGGATTGCAGGAAGGCCAGCAGGTGGTGCTGCACCCGCCGGACACGCTCACCGACGGCGCCCGGGTGACGCTGCGCGATTAGCGCGGCCTACTTCTGCTTGTTCCCCGTGAAGGTGCCCGAGAGCTGGCCGCCGGCCATGTTGACGGTGCCCTTCATCGAGTCGCCGTCAACGGTGCCCGCGTAGGCCACGTCGATCTCGGTGCCCTGCGCGTTCGCGTTGAACGTGAACTGGACGGCGTTGCCCTTCACGGTGCCGGTGAAGTCGGCCTCGCCCAGCGTCTGGCTGCTGTAGTGGCCGGTCAGCTTCTCGCCGTCCTGCTTGAAGGTGACGGTGGGCTGGCCCGAACCGCCCCCCGTCTCGACGTTCAGCAACCAGGTGCCCGTGACGTTGACGCCTTGTGCCACGACCGAGACCGCGAGCCCGAAGACGAGGGTGCACGCCGCAACGGCGCGAGTGAAGGTCCGCATCGAAGTTGCCTCCAGTGAATGAGCCGGGCAGACAGTATACGGGACCGGCCGGTCGGGCCGGGAGGGCCCTGTGAGGTCCTGCGGTCGTGGGGACCTGGGGTCTCGAGTTTGAGCCTCGTGACCTTCGTTTCTCTTCGTGACTTCGTGGCTTCTTTTCTTGAGTACACTGCGGCGGATGACGGCCTGCGGACGGCGATGGACGGCTGGGGTGCTGGTCGCGCTGGCCGTGGCCGGGACGCTCGTCGCGGCGCAGGGACGGCGTGGCGGGCGCTTCGGCTACACGGTTCCGCTGGCCACGCCCGACAGCTTCGACGGCGGCTTCCAGTTCTGCCGGTTGGCCTTTCGTGGTTCGCGTGCCGGTGATGGCGGCGGCTGGTCCGTCGACTTCCCGCGCGCCGATGTCAACCTGTCCATCCGCCTGTCCGAGCTCACCAAGACGCACGTCAGCTTCGACGAGCTCAAGGAGCCCCGGCACCTCGTGGTGCGACCCACGGATCCCGCACTGTTCCAGTGCCCGTTCGTGATGGCCACGGAAGTGGGCACCGCGTACTTCGACGAACAGGAATCCGCGACGCTGGCGGCGTATCTCCGCAAGGGCGGCTTCCTGTGGGCGGACGACTTCTGGGGGAGCTACGCCTGGGAATACTGGCAGTCGCAAATCGAGCGCGTGCTCCCGCCCGGCGAGTTCACCATCGTCGACCTGCCGCCCGCGCACCCGCTGTTCCGGGCGCAGTTCGACGTGAAGCGCGTGCCGCAGATCCCGTCCATCAACTTCTGGGGCGGTCGCGGCGGCCCCACCTCGGAGCGCGGCTCCGACAGCGCCACGCCGCACGCGCGCGCCATCTTCGACAAGGCAGGCCGGATCATGGTGCTGATGACGCACAACACCGACATCGGCGACTCGTGGGAGCGCGAGGGGGACGACCCGGACTATTTCTACACGTTCTCGGTGGATGGCTACGCGTTCGGCATCAATGTGCTGGTGTATGCGATGACGCATTGACGGGTGCGGGCAGGTGCGGGCGTGTGCTGCCTGGCGATACCGCAGCGGTCACGGCAGTGCTCGATCGCCTGCTGCACCACGCGCACGCTGCGGAAGTGTGGGTCCCCGCGCTGGCGCACGACGCTGCACGGCGATTTGCCACCAGGGGAGCGCGTGAGATAAACCTTCAGCGGCAGACGTCGGCGAACGTGAATGAGTCGGCCCATGTCCGTCCGTATGGAGGTCCGATGGCGAAGATACGAGCGATTCTCAGCTCTCTCGGTGCGGTCGCATCGCTCATCCTCAGAACGCTGAAGCGCGTCGCGAAACGATGGGCGGCGCCCGGCGCTGGACCCAGGCTGGTGTCCGGTTAGTCAGCAGGTGAGACGTCATCACTGCGTCTACCTCTCGATCGTGCGTCTCGTGATTCCCATCCTTTGAACCGCCGCAGAGTGCGTGGCTGGCGCGCCTCGCTGAACGGTCCAGGTCCGGTCAGCGAGGCAGCGCTTCTGAGCGTGATCGCGAGGATCGCCGTTTCGTGATGCACGGCCCCTCGACGGGGGATACCCGTGGCGCACGCGACGGGCGGACGTCACGTCAGGGAATCAAGATTCGGCGCGTGATGTGGCCGTTGCTCTCCCAGTAGGTTCGGCGACTCGCGAGGAACGGGTCGTCCGGCGCCGGCTGGATGTTCCCATCGATGTCGAAGGCCCGCGACGTGATGGCATGCTCGCCCGCCGCAGGCTGCCCCCACTCGAAAGTCCAGAACTGCCACGCGAAGCCGCTCGATCGGTTGCGGCGTCGCGGGGGGCGGTACAGGGTGGCCCACTGCCACGGTCCGGCGTCGATGCGGACCTGCACCGCAGCGATGGGGGCGCCCCACGCGGCCCCCATGATCGAATAGCGGTGTCCCACCCGCGTCACTTTGGCCGGCGCCGACTTGAGCCGATCGAAGCCGACCGTCGTGAACGTCCAAACCGTCTCGCCGTTACGCTGATCTTCACGGATGCTGACGTAGTCCCGCGCCATGAAGCGGCCGGCGTAGCGGCGGTCCGTCACCTCGATGCGCGTCAACCACTTGACGTTCGCGACCCCGTACCATCCTGGCGCAATCAGCCGCACCGGGAAGCCGTGCTCGGGCGGTAGTGGGTCACCGTTCATTTCGTAGCACAGCAGATTGTCGCGGCCGATCGCGTCCTGCAGAGACATGCTGCGGGCGAACTGCTCCGTGATGGTCAAGTCCAATCCACCCTCGGCATCCGGCTGGACCACACCCGTCTGGCCGCCACTCACGATTCCGGAGTTGTCGCGAATCGTCACCGTGCCGCGGTCGGCTCCCCAGAAGACGACTTCACTGGCCTCATCGAGGACACCCGACTGGTGCAGCAACGGAGCCAGCCGCGCACCTCCCCATCGAGCATTGCCGATGCCGCCGATGAAGAAGGCCAACCCCGTGCCGTTGTTCCCCGAGCACTCCAGGGTGAAGTCCACTTCGTGCCGAGCGCGCGCTTTGATCTCGGCGAGGGTGAGCGACTGTGGATGGCGCACCAGCCCGTCGAGGCCGACGCGCCAGGCCGCTTCATCGAGGCCATCTGGCTGACCGTAGTGGCTCACGAAGAAGAAGTCGTCCGTGGGCGTGCGCCACGTGTCGAGCTCCTCCCAGACCAGCAGGTTACCCACGGCTCCCGGTATGGGGTTTGGCGCGGGTTGATCGAGCCAGGGGATGACCTGCCCGCTCGACTGCTGTAACGCGTGCGACGAGTCCGCCTGCTCATCAGCCCAGCCGAGCTGCTCGTCCTGGCCTGGGTGCCCGGGGAAGGCCTGGGCAGGCCCTGCCACCTGCATCACCGTCAGACCCGCCACCGCCGCTCCACCGCCCTTCAACATGGTCCGCCGCGAAACGAGGTGCTGTTTCATGGGTACCTCCCGGGGAGTGGTCACTCGATGTTCCCGTGTGTGGGGGGATCCGGCGGCGATGTTACACGCTCCACGGAAGGGCGGCGTAACTATTCTCCTGCCGAGCTTCTGGATCGGGCCGGGGCTCTCCCTCACCAGAGTGACTCGCCGCTCACGGCGCGGTATGGTCTCCCATCGGGGAGTCATCTCATGATTCGACACACACGGTTGACGTCGGCGATCGCCGGGCTCGGGTTGGTCACGCTCGTGGCGGCTGCTCCACTCGCAGCCCAGGACACGCCCGCCGAACGCACCGCCGCGATTGCGGTTGCGGACTCGGCGCTCGCCGCCATCACGCGTGGCGACATGGTCGCGTTCACCGACCTCATGCTCCCGGAGGCCGTCCTCTTCCCAACCAGCACCCGCGACGGCCTCACGCGCTACCGCATCCGCACCCGCGCCGAGCAGCGGGACGCACCAACCACCGCCACCGTGACGGAGCGCGGCTGGAGCCCTGAGGCACGCGTAAACGGCCCGCTTGCGATGGTCTGGTATCCGTACGACCTGTACCTGGACGGCAAGTGGTCGCACTGCGGGGTGGATGCCTTCACGCTCATCAAGCACGAAGGGCGCTGGCGCATCGCGATGATGGCCTGGAGCGCGGAACAGCCGCCGGCGTGCCAGAAGCACCCGGGCGGACCGCCCCCTGGCGCGAAGCCGTGAACGACACCGCGGCGCACCGTCATGAACGCACCTCGAGGTCGTCAGACTGCCCAGCGCCCCGGTCGACGAGGCATTCTCTACGACGCTGGTCGCCGCACCGCCCCACCCGCGCGCACCTGCGTTGACAACCTCTACCGCAGTCAACTACCGTTCGACGACACAGGTTCGCCGGCCATCCGCGCGCCGCAAGGAGAGTCTTCGATGGAACGCACACAGAGGTTCGGTTGGAGCCTCGCGACTGGCGTGGCCGTGCTCGCGCCGGTCGTGGTCGCCCTGGTCACCCCGCTCGGGCTCGGTGCCGAGCAGGCCGCTCCGGCGTCGCCGGCACCGGCGGTGACCTTCACCAGGGACATCGCCCCCATCCTGCAGCGCAGCTGCCAGAACTGCCACCGCCCCAACCAGGTGGCGCCGATGTCGCTCATCACCTACGAGGAGGTGCGGCCCTGGGCGCGAGCCATCCGGCAGCGGACCAGCATCCGCGACAAGGCCGGCGCCATGCCCCCCTGGTACATCGAGAAGAACATCGGCATCCAGACATACAAGCACGACCCGTCGCTCTCGGACGAGGAGGTCGCGAAGATCGCGCAGTGGGTGGAGAGCGGCGCGCCGCGCGGGAACGCCGCCGACATGCCGGCACCGCTCCAGTGGCCGGACGAGACCGCGTGGTCGATCGGCGAGCCCGACCTCATCGTGGACGGCCCGGAGATCGTGGTGAAGGCCAATACGCCCGACTGGTGGGGCGAGCTCGAGCCGGTGAAGGTTCCCCTGGATGAAGATCGCTACGTGGCGGCGGTCGAGGTCAAAGAAGTCAACGACGTCCCGAACGACGCGCAGGGCCGGGCGACGGTGGGCCAGCGCTACGTGTACCACCACCTCATTTGGTCCACGGCCGTGCTCGAGGAGGGCGGCGAGCTGCCCGAGAGCACGGGTCTCGGCGGCTGGCCGGTCCATGAAGTGGGCCGCAACGCCGACATCTTCGATCCGCGGGCGGGCCGGCTGTTGCGGGCGAACTCGAACATCATCTACGAGTCCACGCACCTGCACTCCAACGGCCGCGACACGAAGTCGAGACTCCGGTTCGGGTTCAAGCTGCACCCGAAGGGCTACAAGCCCGAGTACCGCAGCACGTTGCGCGCGCTCGGCAACGGGCTCGACATCGACATCAAGCCGGGTGAGGCCAACCAGCAGCTGCACGCCTACCTCGTGCTCGAGCGGCCCATGAAGGTGGTGACCTTCGAGCCCCACCTGCACGCGCCCGGCGCGCGCATGTGCCTCGAGTACATCTGGGGCATCAACATCCAGACGCTCACCTGCGCGGGCTACGACCACAACTGGGTCCGCCAGTACGAGTACGACGACGACCACGCGCCACTGCTGCCGAAGGGCGCCATCCTGCACATCACCGGCTACATGGACAATACCGAGAAGAACAAGAACATCCCCGATCCGCGCAACTGGCAGGGGTCGGGCAACCGGTCCATCGCCAACATGTTCATCGACCTCGGGCAGAGCATCGCGCTCACCGAGGATCAGTTCCAGGAAGAAATGGCCCTGAGGCGCGAGCGCCGCAAGATGAAGAAGAACGACTACTTCATCGACTGCCCGCTCTGCGGCGTGCCGCCGCCGCCGAAGGTGACGACCTCGGAGCGGCAGCCGCAGTAAGAAAAGAAACCACGACGACACGAAGAAGCACGAGGGGCGCGAAGACAGTCGGGTCTTGGGTCTTGGGTCTTGGGTCTTGGGTCTTGGGACTTGCGTCTTGGGGTCGGGGGGCCTTGAGATTTCGGTCTTCGTGGCGTCCTTCGTGCCCTTCGTGTCTGCGTGGTCTCGTTTGGAGCAGCGTTTCAGACGGGGTGACGGAATGAAGGTACGGATGTGGGCGGTGGTCGGGGTGCTGGGGCTGGCGGTGGTGACGACGCGGGTCGGGATGGATGCGCAGACGCTGTCGTACCTGCGCGGGCAGAACATCTCGCCGGCGTTCGAGGGCTGGGAGCAGAACCCCGACGGCTCGTTCAACATGCTGTTCGGCTACATGAACCGCAACTGGGAGGAAGAGCTCGACATCCCGATCGGGCCCAGCAACAACATCTCACCCGGGCCTCCGGACCAGGGGCAGCCGACGCACTTCCATCCGCGCCGCAACCGGTTCGTCTTCAAGGTGCGCGTGCCGAAGGACTGGGGCAACAAGGAACTGGTCTGGACGCTCACCGCCCACGGCAAGACCGAACGGGCCTACGCCACCCTCAGGCCCGATTCGTTCGTGGACGAGCTCGTGCAGGCCTCCGAGCAGGGCGCGCTCGGCGCCGGCGTCAGCTCGCCGGCCATGCGCGAGAACACCGCGCCCACGCTGAAGGTGGACAGCGGCCCCACCCGCACGGTGAAGGTCGGCGAACGGGTCCAGCTCGCCGCCTGGGCCTTCGACGATGGGCAGCCGCGGCCGCGGTTCGGCCCGGGCTCGCGCAGTGAGAAGTTCTTTGACCGGCTGATCAACGGCCAGCACCCCTCGCAGCGGGCGCCTGTGGCGCTCACGGTGGGCAGCCAGACCGGCCTGCGCGTGTCGTGGTTCGTCTACCGCGGCCCGAACGCCGTGACGTTCGATCCCGAGCAGACCAAGGTCTGGGAAGACACGCGCGCCGGCGCCAACTCCCCCTGGGCGCCGCGCTGGATTGCCCCGAAGATCCCGGAGGACGGGAAGCTCGATACCACCGTGACCTTCCACCAGCCGGGCACCTACGTCCTCCGCTGCCTGGCCTCGGACGGCGCCATCGGCTCGACCCACGACATCACGTTCACGGTGACGAAGTAGCGGCAGGAAACAGGAATCAGGAATCAGGAGTCAGGAATCAGGAGTCAGGAGTCAGGGCAGGACTTCCGGCTCCTGCCTCCTTTCCCCGTTCAGTGGCATACTTCCCCTGATGTCAGCCCGACGCTTCCTCCGAGGTCCCGTCCTGGTGCCGGCGCTTCTCGGCGTCGGGGTGCTTGGCCTGGCGGCGGGCATCACCACCCGCCGGGTCGAGACGCACCCGCGCATCACCACCACGCTGCTCTGGCAGAAGGACATCGCACCGATCCTGCAGCGGCGCTGCTTCACCTGCCACTCGCCGAACAACGTGGCGTTCTCGTTGGTCACGTTCAGCGAGGCGCGGCCCTGGGCGGCGGCGATTCGCGAAGAGGTGCTCACGCGCCATATGCCGCCATGGAGCGCCGTGGCCGGCTACGGTCGCTTCCAGAACGATCCCAGCCTCACCCAGAGCGAATGGGATCTGCTCGTGGCGTGGGTGGACGGCGGCGCGCCCAGCGGGCAGACGCTGGTGGAAGAGGCGCAGGCGCCCGTGTTCGTGTCCGGGATGCCCATGTGGGAGCACGGCGAGCCCGACCTCGTGCTGTCCGCACCCGCGGCCCACGCCATCCCCGCGGGCGCCCCGGACGAGGTGAAGCGCTTCGAGATCCAGGCGCCGTTCAAGGCCCCGCAGCGCGTGCACGGGCTGGCGTTCAGGCCGGGCGATCGCCGCGTGGTACGGTACGCGTCGGTGTACGAGGCCGGCACGAACCGGTGGCTCTTCTCATGGAATCCGTGGTCCACCGCGATGCACCTGCCCGAGGGCGTGGCCCACACGCTGCCCGCGGGCGCGAAGCTCCTCGTCGAGGTGGGCTACCACGGCGCGGAGGAAGCCGCGTCGGACACCAGCGAGCTGGGCCTCTACCTGGACGAGGCGAGCGGGGGAGACGTGGCCACCACGCTGAGCATCGCGGCCGCGGCGGTGGACCTGCCGGCGGGCGCCGCTGCCACGCGCATCCGCGGCGAGGTGACGCTCGATGCGACCACGGCCATCCAGGCGGTGTGGCCGCAACTGGGCGTGGGCGCGCAGTCGCTGGAACTCACGGCACACCTGCCCGACGGAAACGTGCGACCGCTGCTCTGGCTGCGGGACTACCGGACCGACTGGCCCTCGCCATACATCCATACCGATCCGGTGGCGTTGCCGCGCGGCACGCGGCTGGTGATGACGAGCTACGTGGCCAATCCGGGCGAGACGGTGGTGAAGGCCCAACCGCGGCTCAGCCTCGTCCGGGTCCCGACCACCGCCACCACCTTCTGACGGGCGACGCCATGGCCACCCGTCGGCGGTTCCTGGCCCGGCTCGCACGCGCGGGCGCCGGCGCGTGCTTCGCCGGCGTGGCCGTCGCGCGGCCGTCCGCCGCGCAGAAGGCCCTGCCCACCAACAAGGTCTTTCACATCGACGCGGAGCTGGTGCCGACGGCGGTCACCGTCCGCGACGCCAACGGTCGTCTCGTCACCTCGCTTCAGCGCGAGGACTTCGCGGTCAGCGAAGGCGGCGCGCCACAGACCGTGACGCAGTTCGCCAACGAGCGCGTGCCGGTCAGCCTGGCGCTGGTGCTCGACATCAGCGACAGCATGCGCGGTCCCCGCATGGAGGACGCGCGCCTGGCGCTCCGGACCTTCGTCGAGGACCTGCTGAAGCCGGAAGACGAGGCGGCGCTCGTGGTCTTCAACCACGCGCCCCGCGTGGTGGCCCGGTGGACCACCGACCGCGCGCTGCTCGGCGAGGCCCTGGACGCCGCGCGGCCCACCGGCGGGACGGCCATCTACGACGCCGTGAGCGCCGCGCTCCCGCTCTTCGCCGATCGCCAGCACCCGCGCGCCGCCATCGTCCTGGTGTCGGACGGCGCGGACACGGCCAGCGACACCACGGTCATCGATCTCAAGCAGCGCCTGGGGCGAAGCGACGTGTTCCTGTACTGCATCGCGGTGGACACGCCCAATGCGCGGTCGGCGACCCGCATCAACCCGCAGGTGTTCCGCGAGCTGTCGGCGCAGAGCGGCGGCTACGCCGAAGTCGTGTCGTCGACGGCCGGCATCGCCCCGGCGGCGGCGCGCATCGCCGAGGAGCTGAACGCGCAGTACATGATCGGCTACACGCCGACCACGCCAGGCAACGGGCGGATTCGCTCGATTCGCGTCACCGTGGGTGGAGGGGACCGCTACAACGTCCGCGCCCGGCGCGGCGTGGTGCGCTGAGTGCGGCGTCCATTGAGCGATTGCCGATTGCAGATTGGGTGATTCATTGACAATCGCTGATTGATGATTGGGCGATCAATCGGGTGATTGATGATTGCGTCATTGACGATTCGCCGCCGTCGCCGAATCATCAGTCGCTCAATTGCCCATTCGCTCAATCCAATCGCGCAATCACCCGATCACGCAATCCGCAATCAGTCGCTCAATCTGCAATCACCGATCGTCAATTCTGCAGGCCCGTGAACGTTTCGCCAGGCCGGAGCACGCGAAACGTGAACGACACCGTAGACAGCTTGCCCGCCCGCTGGAACTGGATCCACGCCTTGTAGCGCCCGCCCTTCGGGAACAGCGTGTGGAACACCACGTCGGGCCCGCCGCCGCTCTTGATGTCGGTGCCCTCGAGCGTCTCCTCCGGGTGCGCGTGGATGTACTCGGTGAGCTCCTCGTTCACGATGAGCGCGTGCGCGAAGGCGCCGAGGTAGCGCTCCAGGTCCTTGACGGGCTCGCCCGTGGAGGCGTTCACGAAGTGCAACGGCAGGTCGAGATCCTCCGAGGCCACCAGCGCGCTCTGTGCCATGCGCAGGTCCACGTCCACGCCCGCCTCGCGCTTGGTCCACGAGGTGTCGGGCGTCAGCGTGGGGATCTGCGACATCACGTCGCCGTCGAACCCGGCCGTCACGATGGGCGTGGTCAGCACCTGGCCGCTGCCGCCGGTGGGGAAGAAGTCGGAGATGAGGACGTAGTGGCCCGGCTTGGGCAACGTCACCTCGAGGGCGAAGACACCGTCGGCCTCGCGCGTGGGGTGCTCGTGCATGAACACGCTCGTGTCGCGGCTCAGCACGAACAGGTGGTACGGCATGTCGTGGACGATGGCGTAGTCGGTGACCTTCTTGCGAGTGACCGGGTCCTCGACGTGGAAGCGGAACTTGGTCTTCTGGCCGGGCTTCACCACCGCCGGGACGGTCTCGACGCGGAGACGGTAGTTGGCGGTGCCGAGCGGGTTGCCAGGTACCAGCTCCATCCCGCAACGCGGACACTTGCCGGGGGCGCCCTCGATGACGTCGGGGTGCATCGGGCAGAGGTAGCCGGTAACAGACTCCGATGCCGGCTGGGATTGCGCAGGTGTGGACTGGGCCGCAGATGACGCAGACTGGGCCGGAGATGGCGCAGATGACGCAGATAGGATCAGGCTGAGGGTCACGGCCAGGGCCGGGAAAAGAGCGAGCCAGCGCATGGGGCAAGGATAGCGCAGGTGTCAGCCGCGAGGTGACGCCGGTTACAGAGGCCCACCCAGCTCGCGGTACAGCCACCCCTTGGCCATTGCCCACTCCCGCTTCACCGTCGCGGGTGACACGCCGAGCGCCGCGGCGGTTTCCTCGACCGTCAACCCACCGAAGAACCGGAGTTCGACAACGCGGCTCTGCGTGGAGTCGAGTGCCTCGAGCGTCTCGAGCGCGCGATCGAGCGCCAGGATGTCGACACGATCGACCGGCGCCGGCGCCGCCTCGCCCACGGTGTCGTTCAGCTCGACGTGGACGGCGTCGCCACCGCGCTTGTCCCGGAGCTCGCGCCGGGCATGATCCACCAGGATGCGCCGCATGAGCTGTGCGGCAATCGCGAAGAAGTGCCCGCGATTCTGCCAGTCCACCTCGTGCTGGCCGAAGAGCCTCACGTACGCCTCGTGCACCACCTCTGTCGTCTGCAGGCGGTTGTGGCGCCACTCTTGAGCCAGATGCCTCGACGCCAGCGCCTTGAGCTCCCCGTAGACCACGGGCATGAGGCGGTCCAGGGCCTCGGCGCGGCCCGCCCGCCATTCGTGCAGGATTCGCGTGATCTCGGCCGGGGAAGGCAGCGGCGCGCTCATCAGGTTTGCGCAGTTAAGCACGCGGCTGGTGGGGTGGTCAAAGAGGTCCGCGTTCGCGTGCCGGACGGCAGGGGCTGGGGTACGATTCCCCGGCCGAGCGATGTCCACACGACCCGAGGATTGGGCGCGCGTCAAGGACCTCTTCGAGGCCGCTCGCGGCCTGGCCCCCGATGCCCGCCACGCGTTCGTCGCCGACGCCTGCGGTGCGGACGCCGCGCTGCGCCGCGAGCTCGAGAGCCTGTTGGCCTCCTACGACAGAGCCGGGGGCTTCCTCGAGACGCCCGCCGCACGATCCGTGCCCGGTGGCCTGCCGTCGGGACTGCTGGCCGGCCGGCGGCTGGGGCCCTACGAGCTGTCGTCGCTGATTGCCGCCGGGGGCATGGGCGAGGTGTACGCCGCGCTCGACACCCGGCTCGGACGCCAGGTGGCCATCAAGGTGCTGGCGGGAGGGCTCGATGCCGATCCGCAGGGGCCCGCGCGATTCGAACGCGAGGCCCGCGCCGTGGCAGCGCTCTCGCACCCGCACATCTGCACGCTGCACGACGTGGGGAGCCTGGACGGGATCCACTTCCTGGTCATGGAGCTTCTGGATGGCGAGACGCTCGCCTCGCGCGTCGTCAAGGGGCCGATGCCCCTCGAGGAGGTGCTCGAGTACGCGATCCAGATTGCCTCGGCCCTGGACCGTGCGCATCGCGCCGGCATCGTGCACCGGGATCTGAAGCCGGGCAACATCATGCTGACGAGGAGCGGCGCGAAGCTGCTGGACTTCGGGCTGGCAAAAGCCCGGGGCCTCGTCGAGCCCGCGAGCACTGGCCTGGAGCCCCGCGACCTCACGCGGCCCGGCGTCATCATGGGCACCACGCAGTACATGGCGCCCGAGCAGGTTGATGGCAGGGAGGTGGACGCCAGGACCGACCTCTTCTCGTTCGGGTCGGTGCTCTACGAGATGTTCACCGGCCGGAAGGCCTTCGACGCGCCCAGCAGCGCCTCGCTGATCGCGGCCATTCTCACCTCCGAGCCGAGCCCGCCCACCTCGGTGCGGCCGGGGCTGCCGCCAGGCGTGGACTACGTGGTGACGCGCTGCCTCGCCAAGAGTCCCGACGATCGCTGGCAGACGGCGCGGGACCTGCTGGCTGAACTGGAGCGCATCAGGGGTGGTGAGATCACTGGCCCGGGAGCCTCGCGCCAACGCGTGGTCGCCTTCGTCCGCCGCGCAGCCCTGTGGCTTGCGCCCGTTGCCGCGATCGCGGCGATGGCGCTCGGCGGCATGCTGCTGACACGGCCCGCCCCGCGGTCCGAGGAGGCGCGCTGGCTGTCGATCCTGCCCCCGCCAGGCGGGTTCGACCTTTCGCCGGATCCCGTGGTGTCGCCGGATGGCCGCGCCGTGGTGTTCAAGGCCCAGGATCGGTCCCACCGCGTGCAGGTCTGGCTGAAGCGCCTGGACGCACCGGCGGCCGTGCCGATCCCGGGGACCGAGGGCACCGACGTCACGAGCGCACCGTTCTGGTCCCCCGACAGCGAGTCGATCGGCTTCTTCGCGCGCGGCCAGTTGAAGCGGGTCGACATCAGCGGCGGCGCCGCGCAGGTGCTGGCGGCGGCGCCCGAGCCCCGCGGCGGCACATGGAGCCCCGGCGGCGTCATCATCTTCAACGCCGACACGCAGAACCTGATGCGCGTGTCGGCGACGGGTGGTGGCCTGGAGCGCATCGCCGACGCGTCCGAGGGCGTCCGGCTGTTTCCGCACGCCCTGCCGGACGGACGACACTATCTCTTCACGTCGGGCCGGTTCCGCGACATGGGGACCGGCATCTACGTCGCCTCGCTCGCCGGGCCGGAGATCCGCAAGGCGATCGACGTCCGCTCTCCGGCGGTGTATGCGGCCGGATACCTTCTGTTCGTGCGGCAACGGGCACTCTTTGCCCAGCGCTTCGACATGGCACGCCTCGAGGCCACGGGAGAACCGCGCCACCTGGCCGACGGCGTCGGGCTTGGTTACGGCAATCCGTTCACATACCCGTTCTCGGCCTCGCCTGGCGGCGTGGCCGCGTTCTGGGGCGGCAGCTGGATCCCGCAGACACAGCTCACGTGGTTCGACCGCGCCGGCCGGCGCCTCGGCACGACCGGGGAGCCCGCGGCGCACTCCGGGTTCACCCTCGATCGCGCGCAGCGCCGGGCGGCGCTCGAAGTCCGAGACCTGGCCAGCAACTCCCTCGATCTCTGGCTGCTGGACCCAGCGAGCCGCGCCGGCGCCTCGCGACTCACGTCCACGGGCGCGCACTCGGTTCCCATCCTGTCGGCCGATGGCGCCCGCCTGGTCGTCATGGAACGCGGCCGGGGCATCGTCAGCATGCCGGTCGGCGCCAACGGCGCCGCCACCGTCATCGTCCCCGGGCCGTCCTCGAAGTGGCCGAGCGACGTATCGGCGGACGGGCGCCTGGTCGCCTACACCGATTCGATGCCGGAGGGCTGGCGACTGTGGTCGGTCGCCATCGACGGGCGCAGCGAGCCGAGGCTCCACCGGCAAGCGCCCTTCGCCCTGGCGGCGATGATGTTCTCGCCCGACGGCCAGCGGGTGGCCTACATGTCGGACGAGTCGGGTCGCTTCGAGGTCTATGTCGATGCCTATCCCGAACCGCAGGATCGGACGCGCGTCTCGTCCGGGGGCGGCGGCCTGCCCCGATGGCGCGCGGATGGCCGCGAGCTGTACTTCGTGGCTCCCGATCGGACGCTGATGGCCGTCGGCGTTACCACGACCGCGAGCGGCGTCGCCTTCGCGCCGCCTCGCGCGCTGTTCGAAGGCCCTGGGGTCAACCCGGACAACTCCCGGGTGCAGTACGCGCCCTCGCCGGACGGGTCCCGCTTCCTGTTCAACGCGCGGGTCGAGGATCCCACACCCGTGGGGATCACGGTCATCACCAACTGGCTGGCGCTACTGGAGCGTTAGCTGCTCGCCTCTCACTCCTCCCTTCTCAGTCCTGACTTCTCACTTCTGACTTCTGACTTCTCACTTCTCACTTCTCACTCCTCACTCCTCACTCCTGCCCTCCGCCCGCCCCGGTGAGCCCGTTTCCCGGCGAAACGCGCGTATACCGCCGGAGGGTGGAACCGATGACGGTCACGCTGAAGCTCGCGGCTGCAATGCTCACGGTGGCACTGGTGTCCGGCCTCGGGCGGCCCGCTGCCGCCCTTGCCCAGGGAGCGGGGGCCACGCCGTCAACCGGGGCCCCGCAGGAGGGCATCACGGTTCACGGACGATGGACCGTCGAGGTCCGCAACCCTGATGGCTCTCTGGCCTCGCGACATGAGTTCAACAACGCGCTCGTACCAATCGACGGCAGCTTTGCGCTCACCGGACTCCTGTCGGGCTACTATCGCGCCGTCCAGCAGTGGCGAATCGTCCTCGTCGGGCAAGCGGGCATCTGCCAGCCTGGCCTGGTCACCTGCGACATCGTCCAGCACTCGGGTCCGGGCCCTGCCCCGATGGGGACATTGACCGCGATCATCCTCGTCGCCAATGCGGATGCGCCTGTCCTCAGAATAGATGGCATGACGCAAGTCACGAACCCAGGCACCATCACGAGCGTTGGTACCCAGTTGAATCTCTGCTTTGACGATGCGTGCGCTGGTACGGTTGCCAGGCAATTCACGGCCCATCAGCTGCCGTCGCCAATCCCCGTCGCCGCGAGCCAGGTGGTCCAGGTCAGCGTCGAAATCAGCTTCTCCTAGCCAGTGCCGCGTGTGTGCACGTCGCGGTTGACGCAGGAATCGAGCAACCGAGGTCACCATGGGCGCAACGAGATCGACGAGGGCGTTGGGACTCGCCGCCGGGCTGGTGCTGGCCGCCGTGTTCGACGCGCACGTGAAGTCGGCGCAGCCCTCGCCTCCAGCGTCTCTGCTTGCGCGCCACGCCGGCTTCGAGGAGAACCGCGGCCAGTCGGACGCCCGCGTGCGCTTCCTGAGCCGCGGCCCGCGCGACACGCTGTTCCTGACCGATGACGAAGCCGTCCTGGCGCTCAAGGGCCCCACCGGCACGCCCGCCCTCCGGATGCGTGTCCTCGGCGCGAGCACCGGCGCCGGCCCGCACGGGGTCGATCCCCTGCCGTCGTTGACGTACTACGCGAGAGCCGACACGCGTGGCCCCCTCGAGGCCGCCCGCGCCTACCGCCGCGTGCGATACGAGGCGGTGTACCCGGGCATCGATCTCGAGTACTACCGCACGGGCCGTCACATCGAGTTCGACTTCCATCTGGCGCCCGAGGCCGATCCGGGACAGATCGAGCTGGCGTTCCCGGGCGTGGATGCCATCGCGCGTGACGCCGGCGGCAATCTCGTCCTCCACACGGGCGACGCACGGATCGTCTTGAAGCGACCCGTCGCGTTCCAGGAGGGTCGCGACGGCCGTCAGGACGTCCCCTCCGACTACATGGTCGCCGGCGACCGCGTGCGATTCGCGCTCGGGGATTACGACCAGACCCGCGCGCTCACCATCGATCCCATCATCGAGTACGCCACCTATCTTGGTGGCACCGGCGACGACGAGGTGATTGGCGCGGAGCTCGATGACGAGGGAAACCTCTACGTGTTCGGGCGCACCGGCGACGGGCCCGGCTTCCCGCGGACCGACGTCGTTCCCGCGCAACAGGCCATCGATCCCGTCAACTGCTTCGTCTCGAAGATCACCGCGGATGGCACCGCCCTCGAAGCCTCGGTCGTGTTCGAGGGCTTCGGCATCTGCGAGGCGTTCGAAGTCGATGGGCTCCAGGTGCACGTCGCGATGCAGGCGATGCTGGGCGACTTCGGCGGGTTCGCGCAGATCCGCACCCTCACGTTCGGCGTGCCGACCCTCGTCACATCGCTGAAGAACGGCGAGCTCAGCCAGATTGCCGGACGGCCCACGCAGATCGAGGACATCCGCACCGACGGTTTCGGCAACACCTATCTCCTCTACCACCAGCTCGTGCAGGGCGACGCCGAACTGCAGGCGCGCCTCCTGAAGGTGAACGCAGCCGGCAGCATCGTTGGCACCCACGATCTCGGCGTGCCGTCACAGCAGGCCCCGTCCGCCCGCGCCATGGCGGTGGACAACTTCGGCCAGGTGTTCGTGGTCGGCAGTACCTCAGGCGCGATTGTGCCAAGCGCCGACGCGTTTCAATCGACGCCCCCGACCATCTTCAGCTGCGCGGAGAACGGGTTCCTGATCCGCGTGGACACCAGCGTCGAGCCGTACGCCGAGACCTATTCGACGTACATCGCCGGCAACGGCTGCGACACGGTGCTCGGCATCGTGAGGGATCCGCTGGGTTCGGTCTACCTCACCGGGCGCAGCGCGTCCGACGATCTGCCCGCGATTGGCGATCGCTGGACGGGTGGGCCCGGAGGCGACGCCTTCATGATGAAGTTCGACGTGGCCCCCGGGGGCGGCCCCACGTTCTCCGCCGGCCGGTTCCTCGGCCTCGAGCTCGGGTCGGGCAGCCAGGGGGTGAGGGACGTCTTCCACCCGCTCGTGCGGCTCCCGACTGGTGAGCTGGCGTTCACGGGCGCCGCGGCGGGCGCGACGTTCCCCCTGTGGCTGCCCCTGTTCGACGCCACCAGCGCAGTCGGATTTCCACGCTTCCTGCAGCTCCTGTCACCCCTCGACTTCGACGATCTCTTCTCCACGCACCTGGACGCGACCGGCGACGCCGCGCACGCGCTGGCCGCCGGGGCGACGGGCACCGGGCTGCCCATCGTCCAGCCGTTCGTGTTCGCGATCACGGAGACACCAGAGGACGGCCACGGCACCGCGGGCAGCTTGCAGCCACTCCGCGCGGGCGGCCTGGATGTCCTGACTCGCCGGATCGATCTCACGGATGTCGTGTCCAACACCGCCCCAACCTTTGATCTCGGCCAGGACAGGAGCATCGAAGCGGCGGATGCGAGTGGCGCGGATTTCGACCTGAGCTGCGCGTGGTGCTCGCTGACCGACTTCAGCGACTCCATCCAACAGCTGATCTGGACCATCGACGGCGTGCGCTACGTGCTCGACGAGCCGTTCGTCGGACAGGTTACCCTGCCGATTGGCGCCCACCAGATCGAGCTCGTCGTCACCGACACGCTCGGTGCCGCCACGATCGACACGCTGGTGCTGACCGTGGATCCGCCGGACGTGAACCTCCCGCCGGCCATCTCGCTCGGCCCGGATCTGTCGGTGACGGCGACATCGCCGGACGGGATCCAGCTGTACCTGCCAGGCATGGTCAGTGACCCCGACAACGACGTGCTGGACTTGACATGGACGGCGGCGACCACCACGGTCCAGCTCACGGTCTCCCCGCCCTACTTTCCGCGCAACGCGGCCGCTCTCGTCCGGCTTCCCATTGGCACGCACCTGGCCACGCTTTCCGTATCGGACCGCAACGGGCCGATCGTCGAGGCCCAGGTCACGATCGACGTCAGCGGGCTCAACACGATGGCCGGATTCGGCGTCGTCGCCACGCCGGCTGACGACACGCGGCCCCAGGCACCGAGCTTCACGCAGGGGCGCGTGACGATGACGTTCGAGCAGGTGACGGCGCCAGGCCTCACCTGGTTGAGCACGCGCACCGATCAGGTGCCGCCGGCCCCGACTGCACCGCAAGCACTCCAGCCAGGCAGCGCGCCCCTGTACTACGACGTGGCGACCACGGCGTCGTCGGAAGGCGCTGTCCGCGTGTGCCTCGACACCACGGGCATGAGCTTCGTGGATCGGGCCGGCGCGCGCGTGCATCGCTGGGATGGCTCGCAGTGGGTCGATGTGACCGCCGTGGCCACCCCTGCCGAGGCGGCCGCCAACTTGCTCTGCGGACAGCTCGCCTCCGCGGCGGAACTCGGGACGTTCGCCATCTTCACGCCGGCCGACGAATCGACCCGTGTCAGGACCGTCGTCGGCAACGGCAACCCGTTCGTGCCCGGCGCCCCCGCCCCGGGCGACGGCGGGTCCGCCGCCCAGGCCCCGGTCGGCGCGCCGCGGACCATGGTGTTCGACATGCCGCGGCAGGCCGCGTACGTCGGTGACGGCGCGAGAATCCGGCGCGTCGATCTGCGGACGAACACCATCTCGACATTCGCGGGCACCGGCTCGTTCGGCAACATCGCCAGCGAGGTGGACGGCGCCGACGCGCTGACGGTGGACATCTGGGCCGGCGAGATGGCCGTCGATCGCAACGGAAACCTGTTCATTCCAGGTGTCAACGGTTGCAGCGTCCTGCGCGTGGACCGCGAGACGAGGCAGATCCGTCGGGTCGCGGGCCTGGGCCCCGATCCGGCCACGCTGTCGTGCCGCAACGCTGGAGACGGCGGCCCGGCGATCGCCGCCGACATCAACGTCTCTGGCGGCATGGTGTTCGACGCCGACGGCAATCTCTTCTTCACCCAGACCATCTTCGGTGAGGCTGGTACCGGGTCCGGCAAGGCCATTCGACGCATCGCGGCTGGCCCCGATCACCTGATCACGGGCGACGACGCAGCTGAGACCATCGGCACCGTGGCCGGCGGAGGCATCCAGTGGCCGCCACAGGCGGGCGATCCGCGACTGGCACTGATCGACGCGTCAGACCTGGCGTTCAATCAGCAGGGAGACCTCTATATCGGCGGCACGGCGTTCGTCGTGCGAGTCACACCGGCCGCGGGCGCCTCAGTCATCGACGGACGGGCGGGCGAGCTGCTGTCCATCGTGGCCGGGCAGTCGATCCTGACATCCGCGCCGTACCAGGGCGACGGTGGACCGGCGCTCGACGCGAACCTCAATGGTCCGCGTGGCATCGACATCCTCCCCAACGGCGACCTGCTGATCGCCGACTCATCGGCGAATCGGATTCGCCTGGTGACCGCCGGCGCTGATGGCGTGGTGGACGGCGAACCCGACGAGGTCATCACCACCGTCGCCGGGTTCAGCGGCAATACCGAGGTCCCCTCATTCAACGGGGACGGCTACGCGCTGGCCACGACCTTCAGCTACCCGATGGACGTCGTCGTCGATCCGCGCGGCGGCTTCAACATCGTCGACACCGGATTCAACCGCGTGCGCCACGTCGGCCCGCCACCACTCAACCAGGCGCCGGTGGCGAACGCGGGACCCGACCAGGAGGTGCCCTCCATGGGTGGCGACAGCGAGCTGGTGCACCTGGACGGCCGGGCTTCGAGTGACGCGGACGGAGACGCGCTGACCTACGAGTGGACGGAGGGCGGAACGGCGCTCGGGTCGGGCGCCGAGGTCGACGTGGTCCTGGCTCCCGGTCCCCACACCATCACGCTGACGGTCACCGATACCGCCGGCAACAGCAGCAGCGACACGGTGACCGTCACCGTCGTGGTAGACACGAACGAGGCTGACATCAGCGTGTCGGTGTCTACGCCGTCGACGATGGTGCCAGGGCCGAACGACCTCACGCTGACGGTGACGCTTTCGAACCTGGGGCCGTCGAACGTGTCCACCGCGCGCATCAGCGCCACGCTCCCGGCCGGCCTGCAGTTCGTCAGCGCCGACGGGGCCGACGTCTGCGAGTGGCCGGCTGGTGTGTGCGACTTCGGCGGCGTGACCGCCGGCGGCAGCCGCACCGTGCACATCGTGGTCCGCCCGACGGGCCTCGGGACGTTCACCGCGACTTTCGTGGGCTCCGCTCCCATCAACGATCCGGTGCTGGCGAACAACACCGCCAGCGTGACAATCACCGCCGGCCTGCTGGTGTCGGAGGTGATTCGCGTGACCGACACCGTGACCCCGCGGACTGCGGTGCTCCTGCCGCCGATCGTCGAGACCATTCAGGTCACCGACACGCCCACCCCGCAGGCGGCCGTGATGGTCCCTGTCCACGAAACGATCCGTGTGGCCGACACCCCCGGCGCGGTCACGGGGGTCACGCTCGTCGCGCTCGGCGACACGCTGTATCAGGCGGCCAGCGCGGACGGCACGAATCAGCCCATCCATGCCGCGTTCGCGGAGGTCCTGCAGGCGGGCTTCCTGTTCGCCGAGATTCTGAGCACCCCACCCCTCCCGCCCGCAGGCACCGAATTCATCGGCGCGGTGCTGGATCTGACGACGACGGCGACCTACAGCGGGCCGGTGACGGTGTGCATGGATGGGACCTTCGTCGCAGGCGATCGGCTCGTGCACTTCGAGAACGGCGCCTGGATCGACATCACGACGGGCGCCGGGCCCACGGCAACGCGCATCTGCGGCGAAGCCGCGTCCCTCTCGCCGTTCGCGGCGGTCCGCGTCGTCAATCGGCCGCCCGCGGCTGACGCTGGCGTGTATCCGCCGGTGGAAGCGACGTCGCCATCCGGTGCAGCCGTCACGCTGGCCGGGACCGGCACCGACCCCGACGCCGGCGACATGCTGACGTTCCTGTGGACCGAGGGCGGGCTCACGCTGGGGACCTCGGCCAGCCTGGCGCACACGTTTGCGGTGGGCGTGCACGCGGTGAGCCTGACGGTGTCGGACCGCGCGGGCGCCACCGCCACCGACACCACGACCGTGACGGTGGTCGATACCACGCCACCGGTCGTCTTACCGCCGCCCGCACTGTCCGTGCCGGCGCTGCGGATTGAAGGCACGCGGGTCTCGGAGTGGCCGGCCCTCGCCGAATGGCTGGCCGCAGCCACGGCGGTGGACCTCGTGGACGCGACGCCGGCGGGACAGGCACCGACGTTGAACGGCTCGCCGATTGGGCCTGGCACGCTGTTCCCGATGGGCACGTCCACGGTGACCTTCTCCTTCACGGACGCCCGCGGCAATCGGGGATCGGCGACATCGGTCGTGCACGTGGCCGTGGGCACACCGCGCGTCGAGGTGCAGCTGCTCGGATCGGGCCCGCTCGGGTCGGGCCGGCACTACGTGGATCTCGCGTTTGCGAACGTCGGGGACGGCATCGCCCGTCACGCGACTGCGCTCGTACTGCCGGTGACCGTGAAGGGCTTCGGGTTCAGCAGGCTGCTGACGCGCCTGCCGCTCGCGATCGGGGATCTCTCGCCGGGCCAGTCCCGCACCATTCGCATCGTCCTGCAGGTGCCGTCCAGGGTCACGGAGATCGTGCTCTACGAGGTCGGCGCGTTCGCCGCCGTCGATGGCCGCATCGGCGGCTTTGCGGGTCGGCAGCTGCTGCGGCCGTGAGTGCAAGAGCGAGCCGGTGCGAACGGGTGCCGGCAGGTGCGGGCAGGTGCAGGCGGGCTTGCCCGCCGGCGCTCGAGAGCACGAAGCGAGCGAAGGCGGGGCCGCAAACCTCGAAACGCGCGGCGCGGGTCAGGTCCCCCGTACCGGGCGCGACGGGGAGACCTGGAACCCCATCTGCCGGAAGTGCCGGTCGGTCGTCAGGGCCTTCCCAATCCGCAGCTCCCGCATCACCGTAAAACTCGTGCAGTCGGTGACCGAGAATCCCTTGTCGCGATACTGAAAGAAGAGGGACACCGCCCGGTCGAAGCGGCTCGCGTCGATGCGCGCCCACCGGACACGAGGGCTGCCGTCCACCTGGCGCCACCAGGCCTCGGCCGCTGCCACGCCGAGCCGCAGGCGCAGAAGTGTCAGCGTCTCATCCACCACATAGTCCGTCGTTACCAGCACCTGACCGGCGTGCATGGCCGCGTCGCGGGCCTTTCGGCACGACGCGTGCGCCGCGTCGGCGGCGTCCGCGCAGGCCATCCAGCCCGCGGTATCGACGAAGAGCGGTGTCATCGCGGGTAGAGCACGGTGTCGTGATCGGCTGCGGCGCGCCCGTCCGATGAGGAGCCGACCGCCTCCGCCTGGTACAGCGGATCTTCTTCGAGCGGCAGGGCGACCGCCTCGGCCTCGCCAATCGGGACGATCTGGAAGGCCGGCCGGCTGCGGTAGATCACCGTGAACCGCGCACCCTTCCGCACCTGTTCGACCACCTCGGGCAGCGAGGCGCGGAGCTGCTTCGCATTGATGGAGCGGGCCATGGCCAAGTGTAACTCAAGATGACCCAGGGCGGCCCCGGGCAAGGGCGGGGCTACGGCCGCTTCAGTCCCAGCTCCTTCCACATCCATGTCAGATCCCGCGGCGGGTTCGGGGCTGCCATCCGTGCCTCGCGGTTCTCGATGTCGATGAGCAGGTGCTTCAGGCGCGGCCGCAGGCGGCGGTCCTTCGCGGCCTGGCGCGGCGTCTTCCCGTCCAGGGCCGGGACGTCCACGTCCAGCCATTCGCGGTCCAGCCGGTCGCGGTAGGCGGCGAGCTCCGGAATGTCGTCGATGGAGAGACCCTCATCCCGCCCCCCGAGGGGTGAGGACAGGTCGGCGGGCTTGGTCAGATCGGGCTCGCGGTGCTCCTCGCGTCGCAGAGGCAGCGGGCCGAGCACGTCATCGAGGCGTGCTCGGGCGCGGGCGGCGCGTTCGCGCGAGAGCGTCCTGACGGTCAGTGTCCCCTTTGCGCACGATACGCTGGCCAGCACGCGTCGGCCCTGCGGGCCCTCTTCCATCCAGACGGCTTCTCCGACGTCGCCCGCCTCGAAGTCGGCCTCGCGGAGCAGGGCGGCGAGGGCCTCGCCGGCCCTGGGCACGTCGAACTCCAGCTCGCTCAGCGACAGGGCATCGCCCTCGGTCGTCTGCAAGTCCGGCGGTTCCGCGCCGGCCACGAGTTCGTCCCACAGGATATGGAAGAAGGGCGCTTTGATCTTGAAGAACAGCTCGTCCGGCGCATCGGGCAGCGAGCGGCGGAGCTGACGGTGCTCCGCCTTGAGCCCCTTGACGACGGTGGGCGCCGCGGACGCGGGCAGCAGCATGGCGGAGCCTTCGAGCTGGTGCGTGCCGTCCGCGTGGCGCACCACGCGTGCGACGAGCACGTCCCAGATGACGATCTGTCTGGTGGCCGTGCGCTCGGCGACCGTGACCTCGTCGTTGGACCACAGATCGCGCAGGGCCATGCCGACGCCGGGCTCGACGGAGCGGACCTGCCAGGCGCGCAGGCAGGTCCCCTGCATGAGCCGCAGGTAGTCCAGCGCGCGGGGGTTGAGCGAACGGGCGTGACGGTCGAGGAACGCGTCCGCGATGGTCCGTCCGCCCTCCAGGGGCAGGTCGTAGAAGAGCCAGTCGAAGAACGTGTCGCGCGAGGTGTCGAGCGCGAGGATGTCGTCGATGGCGTCCTGGGGGTCGACGTCGGAATCGTCGCCCATCCACATCAAGGCGGCATCGGCCACGACGTCGTCCCACTCGGGGCGGCGCGTGTAGCGCATCAGGGCGGCGGAGACCTCGTCGCGATCAGCGGGCGTGATCCCGGTGGCCGCCTGCGCGTGGGTGAGGCAGCAGTGCTTGTACTTTTTCCCGCTGCCGCACGGGCAGGGGTCGTTGCGGCCGGGCGCGGGCATGCGGGGATGGTAGCAGAGCGGGTGGGAGGAGGCGCGGGCTTGCCTGCCGTAGCTCGCAGGGCCCGTTCGGGTGAGCGAAGGCGGGTGCTGGACGGGCGGGTGCGCGATCGGCGACAGCGATCGAGGAGACTTGGTCAGAATTGTGCAAACGGACATCGCCTGTGCCCGCCATGACCTCATCTGTCACACCTCATCGTGTAGCATGTCGGGCCGATGACCGCCTTTGGCGATTGGTTCTCCCGGATGGCCGGTGATTCAGTCCGACCTCACGAGTGGCAGGCCGCCCTTGCGCTCACCGAAGAGCCGCGGAGTCGGCTCATTCGCGTGCCCACCGGGGATGGGGAAGACGCTCGGAGTCCTCGCCGCTTGGTCCTGGCACCGTGTGGCACGAGGAGACCATCACTGGCCACGGCGTCTGGTCTGGTGCCTCCCCATGAGGGTGCTCGTCGAGCAGACGGAGGCGGTCGCTCGGCAGGGCCTCAGCAACGTTGGTTTCCTGTGGAAGCCTTCTGAAGGCCACAAGAGCAAAGTGGGCGTCGACTGGAGCCTGTACCCAGACGAGTGCGCCGTTCTGATCGGAACCCAGGACATGCTGTTGTCGAGGGCGCTGAACCGAGGGTATGCGGCTGGTCGTGCGCGGTGGCCCCTCGAGTTCGGCCTTCTTGGGCAGGACGCCTTATGGGTGATGGATGAGGTCCAGTTGATGGACGTCGGACTCGCGACGAGTGCGCAGCTTCAGACCTTCCTTGACGAGGACGCCACGAAGTCGCTTCGACCTCGTCACACCTGGTGGATGAGTGCGACGCTTCAGTCGGCGTGGCTCGACAGCGTCGATACCCGCGAACGGCTGGCATGCTGGTCGACTGAGCCGGTGGCGTCAAGAACGACCATGTGAATCCGTCCGGAGACGCGAAGGACGGCTTCGGCAACGTGCCCTTCGCCAGGGACGAGTTCACCGCCGAATGCATCGACTGCCACGTGAATCTGGATCTGGCGCAGATTCGCGGCTATGGCCTTGCGCCGAAGGTCGAACGCCTCCTGCAGCTCCTGGCTCTCTACCGCGTGAGGAGGTTACTCGACGGCGACATGCGGCTCCGCACGGCCTGTGATCTCGAGCCGATCGAGCGTGGCGCTGTCACGGCCACTAGACCCAACGGTTTCGTCCTCCCGTCCATCGACGAGCTTCGGATGGAGCTCCGCGCTTCAGTCGAGGAGTGCCGGGATCTCATGACCGCCACGACGTTTGCTTTCGAGGACGAGCTGAAGTCGGCAAAGGGGGAGGCGAAGCGCAAGGGACGCAAGGGAGGTTCCGAGGCGGACGTGGACGACTCCGACGAGGGCGACGCAGACGGGGAGTGATTCGATGCCGACGCTGTTGTTCCGCTTCCCCGGCGGGCGCTATCACGCCACGCCCTGGGGGCATCATGTCAACGAGGGGCTCGTCGAGTGGCCGCCCAGCCCCTGGCGGATTCTCCGGGCGCGCGGGACATGGACTATCTGGGCCGCAGTGAGAGTTGGGTCGACGTCAAGGTCGTGCCCGACGATCTGCCGGTCACTGAGGGAGCGGAGGCGCTCCCTCACCAAGAGGGCCTCCGCCCCGGCCAGGGCTACGAACAGGTTCCGCTCATGGCGCCGGAGTCATCGTCGTGGTACGCGACGTGGCGTTCGGCGGCAGTGGCAGACGCCGTCGCGTCGCTGACCGCCACCAAGGGCAAGAAGCCGAATGCCCAGCAGCGGACGAAAGTCGAGGAACCCTATCCTCGGGACCTCGTCGACTGCCTCCAGAAAGACACCTCGTGGTGGAAGTCGCACCGTTGGAGCCAGCCGCCTGGGGCGCGCAAGGTGCTCTACTGGCGGCCGGCCGACAGTCTCTCCGTCGGTGTCCCGATCTTTGTCTGTCGCCATCGCCCGGCGCCGGTCGAGATGGCGCTGCTTGCGCTGACGACGGCCAGTCGGAGCACGGCGGCGCTTCCACCCGTCTCGCGGGCGCTGCCGCAGGCCGAACTGCTGCATCGGGCCCTTGTCGCAAGGGTCGGTCAGGGGCAGACCGTGGACTGCCCGGAACTGACCGGACGTGGAAGCGATGGGATGCCGCTGACTGGGCATCGGCACGCGCACATCATTCCACTCGACCTCGATGATGACGGGCGCATCGATCATCTGCTCATCCATGCTCCGATGGGACTTGGAGCTGCCGCTCAGCAGGCGGTGCGCGACATGAAGCGCACGTGGACCAAGGGAGGAGCGGGCGAGCTGCGCGTCGCCATCGCCGGCTTTGGCAACCGCGAGATGTTGCGCAGCCTTCCTGGCCTGCTCGGCCAAGCGGCCGGCCGCGTGCTGGGCACGGACGGCACCGGCGGCCGCACCTGGCGCAGCGTGACGCCGTTCGTGGCGCCTCGGTTCCTGAAGAGTCGCGGTCGTAACGCGCTCGAAGGGCAGGTTCAGGCAGAGCTGAGTTCGCGAGCTGCGAGACAACCGGATGTAGTCCAGTGACCAGGCAACGCCTCGTCCCGCGCCTGCCGCCCGGGCGCCTCACGCCGGGACGGACGTCCCGGTCCAGCGTCGCGTCAATCCCTCACCAGGCTGCGTGCGGTCGCGACTTCCTTCAGCGTCTCCCGCATCGACGCCGCCAGCCGGCCGAGCGACGGCGCGAGTGCCGAACCTCGCTGCCACGCCAGCGCGATCGTGCGGCCCGGCCCCGGCGGCGCGAACGGCCGGACGACACTGGCTGCGCCGAAGAGCGGAAGCCTCATTGAAGCGTGACGAAGCGGAAAGCGGCGGCCGCGTCCCAGCGGGCGTTTCCTCCGCTGAAGAGCGTCGAGAAGGGGCTCGATGGCGTGCCGCAGCCGCGGCCCGGCTCCCGGTGAGCCCGTGCCGCGGCGTGCCATCGCCCGAGTGTTATCGCAACATCACCAGCATCTCGATCAAGCCAGTGCCCGCGGACAGCGAGCCGAGGGACTTGCCGATGACCGTGCCCGGCGCCGGCTGTGCGGGCGCCTTCATCGCATACCCCGGGATCTGTGCCGACACCAGCAGATCGCCTGGCGAGATGTTGCCGTTCTCGGCCGAGACTTTCACCGGCACGCGCCCGCTGAGGGCCAGCGCCGGACCATCGCTCACCGTCTGTCGGCCGTCCGACGCATTCAACAGCACGCCGGGTTTGGTAGTGACGACGCCGGCGACCGCAGCGCTCGAGGCGTCGCTGGCCAGTCGAAACCGTCCGTCCTGGTCTGGATCGATCTCGACGACATCGCCGGGCTCGAGCGCAGCGTCGCTGTCGATGAACTCCGCCACGTCTGCCGCCGGCGACGAGTACGCGCCGTCGCCCTGCACCGCGCCGGCGCTCGTCACCCTGAACCGCACCTGGCCGCCGGCCGACGCCTGGATCAGGTCACCCGATCCCGCGTTGGTCAGGACCAACACGTCCGAGGTGTTCGCGGCGCTGACCTGCTCGAATCGCGCGGCGATGCCGGTTCCGCCGGAAATGCCGGCCTGGCCGAGCACGCCCACGCCGTTCGAGGTGTTGAACCCCCGGACGCCGTACCCGGCGTTGTCGTTGCGCCCCACGACGGCGCCGACTCCTGCGCCGCCCTGACTGCGACCCACCACCGCTTCACCGGTGCTGTTGTCGCCGATGACGCCGGCTGCCGAGATCGATCCCGTGATACCCCACAGGCCGGTTCCGCCGGTCGACGAAGCGAACACGCCCGGGCCGACGCCGGCGTGCGTGATGTCGATGGCTCGGGCGCCGTTGCTGGGGTTGGTCAGACTGAGGAAGAGGCCCCGGCCAGTTCCCGCATGTGCCAGCGAGATGCCAGCCGCCGAGTTGTTCGATCGCGTCAGGCTCGCGGCCAGCGCCGGGCCGACGCCCAGGTGGGTGACATCCAGCACCGGAGTGCTGCTCGTGATCGTGCTGATGCTGAAGAGTCCGGCCCGTCCGGTCCCCGCGTTGGTGCCGGAGACCGCCGCACCAGCCCCGGTCGACGAACCGACGATCGAGTGGCCGGCGCCAGCGTTGGCGATCGAGAACACATCCGCCGCCGATGCCACGATGCGGTTGATCGGGAACTGAAGCTTGGCGGATCCCACCGAATCATTGGCAAGGAGCGCGGAGGTGATGCCCAGCGGCGCGACGTTCAACGTCACATCACCGGCTGCGCCTCCGCCAGACAGGCCCGTTCCCGCCATCACGGCCGTGATGTCCCCGCTTCCGGCGGTCGCGCCGCACTCGACGGACCCGTCGGCGTTCACGACCTGCACGAACTGTCCGGTGCTGCAGGTGCCGATGACACGGCGCTGAAGCTCGGCGAGATTGACCTGGGCCGCTCCGATCGAGCCCGGCGTGATCGCAGAAGCGGGCACCGTGGGCGACGGGCGAGGAGGAAAACCCGGCTGCGGGCTCGGCACGCCGAACGCGAACGTTCCGGTCTGCTCCCCGTTGTCGATCCATGGCCCGCTGAACACGCCGGGCTGCAGCGTGCTGGTGATGTGGCTCGCCCGGCCGTCGGAGGTCACCGTGAAGAACGTCATGGTGAAGGTGCCGTTGCTGTTGGGTGTCACCGAGCCGGCAGCCGGAATCCTGGTCGCGGCACCACACGCATCGTCGTACCCCGTCAGCCGGTATGCGGCTCCGTCCACCGTCACTGTAAAGACGACCACGTTGCAGTACGGCTGCAGCTGCCAGCTGAACGTACCGATCGTCTGTCCGCTGGCGGGACCAGGGGTGATGACCAGCCCGATGAACGCGAGCACGAGCGCGAAGCACGAGGAGCGGACACGTCGGAGATGTGACATGGGGGCCTCTGCGTCGAAGAACGGGGTTGAGCGTGCGGTCGGATTCAGCCTGGCGCCATTATTGGCCCGGCCGTCGAATCGTTCAAGGCGCCGCCGGCGCGCCGCCGGTTCCGCCGGACGATGCGGCTCGGACGTCGTCTCGGAGGGCATTTTCAGGGTGCCAGTCGTGCCTCGAGGTCCGTCAGCGCCATGCGCATCGACCCCGCCAGCCGCCCGAGCGCCGGCGCGAGCGCCGAGCCTCGCCGCCACGCCAGCGCAATCGTCCGGCCCGGCCCCGGCGGCGCGAACGGCCGGACGACGAGCTGGCCGCGCCGGTTCTCCACCGGAAGCGCGATGGACGGCAGCAGCGTCACCCCGCCCCCTGCGCTCGCCATCTGCACCAGCGTCGCGAGGCTGGTCGCCCGGAACCCCGCCTCGCGCGCGCCGACACGTGCGCAGAGTTGCAGCGCCTGATCCCGGAAGCAGTGGCCGTCGTCGAGCAGCAGGACGCTGACGTCCTGGAGATCATCCACGCGCGCGCGTCGGCGCGCGGTCGAGAGCGGATGCCCCGGCGACGCCGCCAGCAGGAACGGATCGCGCAGGAGCACGGCGTGATCGAGGGGGCCGAGGTCGGCCTCGAGCGCGAGGATGGCCGCGTCGATCGCCCCCTCGTTCGCCTGGCGGACGAGTCCGCCCGTGCGATCCTCGCTCCACACGATTGTCAGGCGCGGGTAGATCCGCGTCAGCGCCGGCGCGATCTCCGGCAGGAGGTAGGGCGAGATTGTCGGGATGAGGCCGATGCGCAGCGTGCCGGTGAATGGGTCGGCCAGCTGGCGCCCCAGCTCGCGGAGGTCGCCCGCCGCGACGAGCACGGCCCGCGCCTGCGCGACGAGCGGCACGCCGGCCGCCGAGACGCGGACCCGGCGGCGGTTGCGCTCGAAGAGACGCACGCCGAGCGCCTCCTCTGCCTGTCCAACCTGCGCGCTCAGCGACGGCTGTGACACGTGACAGGCCTCCGCCGCGCGACGGAATCCCCCGAGATCGGCCACCGCGACCACGTACTGCAGCTGGCGGAGGGAAACGGGCATGGGCGAAAGCAGATCCATAGGCACAGACTATCACTGTGAGCCGATTGATGTGTTTGACCCCGCCCTCGCGCTCCTCCAGACTGGAGACTGGAACCCGGCCTCATGTCCGGCGGTTCCATCCACGAAGGGAAGCTCGATGCACAAGAAACTGAAGGCATTGCTCGCCGCGTTCGCCGTCGCGGCGCTCGCGCTGGTGTCAACAGACGACGTCAACGCCCAGGCCCAGTCGCCCGCGTTCTGGTGGCCCGAACAACTCGACCTCTCGCCGCTGCGGCAGCAGGGCGCCGAGTCGAACCCGCTCGACAAGGAGTTCGACTACGCCAAGGCATTTGCCAGCCTCGACCTCAACGCCGTCAAGGCCGACATCAGGCAGGTCCTGACCACGTCACAGCCGTGGTGGCCGGCGGACTATGGCCACTATGGCCCGTTCTTCATCCGGATGGCCTGGCACAGCGCCGGCACCTACCGCATCGGCGACGGGCGCGGCGGCGCCGGCGGCGGCCAGATGCGCTTCGACCCGCTCAACAGCTGGCCCGACAACGCCAACCTCGACAAGGCACGCCGGCTGCTCTGGCCGGTGAAGCAGAAGTACGGCCAGAAGATCTCCTGGGCCGACCTGATGGTCCTGACCGGCAACGTCTCGCTGGAGTCCATGGGCTTCAAGACCTTCGGCTTTGCCGGCGGGCGTGCGGACGACTGGGAACCCGACATGACCTACTGGGGGCCTGAGAAGAAGTTCCTCGCCGATGAGCGCTACAGCGGCGACCGGAACCTGTCGAATCCGCTGGCGGCCGTGCAGATGGGCCTCATCTACGTGAACCCGGAGGGCCCGAACGGGAAGCCTGATCCGCTGGCGGCCGCCAGGGACATCCGCGAGACCTTCGCCCGCATGGCGATGAACGACGAAGAGACGGTGGCGCTCATCGCCGGCGGCCACACCTTCGGCAAGGCGCACGGCGCCCGCAGTCCCGCCGACTGCGTGGGGCCCGAACCCGCTGCGGCGGGCATCGAGGAGCAGGGCTTCGGCTGGACCAACCGATGCGGCCGCGGCAACGCGGGCGACACGGTCACCAGCGGCCTCGAAGGCGCGTGGACGTCCCGCCCGGCGGCGTGGAGCAACGAGTTCTTCGTCAACTTGTTCAAGTACGACTGGGTGCAGACCAAGAGCCCCGCTGGCGCCACGCAGTGGATTCCCGCCAACAACCAGGGCGCGAACCTCGTGCCCGACGCGCACGACCCGGCGAAGCGGCATGCGCCGTTCATGTTGACCACGGACCTGGCGCTCAGGTTCGACCCGGCCTACGAGAAGATTTCGCGTCGCTTCGCGCAGAGCCCGGAAGAGTTCCAGCTCGCGTTTGCCAAGGCATGGTTCAAGCTGACCCACCGCGACCTGGGCCCGCGTGCCCGCTATCTCGGTCCGGAGGTCCCCAGCGAGGAGCTGATCTGGCAAGATCCAATCCCGCGCGCTGATCATGCGCTGATTGACGCGAAGGACGTCGCGGATCTAAAGGCGAAGATCCTCGCCTCGGGCCTGACCGTTCCGGAGCTGGTGCGGACGGCCTGGGCGTCGGCCGCCACGTTCCGCGGCACCGACATGCGCGGCGGCGCGAACGGCGCGCGCGTGCGCCTCGCGCCACAGAAGGACTGGGAGGCCAACACTCCTGCGGAGCTCGCCAAGGTACTGCAGCGCCTCGAGGCCATCCAGCAGGACTTCAACCGTGCGCAGTCCGGCGGGAAGAGGGTCTCGCTTGCCGACCTGATCGTCCTGGGCGGCAGCGCCGCCATCGAGCAGGCCGCGAAGCAGGCCGGGCACGACGTGCAGGTACCCTTCACGCCCGGGCGCGCGGATGCGTCGGCGGCGCAGACCGACGTGGCGTCGTTCGCCCCGCTCGAGCCGACCGCGGACGGGTTCCGGAATTTCTACCGCACCGGCCAGCACCGTTCGCCGGCGGACATGCTGGTGGAGCGCGCCAACCTGCTGACGCTGTCGGTGCCCGAGACGACCGTTCTGGTAGGCGGCCTGCGGGCGCTGAACGCCAATGCCGGACAGGCGAAGCATGGCGTGTTCACCGACAAGCCCGGCACGCTCACCAACGACTTCTTCGTGAACCTGCTCGACATGTCCACCCAGTGGAGCAAGTCCTCGACGTCCGAGGGCATCTACGAAGGGCGCGACCGCGCGACCGGGAAGGTCAAGTGGACCGCCACCCCGGTGGACCTGGTGTTCGGCTCGAACTCCGAGCTGCGCGCCATCACCGAGGTCTACGCGGCGTCCGACGGACGCGAGAAGTTCGTGCGGGACTTCGTGCGCGCGTGGGCCAGGGTGATGGAGCTGGACCGGTTCGAGATGAACTGAGCATGGAGCGGTTAGTGTAGTACAGCGCCTGTCCATGGAGCGATTGCCGATTGCTGATTGAGCGATTCATTGGGAGAGTGAGGATTGAGAATTGGGGTCATTGGATTGAGTGATTGAGTGATTGAGTGATTGAGTGATTGAGTGATTGGTGATTGGGTGATTCCCTGGTCGTCGAGCGAAGGGCAATGACCAATGAATCGCGATAGCGCCCACCAGCGACTCAATCCCCCAATTAGCCAATCCCCCTCCAATCCCACAATCTGCAATCACCAATCCCCAATCAATCGCCAATCTGCAATCGGCGATCGCCCAATGGGCCCGAACCCCAGCTTTGGTCGTCCCTCCGTTCGTCCCCTCGGACCCGCAACCGGGCCAGGCCCGTTGGAACGACGTTACGCCGATATGGCACACTACCCCCTTTCGGTCCAGGCGTTCGACTGGACCCTGAGGGAGGCTCCCAATGTCCACATCCGTCCTCGGTCGCCCGCTCTGGTATGAGCTGATGACCACCGACCTCGCCGCTGCCGAGACGTTCTACACGAAGGTCGTCGGCTGGACGACCGCGCCATTCGGGGACGCCGGCATGCCCTACACCATGTGGATGCGCGCGGGGGAGGTCCCGGTCGGCGGCGCCATGGCCATCACCGACGACATGAAGGCCGCGGGCGTGCCGCCGCACTGGATGCTCTACGTCGGCGTGGACAAGCTCGAGGATGCCACGGCCCACGTGGAGACACTGGGCGGCGGCACACTGTCACCGGTCATCGATGTGCCCGGCGTGGGCCGCATGCGGACGATGAAGGATCCGCAGGGTGCCCCCTTCTCGATCTACGAGCCCACGTCGCCCCCACAGCAGGCCGAGGCCCTCCCCGAGTTGGGCGACACGTCGTGGCACGAGCTCTATACCACCGACGCCGCCGCGGCACTGGCGTTCTACCACGACCTGTTCGGCTGGAACTCCACCGAGACGATGGACATGGGGCCGATGGGGAAGTACCACATGTTCGGCCGCGCGCTTGGATCGATGGGCGGGATGATGACGAAAGTGGACGACATGGTCCAGATGCCGAACGTGTGGCTGCTGTACTTCCGTGTCCCCGACGTGCACGCCGCGGCCGAGCGGGTCAAAGCCCACGGCGGGCAGGTGCTCCACGGGCCCATGGAAGTGCCCGGCGGCGGGTGGATAGCGCAGTGCACAGACCCTCAAGGGGCCATGTTCGCGCTGCACCACTCCAAGGCTTAGTGCAGCGCCTGTCCATTGAGCGATTGGCGATTGCAGATTGAGCGATTGATTGCGGATTGGGTGATTGGGGAATTGCGCGATTGGATTGTGTGATTGCGTCATTGGGCGATTGCGCGATTCGCGAACGTCGTTGAATCGCCAATGGCCCAATCATTCAATCACTCAATCACGCAATCACCAATGATTCGCCCAATCACCAATTACCCAATCCGCAATCAATCGCTCAATCTGCCATCGCCAATCACTCAATGACGCCGGCGGCGCGGAAGCGGCGGGCGCCGCGCTCCCTGGCCCGCGCCGCTTCGACCGCCCGGTCCTTCGCCGGCGCCTTCGTCTCCAGCGCGTCGATCAGCCGCCGCGCCGCCACGAACACCTCGTCCACGGCCAGGTCGAACGCCGCCTCGTTGCCGCGTGACGGGGCGGTGAACCCGCTCAGCTTCCGCACGAACTGCAGCGACGCCGCCCGGATCTCCTCATCCGTGGCGGGTGGGTCGAAGTTGAACAGCGTCTTGATGTTGCGGCACATAGAAGCATCTTAGTCGGGAGTCGGGAGTCGGGAGTCGGGAGCCGGGAGCCGGGAGCCGGGCGCCGGGTGCCCGTACTCCGTTCCGTTCTGCGACGTTTCGGACCATCTGCGCAATCTGCGGCACCGCGTCTTTGCGCATCTGCGGTTCCGGGTCTCCGCGCAATCTGCGGCCCCGCGTCTTTGCGCATCCGCGGCCATCTGCGGCCAGTCCGCGTCTGGCACAACTTTCCCCCCCCGTGTCTCGTCTCATACGCCATGCGAGATCTGCGCCTGGCGTTCCGGAACCTTGCCAAGACCCCGTTTGTCAGCCTCGTGGCCATCCTGTCGCTGGCCCTCGGCATTGGCGCCAATTCGGCCATTTTCTCGCTGTTCAACCAGATGCTGCTGCGGCCCTTGCCGGTGCCGGCGCCGCACGAGCTGGTGAACCTGGGCGCCCCCGGCCCCAAGCCCGGCTCCACGTCGTGCCAGCAGGCGGGCGACTGCGAGCAGGTCTTCAGCTACCCGATGTTCCGTGACCTCGAGCGTGTGCAGACCAGCGTCACCGGCATCGCCGCCCACCGGATGTTCGGGGCCAATCTCGCTTACCAGGGCCAGACCGAGTCGGCCGAGGGCGTGCTGGTCTCGGGCAGCTTCTTCCCCGTGCTCGGCCTGCAGCCGGCCATTGGCCGCCTCTTCACGCCGGACGATGACAAGACGCCGGGCGGCCATCCGCTGGCCGTCCTCACCTACGATTACTGGCGCCGGCGCTTCCAGGAAGACCCCTCGGTACTCGGCCAGGCCCTCATCGTCAACGGCCACGCCTTCACCATCGTCGGCGTCACGCCGCGCGAGTTCGAGGGCACGGTCCTCGGCTCGCGGCCCAGCGTCTACGTGCCCATCACGATGCGCGCCGAGATGCAGTCGGGCTTCCAGGGCCCGGGCTTCGAGAACCGCCGCGCGTACTGGGCCTACCTGTTCGGGCGGCTGAAGCCTGGTGTCTCGCTCGACCAGGCCCTCGTGACGCTGAACGGTGCCTACCGACCCATCGTCAACGACGTCGAAGCGCCGCTTCAGACCGGCCTGAGCGACCAGACGATGGCGCGGTTCCGCGCGAAGGAGCTCACCGTGGTCCCCGGGGCGCGCGGACAGAGCACGGTGCATCGGGAAGCCCGTGCGCCCCTCATCATCCTGCTGGCCGTCACCGGGACCGTCCTGCTCATTGCGTGCGCGAACATCGCCAACCTGCTCCTCGCGCGCGGCGCCGGTCGCGCCGCCGAGATGGCCGTGCGCCTGTCGATTGGCGCAAGCCGGGGACAGCTCGTGCGGCAACTGCTCACCGAGTCGGTGGTGCTCGCGCTGCTCGGCGCCACGCTCGGCGTGCTGGTGGCGAAGTGGACGCTGGACCTCATCGTCACGCTCGTACCGCCCGAGGCCGCGGCCCTGGTCGCGTTCAAGCTGGATCCGACCATGCTGGCCTTTGCGGCGGTGCTGGCCGTGGTGACCGGTCTCGTGTTCGGCCTGTTCCCGGCCCTGCACAGCACCAAGCCCGAGCTGGCGACCACGCTGAAGAACCAGGCCGGCCAGCCCTCGGGCGCGAAGGCGGCGAAGCGCTTCCGCGCCACGCTCGCCACAGTGCAGATCGCCATGTCGATGGCGCTGCTGGTCCCGGCGGGCCTCTTCGCGATGAGCCTGGTGAACGTCAGCCGCGTGGACCTCGGCATCAAGCCGGATCACCTCGTCACCTTCTCGGTGTCCCCCATCCTGAACGGGTACGACGCCGCGCGCACGCGGACGCTCTTCGAGCGGATGGAGGCAGATCTCGCCGCGCTCCCAGGCGTCTCGAGCGCCGGCTTCTCGATGATCCCGCTCCTGTCCGGCGACAACTGGAACAACGACCTGACGGTGGAGGGTTTCGAGGCCGGCCCCGACACCAATACCAACGGGGCGTACAACAGCGTCGGCCCTGATTTCTTCCGCACGATGGGCATGCCGCTCGTCTCGGGACGCGCCTTCACCCACGCCGACGGCCTGGGCGCGCCGAAGGTGGTGGTCGTGAACCAGGCCTTCACGCGCAAGTTCAACCTCGGCGCCGACGCACTCGGCCGCCGCGTGAAGGAAGGCCGCGGCGACGGCCCGCCGGACATGGAGATCGTGGGCGTGGTGCAGGACGCCAAGTACAGCGAAGTGAAGCGCGCCATCGGGGCGCAGTACTTCACGCCGTATCGGCAGCAGAAGGAGCTGGGCTTCGGCTACTTCTACGTGCGCACCCAGCTCGACCCCGAACAACTGCTCACCGCCGTGCCCGGCGTAGTCAAGGCCCTCGATCCAAACCTGCCCGTCGAGGAGCTGAAGACGATGGACATGCAGATTCGGGAGAACGTGTTCATGGACCGGATGATCAGCGTGCTGTCCACGGGCTTTGCCGTGCTCGCGACGCTGCTGGCGGCCATCGGCCTCTACGGTGTCCTGGCCTACACGGTGGCGCAGCGCACGCGCGAGTTCGGCCTCC
>Ga0209706_10000078_pt1 | contig 44605 bp, 44 predicted proteins | sample PPLLaktember2015_6_FD_187263 | JGI IMG/M metagenome (GOLD analysis project Ga0209706, IMG submission 187263) | Freshwater sediment microbial communities from Prairie Pothole Lake near Jamestown, North Dakota, USA - PPLs Lake P8 Core (1) Depth... | ecosystem: Environmental > Aquatic > Freshwater...
ACCCATGCTCGTGGACCATCTCGGTCTCGACGCGGCCAGGATCCGCACGGTCGCCGACGGCGAGCGCCTGGACCTCGGCGGCAAGACCCTGCGCTTCATCTACACGCCCTGGGTCCACTGGCCGGAGACCATGTCGACCTACCTCGAGGAGGACCAGATCCTCTTCAGCTGCGACTGGTTCGGCGCCCACATCGCCCAGACCGGGCTCTTCGTCGACGGCGCCGACTGCATCCTGGCCGAGGCCAAGAGATATTACGCCGAGATCATGATGCCCTTCCGCAAGATCGTCCAGAAGAACCTCGACAAGATCAAGGACCTGGAGATCCGCCTCATCGCTCCGAGTCACGGCCCCATCTATCGCGATCCTCAGTCCATCATCCGGGCCTACCGCGCGTGGGCCGACGACAGGCCGGCCAATTCCGTCGTTATTCCCTGGGTGACCATGCACGGCTCGACGGCCCTAATGGTCGAGCGCCTGGCCGCCGCTCTCGTCGAGCGGGGCGTCACGGTCTATCCCTTCAACATGGCCACGGCCGATATCGGCCAGCTGGCCATGGCCCTCGTCGACGCGGCGACCATCGTCGTCGCCGCCCCGACCGTTCACGTCGGCCCCCATCCGATGGCCTACAACGCGGTCGTGCTGGCCAATGCCCTCCGGCCCAAGGTCCGGTTCGCCTCGATCATCGGGAGCTATGGATGGGGCGGCAAGATGGTCGATATGGTCAAGGCGGCCATGCCCAATCTCAAGGTCGAGCTCCTGCCGACCGTCATCGCCAAGGGACTGCCGAAGACGGCCGATTTCGAGGCCCTCGACGCCCTGGCCGGGACGATCGCAGCCAAGCATATGGAGCTCGGCCTTTTCTCGGGTTGATCTCCCGTTCCCTCCCAAGACGGCGAGGGAAGTCGCCTCGCAGGTCCCCGTTGCGGAGAGGGATCCCGCGGAGCGGAGGGAACGAACGGGTTTCCGGGGGGGCTAGAGGCGATTCCCGAGCAAAACCGAAGAGAGGGAATCCGAGCGGCGGCTCTCCAGGAAATCGACGATCTTGACGCTCCCCGAGGGCAGGGGATAGGCGCGAATGCCCTTGAGCGTCACCCACCGACGGCGCGGCCCCGCCGCGAAGACCGGATCGACGATCCTGCAGCTGAAAGCGTGGAGGGTCGTCTCGAAACGGGTGTAGGCGTGGCGGACGGTCGTCAGCCGCCTGATATCCGCGATCTCGACGCCGAGCTCCTCCCGGATCTCGCGCCTGAGAGCAGCCGTCACGGTCTCTCCGGGCTCGACCTTTCCTCCGGGGAACTCCCACAGACCGGCGAGAAGCCCGCCCGCGGGCCGCTCTTGGATCAGGATGCGGCCGCCCCTTTCGATGACCGCGATGGCGACCTCGATCCTCTCCAGGCTGAGCTTCTTCGGCTGGGGAATGATCTCTTGCGTCCCTTCCCGGGCCGCTTTGCAGAAGCCTCGGACGGGGCAGGCCAGGCATTGGGGGTTCCGGCTGCGGCAGACGAGAGCCCCGATCTCCATAAGGGCTTGATTGAAATCGCCCGGCCCAGACGGGGGGAAGACCTCGTCGAGGAACGCGCGAAGCGGCCCGTCGACCCGCGGCTCCGCTTTCCCGCGGAGGCCGAGGACCCTCATCAGAACGCGGCGGACATTGGCGTCCACGACCGGCAGAGGCCGGCCGTAAGCGAGGCTCAGGACCGCGGCCGTCGTGTAGGGGCCGAACCCGGGGAGGCCCCTCAGGACGTTTTCATCCTCGGGAATCCGGCCGCCATGGTCGCGGACGACCGACTGGGCCGCCCGGTGAAGGTTTCGCGCCCTCTGGTAATAGCCCAGCCCCTGCCATTCGCGGAGGACTTTCCGCAGGGGGGCCCTGGCCAGACTGCGGACGTCGGGAAAGACCTTGACCCAACGCTCGTAAAAGGGAATGACGGCCGGGACGGTCGTCTGCTGGAGCATGATCTCGGAGACCCAGATCTTATAAGGATCTCGGGTCCGCCGCCAGGGCAACGGGCGGCGGTGGACCCTGTACCAAGCCAACAGCTGGCCGGAAAATCTACTTTTTTTCGGACTTGTTATCTTGGGTCTCCAACGCGGCGGCCTTCCAGTCCTTCCGCTCTTTGGGCCAGTTCTGAAGGAAAGCGGAATCGACCCGGAAAAGATAGGCGAGATCCGGGTTCCTGACCACGACTTCCGACTTCTCCGCGTCCTCCCGCCCGACGAAAAGAACGATCTCCTTCTCCAGGCCCTGAGGGTCCTTCGTGCGGACCCGGATCTCCGCCCCGGGATCGACCCCGTGAGCGGCCAGCGGACCGGGCTCGTCGATGAACGCGGCGGCCTCGAGTCCCTCGACCTTACGGATGAACTCCTCGATCTTGGTCCGGTCGGCCTCTTCCTTGGCCGGGTCTTCGAGGACCCATTTTTCCGTGTCTCCGGCCTTTTCCTTGACCGCGGCGATCTCGACCCCGTCGCGCTTCAGGGCGATCCGGTCGGCCTCCCAGGAATAGAATTCCGCGACCTTCCTTTCCCGGACGTCGTCGACCGCGCGGTCGAGGTCGGCCAGCAGTGTCCCTTCGAAAGTGATGATCTTGGACGATTGGGACGTCGTGGCGTAATTGGCTTCGCCCTCCTGGCTCAGGATGAAGATGATCTCCTGGTTCGCTGCGGGAAGGGATAGGGCAACTTCGTAGGCGGGTTTCCCGAGGCCGAAATCCTCGAGCGCGGCCGGGGTTTTCTCTTCGGCCACGAATGCCTTGGCTCTGAGGGCGGACAGCGAATCCAGGAGCGAGTCGATCTTGCTTTTTGCGGCGCGGGCGGCCACGGGGGATTCGAGCGACCAGCCGGCCTCTTCGCGGGCGGCCCGCCAGGCGGCGTTTTTGGACTTGACCCGGATCGTTTGGACGTCGGCGGCGGCGAACTTGAAGACGTCCTTCTGGCGGAAGTCGAAAACGGTCTTCTCGAGCGTCGATTTCAGGGTCGAGGGCAGAAGAACGACCCGGGGGTCGTCATCGCGCTTGGCGAAAAGGGACTTGTCGAGCGGATTCTCCATGCCGACGAGGAGCCGCACCGGGGCTTCTTGGCCCTTGGCCCAGAGGGAGACTTCGATCTTCGGGATCTCGTAGGCGGCGGGATCCTTGGCCGCCTCCTCGACGACGCGCTCGAGGCGGAGCGACGCGATGGCGTCGACCAGGCCGTTCACTTCGTACTCGTCGGCGGCCGCCTGGATCGGCGAAGTGAGCCGCCACGGCCCGGCCTCGTCCCTCTCGAACGTCAGGGTCATATTGTCGCGGACGAGGCTCGCCTTGCGGACATCACCGGCTGTCAGGCTGATGAGCGTGTTGGTCTTCTCCTCGGCCGCCTTCTTCTTCTCTCCGGCGGAATCGAAATAGAGGACGACCGCGAAAAGAACGGCGAGTACCGCGAGAAGCAGAAGGGTCGTCTTGAATTTCACAGCGACCTCCTCCGGACCCAGACAGAGAGGCCCAGCAGGAGGACGGCCAGGGGGAGGATGACGACGCTGACGAGGAACATGAGGCGGCCCTGGGACGGAGTGAGCTGGATCGTCCGCGGTGTCTGGGTCTTGGGCTGGATGGCGATGAGGTCGGCTTCCTCCGTGAGCCAATTGGCGACGTTGAGGAAGAAATTGCCGTTCCCCGACAGTCCGTAATAGCGGTTCTTGATGAAGTCGGAGTCGCCGATGACGGCGACCCGGGCCTCCTTTTCGGCCGTCTCGGCCTCCGCGGGCGGGGCGTCGGTCCCCGGTTTGCCGGCCGCGGGCTCCGCCGGGGCCGGGGAGGGGACCGGAGGCTTGACCTTGAACGTCGATACGGCGGCCAGTCCGATCGGGCCCTGCTTGTCCGTGGCCTCGTTGAACTTGACTTCCTCCTGGTCGAGCTCCCGCTCGGACCAGGAGTTGGGGCTCGTCTTGGCCAGGGGTGTGACCGTCGCTCCCTCCGGCTTGGTTTCGGCGACCTCGATCGAGCGGGCGTAGGGGAAGAAGGTCGCATAGCCGAACTTGTCGGTAATGGGGTGGGATTCGTACTCGCTGACGACGGGCATGAAGTAGTCGCCGCCGAGGAGCCGTGACACGGTGTCGACGACGACGTCGTTCTCGAGCTGGAAGCCGTAGTCGGCCAGCAGGAGCGGCAGCAGGGTCGGCGTCTCGGGATCGACCATGAACAGGGTCCGTCCGCCGTTCTGGACGTAGGTCCGGAGGGTCTCGTATTCGTTGGGCAGGAGGTCCTTCTGAGGCCCGGGCACGACGAGCAGGGCGCAGTCCTGGGGGAAACGGTCGGCCAGGGCCAGGCTCTGCTTCTTGACCTCGTAGCCGAGCTTCTCGAGCTCGGCCTTGACCGTGGAATAGCCGTTGTCGCCCGATTCGTCGATCGAGGCCTCGCCGTGACCTTCGAGGAAGTAGACGGCCTTCTTCTGGGCCCGTGTCGCCTTGATCAGGGCGTTGGTGACGTCCTCTTCGGAGGTCGTGGTGATGCGGCTCTCCTTTTCTCCCGCCTCGATGATCGTCGTCCCGTCCTGGGTGATGTCATAGCGCTTGACCAGTCCGGGATTCTTGTCGGGGTCGATGAACTCGTAGGAGATCCGCGGAGAATGGTAGGAGTAGAGCTTGAGCAGGTTCTCCATGGCCGCCCGGCCGTAGTTGCCCTCGCGGAAGAAGCCCTTGAAGGCGATGTCCGTCTTGAGGGCCTTGAGAACGGTGATCGACTGGTCGGACAGGCTGTGGAGCTTGGCCGACGTGAAATCCATCCGGTAGCTATGCTTGGCGAGGAAGTAGTTGGCCAGGCCGAGGATGGCCAGGACGAGAACGACGATGAGGACGAGATTCCCCGAATACAGCAGGGACTTGCGCTGGAACTTCTGCGTGAGCGCGGACCGGTTGAGGACGATATACGCGGCCAGCGCGACGGCGCCGAGCGCGAGGACGCCAAGCGCCAGGGTTTTTCTCTGCGGCCAGACGATCCAGCCGGCCAGGCCGGCGGCGATGAGAACGAGGGCCGCGGTATTGAGGTTCTTCTTCAGGACGTCCATGTCTTACCTCCAACGCCGCGACTGGATGACCGAGTGGGTCAGGAAGAGGCCGAAGGCCGAGAAGGTCAGGTAATAGGCGACGTCCTTCGTGTCCAGGATGCCGCGGGCCATGTCCCCGAAGTGGTCGGAGAAGGACAGGTAGCTCAGGACCGTCCGCCAACCCCCTCCGCCCGACGAGGTGACCCAGTTGAGGACGAGAAGAAGGAGCAGGGTGACGACCGTCAGGAAGGCGGCCACGATCTGATTCTCGGTCAGGGACGAGAAGAACAGGCCGATGGCGATGAACAGCGCCCCCGTGAGGAAGAGGCCCAGGTAGCCCGTGAGCCAGGGCGCGAGCTCGGGATTGCCGTAGGCGAAGGCGAAGATCGAAAGCAGGGCGGTCAGCCCAAGCATGATCGTCCACATGATCAGGGCGGCGATGTACTTGCCGAGGACGATCTCGCCGACCGATAGCGGCGAGGTGAACAGCAGCTCGTCCGTGCCGCCCTTCTTCTCCTCGGCCAGCAGGCGCATGGTCAGCAGGGGCGCGACGAGGACGAGGATGATGATCATGTTGTGGAACAGGGGCGAGAAGACCATCTCGTTGATGTTGACCTGCTGGGCGTAGTAGGGGTTCTGGGCCATCTGCATGGCCGCTGCGTTGAACCACGCGACGAGGCTGTAGAAGAAGTAGCCGACGAGGAGGAGAAAGCCGGCGATGATGACGTAAGCGATGGGCGAGCTGAAGTAGGCCCGAAGCTCTTTCTTGACCAGGGACCAGATGTTCCTCATTGTTCGAGCCCTCCCGAGACGATCTTCATGTAGAGGTCCTCGATGCTGGCCACCGACCGCATCTCTTTGAGGCCGAGGCCCTTGTCCAAGGCCAGGCGGGCGACGTCCTCGCGCAGGTCGCGGCCGCGGCTCCACTCGATGCGGATCTCGTCCCCTTCGACGACGGCTTTCTCGACGCCGGGCAGGCCGCGGAACAGGCCGGCTTCCTCGGCGCCGCAGCGGCGCAGCCGGATCAGGACGCCGTCCGTCTTTTCGAAGGAGGCGGCCAGGTCCGCGAGCGAGCCCGAGGCCATGAGCCGGCCTTGGTTGATGATGACGACGCCGTCGCAGACCTGGGTGACCTCCGGCAGAATGTGGGTCGATAGGAGGATCGTGTGTCCGCCGCGGAGGCCCCGGATGAGCTCGCGGATCTCCCGGATCTGGGCCGGATCGAGCCCGATCGTCGGTTCGTCGAGAACAAGGACTTTGGGGTCGTGGATCATGGCCTGGGCGATGCCGACCCGTTGCTTGTAGCCGCGGGAGATGTTCTTGATGAGCCTCCGGCCGACGTCCTTGAGGCCGGCCGATTCGACGACCCGGGCGACCGCGGCCTTGCGCTTGGCCTTGGGGACCTGCTTGATCTCGGCGACGAACGCGAGATAGGACTCGACGGTCATGTCCAGGTAGAGCGGGACGACCTCGGGCAGATAGCCGATCGACCGCTTGACGTCGTCGGGCTTGTCGAAGACGTCGTACCCGGCGACCGTCGCCCGGCCGGACGTGGCCGGCAGGTAGCCGGTCAGGATGCGCATCGTCGTCGTCTTTCCGGCCGCGTTCGGCCCGAGCAGGCCCCAGATGCGGCCGGCCTCGACCTCGAAGGTCAAGTCCTTGACGGCGACGAGCTCCCCGTATCTCTTGGTGAGCTCTCGGACTTCGATCATATTCACCTCCGCTATAAGGTTCCCGAACCGACGGCCCCGGGGCGTTGCGTCACATCCGCCCGGGCGGGGGGATGCCCATGAGCCCCAGGGCGGTATGCAGCTGCATCCCGACGGTCCGGAGGATGACCAGGCGGAAGGCCCGGACCTCCATGTTCTCTTCGGCGAGGATGGGATATTTATGATAATAGCCGTTGATCTTCTGGCAGAGGAGAAAAGCGAACTTGGCCAGGTGGGAGAACTCCAGGGCGGCGACCGAGCGGAGGACCTCCTCCTCGAGCGATGAGGCCGTCTGCACGAGGTCCCAGAAATCGGCCGTTTCCTCGTCCGGAAGCCCGGCGGGGATGAGGGGGAGCCTCCCGGCCGGCGGCCCGATGTCCCTTTCGGCCAGTCCGAACCGCTCCTCGAGTTTGCGGAAGATGCTGGCCAGCCGGACGGCCGTGTACTGCAGGTAGGGTCCGGTCTCGCCCTCGAAGCTCAGGGCCTCGTCGAAATCGAAGACGATGACCGAGTTCCGGGCATACTTGAGCATGAAGTAGCGGAGGGCCCCCGTGGCGATGTCCCGGGCGGTCTTTCGCCTCTCGGCCTCAGCCCGGTCCGGGTCCCTCTTCCCGATCTCGGCCAGGGCCTTGGCCTCCAGCCGGTCGAGGAGGTCGTCCGCCTTGACGCCGAGGCCCTTGCGCCCGGAAACCTCGAGATACGACCGGTCCTTCTCCTCGTCCGAAGCGGCGTAGCCGAGCTCGATCAGGCTCTTCGGCGACAGGGCCACCATCTCGTAGGAGAAATGGACGGATTTCGATGCCTGGGTGTCGAACTTCAGGGAGCGCAGGCCTTGGACGACGACCTTCTGGAGATAGGATTGGCGCGTGTCGATGACATTATAGACCTTGGATGCCCCGCCGAAACCGGGGTTCGCGGCCGAAGGCTCCGGGGTCGAGATCCACAGGGTCCGGCCGTCATCCTCGACGAAGGGCTCATAATAGAAGTCGCGGCCGAGCAGTCCGAACTTCCAGAGCTGGTAGGCGATGTCCTTGCCGACATAGGTCACGGTGCCGTCGGAACGGACGATGACCTTCTCCCGCTCTTCGTCCTCCTCGAGGCGCATGACCCAACAGCCCTTGTTCTCGCCCTCGCCGGCGAGATAGATGGCCCGCCGGTCCCTGAGCAACTCGAACGCCTTCTCCCAGAATCTCAGGTGGAGGATCGTGCTCTCGCAGGGCAGGACATCGTAGCCGATGCCCAGGCGGCTCATCGTGGCCAGGTGGGCCCGGACGATGCGCCGGGAGACGTAGCGGGACAGGGCGTATTCGGGGTCCTCGCCGATCTCGATCCGCTTGTAGATCTCCGACTTGCGGGCCTGGGCCTCGGGATGATCGGCGAGGTAGGCCGAGACCCGGGCGTAGAGGTCCCAACAGTAGTAATCGAACCTTCCGGAAAGAGCTTCCAGGTCCCCGATCGACTTCTTCTCGAGCTCCATAAGGCCGAAGACGACATCGACCACCTGGACGCCCGTGTCGTCGATGTAGTTCTGAACCTCGACTTTCTCGCCCTTGAACCGGAGGCATCGGGCCAGGGTGTCGCCGAGGCAGGCGTTGCGCAGGTGGCCGATATGGGCGGCCTTATTCGGGTTGATGTTGGTGTGCTCGATGACGATCTTCGCTTCCTCGGGGCGGAGGGAGGTCCGGCCAGCCATCCTGACGGCCTCGGCGAAGACCGCGGTCCTGTCCAGCCAAAGGTTGAGGAAGCCCCCGCCGGCGGCCTCGGCCTTGACGACGCCCTCCATCGAGGCGAGCAGGGGAGCGGCTTCCTGGGCGATCAGCCGCGGCGCTTTCTTAAGCTTTTTCGCCAGCTGGAAGGGGAACGTCAGGGCCAGGTCGCCCATCTTGGGGTCGGGCGTCGGGGCCATGTCGATGTCTTCGAGCGCGACCGGATAGACGGGCTTCAGCCGGTCATAGACCAGTTCTTTCAAGCGGGCCTTGAAGGCGATCATTTTCGGGCCCTCATTATAACAAAATCGCCCGGCCGGGCAAGTGGGGGGGGCCGGACTCGACTTGCGAGACAGGGCGAGATGTGATAATTTTGGCCTTCGTTTCGAGAAAGGATGGACCCATGAAGAAGACGCGGTTCAACGAGCTGCACAAACAGCTCGGCGGAAAGATGATCGAGTTCTGCGGCTGGGAGCTGCCGGTCGAATACGCCGGCATCATCCCCGAGCACATGGCCGTGCGGACGAAGGCCGGTCTCTTCGACGTCAGCCATATGGGCGAGGTCCTGGTCACGGGCAAGGACGCTCTGGCCTATGTCCAGTGGCTGACGCCGAACGACGCTTCCAAGCTTGGGCCTGGTCAGGTCCAATACACGGCCCTGATGACCCCCGAATCGACCTTCGTCGACGACATGCTCGTCTACGCGATGGGCCCGGACGAGTACTTCTTGGTCGTCAACGCGGCCAACGATGACAAGGATTTCGCCTGGATCGCCAGCCACACCCAGGGCTTCGACGTCAAAGTCGAGCACCAGAGTGACGTCTACTCCCAGCTGGCCCTCCAGGGCCCCCTGGCCGAGGCCGTCCTCCAGCCGCTCACGGACATCGATCTCGCCGGAATGAAATCCTTCCACTGGGCCAAGGGCAAGGTCGTGGGCAAGGACTGCCTCGTCTCGCGGACAGGCTACACGGGCGAGGACGGCTTCGAGATCTACACCAGGGATCCCGACCCCGGCGTCATCTGGTCGACCCTCATCGAGACGGGCCGGCCTTTGGGGCTTCAGCCGATCGGCCTGGGCGCCCGCGACACGCTGAGGCTCGAATCCAAGCTCATGCTTTACGGCAACGACATCTCGGACAAGACGACCGTGCTCGAAGCCGATCTCAAGTGGATCGTCAAGCTGCAGAAGGGCGATTTCCTGGGCAAGCCCGTCATCGAGAAGCAGCTGGCCGAGGGCCTGACCCGCAAGCTCGTCGGCTTCGAGATGGCCGAACCGGGCATCGCCCGGCCTCACTACCCGGTGTACGACAAGGGGCAGAAAGTGGCCGAGGTCGCCTCGGGCACGTTCTCGCCGCTCCTGAAGAAGGCCATCGGCCTCGTCTACCTGCCCATCGACCGCACGGCGGCCGGCACGGAGTTCGAGATCGAGATCCGCGGCAAGCGGACCAAGGCCCGCGTCATCCCCACGCCCTTCTACAAGAGGGCCAAGAAATAACCATTCCGGACATCAAGGAGGCACGCATGGTCCCGAACGATTTCCTTTACACCAAAGAGCACGAGTGGATCAAAGTCGAGGGCGATGAGGGCCTGATCGGCATCACCGATTTCGCCCAGCACCAGCTCGGTGACATCATCTATGTCGAGCTTCCGGCCGTCGGCAAGGAGCTCGCCCCGCGCCAATCGATCGGCGTCGTCGAATCGGTCAAGTCGGTCTCCGACGTGTTCACGCCGGTCCCCGGCGTCGTCACGGCGGTCAACGAGGCCCTCGGCCAGACGGCCGACCTCCTCAACAAGGACCCGCACGGCCAGGGCTGGATCGTGCGCATCAAGATCAAGGACAAGAAGGACCTCGAAGGCCTGCTCTCGGCCAGCGACTACGAGAAATACCTGGAGGGGCTCGAGCACTGAGGCCTTCGGTCCGAGAAAGGGGTTTTCCCATGAGCTATCTGTCTCTCAGCGACAAGGACAAGACGGAGATGCTGGCCCGGGCGGGCGTCGGCTCGGTCGGCGACCTGTTCTGCTGCATCCCCGAGGCGGTCCGGCTCAAGAGGCCGCTCGACCTGCCGGCGGCGCAATCGGAGATCGAGCTCATCCGGACGATCGATGGGATCGGACGCAAGAACGCCTGCCTAGGCCACCTGTCGTTCCTCGGCGGCGGGGCCTATGAGCACTTCATCCCGACGGTCGTCGATTATCTGAGCTCGCGCGGCGAGTTCGTCAGCCCGTACACGCCCTACCAGCCCGAAGTGAGCCAGGGCACGCTCCAGATCATCTTCGAGTACCAGACGCTCGTCTGCCAGCTCACCGGACTGGACATCGCCAACGCCTCGCTCTACGACGGCTCCACGGGCGCGGCCGAGGCCGTCCTCATGGCCCAGCGCGTCACGAACCGGAACAAGGTCGTCGTGGCCCGCTCGCTCCATCCCCAGTACCGCGCGGTCGTCCGGACCTACATCAAGAACCTCGGCATCGAAGCCGTCGAGGTCGGATACGGACCCGACGGGAGGATCGATCCGGGCGAGCTCGGCCGCGTCGTCGACGACCGGACGGCCGCGGTCGTCTGCCAATCGCCCAATTTCTTCGGCGTCGTCGAGGACCTCAAGGCCGTCTCCGAGGCCGCCCACGCCATCAAGGCGCTGTCGGTGGCCGTCGTCGCCGAGGCTTTGTCCCTGGGCCTACTCGAAGCCCCGGGGAAGCTCGGGGCCGACATCGTCACCGGCGAAGCCCAGTCGCTCGGCCTTCCGCTGAGCTTCGGCGGGGCCTACCTCGGCTTCATGTCCTGCCGGAAGGAATTCCTGCGCCAGCTGCCCGGCCGGATCGCCGGCCAGACCGTCGACAAGGACGGTCGCCGCGGCTTCGTACTGACCCTGTCGACCCGCGAGCAGCACATCCGGCGCGAGCGGGCCACCTCCAATATCTGCTCCAATCAGGCCCTCTGCGCCCTCCGGGCGACGATCTTTCTGGAGACCCTGGGCAAGCAGGGCCTCCGGGAGATGGCCTGGCAGAACGCCCAGAAGGCGGCCTACGCAGCCGACCGGCTGGGCACGGTCCCGGGGGTGAAGAGAAGGTTCACCGGGCCGGTCTTCAACGAATTCGTCATCGAGCTCCCCAAGCCCTGGGCCGCGGTCGATGCCGGGCTCCGGGCGAAGGGGATCATCGGCGGCTACGGCCTCGGGGCCGAATATCCCGGGATCGGGGAGGCGGCCCTCGTCTGCGTCACCGAGATGCGGACGAAGGACGAGATCGACCGCCTGGCCCGGACGCTCGGGGAGGTGCTGTCATGATCAAAGAGATCCGCGAACCCCTCATTTTCGAGATCAGCGAAGCGGGCAAGCGCGCGGCCGAGCTCCCGGCCCTGGACGTCCCCGCCAAGAAGGACCTGCTCGCCGGCGTCCCCCTGCGCGGCGAGCTCGAGGGCTTCCCCGAGGTCTCCGAGACCGAGATCACCCGTCATTTTACCCGCCTGTCCCAGAAGAACTACTGCGTCGACATGGGCATCTATCCGCTCGGCTCCTGCACGATGAAGTACAATCCCAAGATCAACGAGCGGCTCTCGGCCCACCCGGCGTTTGCCGGCTCGCACCCGCTCGCGGCGGACGATCTCGTCCAGGGGAACCTCGAGGTCCTGAAAAAGCTCGAGGATTGCCTCTGTGAGATCGCCGGCATGGACGCCTTTACGCTCCAGCCGGCGGCCGGAGCCCACGGCGAGCTCACCGGCATGATGCTCATCCGGGCCGCTCTCGAAGCCCGGGGCAACGCCCGGAAACACGTCCTCATCCCGGACTCGGCCCACGGCACCAATCCGTCGTCCGCCCATATTTGCGGCTACACGGTGAAAGAGATCAAGTCCAACGAGAGCGGGACGATCGACCTGGCCTCGCTCGAAGCGGCCATGACCGACGACGTCGCCGCGCTCATGGTGACCAATCCCAACACCCTCGGCGTCTTCGAGTCCGACATTTGCCGCATCGCCGAGATCGTCCACGCCAAGGGCGGGCTCGTCTACATGGACGGGGCCAACATGAACGCCCTGACCGGGATCGTCCGCCCCGGCGACATGGGCGTCGACGTCATGCACATCAACCTCCACAAGACCTTTTCGACCCCCCACGGCGGCGGCGGACCCGGTTCCGGGCCGGTGGGCGTCAAGAAGGAGCTGGTGCCCTTCCTCCCGGTCCCGGTCATCGTGGAGAAGGGCGGGCGCTTCGCCCTCGATTTCGACCGCCCGGGGACGATCGGCCGCGTCCGGGCCTATTTCGGCAACTTCTCGGTCGTCATCCGGGCCCTCTGCTACATCCTGACGCTAGGGCCCAAGGGCGTCCGGGAGATCGCCGAGTTCGCCGTCCTCAACGCCAACTACATCCGCAAGAGCCTCGAAGGGGATTACCACCTCAAGTATGCGACGGCCTCGATGCACGAGTGCGTCTTCTCCGACAAGTACCAAAAGGAGTTCGGGGTCACCAACCTCGACATCGCAAAAAGGCTCATCGACTACGGCGTCCACCCGCCGACCATGTCGTTCCCGCTCATCGTCCACGGCGCCCTGATGATCGAGCCGACCGAGACCGAGAGCCGGCGCGACATCGATCACTTCATCGACGCGATGAAGGCCATCGCCAAGGAGGCCAGGGAGAATCCAGACATTCTCCACGCTGCGCCCCACATCACCTATGTCAGCCGCCTCGACGAGGTCGCCGCGGCCAAGTTCCCGGTGCTGCGCTGGGAGAAGAAAGCCTAGATGTCCGTTCAAGACCTGATCCTCGGCCTGCACCGGTACTGGGCCGGACAGGGCTGCTATCTGGCCCAGACCTACGACGTCGAGGTCGGCGCCGGGACCATGACCCCGGACACGTTTTTCCGCGTCCTCGACAAGCGGAATTGGCGGGTCGGGTACGTCCAGCCGTCGCGGCGGCCCGACGACGGCCGTTACGGCGAGAACCCGAACAGGGTCCAGAAGCATTTCCAGTATCAGGTCATCATGAAGCCGTCGCCTGCCGGGATCCAGGACATCTACGTCCAGAGCCTCCGGTCGCTCGGCATCGCTCTCGAGGACCACGACCTGCGCTTCGACGAAGACAACTGGGAATCGCCGACGATCGGCGCCTGGGGCGTCGGCTGGCAGGTCCTGCTCGACGGTCTCGAGATCACCCAGTTCACGTATTTCCAGCAGTGCGGCGGCATCGACCTCTCGCCCGTCCCGGTCGAGATCACCTACGGGCTCGAGCGGCTGGAGATGTTCCTTGAGCAGAAGGACGACATCTACGACCTCGACTGGTCCGCCGACGTCAGCTATCGCGACCTCCGCCTCCGCGAGGAGAAGGAGTTCTCGGCCTACAATTTCACGGCCGCCTCGGTCACGATGTTGCGCCAGGCGTTCAACGCCTGCCACAAGGAGGCCGGCCGGCTCGTCGCGAAGGACCTGCTCCTTCCGGCCTACGACATGTGCCTGAAGTGCTCCCATAATTTCAACCTGCTCGATTCCCGCGGCGCCATCAGCGTCACCGAGCGGATCAAGATGATCTCCCTGATCCGCGCCCTCGTCAACGAGATCGCCCGCCGGTACACGGGCGGAAAGGAGGGCGTCTGATGGAGTTCCTGCTCGAGCTGCGGGCCGAGGAGCTCCCGGCCTCGCACATCCGTTCGGCCCGGGAGCAGCTCGAAGCCGGCTTCCGCAAGGAGCTCGCGGACGTCCGCATCGACGTCCGGTCCCTCAAGACCCTGGCCACCCCGCGCCGGCTCGTGGTCGCCGGGGATTTTGCCGAGGGCCAGGAAGACCGGGAGGAGCTCGTCACCGGGCCGCCGCTCGCCGTCGCCAAGGGACCCGACGGCGCCCTGACCGCGGCCGGAAAGGGTTTCGCCCGGTCCCATGGCATCGACGAGGGCCTGCTCGAAGCGGTCCGGACGCCCAGGGGGGAATACCTCGGCTTCAAGCGCAAGGCCAAGGGGACGTCGACCGCGGACATCCTCGCCGCCGCCGTGCCGCGGGTCCTGGGCGCGCTCACATTCCCGAAGATGATGCGCTGGGGCGAGAGCCCGTTCCGGTTCTCCCGGCCCATCCACGGCCTGCTCTGCGTCTTCGGCGGCGCGCCGGTCGCGACGTCGTTCGAAGGGCTCAAAGCCACGGACGAGACGGTCGGCCACAGGATCGCATCCCCCGGCCCGATCAAGGCCGGGGAGCTCGCCACCTATCAGGCGGGTCTCGAGAAGGCCGCAGTCATCATCGACCCGGCCGCGCGCAAACAGATGATCCTTGCCCAAATCGCCGCGGCCCTGGCCCCGCTCAAGGCCAAGGCCTACCCCGACCCGGAGCTCCTCGATGATCTGTCCCTCAACGTCGAGCACCCGCTCGTCATCCTGGGTGCGTTCCCCGAAGCCTACCTCAGCCTGCCGCTCGAGGTCCTGTCCACGGCCATGCGCGAGGGCCAGCATCTTTTCTCGGTCGTCCGAGACAAGAAGCAGCTGCCGCATTTCCTGGGTGTCGCCGACGCCGTCGGGGACGCCAAAGGGCTCATCCGGCGGGGCAACGAGCGGGTCCTGAAGGCCCGCCTCGAAGACGCCCGCTTCTTCTGGGACCGGGACCGCAGGGTCCCTCTGGGCGAACGGGCGGCGGGATTGAAGGATGTCCTTTTTCAGGAGAAGCTCGGCAGCTACGAAGACAAGACCCAGCGCCTGAAGAAGATCGTCGGCTACCTCTGTGACAAGCTCGGTGCGGCCGAGATCAAGTCGGACGCGGTGGAGGCCGCGGGCCTGTGCAAGGTCGACCTCCTGACCGAGATGGTCAAGGAGTTCTCCGGTCTTCAGGGCCGGATGGGAGGCCTCTATGCCAGGGAGGAAGGCCTGGCGACCGTCGTCCAAGAGGCCATCTACGAGCATTACCAGCCCGGGAGCCTCGAGGACGCCTCGCCGGCCACGAAGGCCGGAGCCATTCTGTCCCTCGCGGACAAGATGGACTCGATCGTCGGCGCGATCGGCGCCGGCCTCCAGGTCAGCGGCTCGAGCGATCCCTTCGGCCTGCGCCGCAACGCCCACGGCGTCTGCAAGGTGGCTCTGGACCGCAAGCTCCGGTTCTCCTTCCCCTTGCTTCTCGACCGCGTCCTGGCCATATACGGCGACCGCCTCACCCTCGGGCGCGCGGAAACCAAGGCCGCCTGCCTGGATTTCTTCGCCGGGCGGCTGCGGTTCATCCTGGAGAAAAAGGGGTATCGGTACGACCTCATCAATGCGGCCCTCGGCCCCGGCGTCGACCAGATCGTCGATGTCCTTGCCCGGGTCGAGGCCCTCGATGGGCTCAAGTCGAGCCCGCAGTTCGAGCCGTTCATCCTCATGGCCAAGAGGATCAACAACATCCTGAAAGACCTGCCGCCCGCCAAGGTCAATCCCGACGTGTTCGTCGAGAAGGAGGAGCGCGATCTCTATTCGACGCTCTCGATCATCGGCAGCAACGCCCTGCCCATGATCGCCCGGGGAGATTTCGCCCGGGCCCAGGGCATCATGTTCAAGCTCCAGCCGGTCCTGAACACCTTTTTCGATAAGGTCCTGGTGATGGCCGAGGACAAGAGAACGCGCCAGAATCGCCTGGGGCTGCTGCAGTCCATCGCCAAGATGCTCCTGAGCATCGCGGACTACTCGCAGATCGTGGTCGAAGGGGAGAAGTCGGCGAAGCCGAAGACCGCGCGCTAGACTGCCGGATCAGGCGCCGGATTCGCCGGGCTTGTCCTCGCCGGCCGGGGCTTCCGGATCCATGAATTTCATTTCCAGGGAGACCAGCTTGGCCAACGCCTGGGGGTTGTTCTGGGACTTTTCGAGCCCGTAGGGATTGAAGACCACGCCGGCCTGGTATCTGTAGCTCTTTCCCGCATTGAACGTGGACCAGCGCACCCGGCCCCTGAGGTCGAGCGGGACGCGCTCCCCGGGGATCGACAGCTGAAGCCGGATCCTGGACTTGAATTTCAGGGGCTTCTGGGTCAGGAAACGGACGCCCCCCCGGCTGAGGTCGAGGACCGGGCAGAACTCCTCGGCGGTCCCGGATTTGGACGAAAAAAGTCCCTCCCGCCCGTAGGATATCGTCGCTCCCGGGATCTTGAACCGCTGACAGAGGCGTCGTTCGACTTCCTTTTCGCCCATGTAGGTCCTCCGTTCTTTCAGGCGCTTCCTGTGGCCGTCCGGCCGGGGCTTTCCGACAGGAATCTATGCTTTTCCGAAGATATACCAAACCCAAGGCGCCGAAGTCAAATCGTCAGGGCTATTCCTTGAGGATGACGGCCCTTGTGGGGGGAAGCGACAGGGAGGCCCGGGCGGGCACGGATTGCCCGCCGGCCATCGTACGGGAGTAGGCGAACGACAGGATGCTCACTTTTTGGTAGGAGGGGGCCGAAGGCTTGGGGGGCTTCTTGGCCACGAGGTCCTTGATGGCCTTGTAGGCCAGGGCCAGAGCGTCGAGGACGTTGACGCCGCTCACCATGGGATCGTTCTTCGGAGGGAGCATGTAGGGCTTCTGGCCCTGCATGAGCGGTCCGCCGAGGGGGAAGGTGAACGGAGCGGGCTTGGCGGAGATCTTGCGGCTCCTCAGGACGAGCTTGCCGTCGATGTAGAGGGAGATCTCACCCTCCCGGACGGGCTTTGCGGTCGTAGCCGGGGGTGTCGAGAAGATGTCCCGGGGAGCCGGAGTCGCGGCGGGAGCCATATCGGCGATATCCACGCGGACCTGGATCGGCTTCCGGCAGATGAGATCGCCGGCCTTGAGATCGAGAACGAACTCGTAGGTGTCCGAACGGTCGAAGAGGCCCCGCAAGGGGATGGTCAGGATATGGAACCCTTTTATCCAGTAGCCCCCCTCGAGGATGTAAGGCCCGAGAGAGATCCGGTAGAAGGCCTCGTTCAAGAGCTCCAGGCCGACATCGACCGAAGCCGGCAGCCCCGTCGCCGGGGCCCTCGAATAGGACAGGAGATTGAGGTCGTAAACCAGAGGATAGGCCCGCTTCCAGGAAGCCCAGAAGACAAGAAGGTCTCGCAGGGTGTATTCGTCGAGGAAGCCGAAATCGGGATCGTTGTCCTGATAGGTCTCGAAGTAGTCGGCCGTCCGCTCCCGTTCCAGATCTTTGTCGCCGAGCCGGGCCGCGAGATAGGGCAGGATGAACGCCGCCGTCTGCTTGTCTTCGGGCTCGAGCTTCTTGGATTCCTCGGCCAGGAAGTCCCAGGCCGCCCGGAAGTCGGGATTGCGGCCCAGCCGCGAATTCAGCTCGCTCTTCCAATCGGCCCGCAGTCCTGAAGCGAACGCGAGGAAAATGAAGAGCCCGGCCGCTATCCTTTTAGTCATTGTAGACGAACTCGAAGGTGATCTCCAGCAGGTCGCCGGGGAAGTCGTCAGGCAGGGCGGGGAAGGGGAGCGAGGCCCGGAGGGCCTCGAGGGCGGCCCGGTCGAGGATCTCGAGGCTGGTCCCCTCAAGGATCTCGATCGAATCGAGCTCGCCGGACTTCTTGATGATGACGATCATGCTGATCTTGGCGGCGTCGGGCACCCCTGGAATGGCGGGCAGGGACCAATTGAGCTGGAGGCGGTCGATGACCACCGTCGCCCAGGGCATGAGGTCATAGCCCTTGAGCGCGATGGACATCCCCACCCGTTGGCCGCCGGTCCCGCTGCCGCCGCCTCCCGTGCCCTGGCCGCCTCGACCGGTCCCGTATCCGCCCACTCCGCCGCCATAGGCGCCGCGGCTGTATCTCGAGAAGTCGGGGAGCGGGGCGCCCCCGCTGATGCCGGGCGGGCCGGCGGGCGTGCCCGGAGGGGCGAGCGGGATGGTCAGATCGGACTTGCCGTGAGTGGTGATCGACCTCTGGAACTTGGAGGACAGTGAGGGGATGGCCGAACCGGAGCCCGGCGGCGGGACGACCCACTCGCCGGCCGGTTCGCCCGCCGCTCCAGCCGGAAGCCGTCCTTCGGGGCCGGCTTCAGGCTCTGCCTGGATGCTCTCGGGTGACTTCGCCGCCGGCGCGGAGCCCGCCGGACCCGGGGCGCCTTCCAGCCCACCCGGGAGATCGGACAGTCCCCGGCCTCCGACGATCTTGGGAATAGAGACCGTGAGGGGGGGGACGATGACGACCGTCCGGACCTCTTCGCGCCCCAGCGGCAGTATCTTGACCGTGAACCGGCCGTAATAGACGAGAACGCCGAGAAGGGCGTGGAAAAGCACCGTGATGAGGATGCCGATGACCCTGTCGCGGCGCGATGTTCCGTCTTTTTTCGGCGGGGCGAACGGATTTTCCTGCATGGGGCTCTGGGCCATTATATTACAATCTCCGTCCGCCCCGAAGAGTTGCAGGACCGGCGCCGGCGATCACGGCGGTCCATCTCTCGGCGTCACCGCCGATCCGCTCCCGCGTTTCCGGGATCAGGCGACGGAGCGAGGAGAAGCGAGGAGGAAGAGGACGCCGATGGCGTTGAGGAACATCAGGCGCATCAGGAGCGCCGGGATGCCGAAGAGCGGGATGATGAGGGCCGAGGCCAGGATGACCCCGGCGAACGACGCCAGCAGGTCGACGCCGTAGCCCAGACCCGGATGGGGCATTTCGCGGAGGAGGCTTCGGTTGGCTGAAATAAAGAGATATCCGCTGAGGGCTCCGAAGCCGGACAGAATAACGAAGGGGACGGGCTCGCCCCCGAAGCCCGAAAGGCTCTTCGAGGTGATGAAGAGGAGGAGGACGAAGGCCGCCTGGACCGCGGCGAGGCCGGCATGGCCCGGCCGCTTCCTCGACCGGGCCGCGAGCGACCCGGCGACGAGGCCGGTCATGAACAGCGCAAGAAGGAGAGGGATCTTGCCATAGACGAAACCGAACTGAGCCTGGAACGCGACGAATACGGCCAGCTCCACGGCGATCGAGGTGAATCCCATCACCGCGATAGGGACGAGGAAGCGGGCGGGCGCGCGCCTTCGGAAGATGGCCAGGCACGCGAGCCCGAAGGCGAAAACGGCGAGGGGCGCGTCCAGGATCCAGGCCGGCGCGATCCGGCCGGCCGCCCGGAGGACGCGCGCTTCGACGCCGCGGAACTGGCCCGCCCACAGGACGGCGTTGAAATAGTAGCTGACGGGGACGAGGTCCCGATTGATCCTCGCGCCCGGGACGGATATCTTGCCGGCCAGATAGTCAATCCGGGCCGGCTCGAGGCGGGCCGGAAGCATGCCTGGGCTGACGAACCGCAGCTCCAATCCGAGCCGGGCGATCGAATCCGAAAGCCGGCCGGGATCGACCGAAAGGGCGCGGTCGGAGGCCAGGAAGACGCAATTCCCGCCGGGCACGGCCAGGACTTCGGGGAAGACCTCGCGGAGGGTCGCCGCGAGCGAGCTCAGGAACTGGCCGAGGTCGTCGCTGATATAGTTCTCGGCCGCGGGGACGACGAAGCCGAAGACCCCGCCCGGCGAGAGCTTTTCCCGGATTTCCCGGAAGAACTCCCGCGTGTAATACCTGTTGACCTGGGCCGTGGCCGGCTCGGGCAGGCTGAGGATGATCGCGTCGTAGCGGTCCCTCGACCGGGCGACAAAAGACCGGCCGTCGCGGTAGAAGAGCCGGACGCGCGGGTCTTCGAGGGCCGCGCGGTCGGGGCCGGCCAGGTGCTTTCTCGCCAGCCGGATGACGGCCGGGTCGAGCTCGACGCAGTCCACGCGAACCTCGGAGTATTTCAGAGCTTCGGCGGCTCCGCCGCTCGCGCCGCCCCCGATGAGGAGGACCCGGCGCGGCCCTTCCCGCTGCAAGAGGGCGAAGTGGACGGATTCCTCGGCCGCCCCCCAATCGGGGTAGGAAAAGACGGCGAGACCGTTGTCGAAAAACGTGACCTGCTCTTCGGTCCGGATGACCTGGAGCTTGCCGTAGGGCGTGTCCACGGCGTCGACGAGGCGAAGAGGCGCCCAGGCGGCTTTCTGTGACCGCAGGTCGAAACCGGCCAGGGCGGCGGCGAGAACGACCGCCGCAGCCAGAATGGGCTTCCATCGACCCGGCCTCATCGCCAAAAGGACGGTGATCGCGGCTGTCGCCCCGATCAGGGACGCTCCCTGCCAGTTTGAAAGCCGGGGAATGAGCCCGAAGTGGACGAGGAGCCCGGCGGCCGCCGCGCCGGCCGATTCTAGGATGTAGACGGATGAAACATGGCCGCCGCGAAGCCCGGCGTTGAGGGCGAAGGCATGACCCAGGGGAAAGCTCAACAGGAAGCCGAGCAGGAGCGCGGATACCAGGGCGGAGACAAGCCCGGTCTGTTCGGCCGGAAGGACGCCCATCAGCCTGTGGGAGAACCTCAGGCCGGCGAGGCCGGCGAAAAAAAGAATTATGGCCAGACCGTACAGCCCGGCCAGCCTCTCCACCCCGCCGGCGCGTTCTGGAACCGGCCTGATGAGGCTTCCGGCCCCGCCCCAGAAGAGCCAGGCGCCGAGGAAGAGGCCGAAGGTGAGCTCGTTGCCGGCGAATTCGGCGCTGAATTCCCTGAGGAGGTAAACCTGAAAGGCCGCGGCCAGGAATCCCAGGATGAACGGCGGCAGCCAGGGATTCAGGCCCAGATCCCTGGGATCGGCGTCCCGCATATCGCGCACTTGCCCTTCTTGAGCCGGCCGGCGTCGACCCGGTATCCGACCCTGGAGATGACCTCCCGGCCGCATCCCGGACAGTTCGTGTTCTCGCCGCCGTGGCCGGGGACGTTGCCCACGTAGACGAAGCGCAGCCCCTCCTCGAGGGCGACGCGCTGCGCGGCTTCGAGCGTGGAGACCGGGGTGGGGGGGAGGTTCTTGACGAGATACATCGGGTGGAATCGCGTGAAATGGACGGGGACGCTGTCGCCGGCCTCGCCGTTGATCCAGCGGCACATATCGCGGATGCCGTCCATCCGGTCGTTCAGGGTCGGGATGACGAGGTAGACGATCTCCAGCCAGGCCTTGGACTTGGCGACGGCTCGGATGGTTTCCAGAACGGGCTTGAGATCTCCCCGGACGTATTCGGCGTAGAACGCCTCCGAGAACCCTTTGAGGTCGACCTTGACGGCGTCGACGACCTCCAGAAGGTCGGCGAGCGGCTCGGGATTGATATGCCCGCCCGTCACGACGACGTTGCGAATGCCCCGGCGTTTGGCCTGGACCGCCGTGTCGTACATGTACTCGAAAAAGACGGTCGGCTCCGAATACGTGTAGGCGATCGAGGGACACTGCGACCCGGCGGCCCTCGCCGCCGCGGCCTCGGGGGCCAGATCGAAAGACTCGATCTGTTCGGGCCTGACCTGGGAGATCTCCCAGTTCTGGCAGAACCGGCAATTCACGTTGCAGCCGGCCGTCGCCAGGGACAGGGCCGCGGTGCCCGGCAGGACATGGTAAAAGGGCTTTTTTTCGATGGGATCGATGTTAAGACTGCAGACCTTCCCGTAGACGAGCGTGTAGTACGTGCCGCCGATGTTCTCCCGGACGCCGCAGTAGCCCCGCTCCTTGTCGCCGAGCCGGCAGAACCTCGGGCAGAGCCGGCATTCGATCTCCCGGTCGGGCCGTTTGACGTAATAGCGGGCTTCGATACGGGAAAGGTTCGGTCCCGCCGCCGCCGAGGCCAGCCGGCCGCCGATCGCGGGCAGGCCGGCGCCAAGCGCCAACCCTGCGCCCGCCGCGCCGCGAAGGAAACCGCGCCGGTTCATTCGACGGTCTCCTCGAGCGTCTCGATCGAAGCCGTCCCGGCCCGGCCCAAGCCCATCTTCTCGGCTGTTTTCAGGTAGAGCGGAGCGCGCCCCTCCGCCTCGAGGGTCGGCAGGCCGGCCGCCATCCTGAGCCGCTCGATGAGGGCCCATCCTGTGGCGTCGGCGGCGACAGGGTCGAGGCTGAAGATGAGCCCCCCGAATTTTCCGGCCCAGCGGGCGTGGTACGATGGCCCCTTATGGAACTGGACGACGAGCGCGTCGAGGATCGTCAGGCGATGCCTGGACTTGACCGGCGGCGCGTCGAAGACCTCGGCGACAAAGGGGTCGCAGCGGCCGTCGTGGTACTTGTTGGGGTTGTGGATGGCCCCGAAATAATTCTTCAGTCCCGCCGTCACCCCGGCCAGGCCGTGGTCCTTAAGGATGGCCAGGCTGATCGAAGCGGTGACGAACTCGCTCTGGATCTTCGAGAAGAGGCTGCCCACGCCGAGGTGGGCGACGAGGTCCGGCCCGTAACCGACCCCGTCCGCATCGGTGCCGAAGACCTTGATCCCGCTCCGGCCCGCGGCCGGCGTGTACCCGGCCTCGCGAAGCTCCCGCGTCGTCCGGTCCCAGACGAAGAGGTTCTTCGCGGCGAGGCCGCTCCGCGCCAGCCACCCGGCCAGCGACAGCGCGACCTCCGGCCGCGTGCTGATGGCCCGGCCGCCGATCGTATTGATTTTGATGCCGACGCGATCGTCGGCCCGGAAGAGCGAGGGCACCATGGCCGCGCCGTCCGCCGTATCCGCAAGGAGGGCGAAGCCGCGGGCGAACATCCTCGTGACGACGGCCGGGTCGGGATCGCCCTCCGGGGTCCACGCTTTCGCGGACCTGACGATGACGACGCGCGCGCCGGCCATGATTATTCCATGATGGGCCTTTTGGAGAAACGTGTCAATCCGATGGCCGGAGTCCTGCCGCGGCTTTCGGGGAGGCGGCATCGGGCGGCTTGCCAAGACCGGTCCCCTCCGATATATTAGCCCTTGGATCTCGAAATGAGGAGGCGAATCATGACGAGCGCCCTGGACCGGAGAAGGCGGACCGTTCGGGCGGCGCTGGCCGTTCTCCTTATCCTGGGACCGTCCGCGGCGGCCGCCCAGACGCGCCCGGCCAGCCCCGAGCTGGCCTCGCTCGTCCCCAAGCTCGCGGCCTGGTCCCCGTCGGAAGCCCCAAGAAGCTACTTTCCGGACGACCTCTTCGAATACATCAACGGGGCGGCGGAGAGCTACCTGAGCTACGATTTCCGCGAGCTCCTCGTCGTCGACCTCGAGAAGAAGGGCACGGACGCCACGCTGACCGTGGAGATCTATGATATGGGCCTGCCGCTCAACGCGTTCGGCATCTTCGCAGCCGAACGGTACCCGGACAACAAGACCGTGGCCCTCGGCGACCAGGGCTACGTCGAGGGCGAGGCCCTGAACTTCCTGTCCGGCCGGTACTACGTGAAGATGCTCGGATTCGGACTTGGCGAGGCCACGGAAGCCGTCCTCGTGGAGGTCGGGGCCAAGGTCGATGGCGCGATCCAGCCCAAGGCAGGGCTTCCCGCGCTCGTGCGGGCCTTCCCCCCGGAGAACCTGGTCGCCCGGAGCGAGAGATACATCAAGCGGAACTTCATGGGCTACGAGTTCCTCAACGACGGCTATGTCGCGACGTACAGGTCGGGCGGCCGCGAGCTGGAGGGGTTCTTCATCGACGGGGGATCCGAGAAGGCCGCCGAGGGCTTGCTGGCCAAGCTCCTCGACGCCCTGGCCGCGGACAACCAGGCCGCGGAGAAGATCCCGGCCGGCCACCATGTCCGGAACCGCTATGGCCAGCACCTCTATATCGGCCGGGCCGGCGGGATCCTCTGCGGCGCGATGCGGGTCCCCGACGGCCTCGAGGCGGCGGGGGAATCGCTCCTCGATGCGGCGAAGGCCGGGCTTTCGAAGAGCCGGGCATCGAGATAGGGCCGTCCCGCCCGGAAAGCAGGGGACGACGTGGACGACGACAAGTTCTTTAAAGCGGCCTTCGCGATCGTCCTTCTCTTCGTCGCCGGCTTCGTTCTGAAGCTGGCCCGGCCCGTCCTGATCCCTTTCATCCTGGCGGTCTTCCTCTCCTACATCATCGATCCCGCGCTGACCTTCCTGACCCGTTGCCGCTGCCCCAGGCCGGGCGCCGTCGTGGCGGTGCTGGCGCTGATGGCCGTCTTCCTCTACCTCGTCGGCGTCCTCGTCTACTCGAGCGGCAAGGCGTTCGTTGTCGAGCTGCCGAAGTACCAGGACCGGCTGGCCGACGTGACCCGGATCCTGGAGAGGGGGCTGGGCCCGTTCAAGATCGACGTCCCCGCGGCCCTGAAGAGCCTCGACATCAATATGGTCGGGAGCGCCGTGCTCAAGGCCATCGGCCCGTTTTTCGAGATTCTCGGCAAGCTCTTCCTCATCTTTCTCTTTCTCGTGTTCATCGTCGCCAGACGGGGCCGGACGGACGCGAAGATCCCCGAGGCCCTCGGCGACGGGAACGCGGGCCGCGTCCGCGGCATCCTCGAGCGGATCAACTCGCAGGTGCGGAAGTACCTGGTCATCAAAACAGGGATCAGCCTCGCCAACGGCCTGATGGTCTATGCCGTCCTGAAGATCTTCGGGGTCGATTTCGCCGCCCTCTTCGGACTCCTGGCCTTCTTCCTGAACTTCATCCCCAGCATCGGGTCGCTCATGGCCGCGGTCCTCCGGGTCGGATTCGCCTTTTTCCAGTTCGGGACCTTTTGGACCCCGTTCTGGGTCCTGGTCATCACAGTGGGCCTCGATACGATCCTGGGCGATATGGTCGAGCCGCGGGTCATGGGCAAAGGGCTGGGCCTCAGCCCGCTCCTGGTCTTCTTCTCGCTGCTCTTCTGGGGGTGGCTCTGGGGGATCCCGGGGATGATCCTGTCGGTGCCGTTGACGGCCGTCATCAAGATCGTCTGCCAGAACGTGCCGGCGCTGCGGCCGGTGGCCGTCCTGATGGGGTCCTGACCGGGTCGTGGCGTCTACGGAAGGATCAGATCCCCAGCTTCGATGACGAAGGCTTCGGGCGAGATCCTCTTGATCTTCCGCCCGAAGAAGGCCTTGAGGGCCTTTTCCGCGGCCGACTGCTCCGCGCCCTTCTTGGAGGGCCCCTTCGATCTCCCCAGCACCTTCTCCCCGAGGCGGACCTCGATGACAAAGATCCGGTCGTGGGGCGGTCCCTTTTCGGAGAGGAGGCGGTAGACGGGCACGGGAAGCCCGGCTTTCTGGCAGATCTCCTGGAGCGCGGACTTGGAGTTGTTGATCGTTTGCGATTTCGTCCGCATGGGCGTCTTGGACGCTCCGAGAAGGCCGCAGAGGAAGTCCTTCGCGGCATCGAAGCCGCCGTCGAGATAGACCGCTCCGGCCAGGGCCTCGAAGGCGCCGGCCAGGATCGAGGACTTCTTCCGGCCGCCGCTCTTTTCTTCGCCCCGGCCGAGCAGGATGGCCTTGTCGAGCTTGAGCGCGCGGGCAAGCCGGGCCAGCGCCAGGGTGCTCGTCGCCGCCGCCTTGAGCTTCGAGAGCTCGCCTTCGCTTCTCTCCGGAAAAGCCTGGAGGAAGAACTCCGCGGCGATGAGCCCGATGACCGAATCGCCGAGGAATTCGAGCTGCTCGTTATCCTCCGGGGATTCCGGGCACTTTTCGTAAGCCAGAGAGCTGTGGGTCAGGGCCTTCTCGAGAAGGCGGCGGTCTTGGAAAGCATGGCCGACGGAATTCTCCAGCCGCTCGAGCCTTTTCGCGTCCCGGGTCATGGCCGCCCGGCGAATTCGCCGCCCTCGAAGGCGTAGACGATCCGGCCGCTCACGATGGTCATGACCGGCCCTCCCCGGAGGTTCCAGCGGTCGAAGGGCGTGTTCCGTCCCTTGGACTCGAAATGGTCCTTGTCGACCGTGACGGATAGCGCGGGATCGAGGACGGTCAGGTCGGCATCGGCGCCGGCGGCAATGCGGCCTTTGCCGGCCAGGCCGAGCAGGCGGGCCGGTCCGGAGGACAGGAGCTCGACGAACCGCCCCAGCGATATCACACCTGGTGCGACCAGGCGGTCGAGGACCAGGGAGACGGCCGTCTCGAGGCCGACGATACCGAACGGGGCCGCCGCGAACCCTCTGGCTTTCTCCTCGGCCGTGTGGGGGGCATGGTCGGTGGCGATGACGTCGATGGCGCCCGTCCTGAGCGCTTCGACCAGGGCGGCCCGGTCGGAGGAGGATCGCAAGGGCGGATTCATCTTGAAATTCGCGTCGGGCGCTCCGATGTCCTCGTCGGCGAGGAGGAGGTGGTGGGGAGTCGCTTCGGCCGAGACCCGGACACCCCGGGCCTTGGCCTCGCCGACCATGCGGACGCCGCCCGCCGTGGACAGGTGGGCGATGTGGACGGGGGTCCCGGCGGCTTCGGCCAGGATGATGTCGCGGGCGACCATGATCTCTTCCGCCGCCGGGGGGATGCCGGCGACTCCGAGGCGGGCCGCCGCAAGGCCTTCGTTGACGATCCCGCCCTCGGCGAGGGCCGGATCCTCGCAATGATCGATAACAAAGCGGCCGGCCGCGGCCGCCGACGCCAGGGCCCGGCGCATGAGCCGGCTGTCCGCGACGGGACGGCCGTCGTCCGAGAAGGCCGCCGCTCCCGCGGCGACGAGGCCCGCCATGTCGACGAGGTCGTGGCCGGCCGAGCCGGATGTGACCGCAGCAATGGGCAAGACATGGGCCAGGCCGGCCCGGCGGGCTTCAGCGATGATCCACGCCGTCGTCTCCCGGTTGTCGTTGACGGGCCGGGTGTTGGGCATGGCGCAGACGGTCGTGAAGCCGCCGCGGACCGCCGCGCGGACGCCCGTGAGGATGGTCTCTTTGGCCTCGCCGCCCGGCTCTCTCAAATGGACGTGCAGGTCGATGAGGCCGGGGACGACCGTGAGGCCGCTGAGATCGATCGTCCGCTCCGCGGCGGCGTCGAGGCGGGGCCCGACCGCGGCGATCCGGCCGCCATCCAGGAGGACATCGAGAAGACCGTCGAGGCCGCCGGCCGGGTCGACGACGCGGCCGCCGCGGAGGAGGATCACCGGTTCCTCGCCCCGCCGATCTTGACCGGTTCGGCGATGACGATCTCCTCGCAGCCGTCGGTCTCCTTGAGCCGGACCCGGACGGTTTCGCGGCGGGAGGTCGGCAGGACCTTGCCGACGTAATCGGGGCGGATGGGCAGCTCGCGGTGGCCCCGGTCGACGAGGACGGCGAGCTGGATCGATTGCGGCCGGCCGCGGTCGATGAGGGCGTCCATGGCGGCGCGGATCGTGCGTCCGGTCATCAGGACGTCGTCGACGAGGATGATGTCCTTCTTGATGACGGAAAACCCGAGCTCCGCCTCGTCGAGAGAAGCCTTGGCCCGTCCGGCCGGCACGTCGTCCCGATAGCGGCTGATGTCGAGCAGGCCCACGGGGATCTTGACGCCCTCGAGGCCCTCGACCAGCTGGGCGATGCGGTCCGCGATGGCCTTGCCCCGGGGCTTTACCGCGACGATGACCAGGCTCTTGAGGGTCCTGTTCCGCTCGATGATCTCGGTGGCGACGCGGGCGAGGACGCGGCGGATCCTGGTGGCGTCCATGATTCGGGCTTTGGTCTTTTCAACCATATGGCGGCTCCTGGAGCGGGAAATCCTGCCCCTTGAACATGCCCGAACCCCGCCGAAAAGTCAACCCTGCAGGGCGAGCCAGGCCCGGGCGGCCTCGATGTCCCGGCCGATGCGGGCTGCCAGGATGCCGGCGCTCGCGAACGTGCGCGTAGGGCGGAGCTTGCGCAGCATGCGAATCGTCACCGAAGCCCCGTAAAGCGAGCCCCGGAAGTCGAAAAGCAGGGTTTCGACGCTCAAGGGATGGGGTCCGAAGGTCGGATTGGTCCCGATGCTCGTGACCGAGGGATAGGCCTTCCCCCGATAGACGGTCTCCGAAACGAAGACCCCCCGGGGCAGGATCTCGTTCGGCGTCTCGAGGTTGGCTGTCGGGAATCCGAGGCGGCGGCCCCGCCGCTGGCCGCAAACGACCCGGCCCGAGATCTCATAGGGGCGGCCCAGAAGCCGGGCGGCCTCCTCGACCCGGCCGCGGCCGAGCAAGCGGCGCACGGCTGTCGAGCTGACGGTCAGGCCGTCCAGGACGACCGGATTTACGACGTGGATGCCGAGCCCGGCGCGCCGGCCGAGCCGCCGCAGGAGGGCGACACCGCCGCCCCGGCCCCGGCCGAAGCGGAACCCCCGGCCGACAACGACGTCCTCCGCCCCGAGCTTGCCGCAGAGGATCTCGCCGACGAAGCTCGAAGCGCCGAGGCGGGCGAAAGCCCGGTCGAAGGGAACGACGACCACGGCGTCGACGGAGGCTTCGCGAAGCCTGGCCAGGCGCTGGTCCGGCGAATCGATCATCCGCACCGATCTCTTGCCGAGGGCCCGTTCGGGGTGAGGGTCGAAGGTCAGGACGAGGGAGCTGAGGCCGCGTTGGCCGGCCAGACGGCAGAGCCGGGCGATGATCCGCCGATGGCCGAGGTGGAGGCCGTCGAAATTGCCGACGGCCACGGCCGCCGGCCGGGCGTCGAGGCGGGGATCGTCGAGGCCGCGGTAAACGACCATCCGCCTACATCTTCACGAGATCGGCCTTCTGTAAATAGGCGAGCTTGAGCTGGTCGAGGACCCCGTCGAGGAACTGCTGCTCTTCGGCCTCAAGGTTCCCCTTGGTCCGGTCCTTGAGCAGGTCGAGGAGGTCGATGTTCCTTTTAGCCAGCTGCAGGTTTTCCGTCTTCTCGCCGGTCCCGGGGTCCTCCACGAGGCCAAGCTGGACGAGCGTCGGGAAGTAGAGAAGGATGATGATCGAGCTGAACTCGAGAGGCGGCAGGAATTCCGGTCCGCCGGGCGCTTCCCGGCCTTCCGGGGCTTTCGGATCGTCTTCGGTCATGGCGCAGTCCTTTGTCTGGCGGCCGGACCCATCTTTTTGCGGAGCACCAGGGCCGCCTTGATGAATTCGTCGAGATCGCCGTCGAGGACGCGGTCGGTATCGCCGGTCTCGACCCGGGTGCGCAGGTCCTTGATCATCCGGTAGGGATGGAGGACGTAGGAGCGGATCTGGTTGCCCCAGGCGATGTCGGATTTGGCGTCTTCGAGCTTTTCCAGCTTCGCGTCCTGCTTCATCTTTTCGAGCTCGTAGAGGCGGGCCTTGAGGATCTTCATGGCCATGGCCTTGTTTTTGTGCTGGGAGCGCTCGTTCTGGCACTGGACGACGATGCCGGTCGGGATGTGGGTGATGCGCACGGCGGAATCGGTCCGGTTGACGTGCTGGCCGCCGGCGCCCGAGGCGCGGTAGGTGTCGATGCGGATCTCTTCGGGATTGATGTCGATCTGGATGTCCTCGTCGATGTCGGGATAGACGAAGACCGCGGCGAAGGACGTGTGCCGCCGCTTGGCCGCGTCGAACGGCGAGATGCGGACGAGGCGGTGCACCCCGGTCTCCTGGCTGAGGTTGCCGAAGGCGAAGTCGCCCTCGAAGCGGACGGTGGCGCTCTTCAGCCCCGCCTCTTCCCCCGGCTGGTGGTCAAGGACCTCGGCCTTGAAGCCCTTGCGCTCGGCGTAGCGCATGTACATCCGCAGGAGCATCTGGGCCCAGTCCTGGGATTCCGTCCCCCCGGCGCCCGGGTGAATGGTCAGGATGGCGTTGCGCGGATCATCCTCCTCGAAGAAGAGCGCCCGGAGCTCGGCCTCCTGCAGCTCCCTTTCGAGGCGGGCCACGGCGGTGTTGACGTCGGCGTCGACACTCTCGCCCTCGGCGGCGAGCTCGGCGAGGACCTCGAGATCCTCTTTCTGGACGAGGATCCGCTTGAAGAACTGGATGTCCTTTTCGAGGAGCTTTTTCTTTTGTTGAAGGGTTTGGGAGGCCTTCTGGTCCTGCCAGACCTCGGGCGAGGCGAGCCGGGCGTTTATCGACTCCAGATCGGCATTCTTGTGATCGAGGTCAAAGAAAACCTCGGACCTCTTCGACTTTCGCGAAGAGGCCGGTCAGCTGGGTCTTGAGGTCGAGTGATCTGTTATCGGCAGGTGTCATGGCGTCTGTGTCCCTTCGCGGTCTTGATGGTCAGTCCTGGACGATCCGGAAATCGGTGGTCTTCCCGGCGGCCGTGTTCAGCTTGTCCAGCAGGCTGACGGCCCGGTCCCGGGACGCGTAACCCCCCAGCCTGACCCGGTACCAGGTCTTGGTGTCGGCGGGCCGGGGATCGGCAACGACCGCGGTGTATCCCTGTTTCCGGTAACGGTCGGCGGCCGCCTGGGCCTGGGCCCTCACCGTGAAGGCGGCCACCTGCACGTAATACAGGCCGCTGGATGTCGCGGCCGGCGGCTTTTCGGCCGGGGCCTTGGCGGCCGCAGTCTCCTTGGCCGGGGTCTTGAGCGCTGAGGCGTCCGCGGCAGGCGGCCGGGACGTGCCGGGGTCCGGGGTCATCGTTGCGGCCCCGGAGGCCGTCTCGGCCGGGGTGGGCCGGACCGGAGGCTCCTTGACGGGTTCGGGGATCTGCTGCGTGACGATCCGGGTCGGGGCGGCGACGCCGGCCTGCTTCTTGCCGACCGAGACGCCGAGCAGGAATATGAAAACGCCCAGGGCGAGGATGCCGAGGAAAATGACGACGAGCAGGCTGCTCGAGACCTGGATCTCCCGGAAATCTTTATTTTTCATCAGCTCTGTTTTTCTCCTGGCTCTTATCGTACGAGAAAGCCCTCAAGATTTCCAGCGGGAGCGGAAAAACGATCGTCGAGTTCTTTTCCGTGGCGATCTCGGTCAGCGTGCCCAGAAAGCGGAGCTGGAGTGCCTGGGGGTTCCGGGAGATGATGTCGGCGGCCTGGGTCAGCTTGTCGGCGGCCTGGAATTCGCCGTCGGCGTGGATGACCTTGGCCCGCCGCTCGCGCTCGGCCTCGGCCTGCTTGGCGATGGCCCGGATCATGTTCTCGGGCAGGTCGACCTGCTTCATCTCGACGAGCTGGACCTTGATGCCCCAGGGATCGGTATGCTGCTCGATGATCTCCTGGAGGCGGAGGTTGAGCTTCTCGCGCTCGGAAAGGAGGTCGTCGAGGGGGACTTGGCCGAGGAGACTGCGCAGGGTCGTCTGGGCGAGCTGGGACGTGGCGTAGATGTAGTCCTGGACCTCGATCACGCACTTGAGCGGATCGATGACCCGGAAGTAGAGCACGGCGTTGACCTTAACCGTGACGTTGTCCTTGGTGATGACGTCCTGGGGAGGGATGTCCATCGTGATGAGCCGCAGGCTGATCCGGACGATGCGGTCGATGGGGGAGAAGACGAGAATGAGACCGGGCCCTTTGGGCTGGGGGAGGAGACGGCCGAGACGGAAGATGACGCCGCGCTCGTACTCCCTCAGGACCTTGATCGAATTCAGGATGTACAGGACGACCAGCCCGACGACGATGATGGGATAGGTGATCATGATGCTCTCCTTATCAGGCCTTGCCGACCTTGATCTTGAGTCCTTCGAGGAATCCGATGACTTTGACCTTTTCGCCCGCCAGGACGGGCTCCGCCGCTTCCGCTTCCCAGAGCTCGCCGTGGACGAAGACCCGACCCGCGGGGGAGAGGTCGGTCCGGGCCGTCCCGGTTTCGCCGATCAGGCCCTCGCGCCCCGAAACGGGGCGGCGGCGGTGGGCCTTGAAGACCAAGGTGAGGAGGAAAAGGACGATCGCGGACAGGCCGAGAACGACGGGCAGGACGAAGCCCAGGCTCGGCCGGAGCTCGGCGATGGGGGCCTTGACGAGCATGAGCGAACCGATGATCATGGCGGCGATCCCTCCGACGGCCAGCATGCCGAAGCTCTGGACCTTGATTTCGAGGATGAAAAGGATGACGGCCAGGAGGATAAGGCCGAGGCCGACGTAGTTGATGGGCAGGATTTGAAAAGCGAAAACGGCCAGGAGGAGCGAGATGCCCCCCAGAACGCCGGGCAGGACGGCGCCAGGATGGGAGAACTCGAAATAGAGCCCCAGGAGCCCGATCATGAGCAGGATGTAGGCGAGGTTCGGGTTGGCGATGGTCAGGAGGAACCTCTGCCGGGCGCTCATGGGCAGATCGACGACCGGCTTGCCGGCGAGGGCGAGCCGTCGCTCGGAGCCGTCGAAGCGCTTGATCGTCCGGCCGTCGAGCCGGGCGATGATCTCCTGCTCGGAGGCGGCGACGAGGTCGATCAGGCCGCCGTCGAGCGCTTCTTTCTCCGTATAGGAGAGGCTCTTGCGGACGGCGTCTTCGGCCAGGCTCACGTTCCGGCCGCGCTTATCGGCGATCGTGCGGACGTAGGCCGCTGCGTCGTGGGTGACCTTCTCCGCCATCGTCTCGTCCATCGCCTGGCCCGTCAGCGAGATGCCGACGGGGTGGGCCGAGCCCGTGCTCGTGCCCGGGGCCATGACGAAGACGTCGCAGGCGAGAGCGATGAAGAAGCCCGCCGAAGCGGCCCGGGATCCCGACGGGCCGACGAACGCGGCCACCGGGGTCCGGGCGTTGACGATGGCCCCGATGATCTCCCGCATCGAGGTGTCGAGCCCGCCGGGGGTGTCGAGCGTCAGGATGACCAGTTCGGCGCCGGCGCGGTCGGCCTTGTCCAGGGCCTTGACGATGTATTCGGACGTGATCGGATGGATGGGCGCGTCGACCTTGATCTTGATGACGTCGGCGTAACCGAGGGCGGGCCCCAGGAGGGATAAGGCGAGCAGGATTTTGGCTCTCACGGCAACCTTATTATAGGAACTCGCCCGGGTCAAAGTCAACCGCCCGAGGCCCGCCGAGTTTGTGCTTGACTTTTTATTTTCAATAAATTAAATATAGTATTCGTTTCCGCTGAAGGAGTGACTCCGATGATCAAGAACGATATCGCCTTGGCGATCGAGAAGAAGACCGAATTCAACAGGGCCAAAGCCCTGTCGATCGTCGAGGCCGTTCTGGAGTCGCTCAAAACCGCCCTCGCGAACAGGGAAAAGGTCGAGATCCGCGGCTTCGGGAGCTTCAAGGTCGTGGCCAAGAAGACCGGTTTCGGGCGCGACATCCGCCGTCAGAAGCAGATCCGCATCGAGAAGGGCCAGCGCATCAAGTTCCGGCCCGGCCAGGAGCTGAAGACCCTGCTATCCAAGGCCAAGACCTCTTAAGCAAGAAGGGGTCAAACCTACACGTTTTTAACTTTCCCCTTTTTATCCTCGTGTCCGCTTCGAGCCGAGGGGGATCCGTTAAAAACGTGTAGGTTTGACCCCATCTTTCTTAGTTCGGCGTCGACGGCCAGCCGGGCGTAGAGCCGTTCCGCCTCTTCGACCGTTTCTGCCAGCGTCCCCGACGTATCGACGGCATAATCGGCGTGGCGCAGCTTGTCCCGGACGGGCATCTGGGAGCCGATCTTCCGCAGGGCGGCCGCCCGGCCGATCCCGTCGCGTTCCCGGAGTCGCCGGATCTGGTCGTCCTTGCGGCAGTGGACGACGACGACGCGGTCGAAGTGCTCGACATACCCCGCTTCGATCGTCAGGGCGGCCTCGACGACGAAGATGCGGGCGCGGCCTTCGCGCTCCAGCCGGCGCACCGCCCGTTCCTGGGCGGCCAGAACGAGCGGGTGGATGAGCCCGTTGAGGAAACGGCGGGCCGCCGGATCGGAAAAGACGATCCCGCCCAGGACGGACCGGTCGATCGTCCGGTCGGAGCGGAGGATCGAGGGCCCGAAGCGGGCCGCGATCTTCTTCCAGGCGGGACGACCGGGGAGCATCAGGTCATGGGCCGCCTCATCGGCGGAGTAGAGGACACAGCCTTTCGCGGCGAGGATGCGGGCGACGACGGATTTCCCGCAGGCGATCCCTCCGGTCAGGGCGACGCGGAGGACGCTATTTCTTCTTGGCCGCTTTCTTGACGGGGACGACCTTGAACAAGTCATCACTGAACCGCACGGCGACGCCCTGGCGTTTCGCCTTTTTGTCGGGCTTTTCCAGGCGGACGGTGATGCCGCCGATGCGCAGCCTCAGCTTCTTGCCGTCGGCCAGCTTCTCCGGCAGCTCGATATAGAGGTTGAGCTTGGAGCCGACGACGACCCCGGAGTCCAAGGAAAAATAGGCGCCGCCGGACGAGATGTTCTCGAGCTGCGTCTCCTCTTTGAACTTGGCGCCGTCGGCGAGGCTTCCCTCGATGAGCGTTTCCAGGGGGAAATCGAACCGCCATTCCCGGCGGCGGTTGACTTCCACGTCCTCGGGGACGGGTTTGGTCTTCTTCTTCGGGGCGGCTGTCTTTGTCATGGCGTCCTCGCTTCCTCGCTTTAGAAGAGGGCCGAATTGATGGCGTAGAGCGCCAGCTGGAGGCGGCTGTGGGTGTCGAGCTTGGCGTAGATGCTCTTGATGTGCGACCGCACCGTGTTCTTGCTGATGAACATCAGCTCGGCGATCTCGTCGTTGCTCTTGCCCTGGCCGATCAGGCGCAGGACCTGGAACTCGGTCGGGGTGAGCTGGTCCAAGGTCTTCTCTTTGAGCTCCCGCCCGACGACCGAGATGATGCGGTCCATGATGCTCGACATCTTGTCCCGGGGCAGCCAGATCTCGCCCTTGCGGACGGCGCGGACGGCTTCCGGGAGCTGGGACGAGGCGTCGTTGAGGTCGAAGTAGCCGCGGGCCCCGGCGTTGATGAGGTTGACGATCTCCTCGTGGGCGGGGATGCTGCCCATCAGCAGCAGCTCCGAGCGGCCCTGGGCCTTGGCGAGCTCGCGGATGGCCTTGCAGATCTCCCGGAGGTTCGGCAGGGCCTCCATGTGGGCGAAGAGGATGACCTGGGGTTTGAGCTTCCTGATCGAATCCATGAACGATTCGATCGTGTTCTTCTCGATGTTCAGGATCTCCAGGTCCGCGTCCGCTTCGAGCGCCCGCAGGATGCCCGCGAGGATGATGTCGGAAGGGCAAAAGACTAGGAGGGTGATCTTCGAGTCAGACGTCACGGGGATCTTTTTTTTCTCCATGCTGCTCTCGGCCCCTTTGGGATTTTTGGATGATTTCGGTGGTTTATCCATCGGGTTAGCCGAATCATATGCAATCGTTGACGGCTTGTCAAGCCGATGGGTGACACCCGGAATCGCCGAGCGAGAGGAGAGGAGGGCAGGATCGACGAGGGCGATTCGGGGGTGAGGGGGGTGAGGCGGGGCCGCAGATCTTACGCCGGAGGCAGGCTGTTCGGGTGGAGCCGGAAGCCGCGGTCGAGGCGGACGACGACGAACTGCGTCTTGTCGGCCTGCTCCTCCAAGCGGACGTAGACCACCGCCCCCGATAGGACCATGCGCAGCGGCGCCTCGAGGATGAGGGTCCTGGGGATGTCCAGGAACAGGGTCACGCGGGAATCGATCATCAGGCGGGCCTTGATCCGCAGAGAGACCTCCTGGGCGCTGATGCCGCAGACCGACGTCTTCTCCTCGAACTTCCGGCCCGTCGCGTCGAGGCCCTTGACCAAGGCCGGAAGAGAGAGCTCGAAGGATCGCTCCCTCTTTCCGGCCCTGGCCACGCCTTGGATGGAGGGATCATGAAGAGACTTGGCCATTTCCATATCGCCCTGCATTTTCACAGCTGCGGGCCACCCGGACAATCGCTATTTGTGGGGAATCGCGGGGTCATATTCCGCCCGGATTTCTCACCGTCAGGGGCTAGGCGCTCAGGATGGCGCCGGCAGTCCGGCCCGCCGGTCAAGCGTTGTCCGCCTGGATGAGATAGCGGGACTCGAGGCGGATGGCCACCTGCGGCGGGGATCCTTCCGCCTCGGCGGCATCGACGTCGATGATCGTGCCCTTGACCACGAGCGTGAGGTTCCGGCCTTCCCCGAGCTTGGGCGGGAGGTTGATCGCCAACTTGAGCCGGGAACCCAGGGACACGGGGCTCCGGAGGGGAAAGAGAGCGCCCTGGTGGCTCATGAACAAGAGGGTCGTCCTCTCGCTGAAAAAGGACCCACTGGGGTCGGGTCCCTCGACACTCATGGGCAGGGAGAGCTTGAAACCCCGCTCGGCCGGACGATGCCGGAAGGGCCTGGACTCCCACGAGTTCCTGCTCAGCATAGCGCCTTCCTTTTCCTTTGAAATTGGCGAGACCAGAATCGCACGGCCCCCCGGGGCCGGTCAATCACCCCTTAAGGTGAAGATGTGGGGGATATTCGCCCGGCGCTTCCTTGACAATTCGGGGGGGGGCCGCTAGAATCGTAAAACGCTCAAAGACAAGGAGATGAGGTGAACGAGTCAGACCGACAGGTCAAGCAGATCACGCCGAAGAGCGTGGATTTCTCGAAATGGTACGTCGAGATCGTTCAGAAAGCCGAGCTCGCCGATTATACGCCGATGAAAGGGATGATGGTCATCCGGCCGCACGGCTACGCCGTCTGGGAGAATGTCCAGAGGGCCCTCGACGTTCGCATCAAGGCCTCCGGGCACATGAACGCCTATTTCCCGCTGTTCATTCCCGAGAGCTTCCTCCAGAAGGAGGCGGAACACGTCCAGGGCTTCTCGCCGGAAGTCGCCTGGGTTACCATCGGCGGCAAGGAGGAGCTCGAGGAAAGGCTGGCGGTCCGGCCGACCTCCGAGGCCATCATCGGCCACATGTACGCCAAGTGGATCAAGTCCTGGCGGGACCTGCCCGTTCTCATCAACCAGTGGGCCAACATCGTCCGCTGGGAGAAGGTGACGAGGCCCTTCCTCCGGACGACGGAGTTCCTCTGGCAGGAAGGCCATACCTGCCACGAGACCGCCGAAGAGGGTGAGGCCGAGACGCTGAAGATCCTCGAACTCTACCGCGACGTCTGCGAGTCTGAGCTGGCCATCCCCGTTCTCTCGGGCCGCAAGTCCCTCAGCGAGAAGTTCGCCGGGGCCTCGATGACCTATGCCGTCGAGGCCCTGATGTCCGACGGGAAGGCGCTCCAGATGGCGACATCCCACAACCTCGGGCAGCACTTCTCCAAGGCCTTCGACATCAAGTTCGAGGACCGCAATCAGACGCTCCAGTACGTCTGGCAGACCTCATGGGGCATGACGACCCGGACGATCGGCGCTCTGATCATGGTCCACGGCGACGATTCGGGCCTGCGCTTCCCGCCCCGGATCGCGCCCGTCCAGGTTGTGGTCGTGCCCATCTCCATCGGCAACTGGAAGGAGACCGTCCTTCCGGCCGCCGAGGCCGCCGTCGACGGGCTGAGGAAGGCCGGGGTCCGGGCCGCCATCGACGCCCGCGAGGAGGCGACACCGGGCTGGAAATTCTCCGAATACGAGATGCGGGGCGTGCCCCTTCGCGTCGAGATCGGCCCGCGCGACGTCAAGGCCGGCCAGGCCGTGCTCGCCCGCCGCGATACGAAGGCCAAGGAGACCGTCCCGCTGGCCGCGCTCGGCGCCCGCGTCCCGGCGCTGCTCGACGAGATCCAGGCGGGCCTCCTGGCCCAGGCCCGGGCGTTCCTCGAAGCGAACATCCGAGACGCCGCCGACTACGCGTCCTTCAAGGACACCATCGAGAACCGCCGCGGTTTCGTCCGGGCGCCCTGGTGCGGCGGAGAGGCCTGCGAAGCCCGGATCAAGGCGGAGACCATGGCCACGATCCGGATCATCCCGCTCGACGACGCGGAGGCCGGGACGAGCGAGCCCTGCATGGCCTGCGGCGGCAAAGGCCAGGTCCGGGCCTATTTCGCCCGCGCTTACTGACGCAAGCCGTCCGGAAGGGCAGGGGAGGCCCCCCATTGAACGGTGAATACGCGCGCGAGCGCCGGATGATGACGGAGTCCCAGATCCGGGCCCGGGGCGTCGGCGACCCTCTCGTCCTCGCCGCCATGGCCGCGGTCCCGCGCCACGTCTTCGTTCCCGAAGGCCTGCAGGTAAGAGCCTATGCCGATGAGCCGCTGCCGATCGGCAACGGCCAGACGATCTCACAGCCCTACATCGTCGCCTACATGACGGAAGCGCTCGGGCTGCGCGGCGGGGAAAAGGTCCTCGAAGTCGGGACCGGCTCGGGCTACCAGACCGCCGTCCTGGCCGAGATCGCGGGGGCCGTTTGGACGATCGAGATCGTCCGGACGCTCGCCGGGCGGGCCCGGGCGGCTCTCGACGGACTGGGCTACACCAACATCCAATACCGCATCGGCGACGGTTCGGCGGGCTGGCCCGAAGCCGCGCCTTTCGAGGCCATCATCGTCACCGCCGCCGCGCCCGTGATGCCCCTCGAGCTCGAAGGCCAGCTCGCGGCCGGCGGCCGCATGATCATCCCGGTCGGCACGGACGTTCAGGAGCTGATCCTGGTTCGGCGGACGAAAAAGGGGATCGAGAGGGCCAGGCTACTGCCCGTGCGATTCGTCCCGCTCGTCTAGAAAACCGGCCGCCGGGTTCCGCACGCGGTCTCAGTCCTTCTCGCCGTAGTAAACGATCTTGGGCGGTTTCTTTGGGTCCTGACCGAAGAAGAACAGCCACTTGTCGTGGCTTTCCTGGTCGTTATAGATCTTAATGGACTTGTTCGTCGACGTGCTGACGACGCCGAGGATCTGGGGGCCCTTGATGGCCGGCAGGGCCCGCTCGGGCGCGACCAGGATCTCCTGGACGGATTGGCCGGTCCCCGAGATCCCCGCGGACGCTCCTCGAGAAGCCCTCGTCGCGGCGCTCATCGATCCCCCGCCCGATGTCAGGATGACGTTCCACTGGCCGTCGAGGGAGAAGGGGTCCCTGTAGAGCCGCCGGATGCATTTCTTGTCGAGCAGCTCCTTCAGGCTGGCCGGGTAGCGGCCGGGGTTCTTCTGGATGAAGACGCGGACGGCTTCCGCATACTGCTTGCCGCGGAAGATGAGCTCCTCCTCTTTTTCCCGCTGGAGCTCGGTCTGCCAGACGGGTACGGCGACGAGCAAGGCGAGGGTGATGACGAAGACGGCCATCATCAGGATGATGAGGGCATATCCCGGAGCCCCGGGCCGGTCACCAGGTGTTGTAGGGCGATCCATCGATCGGAGAGACGTCCTCAGATCCGGATTTCACGTCGATGATCCCGGGGATCTCGGTCATCATGGGGTTCTCGGGCGAGGGGAGCTCGTGGACCTCCACCCAGCTCGTCGTCAGGCGGGTCATCGGGTCCACGGGGATGGACCGGAGGTAGCTGTCCTGGACGAGGGCCTGGAGGGAGGCCGGGTACTTGCCCTTGTCCTGGGCATACTGGTCGATGAGCTTGCGCAGGGTGAACAGGTTCTCCTTGAGCACGGCCTCGCGGGCCTTGACGGTGGCCGACTTGTATTGAGGCAGGCCCAGGCCGATCAGCATGCCGATGATGCTCAGGACGATGATGAGCTCGATGAGGGTGAAGCCGCGCTCACCAGTCCCTGTACTTGGTCCCGTCGAGGGCCACGGCCGGGCTCTTCGTGTAGACATCGTACACATTCTCCTCTCCCCAGACGTCCGAATCGAAGTCGTCCTGGTAGGATCTCAGCCCCCAGTCAGAGGTGCCGGTCATGGGGTCTTTGGGGATGCGGCGGAGGAACTTGACCATCTTCTTGGCCCCCGCTTTGCCCTCGGCGTCCTTGTCCTGGATCTCGATGCCCTTGACCAGGTCCTCCAAGGTAGGCGGATAGCCTTCCGTGTCCTCCTCGACCTCGAACTTCTTCTCGTCCGCGAGCTTTTTCCAGGCGTCGATCGCCTCGCGCATCAGCCGCAGGGAGCGCTGGAGCTCGATCTCGCTCTGGCGCTTGAAGGCCGTCCGGCCGACCGGCAGGGCGGACAAGGCCAGAATGGCGATAAGCGCGGTGACGACGATCATCTCCGCGATGGTGAAGCCGGCCCCGTTGTGTTTAAGGAACATCGTCATCCCGGCCCGCCGCGCCCGGCGCGGGGGGCCGTCATCGATTATAGGCCAACGGCCGCTGAAATCAATACCGGCCGCGCCCGCCCCTGTCCCGGCCGCCGCGCCTGTCGGGGCCGTGCTCGCGGGGATAGTGCTGCGGGGCCGGCGGCCGCGGCGTCGAGTCGGGATTCTCCCCGCCGCCTTCTTCACAGGCCTTCTTGCTCAGGCGGATCTTGTTGTCGGCCGGGTCGATGCTGACGACCTTGACCGTCACGGTGTCGCCGAGATGGAGGGCGTCGTGGATGCTGGCGATCCGATAAGGGGCGACCTCGGAGATGTGGAGGAGCCCGACCAGGTTGGGCATGATCTCGACGAAGGCGCCGTACTCCTCGAGCCGGACGATCTTGCCGGTGTAGACCTTGCCGAGCTCGGCCTCGGCGGTGAGGTCGAGGATCATCTGCTTGGCCGCCTCGGCGGCGGACATGTCGGTCGAGGCGATGAGGATCTTGCCGTCCTCCTCGATGTCGATCTTGGCCCCGGTCTGGCTGATGATCTTCTTGATGATCTTGCCGGCCGGTCCGATGACATCGCCGACTTTCTCTGGGTTGATGTTGAGAATGAGGATCCGCGGCGCGTAGACCGAGATGTCCGGACGCGGCGCGGCGATCGTCTCCTTCATCTTGTCCAGGACCTTGAGCCGGGCCGTCTTGGACTTGGCCATGATCTCGCGGAGCATGGGAAGCGTGACGCAGGGGATCTTGAGGTCGAGCTGGATGGCGGTGACGCCCTTCTCGGTCCCGGCCATCTTGAAGTCCATGTCGCCGAAGTGGTCCTCGAGACCGGCGATGTCGGTCAGGATGACGTAGCCGTCAGGGCCCATGACCAGGCCCATGGCGATCCCGGCGACGATCATCTTGAGCGGCACGCCCGCGTCCATCAGGGCCAGGACGCCGCCGCAAACGGTGGCCTGCGAGGAGGAGCCGTTGCTCTCCAGGATGTCCGAGACGATGCGGATCGTGTAGGGGAAGGTCTCGACATCGGGGATGGCCGGCAGGATCGATTTCTCGGCCAGGGCGCCATGCCCGATCTCGCGGCGCCCGGGGCCCCTCAGGAAGCCCACTTCGCCGACCGAGAACGGCGGGAAGTTGTAGTGGAGCATGAACCGCTTCTTGGATTCCTCGCCCAGGCTGTCGAGCCGCTGGGCGTCTTCGAAGGTCCCCAGGGTGACCGTGGCCAGGGCCTGGGTTTCGCCCCGGGTGAACAGGGCCGAGCCGTGGGTCCGGGTCAGGAGGCCGACCTCGCTGGTGATCGGGCGGATGTCGTCGAAGCCCCGCCCGTCGGTCCGTAGCTTCTTCTGGAGGACGAGCTCGCGGAAGAGCTTTTCTTCGAGCTTGGAGAAGCACTCTTTGGTCTGGAGCCTGTCCTCGAGGTTCTCCTCAGGGATCAGGGCCAAGGCGGCCTCGCGGACCGCCTTGAGGGCGGCCTCGTTGGCCTTCTTGCCGCGCACCTGCATGGCCTCGAGGAGGGCGGGCCCGTGCTCGCGCTCGACCTGGGCCAGCTTCTCCGTATCGACGGCCTTGGCGGTGAACTCGCGCTTCTTGATGCCGAGCCGGGCGAAGAGGTCCTTCTGGGCCCGGATGATCTGCTGGTTGGTTTCGTGGGCGAGGGCCAGGCCCTCGAGGACCTGTTCCTCGTCGATCTCCTTGGCCCCGGCCTCGATCATGATGATGCCGTCCTCGTTGCTGACGACCGTCATGTTGACGGGGCTGCGGTCGAACTCGTCGTCGGTCGGGTTGGCGACGAAGCGCCCGTCGACGAGGCCGACCTTGACCGCGCCGAGGGGCGTCGTGAAGGGGATGTCGGAAAAGTAGAGGGCGGCCGAGGCGCCGATGACGCCGAGCGTGTCGGGCTCGTTTTCGAGGTCGGCCGAGAGCAGCAGGCCGACGATCTGGGTGTCGTAGAAGTAGCCCTCGGGGAAGAGCGGCCGGATGGGCCGGTCGATCAGGCGGGCGATCAGGATCTCCCGCTCCGAGGGACGGCCTTCGCGCTTGAAGAAGCCGCCCGGGATCTTGCCCGCGGCGTAGGTGTTCTCGCGGTAATCGACGATGAGGGGCAGGAAGTCCTTGCCTTCCTTCAGCTCCTTGCGGGAGGTCGCCGTGACCAGCATCATCGTGTCGCCGTAGCGGAGAAGGGCCGAGCCGTCGGCCTGCTTGGCGATCTTGCCGATGTCGATGGTCAGGGTGCGCTTGTTGATCTCTAGACTGATAGTGTGGGACATGGGGGGTTCCTTTGGAGGCCGGGCCTACTTGCGCAGGCCGAGCTTCTGGATGAGCTTTTCGTAGCGGCTGACATCTTGTCTCTTGATGTACTCGAGGAGCCGCTTTCTCTGCCCGACCAGCTTCATGAGGCCGGCCCGGGAGTGGAAGTCCTTCTTGTGGTCGCCGAAGTGCCTGACGAGCAGATTGATCCGCTCCGTCAGCAAGGCGACCTGGATCTCAGGCGACCCCGAATCTGTGGGATGGGCCTGGTTGTCCTTGACGATCTTCGTCTTCTGTTCCTTGCTGATCACGCTTTTCTGTTCTCCTGATGTTTTTTCCGGCGTATTCTACCAGAAAATGGGGGGAATGACAATGCTTTCCTGGATTTTCGGGCGTGGCGGGGGAGAGGCCCCCGGAAATTCAGGCGGACAGGGCCTTTTTGCGGGCCAGGAGCTGGAGGGCGTATTTCGAGACGAGTCCGCCCTGCTTCTCCCGGCACTCGGCCAGCTCGGCCTCGATCTCGGCCAGGGTCAGGGCGTTCATCTTTTTTCTCTTCGGGGTGGTTTCCTGCTTTTCGTCGGCCATCTGTCGATCCTTTCGGGTGTTCCGGCCGGGGCTTCAAGGCGCCCGGGAGCGTTAATCTACCAGAAACCCCCCGGGAAGGCAAATCGCCGGGACGGCAGGGGGAGCGGGGCGGGTTTACTCCCGGCCGCATTTTGGCTATGATGCGCGTGATATGGATACGATAAAACGAAGGGCATTCATCCAAGGCGCGCTGAAGACCGCGGCCGTGGCCTCGGCCGGGGGCGCCGGCCTCCTCCTCCAGGGTTGCAGCAAGGGCAAGGACCTGGATCTGCTCATTGCCGGCGGACTGGTCTTCGACGGAACGGGCGGACCCCCCGTCCGTGCGGACGTCGGCATCTCGGGGAACGCCATCCGGGTGGTCGGCCGGGTCCGGCGGTCCCGGGCCGCGGCCGTGATCGAGGCGGACGGCCTGGCCGTTTCGCCGGGCTTCATCGACGTCCACGATCACACCGACACCGGCCTTCTCGTCAATCCCCGGGCCGAAAGCGCGGTCCGCCAGGGGGTAACCACGCTGGTCAGCGGACAGTGCGGCGGGTCTCCTTTCCCGCTGACGGACGAAGGTGCCGCGGAGATGAGCGACTCGCTCCGCAAAGAATACGGCCTGAGCGCCGGATGGAGGGATCTGCCCGGCTTCCTGGCCGCGGTCGAAAAAACGGGCGCCGCGCTCAACTATTCGACCTTCGTCGGCCACGGCACGGTGCGGGCCGCCGCCATGGGCAGCGACGATCGTCCCGCGACGGCGGAGGAGCTCGAGACGATGAAAGCCTTCGTGGCGGACGCCATGGCCGGCGGCGCCCTCGGCCTGTCGTCCGGGCTCGAGTACACGCCGGGCAGCTTCGGCTCGACCGAGGAGCTCATCGAGCTCAGCCGGGTCGCCGCCAGGACGGGAGGCGTTTACGCGACGCACATGCGGGATGAGGAGACCTTCGTCCTCGAAGCCGTGGCCGAGGCCCTGCGCATCTCCCGGGAAGCGCCCATCCGGCTCCAGATCTCCCATCTCAAGATCGGGCTCGCTCCGAATTGGCCGAAGATCGGAGCGCTCATGGACATGCTCGAGAAAGCCAGGGCGGAGGGGCTCGATTTCCGGTGCGACCGCTACCCCTATATCGCGAGCGCGACCGGATTGAGCACCCTCTTTCCCATCTGGGCGCGCGAAGGCGGCACAGAGAGATATCTTGCCCGGCTCAAGGACCCAGCCTTCGACGCCCGGATCCGCGCCCACCTCGCCGGACAGGAACAGGGCTACGGCTCGTGGGACAAGATCCTCATCTCGGACGTGGGCTCGGACAAGAACCACGCGATCGAGGGGATGAACGTTCTCGAAGCCGCGGCCCAGGCCGGAAAATCCCCTTACGAGTTCATGCGCGATCTCATCGTCGAGGAATCGGACCGCGTCGGGATGGTCGGTTTCTACGGTACCGAGGACATCCTCAAGCGCATCCTGTCCTACCCGCTCGCCGGCATCGGGGCGGACTCGAGCGCGCTGGCCCCGTACGGGCCTCTCGCGAAGGGCAAGCCCCACCCTCGGAACTACGGGACCTTCCCGCGCACCCTCGGGAAGTACGTCCGCGAGGAGAAGATCGTCCCGCTCGAGGAGATGATCCGGAAGATGACGGCCATGCCGGCCGCCCACATGGGCTTTGTCCGGCGGGGCCTGCTCAAGGTCGGCTGGGCCGCCGACATATGCGTCTTTGATCCGGACCGGATCGTCGACAAGGCGACGTTCAAGGACCCCGCGGTCTACCCGGAGGGGATCCACAAGGTCATCGTGAACGGTCAGATCGTCGTCGACGAGGGAACGCACACCGGGAAGCTCCC
>Ga0209706_10000080_pt1 | contig 43873 bp, 43 predicted proteins | sample PPLLaktember2015_6_FD_187263 | JGI IMG/M metagenome (GOLD analysis project Ga0209706, IMG submission 187263) | Freshwater sediment microbial communities from Prairie Pothole Lake near Jamestown, North Dakota, USA - PPLs Lake P8 Core (1) Depth... | ecosystem: Environmental > Aquatic > Freshwater...
CGCGCGATCTGCCCCTGCGCGACGAGGCGCGCCAGGGCCTCCGCGAGCTTCTGCTCGGACTTCGCGCCGAAGCCGTCGAGCGCGCGCACCCGCCGCTCGGCCAGCGCGCGGCGCAGGTCGTCGATCGACTCCACGCCGAGCTCGGCGCGCAGCTTGCGCAAGGCCTTCGGGCCGAGCCCCTGGATGCGCAGCAGCGCGACGACGCTCGCCGGATACTTGCGCCGCAGCTCCTCGAGCTTGGCGACCCTCCCGGTCTCGAGGAGCTCCCGGATCTTCCCCGCGGTGCTCTTCCCGATGCCCTGGATCTGCTGGAGCTCGCGCACCGTGAGCCGGCCGAGGTCCGTCGCCTGCGCCGCGATCGCCTGGGCGGCGCTCTCGTAGGCGCGCACGCGGAAGGACTGCGGATCGGCCTCGTCGAGCGTGGTGAGCTCCGCGAGCTCGCGCAGCAGGTCGAGCACGTCCTGCTTCGTGTCGGTCACCAGGAATGGTGTAGCCTCGTCCTGGTGGCCAAGGAAGAGGGTCCGGAGATCCTCACGATCGGCGGGCGCCAGGTGCGCATCACGCACCCGGGCAAGCCCTACTTCTCGCGCGAGGCGCGGCTCTCGAAGCTCGACCTCGTGCGCTACTACCTCTCCGTCACCGAGGGCGCGGTCGCGGGCATTCGCGACCGGCCGATCGTGCTGAAGCGCTTCGTGAACGGCGCGGAGGGCGAGGCCTTCTACCAGAAGCGCGCGCCCGAGGGGCGGCCCGCCTGGCTGCGGACCGTGACGCTCTCGTTCCCGTCGGGGCGAACCGCCGAGGAGGTCGTCGTCGACGACGCGGCGGGGCTCGCGTGGATCGTGAACCTCGGCTGCATCGAGCTGCATCCCCACCCGGTGCGCTCGGCCGCGCTGGAGCGCCCCGACGAGCTGCGCGTCGATCTCGATCCCGGTCCCGGCGTCGCCTGGGACGACGTCCGCCGCGTCGCGCTGGAGGTGAAGGCGCTGCTCGACGAGGTCGGTCTCAGGGGCTGGCCGAAGACGAGCGGTTCGCGCGGGATGCACGTGAACGTGCGCATCGAGCCGCGCTGGGGCTTCGACGAGGTCCGCCGGGCCGCGCTCGCCCTCTCGCGCGAGATCGAGCGGCGCGCCCCGTCGCTCGCGACTTCGAAGTGGTGGAAGGAGGAGCGGCACGGCGTGTTCCTCGACTACAACCAGAATGCGAAGGACCGCACCACGTGCTCCGCCTACTCGGTGCGACCGCTGCCGGACGCGCGCGTGTCCGCGCCGCTCTCCTGGGACGAGGTGCCCGATTGCGATCCGGCCGACTTCACGGTGGCGACGGTCCCCGCGCGCTTCGCCGCGATCGGCGACCGCCACGCGGGGATCGACGCCTCGCCGGGCTCGCTCGACGGCCTCCTCGAGATCGCGGCGCGCGACGAGGCGGAGGGTCTCGGCGACGCCCCGTGGCCGCCGCACTTCCGCAAGATGGAGGGCGAAGGGCGGCGCGTCGCGCCTTCGCGCCGCAAGGGCGCCGCGAAACGACCGCGCTCGAAGAAGCCAGCGGACGACTGAGCCTCAGCGCCCCGTCGCGAAGATCGCCGAGAGCTCGTGCGGCGCAACGACCTCGAGCTGCGCGTAGGTGCAGTCGCGGGGCTTCTTGTCGGTGCGCCAGCGGCGGAAGTGCGCCGTGTGGCGGAAGCGATTGCCCTGCATGTGGTCGTAGGCGACCTCGACCACCCGCTCCGGGCGCAGCGGCTCCCACGACAGATCCTTGCCCTGGCTCCAGCGGCTCTTCGCCCCCGGCATGCGCTGTCCGCCCTCCGGTCCGCCCTCGCCCGCCCAGTCCTTCCAGGGATGGTCGGCGAGCGCGCCCTCGCGATAGGGCGCCAGGAGCTCCGCGAGCTCGCGCCGCTTCGCGTCGGTGAAGCTCGCGGCGACGCCCACGTGGTGCAGCGTGCCGGCGTCGTCGTAGAGGCCGAGGAGCAGCGAGCCCACCGCCCCGGCCGCCCGCTTGTGCCAGCGGAAGCCCGCGACGACGCAGTCGCACTCGCGCTCGTGCTTCACCTTCAGCATCGCGCGCTTGTCGGGCTGGTAGGCGCCGGACGCGGGCTTGGCCATCACGCCGTCGAGGCCGGCGCCTTCGAAGCGGCGGAACCAGTCGGCGGCGACGGTGTGGTCCGCGGTGACCGGCGTCAGGTGGAGCGGCGGCTCCGCGCGGGCGAGAAGCGACTCCAGCGCGGCGCGGCGCTCGCGGAACGGGAGCCCGCGCAGATCGCGCTCGCCTTCGCACAGCAGGTCCCAGAACACCAGCGAGGCCGGAATCTCCTGCGAGAGGAGCGCCACGCGCGAGGCGGCGGGGTGGACGCGGAGCTGGAGCGCTTCGAAGTCGAGCCGGCCGTCGCTCGCGATCACGATCTCGCCGTCGAGCACGCAGCGGGAAGGGAGTTGCGCGAGGAGCGGGGCGCGGAGCTCGGGGAAATAGCGGTCGAGCGGCTTCTCGTCGCGGCTCTGCAGCAGCAGCTCGTCGCCGTCGCGGAAGACCAGCACGCGGAAGCCGTCCCACTTCGGTTCGAAGAGCCAATCCGCCCCGTCCGGCAGCTCGGCGACGCGCTTGGCGAGCATCGGAAGCAGAGGGTGCGGGACGGCGAGCTGCACGAGGGTCATTCTACCGCGTCGCGCTGGCGAGCCGTTGCCGCGCCGGCCGGCCGGTGCGAGGCTCGTCGGGTGAGCGAGCGCGTGTTCCTGCTCTCGCCGGCGAGCTGCGCGGGAAAGCGCTGCCGGACGCTGCTCGAGCCCCGCGCGGAGTTCGAGCTGGCGCGGCGCGTGCGCCGCGAGGGCGCGCCGCTCGGCGAGGTCTTCAGCTTCCTCTCGGCGCTGTACTTCCGCGGCAAGCTGACGTATGCGGTGCGCTTCGCCGCACCGACGGCGGGCGTCCCGGGCGTGCTCGTGATCACGCCGGACCGCGGTCTCGTGGCGCCCGAGATCGCGATCACGGCCGACGACGTGCGCGCCTTCGCGCGCGTTCCGATCGACGCCGGCGAGCCTCGCTACGCGGAGCCGCTTCGCCACGCCGCGCTCGAGCTCCGCGCGCGCCTGTCGCGCGACGCCGAGCTCGTGCTCCTCGGGAGCATCGCGACGCCGAAGTACGTCGACGTGCTCCTCGGCGTGTTCGGGGACGCGCTCCGGTTCCCCTCCGACTTCGTCGGCCGCGGGGACATGAGCCGGGGCGGCCTGCTGCTGCGCGCCGCCCGGGCCGGCGTCGAGCTCGACTACCGGCCGCTGCGCAGCGCCGCGCGGCGCGGCCCGCGCGCGGCGAAGCTTCCCTCCGCGAAGCGAGGGGCCCGGCGCGGGCCGCCCGGGTGAGCGCACGCGCCCCTCAGTCGTCGCGCAGGGCGATCGGCGGCGACGTCCAGGCGCCGCTCAGCACCGTGGGCTCCGGCAGGTAGAGCCGCAGGACCACGAAGAACGGCCCGTCGGGTGCGGGCAGCCAGTTCGACTCGGCGACCTCGCCCGGGGACTCGTGCTGGAGCAGCAGCGTCAGCCCGCCGTCCTCGTCGCGCCGCAGCTGCGGGAGCATCGGGGAGTTGATCAAGTAACGGCGCAGCGGGTTCGCGACGAGGAGCTGCGCCGGAAGGTCGTACATCGTGACCGACCAGAACGCGCGCGCGGGAGGCAGCTTCCCGGGCGGGAAGCGCAGCACGTAGCGTTGCTTCGAGCCGTCGAGGGGCTGGCCGCCGGCCGCCCTCTGGTAGGTGGCGTAGAACGCTTCCTCCTTGCTGTTGCCGTAGATGCCCGCCTGGGCCCCGAGGGCGCGCTTCAGGTAGTCGTTGCCCAGCATCTCGCGCGTACCGAACAGCCCCGCCGACGAGGCCGCGCTGCTGCGCGCAGACTCGATCGCCTGCTGGCCGGACGCCATCCCCTCGCGGAGCGCGGCCTGCCGCTCGGCGCCGAGCGCCGCCGCGTCGAAGGGCGTGCCCGGCACCACTCCGATCCGGGCGAACCGTGCGCGCAGCGCCTCCTCGCTGGGGTGCGTCGGGCAGAGCGCGAGCACGCTTCGCAAGACGTCGAAGAACTCGAGCGAGCTGCGCTCCGCCGCCGGAGAGAGCGGCTTGCGGAGCGAAAGAGGCGGCGGCGCCGGGGGAGGCGGCTGCCCGAGGAAGGCGGACAGCGGCCGCGCGAGGTAGCCCGCCTGGACCGTCTTCACGTTCTCGAGATCGTCGGCGCCGAAGACCTGGGTGCGATAGATGGCGAGCACCAGCTCGGTCTCGGCAGCGATCGCCTTCGCGATCCCCGGCGGCGGCTCGCCCTTCCAGCCGGGGCCCGCGATCAGGAAGTCTCCGCCGCCGTTCCCGGTCGCGCGCGTGCCGAGGTAGGCGAAGTTGTAGGTGTAGAGATCGACGAGCTGGGTCGAGTAGTAGCGCTCGGCTTCGACCGCGGGGAGGTTCAGCACCATTGGCTCGGCCCGCAGGTCGAGGACCGCGAAGGAGTAGAGCGTGTCCGAGTTCGGCGTCTGGACGGTGCGGTCCTCGGGGGTGAGGAGCGCCGCGCTGTGATGGACCTCGTTGACGGGCCCCTTGTACTCGGGTCCGCCCGCGTCGAACGCGAAGGCGTGGAGCACGCGGTAGTTGTCGACGATCGGGAAGCCGTAGACGTAGGCCTCCTTCGCGACGGCGCGGGCTTCGGCGGCGCCGGCCGGCGCCTCGGCGCGCGCAGCGGATGCGGTCACGAGCACGGCGGCGGCGGCGAGCAGGCGCAGGACCATGGGGCCTCCTAGGGAACGCTCAGCCGCCCACGGCCGTCGACCCGCCCCCGCCGGCCGCAGAACTCCTCGCGCATCATGGCCTCCATCACCGCAGGGTCGCTCAGCGTGGCCCAGGTGCGGCGCCCGTCGTCCGTGAGGCACGCCGCATGGGCGAGGCGAGGTTTTCCGTGTTGATGCGCGACGGTGTAGGCCTCGAGCGTCACCGGCCCCTGCCAGTCCACCAGGGCCTCGCGCAGGGGGAAGGCGTCGACCTCGGCCTGAAGGTTCGCGTAGCGGAAGCCGCGCTCCGGGGGCTCGGCGCCGTAGATGCCGATGGCGTGCTTGGCGAGCCAGCCGCCGTTGCCGTGGACGAGGCCCAGCGAGCCGCGGTCCTCCCGTACGACCTCGGCCATGCGCGCGACCGCGTGGAGCCCGTAGCTGTTGAGCGGGCCGCCGCCGAAGGTGAGCCCCCCGGTGACGCTGAGCGGGCGGCGCTCCGAGACGCCGAGCTCCGCGGCCGCCAGCTCCACCGAGGACGGGAAGCAGCTGTACAGGTCGAAGTGGGTGATCTCCTCGATCGGCGTCCCCGCCAGCTCGAGCGCGCGCGCGCCCGCGAGGCGCACCGCGGGCGAGCGGTGGAGGTCCATCCGCGTGGACAGGAAGTTGCTGTCGTTCGCCTCGGTCGCGGCGTGCAGGTAGACGAGCTTCCGCTCGGGGACGCCCGCGCTCCGCGCCGTCTCCAGCGAGCACAGCACGAGCGCGGCTCCCATGTCCACCCGCGCGTTGGCGTTCAGGAGCCGCGTGTAGGGGTACGAGATCATCGGGTTGTCGGGGGACGCGCGGCCGATCTCCTCGGCTCTGTAGCGCTTGTGAATCCAGGCGTTGGGGTTGCCGCAGGCGACCGCGCTGAACCCCGCCCAGAGCTCCGCGATCCGCGCGGCGTGGACCTCGAGGCTCTCCCCCCGCGCGAAGCGGATCGCGCTCTCGACGACGGCGAAGACGTCGCTGGCGCTGTTCATCCCGCGCGCGAGCTCGGCGTCGTGGAAGATGGCCTTGTCCTCGGCAACCTTGCGATCGGGACTCCCAGGAGCCTCGGTCTCGCCGAGCGCGACGCCCTGGCGCAGGGCCTGCGCCGCGCTGCGGCCGTTCTCCGCGCCGGTCACCAGCGCCACCCCGCAGCGCCCGGCCTGGATCTCGCGCGCCGCGTCGATCACGCACGCCTGAGAGAAGTTGCCCCCGTAGGGCGTGCCGACCGTCTCGCGGGGTCGCGCCCCGAGCCGGCGGGCGATCTCGCGCCCGGGGTCTCCGTAGCGCCAGGCGCCGCGCGTCACGTAGAGCGAGTCGACGCGGCCGAGGAGCTGCGGGGCCCCGGCGTCCTCACCCGCCCGCTCGAGCGCCGCGACCATCAACGCGAGGGGCTCCGCGGCCTCGCGCGGATCGTCGGCGCGCTGCAACACCTGGCCGACGCCGACCAGCACGGGGATCGGCTGCGGGCTGCTCATGGGCTTTCGACTCTCCTCGGACCTCGGCGCGCGAGCGAGGCTAGCCGCTTCCGGCGGCGCCACCCCCGTTGACGATGACTGACTGGTCGGTCATAGTTTGCCTGTGGCCCGCATCGCCCCCGCCCGTCGCGCCGCCCTCGAGACCGAGCGGCGCCAGCAGATCCTGGACGCCGCGCTCCGCCTGTGGACCCGGCACGGCTTCGACGCGACCACCGTCGACGCCCTCGCCCACGAGGCCGGCATCGCGAAGGGCACGGTCTACCTCTACTTCCGCACCAAGGAGGAGTTGCTCGCCGCGGCCGTGGAGCGCTGGTCGCTGCTCCCCGATCTCGCGTCCCTGGCGCCGGCCTTCGGGAACCTTCCGCTGGCGGAGGCGGTGCCGCGCCTCGTCGAGCAGCTCTGGTCCCGGCTGCGCAGCGCGGCTCCGCTGGTCGGCCTCCTGCTCCGCGAGCTCGCCCTGCGGCCTGCGGAGGCGAGGCGCTTCCTCGAGTCGGTCGTGCTGCCGGCCAACGGGGCGTTCGCCGCGTTCCTCGAGGGCCGCGTGCGCACCGGCGAGGTGCGCGAGCTCGACGCCTTCGTCGCCGCCCGCTCGCTGGTCGGCATGCTGATGATGTTCCTCTGGACCCAGCACGTCCTCGGCGGCGACGCGCTCCGCCCGATCGACGACCGCGCCATCGTCGAGACCACGAGCTCGCTGTTCCTGCGCGGCGTCCTGGCGCCGGAGGCTGCGGCCCTTCCGCGCGGGAGAGGGCCCGGAGCGCGCGCGCCGCGGGGCCGGGCGCTGGGGAGACGCGCGAGATGATCGAGTTCTTCGTCCTGTTCGTCGCGTGGATCGTCGTGCTGGTGCGCTGGATCTTCGGCGGCCGCGGCTACTCCTGAGCCGGCCGGCGTCGGTTCACGGTCCTCGCCGCGGCGCGCGCGTCAACGGCTCTGCCAGGCGCGGTTCCCGAAGCGGTCCAGCGAGACCACCTCCTCGACGGGCCGGCGCGTGGTGGGCCCGTAGCGGCCGAGGGGCCAGCCGAGCGGGATCACCGCGCAGGGCTGCACGCTCCACGGGCAGCCGAGGATGCGCCGCGCGGCGAAGGTGCTCCAGAGCGGCAGGGTGATGAGCGCGGCGCCGAGGCCTGCGGCGCGGGCCGCCAGCAGCAGGTTCTGGACGGAAGGATAGATCGAGCCGTAGTAGGAGGACGGGAGCATCGGCGGGAAGCCGAGGCGGAGTCCGCCGCGCAGGCACGCCACCACGAGAACCGGGATGTCCTCGAAGTGGTCGGCCTGCCACTGCACGGCGTCGAGCACCTTCAGCATCTTCGGCTCGTTTCGCGCCAGGCGGCGGCCGAGCCCCCCGTAGAGGCGGAAGACGCGGCGGTTCTGACGCGCCAGCCGCGCCTTCACCGCGCGGTCGCGCACGACGATGAACTCCCAGTTCTGCGCGTTCGAGCCGGTGGGCGCCTTCAGGGCGAGCTCGATCAGGCGCCGGACGAGCGCGTCGTCGACCGGGTCCGGTTTCAGGCGACGGATCGCGCGCTGCGTGCGCATCGCCTCCTCGAGCGGCATCGCCAGCGGTGCGATCTCGGTCACGGGCTCCTCCGTCGGACGGCGAGGATCCCGACTCTACCCGGTTTCGACCCGCTGCCCCATGCGCTCGGGCCTCAGTGCGTCCGTGCGCTCCGGACTCGCGCGAGGTAGGCCGGCGGCGGCCAGAAGGCGAGGATCATGCAGGCGCTCACCAGGAGCCCTGCGATCGCCGTGACGAGCGGGATGATCACGGTTCGCCCGATCTCCCCGGCGGTGTAGAGGAGAACGGCGTCGATCGCGACGCAGCCGAGCGCGATGGCTCCCATCGACCCCCAGAGCAGCATGCGATTGGCGACGACGGGATCGGCCAGCCCGAGCGCCACGCGGCGGCGCAGGAGCGCGTAGAAGCGGAGCGACTCCCAGGCGGTCCAGCCCCAGGAAAGGCCGCTCAACGCCAGGCTGCCGGCCCCCCACACGAGCAGCGAGCGGGCGCGGGCGGCGGGATCGTCGTCGAGCTGGCTCCCCACGTGCCCGCAGCCCTGGACGGCCAGCAGCGCCGTCGCCGCGCCGACGACCGCCCAGGCCCAGCGCGTCTCGTTCTGGAAGACCCGCGCGGTGAAGGCGAAGATCAGCGCCATCCCGCCGTTGCTGCAGGCCGCCGACACGACCCACACCAGCCCGGCATAGTCGCCGGCGAACGGCGCCGCGACCGACACGGGGTAGCCGATGCCGGCCTGGAGCAGCAGCGCGAGCCCGAGCATCCCTTCGGGTCCGCGGCGCGTCCTGCGGGCGAGCAGCACCAGGCGGACGCCCGTCACGACCCAGACGGCGAAGAGCGTCCCCACGGCGGCGACCATGACGGCGAGCATTCTCCCCTGTCGGCCCTCCGCGCACGGGGCTTTACGCCGACGGCCTGCGCGCGGTCTCGGGGCGGCAGGACGATCGGCCGGCCGCACCCCCCGACGCGGCCGGCCGATCGCCTGCGCGAACCGGCAGGGTGTCGATTCGCTGGCGCCCCGTGGTGTTGCAGGCCCCGTGCCGGTCCGGCGCCGGCGCGCGGGCGCGCGCGACGGCGTTTCGCGGGGGCGCCGGCGCCTCCGCCGTCCGTTGGCGGACGCCAGGCGTTCGGAATGGGACGACGCCCCCGGCCGAGGCGGCGCCGCCGCGGGTGGCTCGGGCCGCTAGGGCGCGACCGCCTTGAACGCGTCGGGCTCGTTCTTGCGGGTCGAGTCCGTCCCGAACGCGCTCTCCCAGCAGGCTCCCGAGTCGAGCGCGTTCATCTGGACCAGGAGCTGAGCGTCCTGGTCGAAGAGCTCGTTGGCGCTGATCGCTGCGGGCATCGGGAAGCTCTCGCCCCCGGCCTGGACCAGCAGGCTTCCCTTGCCCGCCGGGCCGCTCTTGGCGGAGACCGCCCGGATGCCGGAGTCGTTGCCTTCCTTGCTCTTGAAGCGCAGGCCCGCGCCCTTCGAGGTCTCCTTCCAACAAGGCTTCGTGCCGCAGCTGCCGCCGGGCTCGACGGTCATCGTCGAGACCAGGCTCGCGACGCCGCTGCTGTGGTCGTAGACGCAGACCGAGTAGCGGGTCTCGCCGGCCACCGGATCACCCAGCTCGGTCGCCTTGTCGATGGCGTTCGTCGCCTTCTGCAGCTTCCACTGGAACTTGTTCTTGGCGGCGACGCTGCCGCGCTTGAACGAGACCGAGCTCTTCCCGCCGGTGTTGCAGCCGGTCGCAGGGACGCTTTCGCACGGGGCCGTGAAAGTGATCTCGACGAGGCCGTCGCCCGAGCGCTGTCCCGCGACGGTGTTGCCGTCGGTCACGCCGCCGAGGTAGGAAGAGCCGCCGCCGCCGCCGCAGTGCTCGGGCGCGACGCCGCCGCCGTAGTAGCCTCCGCCCCCGCCCCCGTTCCAGGGCGTCATCGTGCCGTCGGCGTTGCCGCCCTGGCCGAGCGCGCCGCCGGGCACGCCGCCCGCGTCCTGGGTGCCACCCGTCCCGCCGACGTAGTCGTAGCAGTCGCCGCCGTCCTCTCCGACCAGGCCCCCGCCGTCACCTCCGAAGGCGTCGCCGCCCGGAAGCGAGGAGTTGTTCGTGGCGCCGCCGCCGCCGCCCGCGACGAGCACGCGCTGTGCCAGGCCATTGCCGCCCTGCCGCACGTCGGAGGCGCCGCCGCCACCGCCCACCTCGTTGGTCCCGCCGTTGTTCTGGCCGTCACCGCCGCCATTGAAGCCACCGCCTTCGGGGACCATGTTCCCGGTCGAGGCGGTCCCCTGACCGCCCACGTAGATGAAGAGGGTCTCGCCCGGGGTCACCGCGAGCACGCCTTCGGCGAGCCCGCCGAGGCCGCCGGGGAAATTGCCGCTAAAGCCGCTCGCGCCATGAGCCCGGATCGAGACCGAGGTGACGCCCGCCGGCACGACGAAGCTCTGCTCGGCGCCCGTGTACGAGAAGGTCTGGGTTTCCGCCGCGAGGCTCGCGGTCGAGAGGAGCGCGATCGAAGACACGAGGGCGGAGAGCAGGTGGCGCATGTCGGCAGGACCTCCAGACCCCTCGATCGTCCGGGCGGGCTCGCAACTGGAGGCTGGCGTGTGCCTCCGGCAGCACAGGGAGCAGCGTTCGTACCGGGGTCGAACGCCCGCGCTCCCGTGGCTCCCCGGCGCACTCGGGGTGCAGGCCGAGCTACGCTCGGCCGATGAGCCGAGCCATGGGCCGGGCGGGCTTCGAGGTCGATCTCCGCGATCTGCTCGACGCGCTCCCGGTGATGATCGCCGTCATCGACCGGGAACACCGCTACGTGTTCGTGAACCGTCCCTACGAGGCGCTCCACGGCTGTCGGCGCGAGGAGATCGAGGGGCGCCCGCTGCGGGAGAAGCTCGGCGAGGCCGGCTATCAGGGGATCCGCGCGCAGGTCGAGCGCGCCCTCGCGGGCGAGCGGGTGCGCTTCGAGGTTTCCTTTCCCGACCCGGGCGGCGACGGCGCGCAGACCTTCTCCACGAAGTACGTGCCCAAGCTGGGCCCCGACGGCGCCGTGATCGGGTTCTACTCGCTCTCCTCGAACGTGACGCCCCGCGTGCGCGCGGAGCGCGAGCGCGAGCAGATGCGCGAGAAGATGGTGACGCTCCAGAAGCTCGAGAGCCTCGCCTCGCTGGCCGGCGGCGTGGCCCACGACTTCAACAACCTGCTGGTGGCGGTGATCGCCAACGCCGAGCTCGCGCGCCACGCGCTGCCGCCGGACCACGCGGTGCAGGAAGAGCTGGAGCAGGTCGAGGTCGCCGCGCAGCGCGCTTCCGAGCTTTCGCGCCAGATGCTCGCCTACTCGGGCCGGGGCGGCTTTCGCGCCGAGACGCTGGACGTATCGGCCCTCGCGCTCGAGATGGCGGGCCTGCTGCGCGCCAGCCTGGCGCCCGGCGTGGCGCTCTCGATCGAGACGGATCCGGACCCTCCCGGCGTCGTCGCCGATCCGGTCCAGATCCGCCAGGTGCTGCTGAACCTGCTCACGAACGCCTCCGAGGCGATCGACGGGAGCGGGCGCGTCGTGCTCCGCACGGGCGCCGTCGACGCGAGTCGCGAAGAGCTGGCCGCCAGCTACGTCGACGACGACCTGCCGGCCGGCCGCTACGTCTTCCTGGAGGTGAGCGACGACGGCGTGGGGATGGACCCCGCCACGCGCGCGCGGCTCTTCGATCCGTTCTTTTCGACCAAGTTCGTGGGCCGCGGGCTCGGCCTCGCGGCGGTGCTCGGCATCGTGCGCGCGCACCGCGGCGCCGTATCCGTCGAGAGCGAATCGGGGCGCGGCGCGCGCTTCCGCGTGCTGCTCCCCGCGACGGACCGGAAGCCCAGCGTGCGCCCGGCGCCGCCCCGCCCGCTCCCGAGGCCGACGCAGGGCGGCCACGTCCTGGTGGTGGACGACGAGCCTGCGGTGCTGCGCACCGCCAGGCGAATCCTGGAGCGGAACGGCTACCGCGTGACGAGCGCCGCGAACGGCCGCGAAGCGCTCGAGCACTTCGCGCGGGATCCGTCCAGCTTCGCGGCGGTGCTGCTCGACCTCACCATGCCGGTGATGGGCGGCGCGGAGACGCTGCTCGAGCTGCGCAAGCTCTCGCAGGACGTGCCGGTGGTCCTGTGCAGCGGCTACGTCGAGAGTCAGGTGCGCGAGAGCTTCGGCAACCCCGCGGCGGCGGCGGTGCTCGAGAAGCCGTTCACCCAGGACGCGCTGCTCGCGGTGCTGCAGAGAGTGCTCGGCTGAGGTCGCGGTGGCGGACGCCTACACCTCGCTCGAGCTGTTCTTCTACCTGGGCGGCTTCCTGCTCTGGGGCGCGGCGTACGGCTCGCTGCTGGTGCGCGTCCATCGCCACCGCTTCGTGGAGATCGCCGCGGCTGGACGGCCTTCTACTGGACCTTCCGCGGGCAGGGCTACGACCTCCCGCTCGGCAGCAACTCGGCCTACGTCGTGAACATCGTGATGTCGACGCTCTACATCGGGCTGGTGCTGCGCACGACGGATGCGTCGCTGTTCGGGGCCACCATCGGCTGGCTGAAGGGGCTCGGCACCGGCATGGTGACGGTGTTCGTCTTCCTCGCCTATCCCGAGAACCGCTTCGTTCAGACTCTCGGCGTGATCACCGCGCTGCTCGACGTCACCTACCTGGCCGTGCTGCACCTCCGCCAGCGGGGGCTGCTGGCGCCCCCGGCGGTTTTCGCGGCGCTCGCCCGGACGTCTGCCAGCGCCCCCGCAGGCTGAGCGGCAGGTCGAAGCCAGGTCGCTTGCCGCCGCGCTCGAGGCGCAGCATCGCCTCGATGAAGAGCAGGTTGAACGCGCGGAAGAAGCGGCGCTCGAGGCGCGTCGCGCCGAGCAGCAGGCTGGCGGCCCCCGCCAGGCGCGCGGCGGCGCGCGTGGCGCGGTCGGCGAGCGGCCGGCGCGGGACGCCCAGCGAATCGGCGACCGCGGCGGGAAGGAACAGGCGCATCAGGCTGGCGGGGCCGCAGCGAAGCGCGCGCACCGGCAGCTGCGCCTCGAGCATCTCGAGCAGCGCGGCGGTCAGCTCGCGGCCGTCGCGGTTGGGGAGCTCCGGCTGCACCTGGCGGGCCTGGATCGTCCGCGTCAGCGCCTCGGCTGCGACCGCGTCGCGCGGGATCAGCTCCTCGCGCACGCCGAGCAGGCGCCCGACGAGCCCCCAGCTCTCCACCCAGGCGTCGCGGTCGCTGCGCGCGACCCGCGCGCCGATCCGCGCGAGCGCGTCGAGGGGCAGCCACGCGAAGCTGACCAGCGTGCCCGCCAGATCTTCCTGGTTGATCGGAATGCCGAGCGAGGCGGCGTCCCAGGCCGGCTCGCTCCGCGCGAGGATCAGGCGCCGGATGGCGGCGTGCATCAGCCGCACCTTGCGCGCGGTCCGCACGCCGGGCCCGCCCGGGTCGAGGCCGCCGGGCCGCATGACGTCGACCACCATCTGCGTGGTCTCCACCAGCCGGCGCGTGGGGTGGCTCTCGAGGAAGCCGGTCTGCGAGAGCACGCGCACGCCCCGGCGCGCCGCGTACGCCGCCGGCAGCGAGTAGCAGGCGAGCGACGCCAGGATTTCGGGACCGTGCTCGGCGAAGAGCGCTTCGCCCCTGCGCAGCGCTCCGGCGGCGGGAACGGGTTGGGGGAGCGGTGCTTCGAGGAAGGCGCGCACCGGCTCCGGGAAGAGCGCGCTCGGAACCGCATCGTGCTCGAGCAGCGAGCGCCACAGCCGGCGCGCGGGCGGCGTGCCGTCGGCCTGGCCGCCGGCCGTCTCGATCGCCTCGAAAACGAGCTGCACCAGGGCGTCGCCGTCCAGGTCCCCTTCGAGGCGGCAGGCGTCCAGGAAGGAGTCGTCGGGCTCGCGCATCGGTCCTCCCGGCGCCGCCTATCGGCAGGACGCGGCGCCCGATCGAGGGCCGGCGCTCTCCGGCGCCGAGGTCGTCGCTACTGCAGCGCGTCGAGCGCCGCGCGGAGCACCGGAGTCAGGGACCCGACGTTCGGCGGGCGCAGCATCGTCGTGTGCGTTCCCGGCGTGACGCGACTCTCGAAGGCCCCGCGCAGGTACGCACCCCAGCCGAGGGTGAGATCCCGCCCCACGTGCTCGTAGCTCTCGGCGGTCCAGAAGAGGCTCACCGGGAGCTCCGACGGGAACGGCTCGTACTTGAGGTACGAGGTGTTCACCGCCTTCAGGAGCGGCTCCTTGCTCTTCCCGGGCGCCTCGCTCCGGGCCTCGCGCTCGCGCCGCAGCTTCACCTTCTTCTGGTAGTTGCGGAGCGTCGACAGCTTGGTGCGCAGGTACGGCAGCCGCTGGCCGCGAGGCAGGCCGAGGGCTGTCTCGAGGTGATGCAGGCCGTGGCGGAGGGTGCCGCGCTCGCGGCGCGGATGCGGCTTCGGCAGGCGCGAGTCGAAGAACACGACGCGGCGCACGTCCCGCCCCGCGGCAACGACGCGCTCCGCCAGCGAGAGCGCGACCACGCCGCCGAAGGACCAGCCGCCGAGCACGATCGGGCCCTCCGGTCGCAGGCGCCGCAGGACCGGCAGGCAGAAACCGGCCCAGTCGTCGGCGGTGCGGGGGTAGTCGCCCGGCCACTCACCGCGCGGCGGCGAGATCGCGTAGATCGGCTGGTCTTCGCCGAGCCCGCGCGCGAGGTGCTGCAGGTGCTGCACTTCCTGCTTCCAGGTGTGCACCATGAAGAGCGGCGGCCGGCGGCCCGCGGTGTGGGCCGCGACGGCGGTCCAGGTGTCGGCGTCGTCGAGGTCTACCGTCTCGTTCGGCTTCACCTCGAGCAGGAAGCGGGCCTCGGCAGCCGATCGGGCGTCGTCTGGCCTCATCGGACCGGTCCTCCGCACAGGGCACCGCTCGCGTGCATTGTATTACGTGCACGCGGCGGGGAGTTGTGTGACAGATCCCCGCGGGGGCACCGCAGTCGACGCCGAGACCCTTCGTGTAGGGCCCGGTGCGGCGCGGTACGCTGGCGGCCCCGGCAGCGAGGCCCCCATGACCGAGATCCGCGAGCTCGCCAGCGGCCTCCAGTTTCCCGAAGGACCCGTCTGGCTGCCGGATGGGAGCGTGGTGCTGGTGGAGATCGCGCGCGGCGCGGTGACGCGCGTGCACCCCGACGGCCGCACGAGCCTCATCGCGGAGCCGGGCGGCGGGCCCAACGGCGCGGCGCTGGGGCCCGACGGCAAGCTCTACGTCGCGAACAACGGCGGCAGCTTCACCTGGCATTTGCTCGGCCCGCTGCGCGTCCCGGGCCCGACGCCGCCCGGCCATCGCGGAGGCCGCATCGAGCGGATCGACCTCGAGAGCGGGAAGGTCGAGGTGCTCTACGACTCCTGCGACGGGCGGCCGCTGCTCGGCCCGAACGACCTGGTGTTCGACGCGGCGGGGGGCTTCTGGTTCACCGACCACGGCACCACCCGCGAGCGCACCCGCGACCGCACCGGCGTCTTCTACGCGCGCGCCGACGGCTCGTCGATCCGCGAGGTGATCTTCCCGCTCGATGCGCCGAACGGCGTCGGTCTCGCGCCGGACGGGCGCCGGCTCTACGTCGCCGAGACGCACACCGGCCGCGTCTGGAGCTGGGAGGTGCCGCGGCCCGGTGAGATCACCTCCACACCGGGGTTCGGGGCGGCGGGTGGAACCCTGCTCTCGGGGCTGCCGGGCTTCCAGCTGCTCGACTCCCTCGCTGTCGACGCCGAAGGCTGGGTGTGCGTCGCCACGCTCGTGAACGGCGGCATCACGGCGCTGGCGCCGGACGGCTCCCGCAGCGAGTTCCACGCGCTTCCCGATCCGCTCACCACGAACGTGTGCTTCGGCGGCGAGGGGCTGCGCACCGCGTTCGCGACCCTCTCGGGCACCGGCAAGCTCGTCGCGTTCCCCTGGCCGCGCGCCGGCCTGCGGCTCGCCTGGTCCTGACTTCGCCTCCGGGAGCCTTGCCACCGCCCCGCCGTGTGTGGGAGGATGCGCGCGCCCTTTTCGAGATCGCCGGCGAGGTACCGATGTCGAAGCGCGCGCGCCCTTCCGTTTCCGGGTTCACGTTGATCGAGCTGCTCGTCGTGATCGCGATCATCGCGATCCTGATCGGGCTGCTGCTGCCCGCGGTGCAGAAGGTGCGCGAGGCGGCGAACCGCTCGCGCTGCCAGAACAACCTGAAGCAGCTCGGGCTCGCGGTCCACAACTACGCGGAGACGGGCGGCCAGCTCCCGCCCTCGCTCGCCGCGGTCGACAACGCCCCGGTTCCCCCGACGATCTTCTCCGATGGCTCGGCCGGCGGATACCAGTTCGAGTACCTGCCCGGCGCGGCCACCGCGTTCGTGATCCGCGGCACGCCGGCGGTCCCGGGGGTGACGGGCGACCAGGACTGCACGATCGACGAGACGCTCTTCGTGCGCTGCGTGCCTTCGCCGGGGGCGGAGCTCGGGAAGATCGACCTGCGGCGCCGGCTCTACACCTCGTGGAAGCCGCTGCTGCCCTATCTCGAGCAGCAGAACCTGATCACCTGCCTTCCTCAGGTCACCGGGGCGTTCGGCGACGGATCGGTGCGCGGCGCCCTGATCGAGAACCTGGACCCGGGCGGTGACGGCGTGCTCACGCTGCCGGAGATCCTCACCCCCAACTGGCTCGACGGCGCCCGCGCCGCCCTCGGCGCCTTGCCCAGCGACGCCAGCGCTCGCTTCCTGTGCGACGGCTCGGTGACCCCCTCCGACGACGACGCGAGCCTCGTCGGGGTGCTCGGACAGGTGTGCCAGGAGATCGGGATGGCGCTCCAGCTCGGCGCGGGCAACGAGATGTCTTCGGAGCTCCCGGCCGTGCAGCTCGATCCGGGAGCGGGCACGGCGAAGGACGTCTTCCCTTCGTTCTTCGACGTGCTCCTCACCGACGAGCCGCTCGGCTTCCGGGGCGCCTTCTTCGACGCCTCCGGCGCGGGGCGCCGGATCGCGACCGGCGGCTTCGAGGGGCTCTGCGGGCTCAGCCTCCAGCTGTCGATGGAGCCGCGGGTCGGCAGCGGCCTATGCCGCACGCTCGCGAAGGCCGAGAAGCTCGCGGCGGCGGGGAAGGACGACAAGGTCGGCAAGCCGCTCGCGAAGTTCCGCAGCCGGGTCGAGAAGGAGAAGGGCCGCGCCTTCGCGGAGGACGACGCGGATCTGCTCCAGGTCCTCTCGATCCTGCTCGAGCCGGGCGCCTGATGCGCCGCGCCGGCGTCGTCCTCGCAGGCCTCTGCCTGCTCGCCGGACCGCTCGCGGCAGGCGCGGCCACGTTCGGAACGCCGGTTACGTTCGAGAACGGCGACGTGATCATGACCTGTCGGCTGACGAACCTCGGGGGGAAGCCCGTCACGATCCAGCAGGTGACGATCCTCGCCAACGATCCCGGCGCCGGCGAGCTCGGCCTCGACAGCTGTAGCACCAACCCGCTGGTACCCGAAGGCACCTGCGTCTTCAGCGGCACCACGCCCAGCGGGCACATCGGCGCGCGCGTCGAAGTGAAGGGTAGCGGCAAGACCCTGCGCGGGATCTGCGTCGTCACGGGCAGCGACGACTCGCCCCAGTACCTGGAGCTCCGCTAGGACGCGCGCTCGCACCGCTCCGCGTAAATCCCTCGTAAAGCCGTCCCCAACCCCCGACCGCGAGGCCCTGCGCGGTGTCACGATGGGCCGAGCGCATCCCTGCGCGCGCGGAGGTTTGGTGATGCTTCGGTCGCTCGTGCTGTTCGTGTTCGCACTCGCCCTCTCGGCCTGCTCGCTCTACGGGGGGGAGAGGGATGGCGGGGAAGCGGCGCCGCCGGCGCGCCCCCGCTACGCGATGGAGTCCTCGTTCGGCGGCTTCGACTCGGGTCCGGCGGCGATGTCCGCCGCCTCTCCCTTCCATACCGAGGCCTACGCGCGCATCGACGAGAGCGAGTTCCGCAGCACCGCGCAGCACCCGCTCTCCACCTTCGCGGTCGACGTCGACACGGCCTCCTACTCGAACGTGCGGCGCTTCCTCCGAGAGGGCCAGCTGCCGCCGGCGGATGCGGTGCGCATCGAGGAGCTCGTCAACTACTTCCCCTACGACTACGAGCCCCCGGCGAACGGCGCGCCCGTCGCCGTCCACGCGGAGGTGACGGGGTGCCCGTGGCAGCCGGCTCACCGGCTGGTGCGGATCGGTCTGGCGGCGAAGGCGTTGCTGCGGGACCAGCGCCCCGCGGCGAACCTCGTGTTCCTGATCGACGTCTCCGGCTCGATGGCCATGCCGAGCAAGCTGCCCCTCGTGAAGGGCGCGCTTCGCCTGCTCGTGGAGCAGCTCGACGAAGCGGACCGGGTGGCGATCGTCGTCTACGCGGGCGCTTCGGGTGTCGTCCTGCCGCCGACGCCTGGCGATCGCAAGCAGGAGATCCTCGCCGCGCTCGAGCGTCTCGAGGCGGGAGGCAGCACGCACGGCAGCGCGGGAATCACCCTTGCCTACCAGGTTGCGGCGCAGGGCGCGCGCCCCGGCGCCGCGAGCCGGGTGATCCTCGCGACCGACGGCGACTTCAACGTCGGCGTCACCAGCGAGGGTGAGCTGACGCGCCTCGTCGAGGAGAAGGCGCGGGGCGGCACCTTTCTCAGCGTCCTCGGCTTCGGCACCGGCAACCTCAAGGACTCGACGATGGAGCGGCTCGCCGACCGCGGGAACGGAAGCTACGCCTACGTCGACACCTTCGGCGAGGCGCGCAAGGCGCTGGTCGAGCAGCTCACTGGCACGCTGATCACGGTGGCGAAGGACGTCAAGCTCCAGCTCGAGTTCAATCCCGCGCAGGCGGCGAGCTACCGCCTGGTGGGCTACGAGAATCGCCTGCTCGCGCCCGAGGACTTCCGCGACGACGCGAAGGACGCCGGCGAGATCGGCGCGGGCCACACGGTGACGGCCCTCTATGAGGTCGTTCCCGCCGGCGCGAGGGACGCCGGCCGCCCCGTCGACCCGCTCCGTTACCAGACGCCTCCGGGAGCCGCGCCCGCCGCTGCGAGCGGCGAGCTGCTCACCGTGAAGCTCCGCTACCAGGAGCCCGAGGGCGGCGCGAGCATTCCCCTCGAGCTCGCGGTGATCGATCCGGGCGGCGAGTTCGCCGCCGCCTCGCCGGACAGCCGCTTCGCCGCGGCGGTTGCCGCATTCGGGATGCTGCTGCGCGACTCGCCGCACCGTGGGCAGGCCAGCTTCGAGTCTGTGATCGCGATGGCCGAGGCGGCAGGAGCTGCGAACGGGGACGCCTACCGGCGCGAGTTTCTCGAGCTCGCGCGTCTCGCGCGCGACCTGCGCGGGGGCGTCCACCCCGTCGGGCGCCTTGCTCCCCTCGAGTGAGTGTGGCGCGGGGCGGATCCGTCAGGCCGCGCGCTCTCCGCGCACGGTTTCGCTGAGCCGCGCGCCGAGCGGGTCCGGCGGGACGCTGCGACCGAGCTCGTCGTAGGCGAGCAGCACCGCGCCGAGCAGGGGCGGGTGCTCGGCGCGGATCGGTGTCACGCCGGGCAGGCGCTCCAGGATCGCGTCCGCCAGCACGGGCGAGGGGTGCTGCAGCACGCCGCCCGTCAGCACCAGCGGGGTTCCCTCGAGCGGGAGGCCCACGCGCGCGGCGCAGACGCGCGCCTGCTCGCCCAGCGCGCGCCCGCCCTCCCGCACGATCGCTCGGGCGACGGCGTCGTCCTGGTCGGAGAGATCGAGCAGCAGCGGCGCCAGCCGCTGCGCCTTCCAGGGGGAGATCGGGCCGTCTCGCCGCGTGAAGGCATGCAGCAGCGCGAGGGGATCGGCGGCCTCGAAGAGCGCGAGGGCGCGCTCGGTGAGCCGCGTCGGCGGGCCGAGGTCGAGCCCGTGGCGGTAGACGGCCTTCAGGGCCTCCATGCCGAGGTCGAAGCCGCCGACGCGATCGGGCCAGAAGCCGAGATGGAACACGCGCCCGTCGCGATGGCGCGCGCCGACCGCGTTGAAGGTGCCGCAGACGACGGCGACGCCCTCCCAGCACGGGGAGCCGACGCGCAGGCCGCCGAGGGCGTCGTTCACGAGCGTCGGCGGCCGCCGCAGGCCGAGGCGCGCCGTGAGCTGCGCTTCGAGGAGCGCGAAGTCCTCGGGCCAGTCGGCGCCGGCGAGGCTGAAGACCGCCGCCGCGAGGTCCCCGGGCCCTGCGCCGGCCCCGGCGAGGGCGCGCTGCACCGTGCCCGCGAGCGCGCCGAGCGCCACGTCGACCGAGCCGCGGCCGTAGATGTCGGAGCCCGCGCCGCGCGCGAAGGCGAGGATCGTCCCGTCGAGGTCGGCCACCACGGCGAGGGTCTTGCTGTTCCCGCCGTCGACGGCGAGCAGCAGGCCGCGCCCGGCGCTCACGCGTCGCTCGCCGGGCGTCGCGGAGCGGGTGTCCTCGTGTAGGTCGCCAGGAAGCGGTAGCGGTCGGGCCGGTAGACGGTGCAGCCGATCGTGATGCTGCGCCCGTCGCGCCCCTTCACGTGCTCGGTCGTGGAGAGCACGGGCCCGCCGGGCGCGAGGCCGAGCCGCTCGGCCTCCTCCTCCGTGGCGCCGCGCGCCTCGATGCGCAGCTCGGCGCGCAGCAGCACGTTGCCCGCTTCCTCGAGCGAGCCGTAGAGCGACGCGCTGCGGAAGTCGATGGCGAGCGCACGCGGCAGGAAGCGCAGCGGCAGGCGGTTGTGGTCGAGGGCGACGGCGACGTCGTCGAGATGTCGCAGGCGGCGCAGCTCGAAGATCTCGGCCCCGGGCGCGATCTGGAACGCATCGGCCTCGTCGAGGGTGGCCGGGCGCAGCGACGCCTCCAGCACCCGCGCCGACGACCGCAGGCCGCGCGCGCGCGCGAGCTCGGTGAGGCTCACCAGCCGGTTGGTGGGGGCCTCCCCGGCCTCCGCGACGTACACCGCCCGACCCCTCGACTCGAGCCGCCCGGCGCCGAGCAGCTCGCGGATCGCCCGGCGCACCGTCGTGCGGCTCACGCCCAGCTCCTCCTCGAACCAGCGCTCGGAGGGGATGCGGTCGCCCGGCGAGAGCTCCCCGGACTCGATCTTCGAGGAGATCTCGCGGGTGACGCCGAGGAAGAGGGGTCGCGCGTGGGACATGGCCGGAGGGTTCCAGGGGGCGGGCCTTCCGTCAAGCCAAAGAATACCTCTGGTTCTTTTTGGTACTAACTGATACCGTTCGGGGTCTTCGAGGCGGGAGTGAAAGTTGGCCCGGATCCGGATCGCTTACATCGGGGGCGGCTCGACGCGGGCCGCGGGCACGATGGCCAGCCTGATCCACCAGGGGGAGAACTTCCGGGGCTCGGAGGTGGTGCTGATCGACCTCGACCCCGAGCGCCTGGCGCTCGTCCGGACGATCTCGGAGCGGATGATCGCCGCGCGCGGCCTCGAATTGACGGTGCGCGCGACCACCGACCGGCGCAGCGGCCTCGAGGGCTGCGACGCCGTGCTGTCGAGCTACCGGCCGGGCGGCTTCGAGGCGCGCGCCCTCGACGAGCGCATCCCCCTCGCCCACGGCGTCATCGGCCAGGAAACCCACGGCCCCGGTGGCTTCTTCATGGCGCTGCGCTCGATCCACGTACTGCGCGGAATCCTCGAGGACATAGCCGCCGTCTGCCCGGGCGCCATGCTCTTCAACTACACCAACCCGGTGAACGTCGTCGCCCAGGCGGTGAGCGACCACACCGACGTGCCGGTGGTGTCGCTCTGCGAGGGCCCGATCGTCTACCCGCGCTACCTGGCCGGGCTCGCGGGGCTCGACGCGGAGGAGCTCGACGTCTCGAGCGTCGGGCTGAACCACGCTTCCTGGAGCGTGCGGCACCGCTACCGGGGCGAGGACCTGATCCCCCACCTGCAAGCCGCCTGCGAGGAGCTGCGCGACTCGCCGCGCCTTCGCCGCAGCGACCGGCGGCTGCTGCGGCTCGCCTCGCTGATGGGCGCCATCCCGAGCGGCTACTTCGAGTACTACTACTACGAGCGCGAGGTGCTCGCCGAGCTGCAGGCGAAGCCCACCACGCGCGCGGAGGACATCCTCGCCCGCGTCCCCGACTACTGGGCCCACTACCTCGAGCAGTCGCGCGCCGACTCCCCCACGCTCGATCCGCGGCGCTCCCGCGGCGGCATCCACGAGCTCGAGCTCGCCATCGACTGCATGGACGCCGTCTACAACGATCGTGGTGAGGTGATGCCCGTCAACGTGCCGAACCGCGGGTCGGTCCCGGGCTTCCCCGACGATCTGGTGGTGGAGACCGAGGCCCTCTGCGACGCCCGCGGCATCCACGTGGAGAAGATGCCCGGGCTGCCCACCCATCTGCGCGGCCTCGTCGAAGCGCTCGCGGAGTTCCAGCGTCTCGCCTCGGAGGCCGCCTGGTCCGGCTGCGCCCGCGACGGTGTGCGCGCGCTGGCAGCGCATCCGCTGGTGCGCTCGGTCGAGCTCGCCGAGCGGTTGTACGGGGAGCTCGCGCGGGCCCACCGCGCGCATCTTCCCGACCGCCTGCTGCCGGCCTGAGCGCGGAATGGACGTCGCCTCGGGCGTGGAGAAGGGCGAGCACGAGCGACTGCTCGTGGCGTCGAGCGCGCGCCGCGCCGGCGAGTGGGCCGCGGAGCGCATCGTCGCGGCGCTCGAGGGCGCCTCGGCCCGCGGCGTGCGCGCGGTGCTCGGCTGCCCGGCGGGCCGCACGCCGCGCACCACCTACGCCGCGCTCGCCCGGCTCGTCGCCCGCCGCAGCCTCGACCTCTCGCGCCTCGACCTCGTGATGATGGACGACTACGTCGCGCCCGCGCCCGACGGGGGGTACGAGCCCTGCGCGATCGAGGCCGCGCACAGCTGCCGGCGCTTCGCGGAGCACGAGCTGCGGGCGCTGCTGAATGCCGGCGCCCCGCGCGCGCGCCAGCTTCCCGCGGCGCAGGTGCACTTCCCGGATCCCCGCGACCCCGCGCGCTACGAGGACACGATCGCGTCGCTCGGCGGCGTCGACCTGTTCCTGCTGGCCGCCGGCGCGAGCGACGGGCACGTGGCGTTCAACCCGCCGGGCTCGTCGCTGGCCACGCGGACGCGCATCGTGGAGCTCGCCGAGTCCACGCGCCGCGACAACCTCGCGACCTTTCCCACGCTCCGCTCCCTCGCGGAGGTGCCGCGCTTCGGCGTGACGGTCGGGCTCGGCACCCTGGCGCGCCACTCGAAGGCGGCGCTGCTGCTGCTGCTCGGAGCGGGCAAGCACGCGGCGCTCGCTCGCACCCTCGCGCTGCGCTCCTTCGACCCCTCCTGGCCGGCCAGCGTGGTCTTCGAGTGCGCCAACGCGTCCATCCTGGCCGACGCGGAGGCGCTGATCGGCCGCCCCTGCAGCGATCCGACCCCCGACCCTCGCGAGGTACAGCTCCCATGAATCCGTCCCAGCGGTTCGACGCCGGCGAGCGCGAGCGCTTCGAGCCGCTCGGCTACTTGATCCGCGAGCGCGTCTTCGACGCGCGCGAGATCGCGCGCATGCGCCGCGACTGCGAGCGTCTCGTCGAGACGGTCCGGCGGCTGCCGACGCCCAAGATCCCCGTCGGCAGCTACTTGTTCCAGCTCGGTCCGGAGCACTGCGCGATGGTGAAGTGGGAGCCCGACCATCCCGACGTGGTGCAGGGCATCGAGCCGTGCGCGCACCTCGACGAGGAGCTCGAGCGGCTGGGCGCCGACCCGCGCCTGGTCGAGCCGATGCGCGACGTGATCGGCGTCCCCGACGTCGCGCTCTTCACCGAGAAGCTGAACCTGAAGCGCGCCCGGGTGGGCGGCCGCTACGTGCTGCACCAGGACTACCCCTACTGGGTGGAGAGCTCCGAGGATCCGGGCCAGGTCGCTACGGCGCTGATCTGCCTCGACGACGCGACCCGCGAGAACGGCTGCCTCGAGGTCGCGCCGGGCAGCCACCTCGGCGGCCTCCGACCCGGGCGGAAGACCCGCGGCTTCGGGCGCTTCGAGATGGATCCCGAGGGCTTCGACGAGGCGCAGCTCGTCTCGCTGGAGGCTCCGGCTGGCAGCGTCGTCTTCTTCGGCTCGCTGCTGGTGCACCGCTCGACGCCCAACCTCTCCGACGCGGATCGCCGCGCGCTCCTGTACAGCTACCAGCCGGCCGGCCGCGAGCACTCCCGGGTCGGGCTCGCGAAGCTGCTCGCCGAGCAGCGGGCCTAGCCCCGGTCGAAACCCTCCCCCTTTTCCCTCAAGGGGTTCCTCCCGCCGGTCGATCCCGATGCCACGGCTCCACCTGTGCACCTTTGACCCCCTGGAGCCGGCAGGAGGCAAGACATGCGCAAGAAGTCTTTCGTCGTTCGCAGCTCGGCGGATGGATGGATGGTCCAGCGCGAGGGCAAGAAGGCCCCCCTGAGCACCCATTCCAAGAAGGACGTCGCGGTGCGCAAGGGCCGTTCGATGGCCAAGCGCGCGGGCGGCGTGCTCAAGATCAAGGCGCGCAACGGGAAGCTCCAGGCCAAGCGCAGCTACGCCGCCTAGATCGACCTTGCTCTCGTCCCGGCGGCGCCGTGCCGCGGGACGAATTCTCGAGGAAGCCGGTGCCTCTCCTTCGCGGGGAGCACCGGCTTTCAGTTGGGGGTGGCGACGAGCCGCGTCCGGAAGAAGCCGAGGATCTCGTCGAGCGCCCGGCGGGTCGGCTCGCCCTCGCGGTCGACGAGATGCAGCGTCACGACGCTGTGGGGGTTCTTCATGGGCGCGGCGGGGTTCGCGGCCGAGTCCGGCAGGACGCGGCCGACGAAGCGGTCGCCGAGAGCGGCCTCGTAGGCGGCGAAGCGCTCGGCGCGGCAGAAGGCGTCGCCCTCGAAGCGGTAGGCGAGCACGGTCAGGTCCTCGCGCTCCATGCGCGCCTTCACCTCGGCGAGCTGCTCCGGTGCGATGTGCATGCCGCCGCGCTGGAAGACCGGGAGTGACGGCTGCGAGAGCACCGGCGCGCGCACCACCGGCTCGAGCATCAGCGAGAGCGCGAAGTTCCCGGTGAAGCACATGCCGATCGCGCCCACGCCGCGACCGCCGCAGAGGGGGTAGGCGTGCGCCGCCAGCGCGCGCAGCCAGTCGATCACCGGGCTCGACTGGTTGGCCGCGAAGGCGCGGAACTCGCGGCTGATGCAGGCGCGCGCCATCACGCTGATTCCGCGCAGCAGCGTGCCCGTCTCGAGGGATACGGGCTGGCCCGGGGTTCCGAACAGATTCGGCATCCAGACCGTGAACCCGGCGTCCCGCACCCAGCGCGCGAAGCGCGCCACGTAGGGGGAGATGCCGGGCATCTCGGCCATCACGATCACCGCGGGGCCCTCGCCCGCCACGAAGACGCGCTTGCTGCGGCCGAGGAACTCCAGCTCGCGGGCTTCGAAGTCCTCCAGCGGATCGGGCCGGTCGAGGTCGCGATCGGGCATCGCCGCAGCCTACCACGTCCGAACTGTGAAGCCGTTCACGCGTTCGGCGGGGAAATCGGCGGGTGGCGCCGCGCGGGCCCTTCAGCCAGTGAAGGCCTTCACAGCCCGGGGCGGCCCTCGCGCCGCATGCTGTGTCCATGGTCGAAGCAAGCGGTTCCGAAGCACCGGCCGCTCCCACGAATGGAAGGATCGACGCCATGAGAAAGCTCCTGCTCGCCGCCCTCGCGCTGTGCCTGCTCCTGACCTCCACGGGGGCGCGGGCGCTGCGGCCGATCGGCGACCCGATCGGTCCCATCGAGGACTGCCTCAACGATCCGCAGGGCTGCGTGCTCGAGCCGGTCGACCCGTGCCTGCTGAACCCGCAGCTCTGCGAGCCCCCGCCGCCGCCGGACCCGTGCGTCGCCGACCCGGCCTCCTGCGAGCCGGTCGACCCCTGCGAGGTGACCGCCTGCGACGAGGAGCCGCCGGTCGCCGAGCCGCCCGCTCCGAGCTTCTCCCACGAGCTCACCGGCAACGCCCAGGTGAAGGCGGGGGGCGAGAAGTCGAGCGAGCCCTATACGCTTTCGCTGAACGTCGACACCAGCGGGCTCACCTTCTCCGCGATGGACGGCGACGGCACGCTCTACACCGGGCGCCTCGCGCCGAAGGGCAAGAAGGGCGTGAAGTTCCAGCTCTTCCTCGACCAGACCTCGGACGCCGCCTTCTCCGCCGACGTGGCCGCGCGCGGCGGGGTGGTCTCGGGCCGCACGGCGGGCTCGGTGCTCGGCCAGAGCGGCAAGCTGGTGCTGAAGCTGCTCGAGGACGGCAGCGCCTCGCTCAAGATCAAGCGGGAGGTGCTGGCGGCCAACGTGGGCGAGGTGGTCTTCAAGGCGAACCTCGGCCAGGAGGCGCCGGCCCAGCCCTGAGGTCTCCCCGAACCACGAGTCCTCTCGCCCTTCCCCCCTCCCATCGACCCGAAGGGCGAACCCGACACGCCCCGCCTCCGGCGGGGCGTGTCCCGTTTTTCGGGGGCGAGGGGAAATCCTCTCGAACCTGGACACGTTGGCCCCCCCCGCGTGGTACACCTAGACCTGTCCCTCCCCGGGCTCGCGCCCCCACCCCGGGTCCCCAGGAGAACCCATGCGCCACCCTCTCACCCTGGCCCTCGGCCTGATCGCGCTCTCGGGTTCACCGGCCGCCGCCTTCAACCCGCTGGCCCGGCCCGCTCCCCCCGGCGTCGATCCGGTCTGCGCCGACGCCCCCTCGGTCGCCTGCCAGGCCGACACCGGAGCGACGGTGTGCGCCTCCGCCACCTGCGTCGGCGACCCCGCCGACCTCTTCGCCGCGACCGCGGTGCGCGGGACGCTCACGCTCATCACGGACGAGGACGTCACCGGCTGGAACGACGGCGCCGACACCAGCGAGCAGCGCGGCACGAACGCGCGGCTCACCCTGCTGCTCCAGTACGAGCGCGACGGCGTTCTCCGCAGCTTCGCCGAGACCTACCTGCTGAACGGCGAGGATTGCGGCGGCGGCGGGGGCGGCGGGGGAGGAGGCGGCGGCGGGGGCGGCGGCGGAGGCGGCGGCGGAGGCGACACGACCCAGGAGATCGCCCTCTGCGTGCCCGCGGGCGTCGGCTGGAACCAGCCCGCCGAGGAGCAGGTGATCACCAGCCCGCTGCTCCACATCGTCTTTACCATCCCCGGAGCCCAGGTGGCGAAGGCGGTCGCGGTCGACCTGACGGGCGATCCGGCGACGACCGCGAAGCCCTATCTCGACGTCGTCGACCGCCTGCCCGAGACGACCTCTAATCACGCCGCCGACCCGCTCGCGTCGGTGCAGCAGCTGAAGGTGACGATCCGCCTGGCTCCCTGAGCGGATCGCCGAGCCGGTCGCCGCGCCCGCGCCGCGCTAGGCTCGACCTCCGGACGGGCGGCGGATCCGCTCGAGGAGGCGCGGCATGATCGGCTACGTCACGCTCGGAACCAACGACATCGCCCGCGCGGCGCGCTTCTACGACGCGCTGCTCGCGGAGCTCGGCGCGAAGCGCGCCATGGAGGCGGAGAGCTTCATCGCCTGGGGCACCGCGCCCGCGGCGGCGATGCTCGCCGTGATCAAGCCCTTCGACAAGAACCCGGCGAGCGTCGGCAACGGCGTGATGGTCGCGCTCGCCGCGAGCAGCAAGGCCCAGGTGGATGCGATCCACCGCAAGGCGCTCGAGCTCGGCGGCCGCGACGAGGGAGCGCCCGGGCCGCGGGGCGACGGCTTCTACGCCGGCTACTTCCGCGACCTCGACGGCAACAAGCTGAACGCCTTCTTCATGGGCTGATCCGGGCAGCCGTGCGGACTTCGGGCGGTCTCGGTGTCGCGCTGATCGCGGCGTTCCTGCTGGCGCCGGCCGCCGCGCGGGGCGACGCCGCGGCGTGTCTGAAGGCGTCGGGCAAGGCAGGAACGCGCTGCCTGGCGCGCTACGCCGGCGCGATCGAGAAGTGCCGGCGCAGCGCGGACGTCGCCTGCGAGGAGGCGCTGCGCAGCGCGGACGGCAGCCTCGAGCAGACGCTCGCGGCGGTCGAGGCCCCGATCCTCGGGGCCTGCGACGCGGCGAGCGCCGAGACGCTCGGCTACTGGGACCCCGCCGACGTCGTGCTGCGCGTGGCGGAGTCCTGCGCCGACTTCGCCGAGGACCACGTCGAGCTCGCCTTCGCCGACGACCTCGCGTCCCTCTCCGACGACGGTCTCTCGTGCCAGCGCGTCGTCGCCCAGCAGCTCGCCGGGCTGCGCGCCCGGGGGGTGCTCGAGCACGGCGCGCACTGCAACCTGCCGAGCTTCCGCGGCAAGGGCTGCAACCGCGAGCGCCGCGACGCGCGGCTGGAGCGCCGGCGCCGCGCGGCGGAGGGGAAGATCCTGAAGCGCTGCGGGCCGGGCTTCGACGCCCTCGGCCTCGTGGAGCCCGCGGTCGGCGGGACGGAGGCGCAGATCGCCGAGCTCGTCGCGCGGGTGGCGACGCGCGCGCGCCACTACGCGCTGCGCGTCTACCCGCCCAACGACCTCGGGCCGACCGCCGCCTTCGGCCCGCACCCGGTCGGCGTGCGCACGCTGCAGCTCGCCGACCCCGCGCGCCCGGACCTCTCGGATCCCATGCAGCCGCGCCCGCTGACCGTCGAGGTCTACTACCCCTCGGACGAAGCGGCCGTCGTGGGAGTGCCGCGGGACGTCGTGACCGTGCTGGGCCTCGAGGTCACCGAGACGCCCGCGTATCGCGACGTCCCGATCTCCGCGGGCCCCTTTCCGCTCGTGCTGTTCTCGCACGGCAACGGCGGGATCCGCTTCCAGTCCTTCTTCTTCGCCGCCCACCTGGCGAGCCACGGCTTCGTGGTGGCGACGCCGGACCACCACGGCAACACGTTCCTCGACGCGCTGGAGGGCATCGAGGACGCGGACTCGGCGCTGAACCGCCCGCTCGACCTGAGTTTCCTGATCGACGAGCTGACCGCGTTCACGGCCGAGCCGGGGCACTTCCTGGAGGGCGCGATCGATCCGCAGAAGATCGGCGCGTCGGGCCACTCCTTCGGGGGCTACACCGTCCTCGCGCTGGCGGGCGGCGCCTTCGACCTCGGCACCTTCACCGACGCGCGGGTGAAGGCCATCCTCCCCCAGGCGCCCGCTGCGTTCTTCTTCGAGGACGCCTTCTTCGCCGGAATCTCGCTGCCGACCCTCGTCGTCGGCGGCTCCCTCGACGAGACCACGCCGTTCCCGGCGAACCAGCAGCATCCCTTCGACGTGCTGCCTTCCGGCGCGGCCTTCGTCGGGCTCGCGGAGCTGGCGGACGCCGGGCACTTCACCTTCTCGGACTTCTGCGAGGTGCCGCGCGAGCTGCTGGGCTTCCTCGGCGGCTTCGACGAGGCCTGCGAGCCGCGCCACCTGGCCTGGCGCCACGCCCACGACATCGTGAACTACCTGTCGCTCAACTTCTTCGACGCGATCCTGAACGGCGACGCCGACGCGCTGGGGCGGCTCGGCCCCACGGCGGTCGGCGAGATCGAGAGCCTGCGGGTCGAGACGAAGTGACGGCGCCCGCCGGCGCCGGGGGGGCCCCATGTCCGAAGCCGTGCAGCCCTTCCGCATCGCCGCCTCCGACGCCGAGCTCGACGACCTGCGCCGCCGCCTGCGCGCCACGCGCTGGCCGGAGCGCGAGGCGGTCGACGACTGGTCCCAGGGCATTCCGCTCGGCTACGTGCAGGACGTCTGCGCCTACTGGGCCGAGAAGTACGACTGGCGCGCGCGCGAGGAGCGGCTGAACCGCTTCGCGCAGTTCCGCACCGAGCTCGACGGGCTCGGCGTCCACTTCCTCCACGTGCGCTCGAGGCACGCGGACGCGCTGCCGCTGGTCATCACCCACGGTTGGCCGGGCTCGATCGTCGAGTTCCAGAAGGCGATCGAGCCGCTCACCGACCCGACCGCCCACGGCGGCGAGGCGCGCGACGCCTTCCACGTGGTCTGCCCGTCGCTGCCCGGCTACGGCTTCTCGGACAAGCCGGCGCGCGCGGGCTGGAACGTCGACCGCATCGGTCGTGCGTGGGCCGCGCTGATGGCGCGCCTCGGCTACGGCCGTTACGTCGCCCAGGGCGGCGACTGGGGAGCGATGGTCACGACCGCCGTCGGCCTCCAGGACCCCGATCACTGCGCGGCCATCCACCTCAACATGCCGATCGCCGCGCCGGACCCCGCGACGCTCGGCAGCCTCAGCGAGCGCGAGCAGGGCGCGCTGGCCGCGATGCAGCACTACGAGCAGTGGGACTCCGGCTACTCGAAGCAGCAGAGCACGCGGCCGCAGACGGTCGGCTACGGGCTCGTCGACTCGCCGGCGGGGCAGGCGGCCTGGATCCTCGAGAAGTTCTGGGCCTGGACCGACTGCGGCGGCCACCCGGAGAACGTGCTCACCCGCGACGAGCTGCTCGACAACGTGATGCTCTACTGGCTGCCGGCTACGGGCGCCTCGTCGGCGCGTCTCTACTGGGAGAGCTTCCGCACCCCGAACCTCGCGGAGGTCGCCGTTCCGACGGGCTGCAGCTCCTTTCCGAAGGAAATCTTCCGCCTCTCGAAGCGCTGGGCGGAGAAGCGCTACACGAAGCTCTTCTACTGGAACGAGCTCGAGCGCGGCGGGCACTTCGCGGCGTTCGAGCAACCCGAGACGTACGTGGGCGAGCTGCGCGCGTGCTTCCGCAGCTGGCGCTAGCCGGGCCCCGGCACGGCCTGCAACTAGGCCGCTCGGGCCGCCGCACTCTCGAGCCAGCGCCGGTAGGCCGCCGGCGGCAGGAAGGCCAGGTACATGCAGGCGGAGGCGGAGAGCCCGAGCAGGGCCATGGCCGCCTGCACGGGCACGTTCTCGACGGAGCTCACGCCCGCGACCAGCGCGCAGCTGTTCGCGACGTTCATGCCGAGCGTGCTGGCCGAGAAGAGCACCCAGAGCAGGAAGCGGTTGGCGACCACGGCATCGGCGAGCCCGAGCGCCTGACGGCGCCGGGCCATGGCGAGCTGGAGCCAGCTCTCGACGCCGATCCAGGCGAAGCCCCCGGCCGACGAGAGCTGGCCGAGCGCCGACCAGAGCGGCGCCACGCGGAAGGAGAGCGCGTCGGGAGGCGCGGCGCGCAGGGCGGCCAGCGAGCCGAACGCCGACGCGAGGCCGATCGCCGTGAGCAGCGCCGCGAGGGCGAGGGCCGAGGCCCGCTCGGGCCGGAACACCCGGGCGGTGAAGACCCAGAGGCAGCTGAGCCCGGCGTTCATCAGCAGGATGCCCGCGAACCAGAGCCCGAGCTGGATCTCCGCCACCGTGCCGCGGCCGAAGCCCGACGCCATCGCGAGCGGGTAGCCGACCAGTCCAACCAGCGCGAAGCCGCTGCCGATCAGCAGCTCGGGGAGCTGCCGGCTGCGGCGCGCGAGGGCGAGGAGGCGGACGCCCACGACGCTCGTCGCCAGCACGAAGGTCAGGAGCGCGATGCCGAGGAAGAGCTGCATGCCCTTCCTGTCGACGCGGCGCCGCCCCGCCTTGAGAGCGCGGGTGCGCGGCCGGCGAACGCCGTTCGGGTCGCGGCGGCGTCAGCGCGCCGCCGGCTCCGACAGCCAGCGGGTGTAGGACTGCGGCGGGAAGAAGGCCAGCGAGACCATTCCGGCGGTCGCGGCGAAGAGCAGCGCCTGCAGCAGGAGCAGCGCGGCCGCGAGCCGAGACCCGGCCGGCGTCACGGCCCCCGCCGCCGCCGCCAGGCCGATGCAAGCGAAGCACGCGGAGGCCACGCACCAGATCAGCAGGCGGTTGGTGGTGAGCGCGTCCGTGAGGCCCAGGGCGAGCTGCTTGCGCGAGCGCGCGTGGGCGATGCGCGCCTCGACCGCCGACCAGACGAACGGCGTGGCCAGGACGATCTGGTTCTCCAAGCGGAGCAGCGGCGGCGTCGGCTCCGGCCAGCGCTGGAGCGCGAAGGCGTGGATCCAGTTGGCGGCGAGCGCCGCCACCAGCGCGGCGAGCAGCCCGCTGCGCAGGCCCCGTCCGCCCCCGAACACCCGCCACACGAAGACTGCGAGCCCCATGACGACGAGGCGGCTGAGGGCGTCGCTCGCCAGCATCAACGCGGAGGCGAAGGCTCGCGACGTCTCCGCGAAAGCAGGCCCGACCGCGAAGCCGAGCAGGCCGAAGCCTCCCGCGAACACCAGCGCGCTGGCCCCCGCGTGTAGGGGAAGCCCACCGTCACGGCGCGCAATCTGCGCCAGCCGCACGCCCGCCCCGCAGCCCGCGGCCGCGAACAGCGCCTTGGAGGCGAGCATCAGGATCTCCAGCATCGCGGCCGGGATCGACCGGGCGCGCGGGGCGCTTGAGATGGCCGCGTGCAGACGACGACGTTCCCAGCCTCCGCGAAGAATCGTCACTGCGGCGGGCCATCTCGACGGGAGCTCGACCGGGACTTGACGGGATCGCAGGTTGGGCCACAATGGTCCGACCACTCTGGTCGATCCAGCGTCCCGGAGACCCCCATGGCCGAAGCCACAGTCCCCGCCGTCTCCCTGCCGGCGGGCCGCGTGCTCCGCTACTGGGCGCCGCATCTCGCGGCCCTGTTCCTCCCGCTCGTCGCCCTCGCGCTGCTCGCGACCGCGCCCCACCCCGCCTGGGTCGCCATCCTCTTTGTCGTGCTCCCGGGGCTCGCCATGCAGCTCGCGGACCGCCTGGGCGGCGTCGAGCGCCGGCAGCCCGATCCGGCGCTCCCCGCCTGGCCCTACGACGCGCTGCTCATCGTGCTGGTCGCGATCCAGCTGCTGAACGTCGCGCTGCTGGTGCGCCTTTTCGCGGTGCAGAGCCTCTGGTCCTTCGACGCGCTCGCAGCGGTGCTGATCGTCGGGGCGAGCTCGGGCTACTCGGGCATCGTGGTGGCCCACGAGCTGATCCACCGGCGCGGCGCCGTGCCTCGATGGATGGGGCGCCTGCTGCTGTGCACCGTCCTCTACGAGCACTTCTACACCGAGCACCTGCGCGGCCACCATCTGCGCGTCGCCACCCCCGAGGATCCCGCCACCGCTCGCTTCGGAGAGTCGTTCAACCGCTTCTACCTGCGCACCGTGCCCGCGCAGTTCCGCAGCGCCTGGCGGCTCGAGACCCGCCGCCTCGGCGATCCCGAAATGGGGCTCTTCGACCGCCGGCAGCTCGGCAACCGCGTGCTGCACGGCGTGATCGCCGAGTGGAGCCTGGCGTTCGCGATCCTCGCCGGCTTCGGCGCAGCGTCCTTCGCGGTGTTCGTGCTCCAGGCGATCTTCGCCTCTCGCGCCCTCGAGGTGGTGAACTACTTCGAGCACTGGGGCCTCCAGCGCGGCGGCCCGACCGTGCGCCCGATCGACTCCTGGGACACCCACTCCCGCTTCACCTACTACGCGCTCACCGGCCTCACCCGACACGCCGACCACCACGCCCACGGCGCGCGTCCCTACCAGCAGCTCCGCGTGCGCGACGAAGCGCCCGTGCTGCCGCGCGGCTACATCGCGATGTTCCCGCTCGTGCTGGCGCGCAACCGCGAGTTCCGCCGCCTCGCCACCGCCGAGCTCGAGCGCCACCGGCTCGGCCCTTTCGCGGTGCCGCAGGCATGAGCCGCGCGGCGGCAGGCCCGTCGCGGCCGGAGGCGATCGCGCGCGAGCTGCGCGCCGACATCCTGCAGGGCCGCTTCCGGCCCGGCGAGCGCCTGCCGTCGGAGCGCGAGCTCGCCGCGCGCACGGGCGGTAGCCGCGGCTCGGCCCGCGAGGCGTTGAAGCGCCTCGAGCAGCAGGGCCTGATCCGGATCCAGGCGGGCGGCGCGCGCGTGGTTCCCCTCGAGCAGGCGAGCCTCGACGTGCTGGCCCACCTGCTGGAGGCGCCCGGCGAGCCCGATCCGGCGCTCGTCGCCCAGTGCCTCGACGTGCGCGAGGTGCTGGTGACGGGCGCCGTGCGGCTGGCCGTGGAGCGGGCGAGCGAGGAAGAGTTGGCGCGCGCCGGCGAGCTGCTGCGCGTGCTCTCCTCCGCGGCGGAGGGCCGCGAGGCCTACGAGCGCGCGCGCGACGAGCTGATGGAGCTGGTCTTCTCCGCGAGCCGGAACCTGGTGCTGCGTATGGTGCGCAACGGCCTGCGCGGGATCTTCGCCGCGCTGCTCAGCGACGGTCGCACGCCGCCGATGCCCTCGCGCGCGGCGCTGGCCGCCGTCGTCGGGCGCCTGCGCGCGGCGTTCGCCGCCCGCGACGCGGCCGCCGCCGAGGAGGCCACGCGCGAGCTGCTGCGCGTCACCGGCGAGCGCGTCCGCAAGCGGCTGGAGCAGGAGGGGACGGGGTGAAACGAACCAACTTGCGCCACCCGCGGGTGACGTTGGTTGGTTCGTTTCGCCCCGTCCCCCTCAGGCCTTCGCGCTCGGCCTGGCTTTGGTGCGCTCGAACCAGGCGGTGAGGTTCGCGAGGGCGGGGTCGAGGGGCTGGCCGACGGTGGCGCCGAACTCGAGGAACGCGAACAGCGCGACGTCCGCGAGGGTGAAGCGCTTCGGCACCACGCTGTCGCGGCCGGCCATCTGCCCGTCGAGCCAGGTCAGGCCGTCCTTCGCGATCGCCTTCAGGCCGGCGGCGGCTTCGGGGATGGTGCGGATGCGGTTCTTGAAGATCGGCAGGCCCTCGGCGAAGCGGAAGCCGTCGGCCAGCGGCTGGATGATCTTCCACTCGACGCGACGCACCCACATGCGGGTCTCGGCCCGCTCCGCGGCGTCGCTGCCGATCAGCGCCGGGCGCGGGGAGATCTCCTCGAGGTACTCGCAGATCGCCACCGTCTCCGAGATCACGCGGCCGTCGTCGAGCTCGAGGGCGGGGAGCTGGCCGGCCGGGTTCAGCTTCAGGTAGGGCTCCTTGCGGTTCGCGCCGGACAGCAGGTCGACCTCGACCACCTCGGGGAACTTGAAGCCCTTCTCGGCGGCGAACATGCGCACGAGCTTCGGGTTGGGGCCGAGCGAGTTGTAGAACTTCACGCGTCTCTCCGTGGATGGGTGGAGGCCGCAGCGTAGCGCGGCCTCAGCGCGGCCCGCTCCTCGAGGCGGTAGAATCCGCGCTCTGGATTTCGAGGGAGCTCGGGCGCGCGACGCGCCGCCCGGCCCCCGGGAGGAGAACGCCGTGAGCGAGACCCAGCCGAACGCCGAGCAGGCGCGCTACTGGAACGAGGTCGCCGGTCCGCGCTGGGTGCGCTTCCAGGAGCGCCTCGACCGCGAAATCGCGGGCTTCGGCCTGCTGGCCCTCGAGCGCGCCGCCCTCGCGGAGGGCGAGGCGGTGCTCGACGTCGGCTGCGGCTGCGGCGGCACCAGCCTCGAGATCGCGCGCCGCGTCGGGCCGCGCGGGCGGGTGCTCGGCCTCGACCTCTCGCGGCCGATGCTCGCGCGAGCACGGGAGCGCGCCGCCGCCGCGGCCGCCGCGCAGCTCCGCTTCGCCGAGGCCGACGCCCAGACCACCGAGCTCGAGCGCGGGGCCTTCGACGTGCTGTTCTCGCGCTTCGGCGTGATGTTCTTCGGCGACCCGAGCGCGGCCTTCGCGAACCTGCGGCGCGCGCTCCGGCCGGGCGGGCGCGTCGCTTTCGTGTGTTGGCAGCGCCTTTCGGACAACCCGTGGGTGACGGTCCCGCTCGGGGCGCTCGCGCAGCACGTTCCGCTGCCGGCGCCGCCGCCTCCCGGCGCGCCCGGTCCCTTCGCCTTCGCGGAGCGCGAGCGCGTGCAGGGCCTGCTCGAGGGCGCGGGGTTCGGCGCCGTCGAGGCGCACGACGTGCGCGCGCCGATGCGCATCGGCGGCGGCGACCTCGCGGAAGCGGTCGAGTTCACGCTCGAGATCGGGCCCGCGGCCAGCGCGCTGCGCGAGGCGGAGGCCGGCCCCGAGCTGCGCGCCCGGGTCGCCGAAGCGATCCGCGACGCCCTGGCGCCCCACGCCGAAGGGGGCGCGCCCATCCTGCCCGCGGCGGCCTGGGTGTTCACCGCCCGGAGCCCCGCGGCCTGAGCCGCATCGGGCGCGCTAGATTCCGCCTCGCATGCACCCCCCGCGCGCCGTCCTCGCGCTGACCGCGCTCGTCGCCCTCGCCGGCGCGCCCGCCGCTGCGAAGCGGCTGAACGTGCCCCTCGTCGATACGCCGCTCGAGGCCTGCCCGGGCGACGCGATCGAGCCGGACGAGATCGTCGAGGGCCAGCTCCCCGGCGAGCTGATGGGCGCGACGGTGATGTTCCCGTTCGAGGTGCCCGCGGGAACGACCTCGGTGCGCGTCAAGTACTGCTGGGAGAGCGGGCACACCGTCGATCTCGGGATCTGGGACGCCCGCCCGGGCCGGAAGGCCTGGGCCGAGGAGCAGTTCCGCGGCTGGGGCGGCTCCAGCCACCCGGACGTGACGATCACGCCCCAGGGCTTCTCGACCGAGGCCGAGTACGAGGCCGAGCCCAGGGGCCACGTGCCGGGACGCACCACGCGCGGCTACCGACCGGGGCCGCTGCCGCCCGGCAGCTGGGCCGCCGAGCTCGGCGTGGCCTCCGTGGCGCCGAACGAGACCGACGGCGTCGACTTCCGCCTGGAGATCGAGCTGTCGAGCGACCCGGCCTTCGCCGCGGAGCCCTACGTGCCCGCGCCCTACGACGCCACGCCCGCGAACTCCGCGCCGGGCTGGTACGCGGGCGACATGCACGTGCACGCCGAGCACTCGGCGCTCGGCGACGCCACGATGACCGAGACCTTCGACTTCGCCTTCCGCTCCCTCGAGGACGGCGGCGCGGGCCTCGACTTCATCACGCTCTCCGACTACGTGGTGCCGAGCGGCTGGGACGAGATCGGCCGCTACCAGGCGCTCCATCCCGGCAAGCTGGTGATCCGCAGCAGCGAGGTGATCACCTACCACGGCCACAGCCAGAACCACGCGAGCGCGCGCTACGTGGACCACCGCGCCGGCCCGCTCTACGAGCTGCTGCGCCCGAGCGGCGACCTGAAGCGGCTGCGCAAGAAGCGCGATCCGCGCGCGTGGTTCAAGGAGATCCGCAAGGCGGGCGGCTGGACGCAGCTGAACCATCCGACCACCTGCCCGACCTCGATTCCGATCTGCTCGCAGATCTGCCGCGGCTGCGCCTGGGACTACACCGAGAAGCAGACGAAGCTCTCCTTCGTCGACGCCATCGAGGTGCACAACGGGCCCCCCGACTTCCAGGAGCCGACCAGCATCTGGACGACCCTCGCCCTGGCCCTCTGGGAGGACGCCCTCGCGAAGGGCTTCCGCATCACCGCGGTCGGCTCGAGCGACTCCCACCACGCCGGCGAGGCGCTGACCGAGAACCAGGCGCCGCTCGGCACCGGCCACACGGTCGTCTACGCGCAGGCGCTGTCGGAGCCGGGCATTCGCGACGCGGTCCGCGCCGGCCACGCCTACGTGAAGGTCTACGGGCCCGCGGTGCCCGAGCTGCGGCTCGAAGGCAGCGTTCCCGGCAGCGCGGACCCGCCGGCGATCATGGGCGACGAGCTGAAGGCCGCGTCCGTGGAGTTCACCGCCCAGGTGCTGGACATCGACCCTGAGGACGAGGCGGAGGGCGCGCTCGAGCTGGTGGTGCTGAAGGACGGCTTGCCGGTGGAGACGGTGCCCGTGAGCGCGCCGTCCACCGAGCACGCCTTCGCCTCGAGCGGGCCCGGCCGCTACCGGGTGGAGCTGCGACGGGGTGAAGCCCTGCTCGCCTTCACGAATCCGATCTACGTGAAGCCGAAAAAGAGGTAGGGGCAGGGGGCCGCCGCCTCGACCCCCCGGCACGCGTGTGGTACCCATCTTCGCCGCACTCTCCCGGGGGCCTGCGACCTCGGGGCTTCGGCGAGGCCTCCTGCGCGTGTCGCTCGCTTCCCCCTCCACCGTCCGCAACTACGCGGAGCTCACCAAGCCCCGCCTGCTGCCGCTCGTGCTGATGACCGGCCTGCCGGTGATCGGCATGGCGGCGGGCGGACCGCCCTCGCTGGGCTTCGGAGCGCTGGTGCTGCTCGGCGTCGCCCTGGCGGCGGCCTCGGCCAACACGCTGAACGCCTACCTCGAGCGCGACAAGGACGCGCTGATGGAGCGCACGCGCAGCCGCCCGCTGCCGGGCGGCCGCATCGCGCCCGCCGCCGCGCTGCGTTTCGGTCTCGCGCTCGCGGCGCTCTCCACGGCGCTTCTCTACGGGCTGAACGGCCCGGCCGCGGCGGGGGTCGGCCTCGCCAGCATCGCGTTCTACGTGTTCGTGTACACGCTGTGGGCGAAGCCTCGCACCGCGTGGAATGCCGTGATCGGGGGCGCGGCGGGCGCCGCGGCACCGCTGATCGCCGACGTGGCCGTGAACGGCCAGATCGGCCCGGCGGGCCTCGCGCTGTTCGCGATCGTGTTCTTCTGGCAACCGCCCCACGTCTGGGCGATCACGCTCTACCGGAAGGCCGACTACGAAGCGGCGGGCATCCCGACGCCCCCCTCGGTGATCGGCGACGAGGCGACGCGCCGGCGCATGGTCTGGTACACGCTCGGGCTGGTGCCGGTGACGCTCGCGCCGGTGGCCCTCGGGCTGCTCGGGCCGGTGTACCTGGCGGTGGCCCTCGGCATGAACGTCTGGTTCGTGGCGTCGGTGCTGCGCCTGCGCCGCGAGCGCAGCGACGAAGCGGCGCGCCGCACCTTCCGCGTCTCGCTCGCCTACCTGTTCTCGCTCTTCGTCGCGATGAACCTCGAGCTGCTCGTCCGCTGAGCTGCGGCCGGCCGGGAGGTCGCCATCTCCGAGCCGCGCCCGCGATCCCTGCTCACGGTGCTCTTCAGCGTCGTGATCGTCGACCTGATCGGCTTCGGGATCGTGATGCCGACGCTGCCCTACTGGGCGCGCGAGTTCGGGGCGAGCGGTACCACCCTGGGGCTGCTGATCACCGGCTACGCGGCGGCCCAGTTCCTGTGCGCGCCGCTCTGGGGGCGCCTCTCGGATCGCATCGGCCGGCGTCCGGTCCTGCTCTCGACGATCGCGGGGACCGCGTGCGCGCTGCTCGGTCTGGCGCTGGCGCCGTCGCTGCTCTGGCTCTTCGCGGCGCGGGTGCTGGCGGGCGGCTTCGCGGCCAACATCGGCGTCGCATCCGCGTACATCGCCGACGTGACCCCGCCGGAGGAGCGCACGCGCTGGATGGGGATGCTCGGCGCCTCCTTCGGCGTGGGCTTCGTGCTCGGCCCCGTGCTCGGCGGCGCGCTGGCTCCGTTCGGCTACCAGGTGCCGCTGCTCGCCGCGGCGGGGCTCGCGGCGGCGAACTTCGTGCACGCGGTCTTCGCGCTGCGCGAGCCGCCCGGCCACGTGCGCGCCGCCGTCGCACCCGAGGCCCGGCGCGGCGTGCTGCGCGATCCGCTGGTGCGCCGCCTGTGCATCGCCAACTTCGCGTTCTCGGTCGCGGTCACCCAGCTCGAGACGATCTTCGGCCTGTTCATGATGGACCGCTTCGCCTACGGGCTGCGCGAGTTCGCGTTCATCCTCGGCGCGATGGCGGTGCTGATGGGCGGCATCCAGGGCGGCGGCATGAAGGCGCTCGCCGCGCGCTTCGGCGAGCGCTCGCTGGTGGTGGGAGGCAGCCTGCTGCTCGCGGGGGGGTTCCTCGCAGTGCCGGCGGCGGGGAGCGTCGCCGTGCTGGTGGCGCCGCTCGCGCTCTGTGCGGTGGGGCGCGCCGTGCTGCAGCCGTCGCTGATGAGCCTCGCCTCGCTCGCCGCCGGCGCGGGCGAGCGCGGTGCGGTGATGGGAGCGTTCACGGCCAGCGCGTCGCTCGCGCGCGTGGCGGGGCCGCTCGCGGCGGGCGGGCTGTACGACGTCTCGATCGGGGCGCCGTTCGTACTCGCTGGCGTCCTCGCGGTCTTCGTCGCGCTGCAGGGACGCGCGCTGCCCGACGCCGCGGCGGGCGCAGTCGAGGCCGCCCCGCTTCCCCCGGGGGTCTAGCGATGGACCCGTCGGCGCTGCCGCCCGTCAACGCCGCTCTCAATGCGACGGCCGCGGTGTTGCTGGTGATCGGTCGTCGCCTCGCGCGCTCGGGGCAGATCGCCGCACACCGGCGCGTGATGCTCGCGGCCTTCGCGACCTCGAGCTTGTTCCTGGTGCTCTACGTCCTGCACAAGGCGTCGCGCGACTTCGAGAACACCACCTTCCATGCGGTGGGCGCGGCCAAGACCGCCTATCTCGTGCTGCTCTTCAGCCACGTCACCCTCGCGATGGCGATCCCGCCCCTCGCGGTGGCCCTGGTCGTGCTCGGCCTGCGCGATCGCCGCGAGCGCCACCGCCGTCTGGCCCGCATCGCGTGGCCGCTCTGGATGTACGTCTCGGCGACGGGCGTGCTGATCTACCTGCTGCTCTATCCGTTGAATCCCCTGCCGAATTGAGGGTTTCCGGATCCTCGATCCGGGTTCCAAAACACCTTGAAGCTGCAATGGAAGCGGTCATACTCCGCGGCACTCGCCCCGGCCCGAATCCGCGGGGGGAGATTCGCCGCGACGGGCCGGCCGCGAGGCTTCGGCCAGGGGCCTCGGCTCTCGAGGTGCGGCGCCACCGAGGAGTGCTCGAGGACGATGACCGGAAGCAAGCGTCTGGCGGCGTTGCTGCTCGTTCTCGCGGCCGCCGCAGCGGGACCCGCCCGCGCCGGCGACGCCGCGCGAGGCAAGCAGCTGTACCAGCTCTGCAACCAGTGCCACGGCGAGCGCGGGGAGGGCAACCAGCTCGCGCTGGCGCCTGCGATCGCGGGCCTGCCCGAGTGGTACGTGCTCAACCAGCTGAAGGGCTTCCGCGCCGGCTACCGCGGCCAGCACTTCGACGACATCCCCGGCATGCGCATGCGGCCGATGGCGCGCACGCTGCGCAGCGACGCGGACGTCGAGGCCGTCGCGACCTTCGTGGCGAGCCTGCCCGCGGTGAAGCCCGAGACCACCCTTCAGGGCGGCGACGCCGCTCGCGGACAGGCGCTCTACGCGCCCTGCATCGCCTGCCACGGCGTCGACGGCGCCGGCAACCAGGCGCTCGGCAGCCCGCCGATCCACCAGGAGAACGACTGGTACCTGCTCACCCAGCTCCAGCACTTCAAGGCGGGCGTGCGCGGCACCCGGCCCGGCGACACGAACGGCGCGCTGATGCGCCCGATGTCGATGACGCTGGCCGACGAGCAGGCGATGAAGGACGTGATCGCGTACATCGTGACGCTGTCGAAGGCGCCGCAGCAGGCCGGAAACTAGAGAGGTTCGATCCAGAAAATGGCGAAGGCGTACTCCCCCGAAGATCTGGCAACCCGGACGTTCGTCGTGAGCATCGTAGGCATCGGGGCCTTCATCCTGGCCGTCTTCCTGTTCATCCTCTGAGGGAGCGCGAGTCATGTGGCACCTGATCGAGTATCTCCTCCCTTCCGCGTCGACGTACTCCGGCGACATCGACTTCGTCTGGTCGCTGATCTTCTGGATCACCGGCTTCTGGTTCCTGCTGACGGAGTTCGTGTTCTTCTGGCTGATCCTGCGCTTCCGCGCCAAGGACGGCGTGCGCGGCCAGTACATCACCGGCGAGCTGAAGAGCGAGAAGAAGTGGATCACCTGGCCGCACATGGCGGTGCTGGTGTTCGACGTGCTGATCGTCGTGGCCGCGGTGCGCGTCTGGTACCACGTGAAGCAGGAGCTGCCGGAGCCGGAGCAGACGGTGCGCGTGGTGGGGCAGCAGTGGGCCTGGAGCTTCGTCCACCCCGGGCCGGACGGGAAGCTCGACACGGCGGACGACATCGCGACCGTCGACGAGCTCCACGTCCGGGTCGACACGCTCTACCACTTCAAGCTCGAGTCGCGGGACGTGCTCCACAGCTTCTCGGTGCCGGTCTTCCGGCTGAAGCAGGACGCCATCCCCGGCCGCGTCATCACCGGCTGGTTCGAGGCCACCAAGACCGGCAGCTACGACATCCAGTGCGCCGAGATCTGCGGCATCGGCCACGGCATCATGGGGGCGCGCATCGTGATCGAGACCCCGGAGCAGCATGCCGCCTGGATGGCGGGCCAGTCCCCCGTCTCCGTCGCGTCGCTCGGACAGCCGAGCGCGGTGCAGGAGTAGCCGAATCATGGCGCACGCCGCCGACGTCCACGCCCACGCGGAGCACGGTCACCACGAAGAGACCACCGGGCTGCGCAAGTACCTGTTCTCGACCGACCACAAGGTCATCGCCATGCAGTACATGTTCACCGGCATGGCGATGGCTCTGATCGGCGGCTTCTTCGCCTACGCCTTCCGCATGCAGATGGCGTTCCCGGGCATGGACGTGCCCTTCTACGGCCTGGTCACGCCCAACAAGTACAACGTCCTGATCACCAACCACGGCGCCATCATGATCTTCTGGGTGGCGATGCCGGTGCTGATCGCGGCCTTCGGGAACTTCCTGATCCCGCTGATGCTCGGCGCCGACGACATGGTGTTCCCGCGCCTCAACCGCCTCTCCTACCAGATCTTCCTGCTGTCCGCGGTGATCCTGCTCGCCTCCTTCTTCGTGCAGGGCGGCGCCTTCGCGGGAGCCTGGACGATGTACCCGCCGCTCTCGGCCAAGGCGGAGTACGGGCTCGCCCCACTCGGCTCCAGCCTGTTCCTGGTGGCCGTGGCGTTCGAGTTCGTCGCCTTCCTGCTCGGCGGCATCAACTTCATCACCACCACGATGAACTCCCGCGCGCCGGGCATGAAGATGTACGACATCCCGATCGTGGTCTGGATGATCGTGGTGGCGAGCATCCTGTTCATGGCCTCCGTCGGGCCGCTGATCGCCGGCGCCCTGATGCTGTTCATGGACCAGCAGGTGGGCACCGCCTTCTTCGACCCGGACAAGGGCGGCGACCCCGTGCTCTGGCAGCACCTGTTCTGGTTCTTCGGCCACCCCGAGGTCTACGTCGTGCTGCTGCCGGCGATGGGCATCGTGGCCGACATCATGACGGTGTTCTCGCGCAAGAAGCTGTTCGCCTACAAGACGGTGCTCTACACCGTCTTCGCCACCGGCGTGCTGAGCTTCACGGTCTGGGCGCACCACCAGTTCGTGGCCGGCATCGACCCGCGCATGGCCAATATCTTCACCGTGACGACGCTGCTGATCTCCGTGCCGATCGCGGAGATGTGCTTCGTGTACATCGCCACGCTCTACGGCGGCTCGATCACGCTCACCACGCCGATGCTCTGGGCGCTCTCGTTCCTGGCCACCTTCCTGATCGGCGGCGTGACGGGCATCTTCCTGGGCGCGAGCGGCTCCGACATCTACATGCACGACACCTATTTCGTGCTCGCCCACTTCCACTACACGTTCGTGCCGATCGCGATCATCGGCACCTTCGCCGGCGTCACCTTCTGGTTCCCGAAGATGTTCGGCCGCATGCTGAACGAGACGCTAGGCAAGATCCATTTCTGGATCACGATCATCGCGTTCAACTGCATCTTCATCCCGCTGTTCGTGCTGGGCACCGCCGGCGACCACCGCCGCATCTACGACTACACGAACTTCCCGGACTCCTCGCTGCCCTGGATGCAGGACATGCGGGTGTTCGCGACCTACGCGCTGATCGTGATGCTGCTGGCGCAGCCGATCTTCCTGTTCAACTTCTTCTGGAGCCTGTTCCGCGGCCCGAAGGCCGGCCGCAACCCGTACCGGGCCAACACGCTGGAGTGGACCACCGAGTCCCCTCCGCCCCACGGCAACTGGCCGGTGGACCAGCTTCCCACGGTCTACCGCGGCCCGTACGAGTACAACCATCCCGACTCCAAGGAAGACTACTGGCCGCAGAACCAGCCGGCCTGAGCTGAGGTGAGGTAGAGATGTCCGCGCGTCCCATTGCAACCACGCGGAGCGCCGCCGGCCTCCCGACCGGGCGGCTCGCCGTCTGGTGGCTGGTGGTCTCGGAGATCGTGATCTTCGGGGGCCTGCTGGCCTCCTACATCATGTATCGCCTGGCCCACGACGCCTTCGCGGTGCAGGCGGCCCACACCAACACGTGGATCGGCGCCTTCAACACGCTGGTGCTGCTCACCTCGAGCCTCTCGGCGGTGATGGCGCACACGGCGGCGGAGCGCGGCGACGGCCCCAAGGCCGCCCGGCTGCTCTGGGCCACCATCGTCGGGGCGCTCACCTTCCTCGCGGTGAAGGCCTTCGAGTGGACCGAGGAGATCCAGCACGGCTTCACGATCACCTCGAGCACCTTCTGGTCGTTCTACTACTGCGCGGCGGGCCTGCACGCCTCGCACGTGATCGCCGGTGCCATCGTGATGATGTTCGTGGCG
>Ga0209706_10000081_pt1 | contig 43494 bp, 39 predicted proteins | sample PPLLaktember2015_6_FD_187263 | JGI IMG/M metagenome (GOLD analysis project Ga0209706, IMG submission 187263) | Freshwater sediment microbial communities from Prairie Pothole Lake near Jamestown, North Dakota, USA - PPLs Lake P8 Core (1) Depth... | ecosystem: Environmental > Aquatic > Freshwater...
TGGTCCGAGCACTGCGGCTACAAGAGCTCGCGCGTGCACCTCAAGAAGCTGCCGACCGAGGGCCGGCACGTCGTCCAGGGGCCGGGCGAGAACGCCGGCATCCTCGATATCGGCGACGGCCAGGTCGTCGTCTTCAAGATCGAGTCCCACAACCACCCGTCCTACATCGAGCCCTACCAGGGCGCGGCCACGGGCGTCGGCGGCATCCTCCGCGACATCTTCACCATGGGCGCCCGGCCGGTCGCCGTCCTCGATTCGCTCCGCTTCGGGCCGCCGGACGACCCGAAGAACCGGTCGGTCATGGAGGGCGTCGTCTCCGGCATCTCCGGCTACGGCAACTCGATCGGCGTCCCGACGGTCGGCGGCGAGATCGCCTTCGACCCGTGCTACAGCCTCAATCCGCTCGTCAACGTCTTCTGCCTCGGCCTCGCCGGCAAGGACAAGATCTTCTACGCCAAGGCCGAGGGGGCCGGCAACAAGGTCCTCTACGTCGGGGCCAAGACCGGGCGCGACGGCATTCACGGCGCGACCATGGCCTCGGCCGCGTTCGGCGAGGACACGGAGCACAAGCGGCCCAACGTCCAGGTCGGCGACCCGTTCAAGGAGAAGCTTCTCCTCGAGGCCTGCCTCGAGGTCATGGACGCGGGCCTCATCGTCGGCATCCAGGACATGGGCGCGGCCGGACTGACCTGCTCGACGACCGAGATGGCGGCCAAGGGCGGCATGGGCATCGTCGTCGACCTCGACATGGTCCCGCAACGGGAAGAGGGCATGACGCCGTACGAGATCCTGCTCTCGGAGTCCCAGGAGCGCATGCTGCTCGTGGCGACGCCGGACCGGGTCGCCGCGGTGCAGGCCGTGTTCGCCAAATGGGACCTCGACGCCCCGGTCATCGGCGAGGTCGTCGAGGGCGGACGGGCCCGCATCTCGTTCAAGGGCGAGATCGTCGTCGACATCCCGGTCGACGCCGTCGTCAACCTCTGTCCCGCCTACGAACGGCCGATCGCGCCGCCCGCCCCTCCCCCGCCCGCGCCGCCGCTCGCGGCACTCCCTCTTCCCGCCGACCTCGGCGAGGTTCTCCTGAAGGTCCTGGCGTCGCCGACGGTCGCCGACAAGGAATGGGTCTTCCGGCAGTACGACCACATGGTCCAGCTGAACACGGTCTTCCTGCCCGGCGCAGACGCGGCCTTGCTCCGGATCAAGGGCTCGAAGAAGGGCCTGGCCATGACCCTGGACGGCAATTCGCTCTACACCCGGCTCGACCCGAGGACCGGGGCCCGGATCGCGGTGGCCGAGGCCTGCCGGAACCTGGCCTGCGTTGGTGCCCGGCCGATCGGCGTCACCAACTGCCTGAACTTCGGCGATCCCGAAAAACCCGAGGTCATGGGCCAGTTCGAACAGGCCGTCAACGGCATCGCCGAGGCCTGCCGGACATTCGGCATTCCCGTCACCGGCGGCAACGTCAGCTTCTACAACGACACCGAGGGGCTGTCCATCCACCCCACGCCCGTCCTGGGCATCGTGGGCATCGTCGACGACATCCGCAAGGCCGTCCGGCCCGGATTCCGGGGCGCCGGAGACGCCGTCGTCCTCATCGGCGAGAGCTTCGAGGAGCTGGGCGGCTCGGAGTACCTCAGGGTCATCCACGGCCTCGAGGCGGGGGCCCCCCCGGCGATCGACCTCGAGCAGGAGAAGCGCAATCAGGACCTCCTGCTCGAAGCGATCGACGCGAAGCTCCTCCGGTCGGCGCACGATCTCTCCGAAGGCGGGCTGGCCGTGGCCCTGGCCGAGTGCGCCTTCCACAGTCAAGAGAAGCGGGGATGCGAGATCGACCTCGAAGCCCTCCTTCGGGCCGACGCGCTGCTCTTCGGGGAATCGCAGTCCCGGATCCTCGTCACGTGCCGGAAAGCGGACGCAGCCGGGTTGCTGAAGATGGCCGCGGGGCGCGGCGTCCCGGCGACGGTCATCGGCCGGACGGGGGGCGCCGCGATCGCCGTCAAACGGGGTGGACGGGAGATCCTGCGGGTCCCGGTCGAGAAGGCCTTCCGGGCTTGGAAGGACAGCCTGCCGGGATTCTTCCAGGTCCGGACCTAAGGGGGCAGCATGGACGAGGTGGTCTTCCGCAGTCCGCAAAAAAAAGGGCGTATCGCCGTCTTTCTCTCCGGGCGGGGCTCGAACTTCATGGCTATCCGTCAGGCCATCGAGCGCGGCGCCGTCGACGCCGAGATCGCCCTCGTCTTCAGCAACAAGCCCGAGGCCCCCGGCCTGCTCAAGGCCCGCGAATGGGGCCTGGAAACCCTCACCCTCGATCCCAAGCTCTTCGCCTCGAGGGAGGATTACGACCGGGCTCTCATCGGCGAGGTCGAGGGCCGGCGGATCGATCTCGTCTGCCTCGCCGGCTACATGAGGGTCCTGACCCCGGGGCTGTGCGACGCCCTCAAGTACCGCATCCTCAACATCCATCCGGCCCTGCTCCCCTCCTTCCCCGGACTTCATGTCCAGCAGAGAGCCATCGATTGGGGCGTCCGGTTCTCGGGATGCACCGTGCATTTCGTGGCGGCGGAAGTCGACATGGGCCCGATCATCCTTCAATCCGTCGTCCCGGTCCTCCAGAACGACACGGAGGAGACCCTCTCGGCCCGCATCCTCGTCGAGGAGCACAAGATCTACCCCGAAGCCGCCGGACTCTACTTCGCCGGGCGGGTCGAGGTCCGGGGCCGTCGCGTCTTCATCCTCGAGCCCGGCGCCTGAGACGGGCCGGCCCGCAGGAAGCGCCGCATGAGTGAGTCCCTGAGCCGCCGCCGGCTGCGCGCCGCGGCCTGGATCGCCGTCCTCATGGCCTTCGCCTCGGCCTGGATCGCGCTCGACCTCACCGAAGACCGCCCCCGCTGGCTCACCGTCGAAGCCCCGGGAAGCGCCCGCGTCGGGCAGCCGTTCGAGATCCGTGTCACCCTGAGTGAGCCCGTCGCCGGCGTTCAGATCGATTGCACCCTGCACCGCGCCAACAGGTCGAAGAGAGGCTGGGGGTATCTCGCCTCCGCCGGGCCGCCGCGGCCGGCCGAAAACAGAAGGACCTATTCGTATCTCTTCACGGTGCCCGAGCGCGAGGACACCGCCTTTGTTTTCGCCATCGTCTATTTGAGCCCGACGGGCAAATGGCGGGACGCGGCCCGGGCCGCCAGCACGACCTACATTCCGCTCGCCGGGACAATTTCGGCGGCCACCGGCGGCGGCCTCCGAAAAACGGGGATTCGTCACTTCGCGACCCCTTCGGAGCAGAAAAGGCCCGAAGCGAGAATGGGGACGGACGAGCCCCGCGGCCGGCCCTCAGCCTGGGTTCACGGCATCCTCGGCTTGGTCCTTCTGGCCGCGGCGGTCACGGCCGGGGCGAATGCGCGCCGTTCGCAGACCGCCCCGCTTCCGGCAGCCATTGGGGACCGAACCGTCTGGCTCGTCTTCGCCGTCGTGCTGGCCGCGAGCGCCGTCGTCGAGATCTCCGGCGTCGCGGGCCATCTCGCGGCCTGGGGCAGGACCGTGGCCAGGGAACAGGGCGTCTACGAATTCCGCCGGCCCGCCCAGAAGGCGATCATGGCCGCCGTGGCCGCGGCGTCGCTGGGGCTCTTCTTCCTCTTTGTAAGGGCAGTCCGCAAGACGGGCTCGCCGAGGTTCATGTGGTGGGCCGGGATCGGGCTGGCCGGTTATCTGGCCGTATCGTTCATCAGCGTCTTGTCCTTCCACGCCGTCGACGTCGCCCGGCATCTGCTCTGGCATGGACTCTCCCCCGTCGACGCGGCGAGGGGCGCGGGGGCCGCGGTGGCGTTGCTCGCGGCCGTCTTCGCGCTCCGGCGGAAGACGGACCGGAGGCCTATTTAAGGATCTTCGGGGGCGCCATCTGCGGCGCCCGTCCGAAAATCCCGGCGTAGATCCCGGGATACCCGTCCTTCCCCCCGATGAGCAGACAGGAAAGGGGCATGGCTTTGCCGGCCAGCCGGGCCATCTCCGCGGCGACCTGGCGGATCTCCCACTGGGCCGAGGCGTCCTGACGCAACCGCGAGATGTGGTAGAGCTCCCGGACGTTGACTTTGAGCAAGACCCGGCGTTTGTGGGCATTGGTCAGGATGTAGTCGGCGGCCGGGCCGATGTCCTTGGCCAGCCGGGCGTGCGCTTCGTCCGTCCGGCCGACCACGGCCAGGAATTCTTTTTCCAAACCGGCCTCGCGGACCGAAGGGGGAACGGTGACCCCCAGGGCGGGATCGTAGCGCTGCCGGGTCAGCGTGGCCATCCGGTGCCGCTTGAGCTGGGCGAAGCACGACGCGGACAGGACGATGTCATAGACGAGATCGGCGTGCTCGAATTCCCGCGGCGGGAAGTCGTAGAACTCCATGCGGCCGAGGGCCCGGCGGACGATGTCCCTCCGGGCCGCCGGCCGGGCCGCCGCGGCCCGGGCCAGACACTCCTTATAAGAAAGCTGCGTGACGGTGTGAAGCATCGCGGCGATGATGCGCGAGTCCCCGTCTCCGGGGGCTCCGGCCAGAACGACGGCCTTTGGGGCGCCGCCTCGCTTCCTGCGAGCTCCCGCCGGCCCCGTCCATGACGCGGCGGCTTCGGCCAGGTCCGGATAGGTCGCGGCATCGAAAGGGCTTGGATCGGTGAAGAGGATGATGGAGGGCGCGACCTCCTTGGCCAGGGCGAAGAGCCTCGAGTTGAGCTCCCTCACCTCGGCCAGGCCGCTGGCGGCGAACCGCCGGATGAGGAGCTCGAGACTGCGGGCGTTCGCGGTCAGTCCGAGCTGGCCCTCGGTGGCCAGGCTGACGATGTAGCGGGCGTCCTCCTTGGCCCAGCCGTCGAGGACCGGGTGATTCCTCGGGTCGGCCGCGGCCTCCGGATGCCCGGCGAAGACGAACGGCTTGAGGCGCGCGTAGAGCCTGTGATACAGGGCGTTCTGAGCTCTGACCGTCCTGACGAAAAGACCCTCATGGCCCGTCTTCCGGACTTCCTCGGGGACGACGTAGTCCGAGCCGAGCGTGATGTACCGCTGCGATTTCTCGGTGAAGGACATCAGCCGGAAGCGCTCGATCTCCTCGATGGCCAGCCGGCTGACCCCGATGAGGTCGAAATTGAAGACGGCGTGCTCGGCCACGGAGTGGTGGCCCATCTTGAAGATGATGGACTGGTTCGACCGCCGGGTCTTCTCGACCTCGGCGCGGGCCGCGGCCCGCAGCTCGTCGACCGGGCGCGGATCGCGCGAGATGCGGGCGTAGGACGCCGAGAGGGTTTCGGGGGTCGCGTCTTCGCGCGGCGGAGAGCTCTTCTTGAGCTCGTCGAGGACGGCGCTGTCGATGTTGTACCCGGCCAGGATGACCCGCATGGCGTCCCTACGTTAGAATCCGGGGCCGGAATTGTCAACTGCGCGCCACGTCTATCCCTTCATGACGCCGAGCGGAACGAGCCGGGCCACGACACGGCCCAGCCCGACCTCATTGGAGACGCGGACGACCTCGTCGACATCTTTGTAAGCTTCGGAGGCTTCCTCGGCCACCCCTTTCCAGCTCGTCGACTTGAGCTCGATGCCCCGGCGGGCCAGGTCGTCGCGGATCTTCTCGCCCCGGAAGCGACGCAGAGCCTCGTGCCGCGACATGATCCGCCCGGCGCCGTGGGCGGTCGAGCCGAAGCTGAGCGCCTCGGCCTGCCTCGTCCCGGCCAGGAGGAACGACGCCGTGCCCATGCTGCCGGGGATGAGCACCGGCTGGCCGACCGCGCGGTAGGGCCCGGGGACTTCGGGACGTCCGGGCCCGAAGCTCCGCGTCGCGCCCTTGCGGTGAACGACGAGCCGCCTCGAACGGCCGCCCGCGTCGTGCTCTTCGACCTTGGCCACGTTGTGGCACACGTCGTAGACCTGGTCCATGCCCGCCGCGCTGCCGAGGACCCGGGCAAAGACGTCCCGGACCCAGTGGGCGATCATCTGCCGGTTGGCGAAGGCGTAATTGACCGCGGCGCACATCGCCCGATAGTAGCTCTGGCCCTCCGCCGACTTGAACGGCGCGTGGACGAGCTCGCGGTCCGGCAGGCCGGCGACGCCGAAAGCGTTCTCCATCCTCTCGATGAAGTCGGTGGCCACCTGGTGGCCGAGCCCGCGGCTGCCGCAGTGGATCATGACCAGGACCTGGCCCGGCGCGTCGACCCCGAAGGCCCGGGCCGCGGTCTCGTCGTAGATCTCGTGGACCTTCTGGATCTCCAAGAAATGGTTGCCCGCACCGAGTGTCCCGAGCTGGGGGAGGCCGCGTTCCATGGCCCGGTCGGAGATCTCGTCGGCGGCGGCATCCTTCATCCGGCCCCGCTCCTCCGTCCGTTCCAGGTCGTCCTTGCATCCGTAGCCGTTCTCGACGGCCCACTCTGCCCCCCTCGTCAGGATGTCCCTGAGCACCGCCCGGCTGAGCTTGGTGACGCCACCCTTCCCCACCCCGGCCGGGACCTCCTCGAAGATCGCGGCAAGCAGCTCTTTGCTCCGGGAGGCGACGTCCGCTTCCGTGTAATCCGTGCGGAGCAGGCGGACCCCGCAGTTGATGTCGTAGCCGACGCCTCCCGGAGAGATGATCCCCGCGTCGAGATCGAAGGCCGCGACCCCGCCGATCGGGAATCCGTAGCCCTGGTGGGCGTCGGGCATGACGAACGACATCCGCTCGATGCCCGGCAGGCAGGCGACGTTGCGGGCCTGGACGAGCGTCTGGTCGCGGCGGATGTCTTCGAGGAGCCGGGCCGAGGCATAGATGCGGGCCGGGACCCTCATCGCGCCCTCGGGCGGGATCTCCCAGATATTGTCGCCGATCTTCCTCAGGTCCATGGGCTCCCCTCACATGTCCACGACGACCTGGACCGTGAAGCCGTCGCATTCCTCGATCTTCAGCTCGCTCGAGGTTACGGCCTTGACGTCGCCGAAAAGCTCGTGGCGGTCGGACAGGAGCTCGCCGGCGAGCACGGATTCGAGGCTGAAGCCCTCGAATTGGGGCCGGATCCGGAGGCCGTCCACCTTGCCGAGCAGGAACTTCCGCGTCTCGAAGAGATAGATGATCTCGCCGAGGAACTTGACCAGGAGCTGCTCCCGATCAATGCCGGTGACGTGGACGAAATGGCGGACCTTCGGCCCGACCGCCTCCCAATCCCACATGAGCGAGGCCACGGCCAGGGCGGCGTTCCCGAAGGCCTCTTCGAGGGTCTTGCCGTAGGCCTGGAACTTGCCGTCGGCCGTATGCGGCAGGATGCGGTACCTCTCCATAGCCTGGTCCCCTCCCCCGCCATCGTACCGGAACCGGGCCGAAAAGTCAGCCGAAAGGCTTATTGGACCCCGGCGACGACGGCGTTCAGAACCTTGCCCGAAGCCTTCTCCTGGACGAAGAGCACCACCCGAAGCCCCTGGCGCGGCATCGTATGGCGCCGGACCTCGAACCTGAAGCCCGGGACGCGGTTGTAGCTCTTCTCGAATTCGGTCAGATAGGCGTCCGTCGTCTTTTCCGAGGCGGCCAGGTCGAAAGCGGCTACCTTGGGCGCCGCAGGGTCGATGACGGCAAGGTCGCGGACGACCATCTTGTGGTAGCCGATGCCATTGGAGCCCTTGTGCTCCTGCTCGTCCTGGACGAGGACGAGCAGATATTCCGCGCCGTCGACGGTCTTGTCGAAATCATACTCGACCTTGATCGCGCCCCCGACGCGAGTCGCCCGGGCCTTGAGGGAGATACCGGGCGCCGCCGCGAGGAGCGGCTCGATCTGGCCCCGGTACTGAGCGAACTTGGCCGCCGCCGCGCCGCGTCCGCCTCCGCCCAGGCTCTTGGCCGTGCCGTCGATGACGACGGTCGGCGTGCTGTTGACGTCATAGGCGCCGGCCCGCGCCGCGGTCGCCGGGTTTATCATCGGGTCCGGCCTGGGGATGGGCAGGTGGTAGACGAGGACGGCCAGGTACTTCGCCGGAAACGTCTCGACCAGCCCGTCGAAGGCCAGATCGGCGCCGACGCAAGGCGGGCACTCCGAGCCCGTGAAGAGCTCGGCCAGGACGGCCTTGCCCTTCCAGCCGGCCGGAGCCTTGAACGGTTCGGGTTCGAACGGCAGGGCCTTGACCTTGGCCTCCAGCGCCGCTTCGAATCCGTCCGCGGAGCCGTGAAGGCGGACATGGAGGACCCTGGCTTTGGCGGCCGCGTCCATGTACTCGTCCGCGGCCGCCGCGAGGTAGGCATCGGCCGCTTGGGCGATTTGGCCCGTCGTCTCGAGAACACCGGCCAGGACATAATGATAATTCCCTCCGGTCGCTCCTCCGGCTTTCTTGTAAGCTTCGATCGAGGCCATGGCCTTGTCCGTGTCCCCCGCGTTCAGATAGGCGCGGGCCGTGAGCAGCTCGATCGCGCTGAGAACGTTGGACTTGAAGAGGTCCTGCTGGTCCGCGGGGATGCCCTCGAAAGACGCCGGGTCCGCGGCCGCCTTGAGCGTCGCCCCCCTGTAGGCCAGGGCGATCGCGAGGACCTTGGCATGATCGAAGGCCTCCAGCCGGGGATGATTGAGCAGCTGGGCGGCCATGGCCAGGGGCTTCTGGAGTCGGGCCGGGCCCTTGCCCTCGGCAAGGAAACCCCTTTGCAGGACGAGGACCTCATCGAGCGTCGGGGCGAGCGAGACCTTGGCATCCTCGATGCTGGCCTCGATGGCCTCTTTGAACCGGGTATTCGGATACGCCGCCTTGATCCGCTCGAACTCCTTGAGGCGCAGGGCCGGGTCCTTCATCTGGTAGGCCGCGACGAGCTCCTTGTATTCGGGAGGAGCCGCCTGGCGGTTCTGGGCCGCCAGCGGGCCCGCGGCGCAGACAACGGCGGCGAGAGCGAGAATGATAACGGCACGAAGTCCTATCCGTTTGTTCATGGATCCTCCTGGGAAGATCCATTATATCGGAATCTTCGTAATAACTAGGTTCTTCTCAGGATTCCGGGAAGTTCCTCTCTCCGGCTTTGCTCGGGATATGCCTCTCGCACCGACCGAAGCGAACGAAGTGAGCGGAGGGCAGAAGTTCGGTGGAGATACCCGGAACCGGACTTCTGCGAAGTATCTTGGAAGAGCTCTTCTCTTATTTCTTCCCAGCACCGCCCCTCCAGGTCGCTCCGGGGCGGCGCTGATGGTCACTTCGGGGACTTCGCTCCCTGCCGTTCCGCCCTCCACGGACGGGGATCGTCGAGGCAACATCCCTCGCCGCCTCGAGAGAATTCCCGGAAAAGGGAGAAGAACTAAAAGCCGGGAGGTTCTAGCTGAAGCGCCCGGCAAGCGGCGTCCCGCACTTGGGGCAGCGGGAATCCTGAAGGACGTTCGCGACGACCGAGAAGCCGCGACGGCGGATGAGAACGGTCCGGCAGACCGGGCAGGACGTGTTCTCCGATTCGCCGGTGACGTTCCCCACGTAGATGTGGCGCAGGCCGGCGCGGCGGCCCTCCTCGGCGGCGGCCCGGAGGGTCGAGACGGGCGTCTCCGGCGCTTCGGTGTATTCATAGTCCGGATGGAAGCGGCTGATATGCCAGGGGATATCCGGATCGACCGAGGCGATGAACCCGGCCATCGCGGCGAGCTCCCCTGCCTCGTCGTTCAAGCCCGGGATGACGAGGGTCGTCACCTCGACCCAGATGCCGGCCGCCCTCATCCCCCGGATCGTGGCGAGCACGGGCTCGAGCCGGGCGCCGCAGACGTTCCGGTAGGTTTCGTCGCGAAAGGCTTTGAGATCGACGTTCGCCGCGTCGAGGTAGGGGCGGATCAGCTCGAGGGCCTCGGCGGTCATGTAGCCGTTGGTCACGAAGTTGTTGAGCAGGCCGGCCTCCCGGGCCAAGCGGGCCGTCTCATAGGCATATTCGAAGAAGATGGTCGGCTCCGTGTAGGTGTAGGAGACGCTCCGGCAGGCGCTGTCGACGGCCGCGCGGACGACTTCGGCGGGCTCGTAAGGCTTGCCGGCGAGGCCGCCGCCCTTGCGCCGGGGGGATTGGGAGATCTGCCAGTTCTGGCAGAAGCCGCAGCGGAAATTGCAGCCGGGCGTGGCGATGGACAGGGCTTTCGATCCGGGCAGGAAATGGTAAAGGGGCTTTTTCTCGATGGGATCGACGTGGGCCGCGACGACCTCGCCGTAGACGAGGGTCGTCAGCGCGCCGTCACGGTTCTCCCGGACGGCGCAGACGCCCCGCCCGCCCGGCTTGATGACGCACCTGTGGGCGCAAAGGCGGCAGGCGACGACGCCCTCCTCCGCGCGGTCCCAAAGCATCGCCTCCCGGATCATTTTGCTCCGAGCTCGGGAAAGAACTTCACGGCGGACGGGCAAAGCTTGCGGAGGAAACACTCCGGGCACTTGGGCTTCCGGGCCTGGCAGACGGCCCGGCCGTGCTCGACGAGCAGGGAGTTGAAATGGAGCCAGTCCCGCCGGGGCACGAGAGCCATGAGATCGCGCTCGACCTTGACCGGATCCTCCTCCCGGCTCAGGCCGAGCCGCCGGGACAGGCGCCCGGCATGCGTGTCGACCGCGATCCCCTCGGCCTTGCCGTAGCCCGCGGAGAGGACGATGTTGGCCGTCTTGCGGGCGACGCCGGGCAGAGTCACGAGCTCCGCCATCGAGTCAGGGACGGCCCCGCCGTAGACTTCCGTGATCCGCCGCGCCGCCCCGATGATGCTCTTAGCCTTGTTCCGGAAGAACCCGGTCGAGTGGATCTCCGTCTCGAGCTCGGCCCGGTCGGCGCGGGCGAAGGCCCCGGCCGTCGGATACTTCCTGAACAGGGCCGGAGTGACCGTATTGACCAGCTTGTCCGTGCTTTGGGCGGCCAGGATCGTAGCCACGAGGATCTGGAGCGGATTGGCGAACACGAGCGCGGTCCGGGCCTGCCCGTAGTGTTTCCGCAGCAGCCGGATGACCGGCTTGATGCGCAGCCGCGCGGCGTCCATCGGGCCTCCCTCAGGCCTGCTTAGGGGCCGACGTGGAAGAGATCCTGGCCGACATGGAAGTCTTCGACATCGTAATAATCGGGGAACTTGCGAATGAGGTCGATCTCGGACTTGAGCATGGCCTGGTGGCTCCGCTCGACCCGGCCGAGATACGCCAGGATCCGGCGCCCGGCCTCGTCCTCGACCTGCATCGCGGCGTCGTTGTAATACGCTTCGGCGATCTCCTCGGCTTGGAGGGCCGCCTCGAACAGGGCCGGGACGGCCGGATCGGCCGGGAGCGCGGCGCCGATCGGGGGCATCAGCGATGACTCCGGGACGTCCGGGGGCGTATCCGGATACCTCTGGCTGAGAAGGCGCTCGAGGATCTTCTTGTGATGCTCCTCCTCAAGGGCCAGGAACTTGAGCTTCTGGACGAGAAGCACGTTCTTGACGCGTCCCAGGAGGCGGGTGTAGAAAGCGGCGGCGTCGACCTCCGACCGGATGGCGACGCCGAGGATCTGCCAGGGAGCGATGGTTTTGTCGATGGCCATGAGAGTCCTCCGCGAGTCCTTTCAGAAGGTGACCAGCTTGTCTTTGAGCGCGCCGCAAACGGGGCACTTGTCCGGAGCCTCGCCCTCCATGGTGAAGCCGCAGACCGAGCAGACGTGGATGGGCTTGAACTCGATGTCCTGGCCCGCGGCGACGGCTTCGCGGGCGGCGCGGTACATGCCGGCGTGGGCCTTCTCGGCCGCCAGGGCGTAGTTGAAGAACGTTTCGGCGCCTTTTTCGCCCTGCGACTGAGCCGTGAGGGCATAAATGGGATACATCTCGTCGATCTCGAACGATTCGCCGCCGACGGCCGTTTCGAGGTTGGCCTTGGTCGTGCCGAGGCCGCCGAGGACCTTGACGTAATTCGTGGCGTGGACCTGTTCGGCGTAGGAATTGGCCTTGAACGTGCGCGCGATGTTGGGCAGCTTTTCGGTCTCGGCCCTCCAGGCGAACGCGGCATACTTGATATGGGCCTGGCTCTCGCCGGAGAGGGCGGCCTTGACGTTCTCTTCGGTCATCTTCTTCATCATGCAGTCTCCTTATTCAGGGTATTCTGAGCATGGCCTCGATGGCGCTCCGGGCCCTGTCGGCGATCTCGCGGGGGACGACTATGCGGTGGGTATCGGTCTCGAGGGCCCGCAGGACCTTGTCCAGCGTCGTCATCTTCATGTGGGCGCAGAGCGCCGATTCGCGGGCGGGGAAGAACTTCACCGCCGGGTTCTCCTTGGCGAGGCGGTAGATGATGCCTTTTTCCGTGCCGATGATGACCTCGCGCTTGGACGTCGTCCGCGCCTCGATGACCATCTTGCCCGTCGACAGGACCTTGTCGGCGAGATCGATGACGTTGAGGGGGCACTCGGGATGGACCCAGACCTCGGCCTCCGGGTGGAGGGCCCGGGCCTCCTCGATGTCCCGCGGAGTGAAGCGGTGATGGACGTGGCAGTAGCCGTCCCAGGCGATGATCTCCTTGCCCGTCTCCCGGGCGACGTAAGCGGCCAGGTTCTTGTCGGGGACGAACAGGAGCCGGTCGACGCCGAGCGAGTTGACCACCGCCACCGCGTTGCTCGAGGTGCAGCAGATGTCGCTCTCGGCCTTGACCTCGGCGCTCGTGTTGACGTAGCAGACGACCTTGAGGCCGGGGTGGGCGGCCTTCCAGCCGCGAAGCTCGCGGCCGTTGATCATGTCGGCCATGGGACAGCCCGCTTCGATCTCGGGCAGGAGGACGGTCTTGCCGGGCGCGAGGACAGCGGCGGTCTCGGCCATGAAATGGACGCCGCAGAACACGATCACGGCTGCGTCGAGCCCGGCGGCCTTGCGGCTGAGCTCGAGCGAATCGCCGACGAAATCGGCCGCGTCCTGGACCTCGGGGAGCTGGTAGTTGTGGGCGATGATGACGGCGTTCTTCCGCCGTTTCAGCTCGCCGATCTTCTCGAGGAGATCCACGTCTCAGCCCTTCCCGCCGAGGGGCTTGCCGCAGTGGATGCAGACCTTGTCGCCTTTCTTGGTGATGCCGCCGCAAGCGGGGCATTCCTCGAATTCGACCCGGCAAGCCCGGCAGAAGGTCTTGTCCTTCTCCTCGAGGGCGGTCTCGCAATAGGGGCAGGCGAAGCCCTCGTGCTCGTGGGCCACAGCCGCCCCGGCGGGCGCCGGGGCCCGGCCGGCCTGCTTGTCCCGGAAGTTCTTGATGGCCTCGTGGAGGGCGTCGGCGCCGAGGTTGGAGCAGTGCATTTTGTTCTTCGGCAGCCCGCCGAGCTCTTCCGCCACGAGCTCGTTGGTGATGGCCAGGCCTTCGTCCAGGGTCTTGCCCTTGGCCATCTCGCTGACCATGCTGGAGACGGCGATGGCCGCGCCGCAGCCGAAGGTCTGGAACTTGACGTCGTCCAGGCGCTCGTCCTTCACCTTGATGTAGAACGTCATCATGTCGCCGCAGACGGGATTGCCGACCTGGCCGACGCCGTCGGCGTCGGCCAGGACGCCGACGTTGCGGGGATTGGCGAAATGGTCCATCACTTTGTCGCTGTACATCATGAGCCTCTTTGTTCCTTGAGATACTGCGTGTAGAGCGGGGACATGCCCCGGAGCTTATCGACGATGGGCGGGAAGGCCTCGAAAAGGAGCCCGAGATCGTCGGCCGTCGTGCCGTCGATCAGGCTGAAGACGAGCGACCCCTGGGCCGTGGCGTGGTCGAAGCCCATGGCCAGGAGCACGTGCGAGGCCTTGAGGGATTTGGACGTGCAGGCCGAGCCGCTCGAGGCGGCGATGCCTTTCATGTCCAGGAAGAGCAGCATGGCCTCGCCTTCCACGAACTCGACGCAAAAGCTGGCGTGGTGAGGCAGGCGGCCCGTCCGCGGGCCGCTCACGAGCACATGCTCGATCCAGCGGGGCAGCTCGTCGAGGAGCCTGTCCCGGAGGGGAGCGAGAGCGGCCGCGCGCGACGCCATCTCCGTGCGGGCCAGGGCGGCGGCCCGGCCCAGCCCGACGATGCCGGCGACGTTCTCCGTCCCGGCCCGGCGCCCGCCCTCCTGGTTGCCGCCGTCGATGAGCGGCAGGATGCGCGCGCCTTTGCGAACATAGAGCGCGGCCGAGCCCTTGGGCCCGTAGAACTGGTCCGCGGCCAGGCTCAGGGCGTCGACACCGAGGGCCTTGACGTCGAGCGGAATGTTGCCGGCCGCCGCCACCGCGTCGGTGTGGAAGAGGACGTTCCGCGCGCGGCAGACCGCCGCGATCTCGGCGATCGGCTCGATCGTCCCGACCTCGCTGTTGGCGGTCATCACGGAGACGAGGACCGTGTCCTTGGTCAGCGACTTTTCGACCTCGGCGGGATCGACCCGGCCTTCCCGGTCGACGGGGACGAGGGTCGACGAGAAACCCGCCTTTTCCAGGGACTTGACCGAGTTGAGGACCGACGTGTGCTCGATCGCCGAGACGACGATGTGGCGTCCCCGGGCCTGCTGGCCCATGGCCATGCCCTTGACCGCGAAGTTGTTGGCCTCGCTGCCGCTCGAGGTGAAATAGATCTCCGAAGCCGTCGCCCCGACGAGGGCCGCCACCTCGTCCCGGGCCGCCTCGACCGCCTCCTGGGCCTGGCGGCCGGAGGCGTGGAGGCTCTGCGGATTGCCGAAGGCGTCGGCGAGGAACGGCCTCATGGCCTCGAAGGCCTCCGGACGCAGGGGGGTCGCGGCGATATGATCGAGATAGAGTCTCTTCATGCGCATCCCCCTTCGAAGGCCCGCCCGCGGCTTCTTCAAGGGGCTGTCCCCGGAGGGGACGGTCCCTCTTCGGCCCGCCGCCCCGGCGGCCGGGCTCAGACGGCTTCGACCGACGTGACCTCGGGAACTTCTTTCTTGAGGATCCGCTCGATGCCCATTTTCAGGGTCAGCTGGGACATCGGGCAACCGCCGCAGGCACCCTTGAGCCTGACTTTCACGATCCCGTCCGGACCTACGTCCACGAGCTCGACGTCGCCGCCGTCGGCCTGCAGGGCCGGGCGGACCTTGGCTAAAGCCTTTTCGACCTTTTCTTTCATAGAATACTCCTCATTGATCCGGGCGACAGCCTCCCTATCTTACGCCGCCCGGGACCGCAAGACAAGGCCTTCGAGCCAGGACCGGCGTTCCGTCTATTTCTTGACCATCGGCTCGCCGCAGCAGATGAGGACATGCTCCTCGACGCAGCCGCAGGCCTCGTCGACGACGACCCGGTAGCCGCAAACGCCGCACTCGAGCTTCTTCGGCTTGGCCTTGGCTTTGGGCTTGGCCGCGGCCTTGGCTTTCGGGGCCGGCTTCTTCGCTTTCTTGGTGGCCATGTCGTTCCTCCCTCCGAATGTCATGGATGAGGCCGCCCTTGAGGCGGTCCTAGACGTCTCCCGGATCCTCGGGACGGTCCCAATCGAGCAGGCGCCGCTCGCCGCGCAGGGCCCGGACCGCCGTCGCGTCCTCGGTGACCTCCAGCGCGCCCCGATAAGCGCCCTTCGTATCCCTCAGGGCGAAGTAGCGGATGTGGATGAACCGGCCGCCCGATTCGATCCAGAACTCGGCCGTGTCCCGCTCGCCCGACCGGAAGGCTTTCAGGATGCGCTCGACGATGCCGACGCTCTTGGGCGGATGGCAGTTCTGGACCTTCCGGCCGATGACCCCGGGCGTCCGGGGAAAGATCCGTTCGGGCGTCGCCGAGTAGTAGATGACGGTGTCGTTCTCGTCGACGAAGGAGATGTCGACGGGCAGACGGGTCAGCATCAGATCGAGCTGCTCCGCGGTCAGACAGCCCCTGTCGAGGCAGATCGCCCCGCCGGGGCGGGCGGCATCAACGGCCGGAGCGGCCTCGCCGGACGTCCCGGGCGCCCAGGCCGGCGCCGGAGCGATCCAGGCGTACCCGATCTCCTCCTCCCCTCTCTTGACCTTGGCCCAGTCGTCCTCGTCGAGGGCCTCGAGGCTCAGGGGGAAGAGGATCTTCTCCTCTTTGGAGACCATGTCGGCGATCTCCTGGAGAACCCACTGCCCGGTGCGGACGATGTGCTCGACGTCGCCGAAGCCGAGCGCGCGCCGGAGGTCCTTCAGATGGGCGCGGATATCGTCGTGCACGGCCCACATGACCTTGGACGGCCCGCTGATCCCTCGGGTCTCAAGCCGGGGAAAGAGCTGGTTCTCTTTCTTGAGATAGTGCTTCTCGATCTGTTCCAGGTCGTCAAGGAGGCCGGCCAGGCAGCTGGCGCCCTCCGCAACGCTCTCGGGGCCGGAAGCGTGCCTGAGACGCTCCAGGACCTCGCGGGCTTCGGCCACGATCGCGACCACGGCCCTGTTCTCATCAGCCAGGGTGTGCAGAGGATGGCCGGGGACGGTCTCCGGCCTGGGCTGAGCGTCGAGGGACTCCTCGAAGACCTTGACATGAAGGTCGCAGAGCTCCCGGACCTCCGCCTCCGGCAGGCCTTCGGCGATGAGCTCCTCCTCCATCGCCCCGATCTCGGCGCCCGAGACATCCTGGGCCAGCGAAGCGAAGCGCTTTTTCAGCGCTTCGACGTCGCCGCCGCGGTGAAGGTCGCGGATGATATCCTTGAGGACTCGCTTCTTGTCACCGGCACCCATGATGCACCTCTTTCCGAGGATATCATACACAATTTCCGACAATATTAGTAGTGTATTTTTTCCGGAGGGGGCTTCCCCTCCCGATGAGGATCTTCAGACGATGACGCGGGGGATGAGCGGGTTGATGCGGGCCAGGATCTCATAGCTGATCGTCCCGGCGAGGGCGGCCAGGTCCTCGGCCGTGATGCGCTCCCGTCCGTCGGCCCCGAGGAGGGTCGCATCGTCCTCGAGCCGGAGGCCGGTAATGTCCGTGACGTCGGCCACGAAGAAGTTCATGGCCACCCTCCCGCGCACCGGCGCCCGCCGTCCCCGGATCAGGACGTGGGCCGCGTTGGAAAGACCCCGGTCGTAGCCGTCGAAATATCCGACCGGGACGACGGCGAGTACCGTCGGCCGCGTGGTCCGGAAGGTGCAGCCGTAACCGACGTAGGCGCCGGCCGGAACCTTCTTGATCTGGGCGATCCGGGACCTCCAGGCGAGGACCGGCTCGAGCGACAGGGGCTCCTTCTTGTCGAGCAGGCAGGACAGGTAGGTCTCTTTGGAAGGCCACAGCCCGTAGAGGCCGATCCCGACCCGAGCCATGTTGAATCCCCGCTCGGGAAAAAGGATGGTCGAGGCGGTACAGGACATGTGCCTGAACGGGACGCGCGGCCCGTCGCCGTCGAGCGACCGGCAGGCCGACCGGAAGGCCCCGAGCTGGGCGCGCGGATAATCGTGCTTCGTCGTGTCCTCGATATTGGCAAAGTGGGAGGACAGCCCTTCGACGATGAGGCCGGGATGCCGGCGGATGTCCCGGACGAAACCGGCCAGGTCCTTGGGCGCGACGCCCTGCCGCCAAGTCCCCGTTTCGAGCTTGACATGGACGCGGACCGTCTTCCCCAGGCGTCCGGCCAGGGCGGCCAGCCGGGCAACAGTCTCCTTGTTATAGACGGTCAGGCGGAGATCGAGCGCGACGGCCTCTTCGAGCGAAGCGAAAGGCGCGTAGCCCAGCACGATGACGGGGACGCGCAGGCCCGCCCGGCGGATCGAGGCGCCCTCTTCGACCGAATGAACGCCGAGCCAATCGACGCCTTCCTCGACCGCGATCCCGGCCACTTCGAGCAGTCCGTGGCCATAGGCGTTGGCCTTGACCACCGCCACGAATTTCCTCCGCGGCCCGATGAGGCGGCGGAATTCGCCGATGTTACGGACGAGGGCCTGCCGGCTGATCTCGACGCGCCCGAACCCGGTCCCGCTCATCTCCGCCCCTCTCAGCCGGCCGCGGCCGCGCGGACCTTGGCCAGGTCGACGAAGCCCCGGAGCTCCGGCTCGATGAAGACCGTCTCGCCGCGCTCGACGCCGGTCGAGACGATCGCCACCTTGGTCTCGACCAGGTCCTCGATGGCACGGACGTAATCGGCGAAGGCCCGGGGCAGGGACCCGGCTTCCGAGACGCCGTGGAGAGACTCGGGCCAGCCGGAGAACGTCCGGTATTCCGGAACGACCTCATCGAGCATCCAGGTCTCCGGCGGGAAGCTCTTGAGGATCCTGCCCTTATAGCGGTAGCCGGTGCAAACGGGGATCCCGCCCAGGCCGGAGAGGACGTCGGGTTTGGTCAGGGCGATCCGGTCGACCCCGTTGACGCGGCACGCGTAGCGCACGGCCACGGCGTCGAACCAGCCGCAGCGGCGGGGACGGCCGGTCGTCGCCCCGAACTCATCGCCCCGTGAGGCGATCGTCCGGCCCATTTCGTCGCCGAGCTCGGTCGGGAACGGACCGCTGCCGACGCGCGTCGTGTAGGCCTTGGTGATGCCGAGGACGCCGTGGATCGTCCGCGGCCCGACGCCGAGCCCGGTCGCCGCCCCGCCGGCGGTCGAGCTGGACGAGGTCACGTAAGGATAGGTGCCGTGGTCGAGGTCGAGGAGGGCTCCCTGGGCGCCTTCGAAGAGGACGCTGTCCCCGAGCTTCATCCGCTCGTCGAGAAGCTCCGAGACGTCGCTGAGATAGGGGCCGAGCTTCCCGGCCCAGCCGGCGTACTCCCGGTAGATGGCCTCGGCATCGAGGGGCGGCAGGCCGAAGGCCCGGAACACGGGGTCCTTGGCCGCGGCGTTGTCGGCGATCTTCTCGCGGAGGACGCGCAGGTCGGCCAGGTCGCCGGCCCGGACGCCCAGCCGGGCGGCTTTGTCTTCGTAGGCGGGACCGATGCCGCGGCAGGTCGTTCCGATCTTCTTCGCCCCGCGCAGGTCCTCGGAGATCCTCTCCGACATGGGATGCCAGGGCATGATGAGATGGGCGCCGCGGCTGACGGCGATGCGCTCCGGGCCGGCGGCGACGCCCTGGGCTTCGAGATCGCCCGTCTCCTTGAAGAAGGCGGACGGCGAGAGGACCAGCCCGTTCCCGATGACGCAGAGCGTCCGGGGATGGAGGATGCCCGAAGGGATGAGATGGAGGACGATCTTCTTGCCGTGCACCCAGACCGTGTGGCCGGCGTTGTGCCCGCCCTGATACCGGGCGACGACATCGAAGGCCGGTGTCAGCAGGTCGACGATCTTGCCCTTGCCCTCGTCTCCCCACTGTGTTCCGAGAACGAGCAGATTGGCCATGCGGGATCCTTTTGACCGTGAAGCCGGAACGATCAGAAGCTCAGTCCCACCTGGACCTGCCACTGGTTGTTCTTGAGAGGCGTCACCTTTTCCTTGTTCCAGTCGTATTCGAATTTGACGAAGAGCGCCGAGCCCAGGACGTAGCGCAGCCCGGCGGCCCAGCGGCTCTGATCGAGGGAGATGCCGCCGTTATGGTAGGTGTCCGTGAACTCGATCTTCTGGAAGCTCCCGATCGGCTGGAAGCCCCTGAAGCTCATGCAAGCCCAGACGAACCAGCCCTCGGACTCTCCTCTTTCGAACGGCTGGGGATTCTCGATCAGCGCTTTGGCGTACTCGGCGTGGACCTCCCACTGGGGGGTCACCCAGGAGATGTCGGCCCCCTCGAGGGTCAGGTCGCGCAGCTCCTGGTCGTCATACTTGCCTCTGTAGTAGGAAACGCCGGCCCGGACCGCGTCCCCGACGATGAGCCCGAGCCGGCCGCCCTTCGACAGGTCCGAGTTGTTGTCGTGGAACTGCTGGACATAGGCGGAGGTGTCCCCCTCGGCGAGACCGATGCCGAGGTAGCTCGCGTAGGTCAGGATCCCGACCCGGCCCTCGATGAGGACGCCCAGGTCGCGCCAGCTCTGCGGGTAGAGGTATTCCAGGTTGAGGGGCGTGCGGATGAGGATCGTCTCGTGGGGCCGGCTGGCCGTGTTCCAATGCCCGAAAGGCACGAGGTAGAGCCCGGCCCGGACGGTGAAGGTCTCGGACGGCACGAAGCCCGCCCAGGCTTGGACGAGGTCGAAATCATTCACATCGAGGGCCCGGGCTTCGACCGTGAAGCCGATCTTCGGGGCGACGCGGCCCCCGGCCAGAAAGCCGGCCAGCAGGTTCTCGATGCTCCCGTGGGGGGAGGCGCTCTCCGACTGACCCTTGAGATAATCGACGGCCAGGTACCCGCCGTACTTGACCTGGCCCGGGGCCGGCCGGGCGAGGGCCAGGAGAACGGCGATGGCGGCGGCGATGAAAGCGGTCCTCTTGATCATGATAGCTCCGAGAAATCGAAATCGTCGCCGAGCAGGTCGTCTTTGACCGTCTCGACGTTCTTCTGGAGGGCGACGAGCCGGCTGATCTCCGAGGCGCCCTTTTTCGTGCCCATCCAGATCGCGCCGACGAGGCGGTTCTCGCGGAGTACGATCTTCTTGTACAGTCCGGCCTCGGGAGAGGTCCGGACGAGAGATTCGTAACCGGGCCCGGCCGCGTCGATCTCGCCCATGGAGGTCAGGTACAAGCCGGCCACCTTGAGCGTGTTGAACGGAATCGTGCCGGCGTACTCCCGGTCCTGGCCGAGCATATTGGACGCGGCGACGCGGGCCTGTTCGAAGGCGGCCGGGATGATGCCGTAGATCCGGTTGCGGTGTTCCGCGACGTCGCCCGCGGCGAAGATCGCGGGGGCGGAGGTCCGCATGCGGTCGTCGACGAGGATGCCCTTGCCGGTCTGAAGCCCCGCTTCGGCGGCCGGGCCTAGCTCGGGCTTGATGCCCGCGGCCACGACGAGGGTGTCCGCGCCGAGGGTGTCGCCGGACCCGAACCGCAGGCCCCGGACGCTCCCGGCGCCGAGGACTTCCTTGGTGACCGCGCCGAGCATGACGGCGATGCCGGCCGCCCCAAACTGGGCCCTGAGCAGGGCCGCCGCGGCGGGATCGAGCTGGCGGGGCAGGAGGCGGTCGAAGAACTCGACCACGGTCACTTCGGCCCCATGGCTGCGGATCGCCCGGGCGATCTCAAGGCCCAGGAGGCCGCCTCCGAGGACCGCGACCCGATTGTTGAGGCGGAGGTGCTCGATGAGGTCGTTCGCGTCGTCGAGCGTTCTCAGGACGAAGACGCCCTTCTGGGCGATCCCGTCGACCGGCGGCAGGGCCGCCCGGGCGCCCGTCGCCAGGAGAAGGACATCAAAGCCGTGGACGGAGCCGGCGGCCGTCTCGATCGTCCGCTCCGCAGGCCGGATCCGGACGATCTTCTCGCCGCGGCGAAGGCCGATCTTCTGCCTCTCGGACCATCCTTCCGGGAACGCGAAGAGCTTTTCGACCGGCAGCCGCCCGGCCACGTACTCGATCAGGTTGGGCCGCGGGTAATAGGGGTACCGTTCTTCCCCGAAGATCTCGATCTCGACGCTCTGGTCGAGCTCGCGCAGGGACTTGGCCGCGATCGTGCCGGCCAGGCCGCTGCCGACGATGAGGACTCGCACCTCCGGAATTCCCCGCCTTCGCTCAGCCGAGCTTGACGAAGAGGTCCTTCGGGACGCCGCACTGGGGGCAGACCCAGGTGTCCGGAAGGGCCTCGAAGCTCGTCCCGGCCGGGATGCCGTTATCCGGATCGCCGACCGCGGGGTCGTAGATGTAGCCGCAGGCGGTGCATTCGTACTTGTCCATGATCGTCTCCTTTCAATTTTCCGGGAGGACCTGTTTTTCGTATTCGGCCTCGAGCTTGAGCTTGTGCTCCCGCTCCTGGCCGGCCAGGAAACGGAACACCTTTTCGTGGCCCGAGGTCCCGGCCATCCGGGCCAGGGATTCGTAGAGGGCGACGGCTTCGGCCTCCTTCTTGGCGGCGAAGATGAGCATGTCCTGGAAGGACATGTCGGCCGAGAGCTTGGCGCCTTCGAGGGCATCGACGATGTGCAGGTCGGGAACGAACGAGGCCCCGAGCTCGCCGAGCGCCGCCTCCGACAGTCCCTCGAGGAGGCGCCGGTGGGACTCCTCCTGCCGGCGGAGATCGTCGGCGAGCTCGCGCAGGCCGGGCGTCGCGGCCTGGCCGGCGATCATCGCGTAGCCCGCGGCCGCCTCGATCTCCCGCCGGACGGCGAAGGACAGGATGTCCGCGACGGAGGTGAAGCGCCTGTCTGTCATCGCAAAGCCGTCCTTTCACGCGTGCGGGGATCTCGGGAACGGCCCCATTATAGCCGAACGGTGCGGCGAGTCAACGAATCGCGCCCCGGGAATTCTTCTCAGGTCCCGGGCATTCCGTCGCCGAGCCCGACGAGCCTGTCTTTCAGCAGCGAGTTCCGCTTGACCGGCTTGTCGTTCTTGATGGCGATCCAGAGCGCCTTGTAGGAGCCAATGACCACGCTCAGCTTCTTGGCCCGGGTCAGGGCGGTGTAAAAGAGGTTGCGCTGGAGCATGATGAAGTGCTGCGTCAGGAGGGGCATGATCACGGCCTGGTATTCGCTGCCTTGGGCTTTGTGGACCGACACGGCGTAGGCGAGCGTGACATCGTTGAGCTGGTCCTTTTCATAGCAGACCGTCCGGCCGTCGAAATCGACGTAGAGGCGGTGCTTGGCCCGGTCGGCGTGGAGGACCGACCCGATATCGCCGTTGAAGACGTCCTTGTCGTAATCGTTGCGGACCTGCATGACCTTGTCCCGCGCGCGGAACGTGCGCGTCCCGGACTGCAGGCCTTCCCCGCCGGGGTTGAGCCGGGCCTGGAGCTCGGTGTTGAGGTTGTCGACGCCGACGACCCCCTTGTACATGGGGCTGATGACCTGGATGCGGGGGTCGAGCGGGCTCAGCCCGAGCTTATGGGGGATGCTCGACGAGCACATCTTGAGGATGGTCAGGAAGGCCTTCCGCTCGTCCTCCTGGCGGATGAAATAGAAGTCGGCGTTCTTGTCCTCCCGGGGCGCGAAGACCAGAGACTGCCCCTGGTTGACCCGGTGGGCGTTGACGACGATGAGGCTTTCCTTCTCCTGCCGGAAGATCTCGTCCAGCCGGACGACATCCACCGTGCCCGATTCGATGATGTCGTGGAGGAGGTTCCCGGGGCCGACCGAAGGGAGCTGGTCCTTGTCGCCGACGAGAATGAGGCGCATCCACGGCGGGACGGCCTTGAGGAGGTGGAACATGAGCGGCAGGTCGACCATCGAGAACTCGTCGACGACGAGGGCCTCGCCCGGCAGGGCGTTCCCTTCGTTGCGCTTGAACGTCCCCTTCTTGGGCTGGAATTCGAGGACGCGGTGGATCGTCCGGGCGTCCTGGCCGGTGGCCTCGGACAGGCGCTTGGCCGCGCGTCCCGTCGGCGCGGCCAGGAGGACGTCCTTGCCCCACTTGCGGTAGACATCGGAAATGGCCCGGATGATGGTCGTCTTGCCCGTTCCCGGGCCGCCGGTGATGACCAGGATCTTCCGCTCGAAGGACTCCCGGATGGCCCGGCGCTGGAGAGGCGAAAACGCGAGGCTGAGGTCCTTCTCGGTTTCGGTGATGGCCTTGTCGAGATCGAAATCAGGGGCCCGGCAGGGAAATCCCGCCAGATTGTGGATCGCGCGGGCGACCTCCTCCTGGGCCTGATGGAAAAAGGGCAGGTAGAGGGCCGTGCCGCCCGCCCAGTCCTCGGCGACGATCTGGCCGCCCTTGACAAGCCTTTCCAGCGCTTCCGCGGCCAGGTCCGCGGTGACGCCCAGATCGGCGACGCATTTCTCGCCGGCCTCGGCCGCGCTCGAGAAGACGTGGCCCTGTTCGTTGTCCTTTTGGAGGATATAGAGGATGTAGGCCTTGACGCGCTCGGGCGAAGCCGGGTCCAGGCCGAGCTTGAGGGCGATCTGGTCCGCGGTCTTGAAGCCGATGCCCCAGATGTCGAGACTGAGCTGGTAGGGATTCGACCGGAGGACGGTGAACGACCGGTCCGCGTACTGCTTGTAGATCTTCGTCGCCAGGCCGGTCGAGACGCCGTGCTCCTGGAGGAACATGATCAGGTCGCGGATGTCCTGGTGCTCCGCCCAGGACCGGCAGATCTCCTTGAGCTTGACCGCGCCGACGCCCTCGACCTTGCGGAGACGTTCCGGGTCCCGGCTCAGGATGTCGATCGTGCCGGCGCCGTAGGCCTTGACGATGCGGCGGGCGAGGACGGGGCCGATGCCCCTGACCAGGCCGGAGGCCAGGAACTTCTCGATGCCTTGGGCCGAAGCCGGCAGGGTCATGGTGAAGTGATCGACCTTGAACTGGCGGCCGAAGCGGGGATTGAGCTCCCAGCCGCCGCGGATGCGCAGGACCTCGCCCGGCGAGAGCGGCGGGAACGAGCCGACGATCGTGATCGTCTCGCCGCCGTCCGTCACGAACTTCGCGACCGTGTAGCCGTTGTCGGCATTGTAGAAGACGATCTCGTCGATCGCGCCGTCGAGGTGCTCCTTGCCCGTGACGAGCGCCGCTCGCTTCTCCCTCATATCTTACCCATAGTAAGCGTTCCCCCAAGGCCCGTCAACCGACAGTTCCCCGCCGGCAGGGAGAATTAAGAGAGTCTTCTCTTCGGATGAATAGTCCAGGCTAGTTGATGACCCGGAGCATCCGGCCCCAACGGGCCTTGGGGACGAAGCTCACCAGCTTCTTGAGGCGGTCGCGGAACCCGGTCTTCTGCCAGGCATCCCGCTCCGCTTTGTAGGAGAAGTAGATGACCCAGGGCTTGCCCTTGATCGAGTCCAAAGGCACGAAGCCCCAGTAGCGGCTGTCCATGCTGTTGTCGCGGTTATCCCCCATCACGAACAGCTGGCCCGGCGGCACGGTGATGGGGCCGTAGTTGTCGCGGATGACGTCATCATAGCTGTAGAAATCGTTCTTGGAGTTGACGTGGCTGTCGACGTGGACCTTGTAGGTCTCATCGAGCGGCTGGTCGTTGATGTAGACCTGCTTGTCCTTGACCTCGAGCTTCTCCCCCTCGAGCGCGATGACCCGCTTGACGAAATCCTTGGTCAGGTCCTTCGGGTACTTGAAGACGACGATGTTGCCGCGTTCGATCGGCTTACGGGGCAGGATCGCGCCCTCGAGGGGCAGGACAGGCCGGGTGTAAGCCAGCTTGTTGACCAGGAGGAAGTCGCCGACAAGGAGCGTCGGCTCCATGGAGCCGGTCGGGATCTGGAAAGCCTGGACGACAAAGGTCATCACAAAGAAGACGAAGACCGCCGTCTCGGCGATCAGCTCGAAATATTCCCGGAAGAGGCTCTTGTCTCGTTTCTTCTTGTCTTTGTCCATTTCTCTCAGCTGTAAAAATTATACTATAAAGGAAAACGGCCCGGACATCAAGAACGTTTCCCGTCCCGCAGAGTTCGGGGAAAATTCCCGGGACACAATCCCATTTCCAGAGAAATGGGTTATGTCCCGAATTTTCCCGCGACCCGGACTCTGCGCGATATCGCTCCGCGATATCGCTGCCTTGACACCCCTGGCCAATCCGGCTTTACTAGTCCCGTGAATGTCACTCTGTTCGGCTACCCCAAGACGGGAAAGACGACGCTCTTCAACCTCCTCGCCGGCGCCCGCGTCGAGGTCCGGGCCTACGACGACGGCAAGAGGGAGCCGAACGTGCGCACCGTCCCCCTCCCGGATCCCCGCCTGGACCGGGTCGCCGCGGCCTACCCGGACAAGAAGAAGATCGCCGCTTCTCTCGACTTGACCGACCTCGTGGGCATCTCTCTCGGGGAGGTCAAGACCAGCCTGTTCCTCGGCCACCTCCGGAAGGCCGACGGCCTGGTCCACGTCGTCCGCGCCTTCGCCGACGACAACATCCCGCATGTCCGGGGAAAGATCGACCCGGCCGCGGATGTCCGGAGCATGGAGGAGGAGCTCGTTCTGGCCGACCTCGTCCTGGCCGACGCCCGGCTGGAACGGCTCGAAAAAGACCTGAAAAAAATGAAGGATCCGGAGGGCGAAAAGGAGCGTGAGCTGCTCCGGCGCCTGCGCCCCGCGCTCGAATCCGGACAGGGCCTCCGCGGCTTGCCCCTGAGCCCCGACGAGGAGAAGCTCATCCGCAGCTTCGCCTTTCTGACGCTCAAGCCCCTCCTCCACGTCATCAATATCGACGAGAAGGACCTCCCGGCGATCCGCAAGCCGGAGGGCCTCTTTCCCGGCCTGGTCACGGGGACATGGACCCCGGGAACGTGTCCCCCTGTCGAGCCCGGCCGCCGGATCATGGCCTTTTGCGGCCGCATCGAGGCCGAACTGGCCGGACTCGAGGACCCCGAGCGCCAGGCCTTCATGGCCGAGTATGGACTCGCGTCGATGAGCGCCCCGCTCTTCGCCGGACAGGCGGCCGCCTTCCTCGACCGCCTCTCGTTCTTCACCGTCGGCAAGGACGAGGTCCGGGCCTGGACCGTGAGGAATGACGCGACGGCCGCCGAAGCCGCCGCGGCCATCCACTCCGACATCGCCCGGGGCTTCATCCGGGCCGAGGTCGTGTCCGCCGCCGTGCTCCTCAAGCACGGCACGCTTCACCAAGCCAAGGAAGCCGGGGCCATCCGGCTCGAAGGCAGGGACTACGTTGTCCGGGACGGCGACGTCATCTATTTCCGGTTTGCCGCATGAGCCCCGCCTTCCGGACGACCGCGCAGGACCCCGGATCGGCGGCCAGGACGGGCCTTCTCGAGACGCCCCATGGCATCGTCGAGACCCCGGCCTTCATGCCCGTGGCCAGCCAGGGATCGGTCAAAGGCCTGACCCACGCCCAGGTCGAGAGCCTCGGGGCGGAGATCCTCCTCGTCAACTCCTATCACTTGTTCCTCCGTCCGGGGGTCGATACCGTCGAGGCTCTGGGCGGGCTCCACAAGTTCATGTCCTGGCCCCGGCCCATCCTCACCGACAGCGGCGGCTTCCAGATCTACAGCCTGTCCTCCCTCGTCCGCGTCACCGATGAGGGCGTCCGCTTCGCCTCCCACCTCGACGGTACGAAGATCCTCCTCCGGCCCGAAGACGTGGTCGATATTCAGCTCCGGCTGGGCGCCGACGTCCTCATGTGCCTCGACCACTTCCCGCCCTACCCGTATTCCGACGAGTCCCTGCGCGAGTCCGTCCGGCTGACCGGCCATTGGGCCCGCCGCTCCAAGGCCCGTTTCGACGAATACGACACCGGCCGGCAGCTCTGGGGGATCAGCCAGGGCGGGATCAACGCCGACCTGCGGACGCGCTCGATCGAGGGCCTCCTCGAACAGGACTTTTCCGGGTATGCCTACGGCGGCCTGGGCCTCGGCGAGCCGAAGACCCGGCTTTTCGAGACGCTCGAGCTCGGCCACGGCCTCCTGCCCGCCGGACGGCCCCGCTATCTCATGGGCATGGGCTACGTCGAGGACGTGGTCGAGGCGGTCGCCCGCGGCGTGGATCTCTTCGATTGCGTCCTGCCGACCCGCAACGCCCGCAACGGCACGCTGTTCACGAGCCGGGGCCGGATCGCCATCAAGAACGTCAAATACGCCCGCGACGACCGGCCCCTCGACGAGGCCTGCGGCTGCGCCACCTGCCGCCGTTTCAGCCGGGCTTATCTGCGTCATCTCTACGAGCGCAACGAGATCACCTCGGCCGTCCTGAACACGATCCACAACCTCACCTTCTATCTTGACATCTTCCGCAAAATGCGCCATTCTATCGCGTCCGGCTCTTTCGATTCCCTGAGAAAGAGTTTGATCTCGAACGCCTCTCAAAAGGAAGAAACGACATGATTTTCGGAACCGTCGCATTCTTGGCCGCCCAGGCCGGGGCGGGGCAAGCGGCCCGGCCCAACATGCTCGGGGCCCTCCTGCCCTTCGTCCTCGTCTTCGTCATCTTCTACCTCCTCATCATCATGCCCCAGAGGAAGAAGCAGAAAAAGCACCTGGAGCTCGTGGACAACCTGAAGCCCGGCGACCGGATCATCACCACGGCCGGCATCTTCGGCACGATCATGGGCGTCCAGAAGGACCTCATCGAGCTCAAGATCGCCTCCAACACCAACATCAAGATCACCAAGAGCGCCGTCGGCGTCATCCGCGGCGCCACCGACAGACTCGAAGGCGAATGAGGCCCCGGCGGAGGGGAGCGTCTCCCCCGCCCGGCCTCGAATCTCTCGCGAGAGTGAAAGTCCCATGAAAAAGAACCTCCAATGGAAGGTTGTTGTGGCGCTGGCCGTCGTCGGCCTGGCGATCTTCCTCGCCTACCCCTACGACGACAGCAAGATCAAGCGCGGCCTCGACCTCAAAGGCGGCATCCACCTGGTCCTCCAGGTCATCACGGACGATTCGATCAACATCGAAACCGACCAGGAGATCGCCCGTCTCGAAGAGCTCCTCAAGAAGAACAGCATCACCTACGCGAAGGCCACCAAGGAAGGCCTCGGCCGGATCGCCGTCCAGGGCGTCCTGGCCGACCAGGAAGGGAAGACCCGCGACCTCTTCGACGAGTATTCCCGGGACTGGGATTACGCGTTCACAGGCGACCGGGCCAATCTGACGCTCAAGCCGCTCGTCATCCAGTTCCTCCGCGACCAGGCGGTCGACCAGGCCAAGGAGACGATCGACAACCGCATCAACACCTACGGCGTGGCCGAGCCCGTCATCCAGCGCCAGGGCGCGGACAAGATCGTCGTCGAGCTGCCCGGCGTCGACGACCCCGACCGCGTCAAGGAGCTCATCAAGGTCACCGCCATCCTCGAATGGAAGCTGGTCAAGGCCGGGCCGGCCGACGACGAGGCGACTCTGCTCGCGGCCACCAACGGCCAGGTCCCCGAGGACGCCGAGGTCGTCAAGGGCGATCCCAAGCGGGGCCAGGGCGGCTTCTATCTCGTCGACAAGGTCGCCACGGTCACGGGCAAGGACCTGCGGACGATCCGCCGGACGACCGACGAGTGGAACAGCCCGGCCGTCTCCTTCACGCTCAACGCCGACGGCGGGGCGCGGTTCGAGCAGGTCACGGGCGCGAATGTCGGCAAGCAGATCGCCATCATCCTCGACAAGAAGGTCCAGTCGGCCCCGGTCGTCGAAAGCCGCATCGACCGGGCCCAGGGCGGCGTCATCCGCGGCCGGTTCACGGCCGAGGAGGCCGATGACCTGGTCATCGTGCTCAAGGCCGGCGCGCTGCCGGCCGGCATCAAGTACCTCGAGGAACGGACGATCGGCCCCTCCCTCGGCGCCGATTCCGTCCGCCAGGGATTCCTGGCCGGGCTGGTGGCCGTCGTCGCCGTCATGGCCTTCATGATCGTCTTCTACAAGCTCTCCGGCATCAACGCCGTCATCGCCCTCGTTCTCAACATCGTCATCCTCTTCGGCGCCCTGGCTTACTTCAAGGCCGCCCTGACCCTGCCCGGCATCGCCGGCATCATCCTGGCCATCGGCATGGCGGTGGACGCCAACGTCCTGATCTTCGAGCGGATCAAGGAGGAGCTCGCCCTGGGCAAAGGCGTGGCCAGCTCGATCTCCCAGGGATTTGCCCGGGCCTTCACGGCCATCTTCGACTCCAACCTGACGACCATCATCTCGGCCATATTCCTCTTCCAGTTCGGCACCGGGCCCATCCAGGGTTACGCCGTGACGCTGACGATCAGCCTGGTCGCCAACATGTTCACGGCCGTCTTCGTCTCCCACCTTCTCTTCGACCTGACGGTCAAGAAATCCGCCAAGAAGCTGAGTATCTGACATGCAACTCTTCAAAACACCCAACATCCGGTTCCTGAAATATAAGTACATCGCCCTGGCCGTCACGGCCGTCATCGTGCTGGCGGGCGTCCTCAACATCACCGCGTTCAAGGGCCTCAAGCTCGGCGTCGATTTCGGAGAAGGGACGCTCCTCCGGGTCATGCTGAAGAGCCCGGCGGCGGAAGGGGAGATCCGGGATCTCCTCCAGACCGTCGGCCTGGGCAAGAGCCAGGTCCAGAGGTCCGGCAGCACGAACCGGGAGTTCCAGATCCGGGCCCTCGAATCCGCGGGAGCGGTGGGGAGCGAGCAGGATCTGCTCGAGGCCCACGAAGCGCTGGCCAACAAGATCATCGACGCCCTCCGCGGCGACGACGGGGCCGCCGAGCGGGCCCGCGGGCTCGTCGACCTCAACACGATCGACGAGAAATCGCTCACCAATCTGCTCGAAAGCTCCTTCCCGGGTTCCGGCCCCGAGGCCGCGCGGGGCATCATCGCCACGCGCAACATGAACGGCATCGTGGCCGATTTCCAGGACCTCGCCGGGATCGGGCTCAAGGCCGAGATCCAGGCCTTCCTCAAGGAAAAGACCTACCTCGGCAAAATGACCGTCCTGAGCCGCGAGACCGTCGGCCCGCAGGTCGGGGCCGACCTCCGGAAGAAAGCCGTCCAGGCGACCATCTGGTCGCTCCTGGGCATGCTCGTCTACATCGCCCTGCGCTTCAAGCTCGAGTACGGCGTCGCGGCCATCTTCACCCTGACCCAGGACGTCCTGATCACCATGAGCCTCTACTCCTTCACGAACCGCGAGATCAACCTGCCGATCATCGCCGGCATCCTGACCATCGTCGGTTTCTCGATCAACGACACCATCGTCATCTTCGACCGCGTCCGGGAGAACCAGAAGCTCCTGCGCGGCAAGCCCCTCGAAGAGGTCATGAACATCAGCATCAACCAGTGCCTGGGGCGGACGCTGATCACCTCGGGCACGGTCCTCCTGACCGTCGGGTCCCTGTTCCTGTTCGGCGGCGAGGTCATCAACGACTTCGCCTTCCTGATGCTCATCGGGACCTTCGAGGGCGTCTATTCGACGATCTACCTGTCCTGCCCGATCGTCCTTTTCTGGCAGAAATTGTTCAAGCCGAAAAAAGCGGGAAGGAGATAAATTTTCCTTGATATGCCGCGCGTTTTCTTCTATACTGGCGGACGTGTGTTTCTGTAATATCCCGAGCATGAGGTAAGCATCATGGCGGAAGCTAAAAAGCCAGGCAGCGCATCCGCGGTCCCTGCGCTCTTCAAAGATTCGTTCTTTGTGGGCGAGAAGGGCACGACCCGGAAAGCCCTTGTCTTTCCCATCGCGCTGATCCTCCACGTCATTCTCATCGTCACGGCCATCGTCCTCCCGCTTCTCTCGACCGCCGATCTGCCGACGGTCGAGGTCTACAGCGCGTTCCTCGCGCCTCCGCCTCCGCCGCCGCCTCCCCCCCCGCCGCCGGCCAAGCGGAAAGCGACGACGGCGAGCGCGCGGATCAAGCGCGTTCAGACGCAGGCCCCGGTCGAGGCCGGACGGCTCGTCGCCCCCGTCGAGATCCCCGAGGAGATCGCCGAGGAAACGCTCTCTGACATCGGCGTCGAGGGCGGCGTCGAGGGCGGCGTCGAAGGCGGCGTCGTCGGAGGCGTGCTGGGCGGCGTCGTTGGCGGCGTGCTGGGGGGCGTCGTGGGCGAGGTCGAGGCGCCCGTGCGGGCCATCGGCGACGTCAAGCCGCCCAAGCTCGTCCGGGAAGTGGCCCCGGTCTATCCGGAGATCGCCCGCCAGGCCCGGGTCGAGGGCATCGTCATCGTCGAGGCGACGACGGACGTCTACGGCCGGGTCACGAGCGTCAAGGTCCTGCGGTCCATCCCCCTGCTCGACCAGTCGGCCATCGACGCCGTCCGGCAGTGGGTCTACGAGCCGATGATCATCAACGGCCGGCCCCGCCCGGTCGTCTTCACCGTGACCGTCCGGTTCCAGCTGAAATGACGTGCCGGAAGGGGCTCGCCCCCCCGGGGGGCGGGCCTCGTCCGCATTACCCACCGGGGGTGAGTCGTATCCCCCCCGAAATCATCCCCTGCGGCGATTGAAGAGCCCGGCCGCCACCCAGATACTGGTCTCTTCCGAGAGGGGAGCAGCCATGAACGACAAGCGAGCACGAGCGATAAGCGGAATCCGAGGCCTGACCGCCATATCCGGAGCCCTCCTGCTGCTCAGCTTCGCCTTCCTCCTGCCGGCCCCGGCCGGGGCCGAGATCGTCGTCCGGCTCGAAGCCACGCAAGAAAGAGTCCCTGTTTACCTCGAACCCGATGACCGCAGCCCGGTTTTGGAGACGCTGGACCGCGGGGCGGTCATCAAGCTGTCCAGTCCGCTCAAGTTCCGGTCCGACTGGTACTACGTCCTCTTCATCTCCGCACGGTCCGGGCGGACCCTGGCCGGCTACGTCCTGGACACGTCGGTCCGCAGGCTGAACTCCACGCTCAAGGTCGTCGACCTGACTCCGGCCGGCGCCGAGATCGCGGATCCGAAGGGCTTCGACCTGACCGGGACGGAGATCCCGCGGATCGAATGGGGCCAGACGGAATCCGGCATCTTGCGGGTCGAAGGCCGTCCCCTCAGCCGGGAATCGTCCGGAGACATGGAATTCCTGAGCTACCACCGCGACGTCTCCGGGAAGCGGTGCCTCATCACCTATGTCCTGGTCGGCCAAAAGCTCGCGTCCCTCCGCCTCCATCTGCTCGAGAGATACGCGAACAAGGACCGCTACGTCGCGGACTATAACCAGGTCCGCGAGTTCCTGAACGCGAAGATGGGCGAGCCGCGCTACAACAACGTGGTCTGGAAGGACCGGGCCTACGCCGAGCGGGGCGAGAAGCTGGGCGAGGCGGTCACGACGGGGACGCTGAGCCTGTCCTCGGAATGGGCCTATCAGGGGACGGGGCTGCGCCTCAGCCTGTCCGCGGAGAACAGCGAGATCCTCTTCGCCGTTGAGATCAACGACCTCAAGAGCAAGAATTCCGCCTCTTACTGATCCTCTTTTCTGTCTTTGCCCCCTTTCCCGCACCCCCCCGGGGAAGGAGGCCTCTGCCTAGGCCATTTCTTTCTGGACGAAGCTCATGCTGACGCGGTTCTTGCCCAGCCACTGGCTGTGCAGCATGAGCTGTTCGCCGCGCTTGACCAGCGATTCGGCGGTGTCGTAGCGGAGGACGAGGCTGGCCCCCATGGACACGGTGGCGTTGAGCATGCCGGTCTCCGTGGTGATGTAGGATTCGGCGACGAGGAGGCGGAGCTTGTTGGCCACGATGTCCAGGCGGCCCTCGTCGATGTTGAGGAGGACGATCAGGAATTCCTCGGTGCCCCAGCGGCCGACGATGTCGAAATAGCGGATGTTCTTGTGGAGGGTCCGGGCGACGGTCCGGACGATCTTGCTGGCGTTGAAGCGGCCGTGCCTTTCGAGGATCTTGCCGTAGTTGTCGATGTCGACGTAGATGAGCCCGAAGGGCAGGCCGAACTTCTGGTATTCCCCGACGCGGGTGGCCAGCGTCCGGTCCAGGTATTGCTTGGATGGGATCCCCGTCTCGCTGTCGACGAGCCCCATTTTTTCGAGCTCGGCCAAGGCGAGGGGGAGGGTGACTTTCGGCGCGGTGCCGCTGAAGACCTCGACCGCCCCGAGGATCTCGCCGTCCTCCTTGAACACGGGGCTGATCCTCAAGGAGACCGGGGTACGGAACCCTTCTTTGTGCTGGAGATAGACGTCCATGGCCCGCGGAGTGCCGTCTTTGAGGGTCATGGCCACGGGGCACTTGTCGCGGCAGACATCGACGCCGCCCTGGTCCACGAACAAAACGGGCTCTTCGCAGCAGGCCCGTCCCATCAAGGAGGGCGCCTCCCGGCCGGTGATCTCTTCGGCGGCCTTGTTCAGGGCGACGACCCGGCGGTCCTTGTCGAGCCAGATGACAGCGTCCTGGACCTGGTCGAGGACGGTGTTGCAGAGGTCCTTGGTCGCGCCGCGGAAAATCTCGAGGATCTTGTTCTCAGGCATATGGTGACTCCGGCTTGGCTTCATTCTAAAGGGGGGCGGCGGATTGTCAATGCTTATTTTGAGCGGGCGCTTGATTGACACACCCCTAACCTCATGTTATCCTGCCGTCGCCGCCCAGGGGTGCGCTGCCATGGAAAAGCTTCTCGGGACACGACTCAAAAGGGCCCGCGAGGAGATCAGCCTCAGCCAGGGCGCGTTCGCCAAGGCCCTGGGGCTGTCGTCGGAGTACATCTCCCTCCTCGAGTCCGGGAAAAGGACGCCCAGCTTCGAAACGCTGTTCAAGATCGCCGGATTCCTCAACAAGAACGTCTCCTATTTTTTCGAGGACTCCCGTCCGGCCTTCGAAAAGCTCTTCGACGCGGCGGAAACGGATGAGCGGGTCCGCAAGGACCTCCAGAAATTCCGGACCACCTGCGAAAGATATCTCGAGCTCGAGGATGCGACCGGGCGGCGCCTCGAACTGGCCCCCCGTTACGCCCGCATCTCTCCGGAACGGCTGGCCGAGGAGGAGCGGCGCCGCCTCGGGCTCGGCAACGAGCCCATCCGCGACGTCCTGGGCCTCTGCGAAGTCAACGGCTGCCGGATCATCCGCCAGACCCTCGCCGACGAGGCCCGGATCGCCGGCCTCTTCGTCTTCGACGAGGAACGCAAGGCGGCCTTCGGACTGGTCAATGCCAACGAGCCGCCCGGCCTCCAGACGCTCATTGCCGCCCATCTCTACGGCCACTATCTCATGGACCGGGACGACAGCCCCATCGTCGACAACCCCGACGTCATCGTCGAGGAGTACGTCTCGCTCTATCCGCCGCGGGAGCAGTTTGCCCAGACGTTCGCCTCCCGCTTCCTGGTGCCTCCGGAGAAGCTCCATGAGCTCATCGAAAAGGACCTGCACACGCGAAGCCTGACGTTCGACGACGTCCTGTTCCTCAAGCGGTACTTCGGGGTGAGCACGCGGGCCATGCTGCGGACCCTCCGCGGCCGCGGCATCCTGCCCGAAGCGAAGTTCGAGGAGTTCTTCAGGCGCAACCCGGAGGACCGGGAACAGGAGATCTTCGGCGGCCTCGCCGGGCAGGAAGAGCGCCGCTCGCGGACGCTCTTCCGGAAGTCCCGGACCATCCCGTCCGACCGCTTCCGGCTCCTGACCGCCGAGGCCGCGGCCATGGCCAAGGCCCGCGCGGCCAATCCGCCGTCGACCCCGCCCGAGCCGAAGACAGGAGGTTCCGATGAGTAAAGCCCTCCGAATCCTCGTGTATTTTCTCATTTTCGACGTCGTGGCCGTGGGCCTCTATTTCGGCATCAAGGCGATCGGCGCGGGCGGCGGCGCGGACCCGACCGCGGCCGTCGACTGGGCCACCCTGGACGCCTACACCCAGCCCTCGACGGAGCTCGAGGAGTTCATCAAGACCGACTACGAGGAGAAGGAGCTTCTCCCGCTCCAGTACCGGAACTTCGGCCGCAACAGGGCCGTGCTCAAGAAATTCCGCGGATCGAAGATGGCCGGGAGCGGCGTCTCCGTCCTCGAGATGACCTTCAAAGGACTCGAAGATTGGGCCATCGTCGAAATCTGGTTCAAAGGGGAGGAAGGCCGGGAGATCCGCCGGACCATCCTCTATATCCTGACGGACAATGTCTGGAAGGCCGGCGACAGCGGCCGCTTGGCGGATTGACCGCGCCCCGCGGCGGAGGTTCCATGAGCATCAAATCCCTCAAGACGGACGTCCTTATCGTGGGCGCCGGGCCGGCCGGCCTGACGGCCGGGATCTACGTGGCCCGCGCCGGCAAGAAAGCTCTCGTCCTCGAGGGCCGCAGCGCGTCGCGCCTGGCCATCCCCTACACGATCGAGAACTATCCGGGCTTTCCGTCGATCGGGAGCCTCGAGCTTCTGGACACGTTCCGCCGCCAGGCCGTCTCCTTCGGCGCGGAGGTCCTCGCCGGGGACGCCATCGCCTTCGCCCTGGAGGGAAGCCCGAAGTACGTCACGACGAAGGACGCCGTGATCGAAGCGGCAGCGGTCGTCCTGGCCACGGGCAGGCCCATGCCCAAAGCGCGCCTCATCGAAGGAGAGGACAGGCTCATCGGCATGGGCGTCAGCTATTGCGCCACCTGCGACGGCCCGCTGTTCCGGGGGGCGACGGTCGCGGCGGTCGGTCACGGCGAGGAAGCGCTGGAAGATGTCCATGCCCTTCAGTCCATGGGCTGCCAGGTCCTGTGGGTGCCCGGCGGGCCGGGCGGGGGGGCCGATTCCCCGGAGGCCCGGGCCCTCGAAGGGCGGGGCGTGACCATCCGGCGCGAGGGCAAGATCCGGGAGATCCGCGGCGAGGCCAAAGTGGAGGCCGTCGTCATCGAATCGGCGTCAGGAGCCGAGGCCGTCCCGGTCGCGGCCGTCTTCATCTTTCGCGAGATCCCGGCCGGGCCCCTGTTCGAGCGGGCCGGGATCGCTCTCGACCACAAGCAATGCGTCGCGGTCGACCGGCTCCAGAGGACGAACATCCCGGGGGTCTACGCCGCCGGCGACAACACCTGCGGCGGGCTGCAGGTCGTATCGGCGGCCGGCGAAGGGTGTGTGGCCGCCATGCAGGCCCTCGTCTACCTGAGAAAATAGGGATCATCTCCCTAACCGGGGAAGTCCTCCGATCGGCGCTGCCCGGGATATCGCCCTTGCCCCAGCACCCCGGAGTCGATTGAGCCCAGTTCCTGCGGCAGCGGTCTAGGCGGACGGTCCGTTGCGGCGGGCCCGGCCGTCGAGCCGGAACGAGATCCGTTTCGAGCGAGAGAGGGTGACCCGTCCGCCGATGGGCACGACCATGAGGTTCCGCCGGATGTCGTGGCCGAAATTCGAAACCGTCAGGATGGGCAGGGGATTGCCCTGCCGGCGGCGGTCGCGGATGATGTCGCCGAGGTAGGACCGGACGAAACGGGCGGCCTTCCGCTGGGCCTTCTTCGCGCCGAGGCCGATCCCCGGCGGGGTCAGGGAGCCGATGACGAGGCCCTTGATCCCGGCGAAGAGGTTATGGCGGCGCAGCGCCGCGAGCAGGCGGTGGACGTCCTCCACATCGACCTGGATGTCCTCGATAAAGAGGATGTGGCGCTTCCAGCTGAACTTGGGCGGCGTCCCGCGGTTGAGGAAGTTGACGAAGGTGGACAGGTTCCCCCCGATGGGGATGCCCGACAGCTTCCGCGGCGGGGGAGGGGTGAGCCAGGCCGCGCCGTTGTAGAAGATCTCCTCGCCGTTGATGAGGGCGAGCAAGTTCTGGAAATCGCCCTTGCCGATCTTGAGCGAGGGGAAGTAGACGACGGGCACTCGGCAGGCGTGATAGACCTCGCTCAGAAGGAAGGTGAAATCGGAGAAGCCGATGAACAGCGGGCGCCTCTCCCGGATGACCCGGAAGTCCTTGGCGTCGATCTTGCTGATGAGGTCCTCGGCGCCCGTTCCCCCGGCGATGGAGATGATCAGATCGAGGCCGCGGATGGCCTGCTTGAAGACCTCGGCCCGGGCCTCGACCGACGCGGAGACGTGGTCGATCTCCGTGTCGCTCGAGTACAGGTGGGGGCTGAGGTAGATGTCCCGGACACCCAGGGCCTGCTTGAGGAGCCGGGCCGTCCGGTTGAGGACGGGCTTCTCCTTGGCAGAGAGGCAGGTCGAAGGTGCGATAAAGCCGATTTTCTCGTAGATCATGGGACCACCGGAGTCCGCGAGGGGCTTAGCCTAGCAAAAAGGCGGCGCCTCCGCAACGCGGCCCCCGGGGCGGCGCCAAGCCCCGATGAGGCTCGGGCTAGCTAGAAGGACTTGAGCTTCTGGCCTGGGCCGGACAGATGGAGGGCCTTGAGGGCCTTCAGCTCGATCTGACGGATCCGCTCGCGGGTCAGCTTGAAGTGCTGGCCGACCTCTTCGAGCGTGTATTCCCGGCCGTCACCGAGCCCGTAGCGCATCCTCAGGACGAGGGTTTCCCTTTCCGGCAGGGTGCGCAGGGCCGCCTCGATCTGTTCGCGGAGATTGATATGGATGACGGTGTCGGGCGGGGAGGGGAAGGCCTTGTCCTCGAGCAGGTCGCCGAGGGAGCCCTCGCCGTTCTCGCCGAGAGGCGTCTCGATCGAAACAGGATCCTGGGAGCTGTAGAGCATCTCGAGGACCTTGTTGACGGGCAGATTCATCTTGCGTGCCAGCTCCTCGGGGTTGGGCAGCTTGCCGTTCTCCTGGACGGAGGCTTGGGAGATCTTCTTCAGCCGGTGGATGGTCTCGGTCAGGTGCACCGGGATGCGGATCGTCCGGCCCTGGTCGGCGATGGCCCGGGTGATCGACTGGCGGATCCACCAGGTCGCATAGGTCGAGAATTTATGGCCGCGCCGGTAGTCGAATTTCTCGGCGGCCCTCATCAGGCCGATGTTGCCCTCCTGGATGAGGTCGAGCAGCTGGAGGCCGCGGCCCTGGTATTTCTTGGCGATCGAGACGACCAGCCTCAGGTTCGCCGAGACGAGGTCGCTCTTGGCGCGTTCGCGAGTCCGGCGGCCGGACTGGATCGCCTGCAGGATGGCCTTGTTCTCCTGGCGTGCCGGCTTGGAGGCGCCCTTGAGGTTTTCCTTCAAGCGGATCTGAACGGCCTGGACGGTCCGGTCCTGGTATTCCGGCTTGAGCTCGAGCTCGCGGGCCAGGCGCACGATCTGGACGGCCAGCCGGCCGCGGGCAAAACGGTTGCGGACGAGGGGCCGGATCTTTATCAGCCGGCCGGAGACGAGCCGGATCCTGCGGATCCTCTCGAGGACTTCCGCCCGCCGGGCTTCGAGGCTGTCGTCGGAGAAATGATCTTCGGCCATGTTGAAGTACTTGACGAAGGCCTCGGGCGTCCGCTTGAGCATGGCTTCGAGGGACTCGAGCTCCTCGAGCGTGAAGGGCGTTCTGACGAGCGCCTTGAGGATGGCCTTTTCCCCCCGCTCCATGCGCCGGGCCAGGCTGATCTCCTGCTCGCGGGACAGGAGCAGGATGCTGCCCATCTCCCGGAGATAGATCTTGACGAGGTCCGCGGTCTGTTCGATGTCCTCGGGGGAATGCAGGCCCTTGCCGTGCCCGTTGCCGTTCTTGGGCCCGCCGAGGCGGCCGCCCAGGGGGGCGGGCCCGGCCAGGGCGAACCCTTCTTCTTCATCCGTGAAATAGCGGCCGCCCGGAGTCCCGGGGATCAGCTGAAGCAGTACGTCGTCGTTCTTATACTTGAATTCAGAAGCCATCAGTTTCTCCCTTGATTGAGCATTAATATAGGAAAACTACATTCGAAGGCTTTTCGTTTCGAAATCCCGGCCTCTGCTGATTGGTACGGGGTCGAGGGGGGATCCGATTCAATCCCCCGGGGGGCGGGACCGTCCGAATTGAAGCGCCGAGGATACCCGCTCCAGTCCCACTTGTCAAGAATAAACTTTACACGGCAACCCGCTTTTCCGCTCAGGAGGGCCTTTTCAGGCCGTTCCTGCCTGGAAAACGCCGTGACTCGCGTTCGGTCCATTTTTTGCTCCCGGTCCTGTGTTCTTAACTTCAAGAATCGTGCCAGGAACGACCGTCAGGGATAGAGGGAGGGGTTCCGCTTCGGCCGATCAGCCGAAGTGTCTTATTTTGAGGACATGAGCGCGCCAGCCCTAATAGCAGACGACGCCGTGCTTTTCAAAGTATTTTTGATGATATTCTTCGGCTTTGTAGAAGGCCGCGGCGGGGGAGAGCTCGGTGGCCAGCCGCTTCTTGAATTTTCCCGAGCTCCCGAGCTCGTCCATCACCTTTTGCGCCGCCTCCTTCTGGGCCTCGCTGTGATAGAAGATGGCCGAGCGGTACTGGCTCCCCCGGTCCGGGCCCTGCCGGTCGACCTGGGTCGGGTCGTGGATCGAGAAGAAGTGCCGCACGAGATCGGCGTAGCTCACCCGGGCCGGATCGAAGGTCACCTGGACGGCTTCGGCATGGCCGGTCCTGTCCGAGCAGACCTCTTCATAGCTCGGCTTGACGGTCCGGCCTCCGGTGTAGCCGACGACCGTGGAGACGACGCCGGCGAGCTTGCCCAGCTTGTATTCGACGCCCCAGAAACAGCCGGCGGCGAACGTCGCGACTTCCGTTCCGGCCGCCGCGGCCTCTCCGGGACCGGAGGCTTTGACGACCGCCTCAGGCTTGAAGTCCAGGGACGCGGAGTTGACGCAATAGTGGAGGAAGGTGGGCGCCGGGCCGTCGTCGAAGACATGGCCCAGATGGGCGCCGCAGTTCGCGCAGCGGACCTCGATCCGCTTGGTGAGAAGCGAATAGTCGTCCCGGTATTCGATATTCTTCTCTTCGACGGGGGTCGTGAAGCTGGGCCAGCCCGTGCCGTGCTCGTACTTCACCTCCGAGCGGAAGAGGGGCGTGCCGCAGCCCGCGCAGACGTACTCGCCCTCTTCCCAGAAATCGTTGTATTTCCCCGTGAACGGCCGCTCTGTGCCGCACTTCCTCATGACGTCGAATTGCTCCGGCGTGAGCGCGGACTTCCATTCCTTTTCCGATTTCTTGACCTTCTTCGCCATGTCTTGTCCTTCCTGGGAGAGGAGAGCCGAGGTCGGCCCCGCCCAATCCATCAAGGCGTTCAAACCCCTCCATCCGGCGAGGCCCAGGAGCGTCGCCACGGCGAGGACGGCGATCTTGATTCTCGCGGGCATCGGGTGTCTCCGTTTCGTTTCGGGTAAATCCTACTGAAATAGTATACATTAGGACCGCCAAAAATCCAAAAAAAGGCCACTCCGGAAGGCCCTCTACCCTGTTGGGACGATTTTCCAAAAATGAACACATTGCGATTGACAAGGCGGGAAATCCGGCCCTATAATGAGGGCGCTGGCTGGAGAGGGATCCTCCTTAGCCCCGCTTCCTTTTCCTTTGAAACCTTGGCGCCTCGCCAGCCAGCCTTCCTATCTCTCCCCGAGGTTCTGGCCGCCGGCGCTGTTTTCGCTATTTCTTGACCGGATCCTTCTTCTCGGCTTTCTCCGCCGGCTTGAGGTCTTTGGCCCGTTCCTTCAGGTGGTCCTGCAGGTCGAGGTGGGAGACGCCGTCCGTGTACCAGGCCGGGGCGGGCTTGCCCATGAGATGGTGATCGAAGAACTCCTTCATCCGCACCGTGTAATCCTTCTGGTTGGCCGGCTTCCGCAGCCCGTGGTTCTCGCCGACGTACTGGAGCATGACGACCGGCTTCTTCAGCCGGCGCAGCGTGTTGTAGTACTCGATGCCCTGGTTCCAGTCGACCGCGCCGTCCTTGTCGTTGTGGAGGATGATGAGCGGCGTCCGGACCTCTGCGGCGTAATAGACCGGCGAATTCCTTTGATAGGCCTCGAGGTTGTCCCAGTAGCCGCCCTTGAACCGGCCCTGGCTCGATTCGAAGATGGGCTGGTTGGCCGAACCGCTGTTGAAGTAGATGGAGCTGTACATGCTGATCATGTTGGTCAGCGGCGCCCCGGCCACGGCCGCGGCGAATTCGGCCTGGGTGACGAGGAAGGCCGTCTGGTAGCCTCCCCAGGAATGACCCTGGAGGCCGACCTTGGAGCGGTCGACGACGCCGGCGGCGACGGCCGCGTCGAGGGCCGGCAGGACGCACCAGACCGCGGACATGCCGGGATCGTTGATCTTGTAGGTGATGTCGGGCATCAGGACGGCGTAGCCGTTGCTCGTATAAACGGACTTGTTGAAGCCGTTGGCCGACGGCTGGGTGTAGCGGTTGAGCCCCTGCGACATCTTCTCGTAGTAGTAGACGATCGTCGGGTAGCTCTTGCCCTTCTCATAATTGGCGGGGAGGTAGAGGGCCGCCTGGAGCTTGTCGCCCTTGGCGCTCGTGTAGTCGAGAAGGACCGATCCGCTCGACCACAGGAAATCCTTCTGCTGGGGATTGGCCTCGGTCAGCTTCTTCCCGTTGCGCAGGAGCGCGTCGGCGGCATAGTAGTCGGGGTAGTCCTTATAAGTGTCCCGGGTGTAGATGAAGACATCGGCTCTCTTGGCCTTGGCCAGGCCGCCGAACCCGGCGTCGTCCCAGAGGAGCATCGCGGGGGCCCGGCCTTTCTCGACCCGGGCGAGGCCGGCCTTCTTCGTCCATTCGCCGTAGACGCTGAAGTACTGCGGCTGGCCGAGGTCGATCGCCTTTTCCTCGGGATCGATCCTCAGGCGCCTGTAGCGGAGCTTGTCCTTGGCTCCGTTCACGGTCAGGTTGACGGCCTTGCCGAGGCCGCTGACGGGGACGCTCCAGATGTCCCAGCCGTCGGAGAGAAGCACGTTCAGGCCGTCCTTGGTCGAGCCGACCGGATAATCCGGGGGCTTGACGACATTGTGGTCGTCGTCCTCGTCGACGAACGAGGCGGGCACGTCCTTGGTGATGTTGACGGACTTGCCGGTAGCCATGTCGCAGGTGAAGAAATGGCCGTCCTCGTAATAAAGAAAATGGCCGCCGTCGTAGAGGGTCCCGAAGTAGTGCTCGTTCCTGGTGAGGGCCGGCTTCCGTTGGCCCGTCTTCATGTCGATGATGAAGATGTCCTCGTAGCCGAGACCGATGAGGTTCGCGTCGAGCTCGTAGGCCCGGTTGTCACGGCCGACCGCGAAGCGGTGCTTGGGGGCCGGATCGACAGACCGGAGGCTGTCGTCGGCCAGGCGGATGAACCTGTTCTCGGCGATCCGGTATTCCGAGAGGAAGCTGAAGGTCTTGTCCCGCTGTTCCTGGACCTGCTGCTGGGACTGAAGGCGGCTGTCCCGGCCGTGCCAGATGACGAGATCGGGGATGTCCTCGGCGGGGATGTCCTCAGGTTTCTGGGGCGGCGCCGGGGCCGCGTCCGGTCCGCCCTTGGCCTCGTCTTCCTTCTTGTCGGCGTCCTTCTTTTTCTTTGCTTCGTGGATCCCGAAGAGGACGGCGTCGAAGCTCTCGGTCCAGGCGGGGGCCCTGTCGGGGCTCACGGTCATCCCTTCGGGGAACGACTTGTCCGTTGACGGATCATAGACGGCCTTTTGCGGTCCCTTGGCGTTCTGGAAGCCGCTGAAACCGAGGACGCTCCAGAGCTTGTCCTCATAGGCTTTGTCTTCCTTGCCCTTGAGAACGGCCAGGGCCTCGCCCTTCTCCGACCAGGCGAGGGACTTGTAGGTGGCCTTATCGTTATCGAGGGACGAGACGGCGCCGGAGGCCATGTCCCGGAGCTGAAGGCCGTTGCCGGCCTGGCCCTGGGCGTCGATGAGCAAGGCCAGGCGTGCGCCGCCCTTGTCGAACGCGTATTCCGCGACGTTGCCGATGTTGACCTCTTTCGCCGTCGCCAGCTCGCGCACGAGGAGATCGGAGCCGGTCCACTTGTCCTTTTCCTTCTCCTGGCTTTCGGGGGCGTAGCGATGGAAGGCCACGAAGCCCGGGTTGTCGCCCGAGAAGGCCAGGCTGCGGACCTTCTCGAACTCCGTCTTGGCGCCGGTGGCCAGGTCGACCAGGACGGCCGTCGTAGTGATCCTCTTCTTCTCCTTCTGCAACGCCTTGGTCTCTTTGGCGCTCGGGTAGGCGAGGAAAGCGGCCCACTTCGAATCGGCCGAGAAACCCGTGCGAGCGCCTCCCATCCCGGGGCGCGGCGCCTCGCCGATCGGGAAGCGGTGCTCCTTCGTCCCGGCGACCTGGCGTAGGACCATCTCGCTCTCGCCCTCGAGGGGGCTCAGCCGGTACATGAACCAGCTCCCGTCTGGGGATAGCTCGGCCGAGCCGATCGACTTCCAGGCCAGGATGTCCTGGAGCGCGATGGGGCGGGGAGCGGCCGGCTTGTCCGCGGGCTTGTCCTGGGCGAGCCCGAGGGCTCCCGCAATAAGGACGGCGGCAACGACTGAGAGAACGGACGTCGAGAGGGCGCGGGGTCTGGTCATGGTGTCATTCCTTGTTGTTCCTTTTTTTCCTGAT
>Ga0209706_10000084_pt1 | contig 42600 bp, 29 predicted proteins | sample PPLLaktember2015_6_FD_187263 | JGI IMG/M metagenome (GOLD analysis project Ga0209706, IMG submission 187263) | Freshwater sediment microbial communities from Prairie Pothole Lake near Jamestown, North Dakota, USA - PPLs Lake P8 Core (1) Depth... | ecosystem: Environmental > Aquatic > Freshwater...
GGGGATGGGCGCCGCCAGCAGCTCGAGCGCGCGAGGGGTCTCGAGCCTGGCCGTCAGGATGTCGGCGACGAGCAGCCGGAAGCGCCAGGCCCAGTCGGACCCGGGCGCATCGCTGGTGCGCGCCATTCCCTGTTCGGCCAGGACCTGGGCGGCGGACAGCCGTCCCCGCCTCAGCTCGTGCTCCGCGCTCTGGTACTGCCGCGCAAGCTCCGCCTGTGACGGCGCGCACCGGCACGCCGCCGCCGCAATCGCGAGCGCCGCGATCAGGCGCGTGAGGGTCACGGGCCACCGCCCCGCTATTCCGACCAGGTGCCGTTGGTGTCGACGTCGATGAACACGCCGTCGCCGCCCGTGGGTGATCCGAGCTGCATGCGGATCATCGTCAGCCGCCGCGAGCTGGCCTTGATCAGGATCTCGCCGAAGTAGAACCGTCCGAGGTTCGGAATGAACACGCCGTTGCTGTTGATGAACTCCGCGCCCGGGAAGGGCTTGCCGAGCCACGCCAGACCCTTCACGACGGTCGCGAGGATCATGTCCTGATCGCCGTGCTGCTGGATGATCTCCTTCGCTGCCAGCACCTTCGCGCGCGTGTCGTGGCGCTTGAACGGCTCGATGTTCACGTCCACGCGGAGGCGATGGCCGTCGAAGGTGACCACGCTGATGGCGGCGTTGTCCACCACGACAGACGACTCGTGCCCGGGCTCGGCGCTCCTCGACGTCATCGAGGCGCTCACGTCGGCCACCTTCATCAGCGGTTCGCGCGGGTCGCCCCGCTTCGCGGGAGGCGCGCCGCCGACTTCCACCCCGCGCACGCGAGCCGTGACGGTGGTGGTGGCCGAGAGGGCATCCGCAGGGAGCTTGCCGTGCGTCACGCGAATGGCATCCCGCAGGCTGTCTACCAGGCCCGTGGCCGACGTCACGGCCCGCGCCACGCGGAACGACTTGCCGAACCGGATGCCGCTGTCCTTCCACTCGGACCGGCCGCCCGCCACCGACAGGGCGCTGCCACCGGACGAGGCCAGCACCACGTCGTCTGGCCTGACGAAGCGTCCCCCGTACGCCGCGGCACTTCCGTTGAAGATGAATCGGCGCTTGAGTTCCATGATGTCTCCGCGCGACCTCCGCGATCGCGGGCGTCGCTACTGTTCCGTAATGGTGAACCGGTAGTCCACGGACGCCGGTCCCGCGATGTCGCCGGCCGTCACCGAAAGCACGTAGCTTCCGGCTGCCTGCACGGCGGAGACGGGCACCAGCAGCAGCAGGGGCGTCCCGGGGGTGGGGGCCACGGCTGCACCGGAAGCCACCGACCCTCCGTCGGCGGCGCGGAGATCATACGACAGTCGGGTGCCGGCAGGGACGCCGGCGACGTCGATGGCGAACGCGACGACGCCAGTGGAGGGACGGGCCACGATGGGCTCGGCTCCCCGCGTGGCGGAGCGCAGCGTGACCGGCGACAGCGCCTGGGAGGTCGGCAGTTGCTGTTGCAGTCCCGGGACCACCCACAACTGCTGGTAGCCAACGGCCATCGCCAGGGTGGCCGCCACCGCCCAGGGCAGCACCGTGGACGCGCGCCATGAGGAGGAGCGTGGGGCTGCGGGCCTCGCCGCGGCGGTGACCTCGCGCGTGCCGATCGCGGGCGCAACCGCCTGCGGCAGCAACCCCGCGCGCACGCCTTCGCGCATCAGCCCGCCCGTCCGCACGTCTTCGGCGCACTCCGCGCAGTCGAAGAAATGCTCCTCGAACGCATAGCGCTCGATCTCGGGCATCTCGTCGAGGAGGTAGCGCTCGGTGGCGTGCGTGTCGACGGCCTTTGCGTGCGTCATGGGGCTACGCCTGGCTTTCCTGCAGATAGCGGTCGCGGAACCGCGCCTTGGCGCGGTGCACGAGCACCCGGAGGTAATTCCTGTCCACGTTCAGCTCCCGGCAAATCTCGTCCTTGTCTTTTTCCTCGAAGAACAGCCATCGGAGGATGTCCTTCTCCTTCTCGGGCAGGCCGGCCAGCGCCTGCTGGACGCGCGCCCGCTCCTCGGCGTTCATCAACCCGGTCTCGGCGCTCGGCCGCCGCTCGTCCACGGGATCGTGATCCTCGGGAAGCGGCTGGGCCCGCGCGCTCGAGCGGTAGAGCTCGAACAGCACGTTGTTGCACACGCCGTTGACGAACGCGCCCAGGCTCCCGGCCGACGCCAACCCGCCCTTTTCCTTCAGCGTCGTCAGCACGCGCCGGAACGTTTCCTGGCGCGCGTCCTCCACTTCGGCCGGAGACCGGACCCTTGATCGGAGCTTCAGCGTCAACAGGTCGCCGAAATAGCGCGTGAAATGCCGCTCCGTCTCGGGATCCTCCGCGACCAGTCGTTCGATGTACGAGCGATCAAATTCGTAACGCGGAAGTGGCAAGGGAGCGATGGTAACCCAGCCCGGCCCCCGTCTTCTTCCTGTTGGTGCGGCTGGACACGGAATCGTTACAGCCGTGGTCGGTGAAACGTTGCGCCTGGGGCCGTCACTAGGGAGGTAAGGAACCCACGCACATGAGGACGGGATCTTACGAATCTGTATCGTTCATCGGCTCCAGCACCGCGACCCGGCAGGTGATGGCCGACATCGAGACGGCGGCTCGGTCCGAGGCCAAGGTGCTCATCACCGGAGAGACCGGCGTTGGCAAGGACGTCGTCGCCCGGTTGCTGCACCAGCAAAGTGCCCGCCGGCTGGCGCCTCTGTCGGCCATCAACTGCGCGGGGATGCCCGATACCCTGCTCGAGTCCGAGCTCTTCGGCCACGTGCGCGGCAGCTTCACCGGCGCTTTTCGCGATAAGGTCGGACTGCTCGAGGCCGCGGACCGCGGGACGGCGTTCCTGGACGAGGCGGGCGAGATGAGCCCGCGGATGCAGGGCGTGCTGCTGCGGTTCCTTGAAACGGGCGAGGTCCAGCGGGTCGGCTCCGAGCGCTCGGCACGGGTGGTCAACGTGCGGATCATCGCGGCGACCAATCGCGACCTGTCGCAGCAGGTCGGCGCCGGCGCCTTCCGCGAAGACCTCTACTATCGGCTCAACGTCATCCGCATCCACGTGCCGCCGCTCCGGCAGCGGCCCGAGGACGTGCCCGTGCTCTTCGAGCACTTCGTCCGGATGTTCAGCGAGCATTACGGCCTGGCGCCGCGGACGCTGACGCACGAGGCGGCGCAGGTGCTGTCGGCCTACCGCTGGCCCGGCAACGTGCGCGAGTTGAAGAACCTGGTGGAGCAGCTGGTCGTGAAGGCGCCGGGCGAGCCGGTCCGGGGTCACGACCTGCCCGCCGAGCACCAGGGGCCAACCCGCGTGGTGGCCATGGGGGCCACGCCCGCGGCCGAAGAGGGTACCGCGGCGGTGGCCGGACGGCTGGTGCGCCGCATGCTGGGCGAAGGCGAGTCGTTCTGGGCGGTGGTGCACGAGCCGTTCATGGCCCGCGATCTCTCGCGTCACCATGTGCGCGCCGTGGTGCGGGCCGGCCTCGAGCAGACGCTGGGCAACTACCGGATGCTGGTCCAGCTCTTCAACATGCAGCAGGGCGACTACAAGCGGTTCCTCGGGTTCCTGCGGAAGCACGACTGCCATGTGCCGTTCCACCCCTATCGCGTGGCCCGGGTGCGGAGCACGGCCGTGGAGGACGCGCCGCGGGAGGTGTATCGGGAAGCGGCGGCCATGTAGAGACTCGGGCGGCGGCTCTCTCCCAGGGGCAGAGTCGACTCGGCCTGCCGGGCTCAGGAGAGGCTGGCGTTCGCCATGGCTGGCAGGTATGCTCATCCCCCCTGCCGGACCGACGCGACGTTCACCCTCTCCTCCCAGAGGCCGAATGGAGTCGAGCGCCCCGGAACCTGCGGACGTCCTGAACGGCTGGAAGGAAATTGCCAGCCACCTCGGAAGGAGTGCGCGCTCGGTTCAACGCTGGGAGCGCGATCTCGGGCTTCCCATCCATCGCATCCCCACGCCAGACGGCGGCAGCATCGTGTATGCGCTGAAGTCCGAGGTAGTCGCCTGGCGTGCGCGGCTCGAGGAGCACGCATCGACGCGAGCCGCGAACGAGTGGCTGGTGCCCGAAGAGCCTGGCCACGTCGAGGCCCCTGTCGTCACGGCCCCGGCAGACGCCGCCCCCGACCAGGGGACGAGGGGTTCCGTTCACCGCTGGCTGAACGCCCCGGTTCCGGCGTGGGCCGCCCTCGGGATGGCGAGCGTGGCGGTCGCCGCCGTTGTCACAGGAGGGTCCATCTATCCCGCGACCGGTGTGCCGAGCAGCTGGGAGTTCGAGGGCCGGGAACTGCGTGCCTATACGGATGGGGGACGGGAGATCTGGCACCACTCATTCGACCGGCCCGTCAGCCGCCCTGCCACCATGCGTGGGCCCGGTGCTTACGCCGATGTGAACGAAGACGGCCGGACGGACCTCCTCGTACCCGCCCGATTTGCGGCGCCGCGCGAGAGCCCGGCCGAAAGTGACGCTGTCGTCGCCTTTTCCCACGACGGCTCGACCATCTGGTCCCTGCAGCCGACCCTGAGGTTCACGACGGGTTCGGAAACCTTCGAAGGTCCCTGGCACGTTTACGACATTGCGACGGGCGCGACGGCCAAAGGGCCGCGCACGTGGATTGCGTACTCGCATCACACCTGGTGGCCCGCGTTCGTTATGGAAGTGGCCCCGAATGGCGAGCAGCATCTGGCATATGTCCAGCCGGGCCGCATCTACTCGCTCACCTATTGGCAGTCTCCCGGGGGCACGCGGCTGGTCGCCGGGGGTACGTTGAACGAAGAGTCCCGGGCGTCGGTGGCGGTGGTGGACGTGAATCGCGGGCCGGCGCGCTGGCGAAGCGCCATCGGTCCCGCTCTCGAGTGTCCGACCTGCCCGGCGGCCGACCCGGAAGCGATGCTCCTGCTGCCGACCTCCGACGTGACGCGGGGGCTGTTCCGGCCCTATGGGTGGGTGATGAGAAGTCGCCTGCTGGATTCCGGCCTGGAGTTGACCATCAACGATGGCTTCGGATGGGGCACCCACGCCACGCTGTCCGAAGGCCTGCAGATAACGGGACTCGCCCGATCCGACCAGTACTGGCACATGCACCAGGACCTGGAGAGGCAGGGGCGGATCCCGCACACCGCGGACGAGTGTCCCGACCACGCGCAGCCCCTGGACGTGCGCCGCTGGACCCCGGCGACGGGGTGGTCAACCGAGCCGGTCCGGCTTCGCCGTCCTGCCGTTGGGCAGGCGCCTGTCGGCTGACAAGTCAACCTCAACCTGGCACGTCAACTGACGACAGCGCGCCCGTGGCGCGCCTCGACGATTGAAGCGGCGCATCCGTCGCCGCTATTCCTTCACACAACCAAGGCCGTATCCCCCTGCGGCGGCTAGTGCTTCATCGGTGACCGGCGTCGAGCAAAAGCGCCCGGCTCGGTGGAGCTTTCTTCGCGGGAGGGTTACAGCGCAATGCTCCCGGGCGGTCGCGAGTCGGACCGGCCCGGGAAGCCAGGAGCAGGTCCATGGACGCGCGACGCCGGTCTCCCCTCGCCCCGCCCTTCCTCACGTCACTTCTTCTCGGTGTCGTCTGCGTCGCCTTCCCGCAGAGCTTCGCGTTCGCGCAGGGCGCGATGACCAACGGCGAGAACCACCTGGGGGAAATCTCGTTGGCTGGGGAAGTCGATACGTGGACCTTCTCCGCTGATCAAGGAGACGCCTTAATCCTGACGATCGGAGAGGTGCCGCGCGTGCCGGACTCCGGGTTCTGGCCGCGGATCCAGGTCACCGGGCCAACAGGGGCCGTCCTCGTATGCGGCAACTGCTGGGGGGATCGCGCCACACGCATGGCTGCAACGGCGCCATTGACCGGTACGTACACCGTCTTGGTGTCCAGCTTCACCGCCAACGCCGTCGGGGACTACGTGTTGAGGCTGGCCAAGGTCCCGGGAGCGTATACGGTGCCGTCCGGCGACCAGGGCGGCGCGATGACCAACGGAGCCAACCACCTCGGGCGTGTCGAGGTCGCCGACCTGGATGTGTGGAGTTTCACGGCCAACCAGGGAGACGCGCTGATCTTGACCCTTGGCGAGGTGCCGGTGGGACCGGGAGAGCCTGATCCAGGCTTCTGGCCATGGCTTCGTGTCTACGACCCGACCGGGGACGCCCTGGTGTGCGGAAACTGCTGGGGAAACGTCAGCACACGGATGGCGGCAACGGCACCCTTGACCGGCACCTACACGGTCGTCGTCGCCGGCTACACCGACGATGTCGCGGGCGACTACGTCTTGCGGCTCGCGCGGGCGCCGGCCAGCTTCGAGGTACCACTCGGCGACCACGGCGGCCCCATGGAGAACGGCGCCAATCATGCCGGCCGGATCGAGCGGGCCGACGTTGACATCTGGACGTTTGCGGCCAACCAGGGCGATGCGCTGATTCTCACGTTGGGAGAGGTGCCCGTTGGGCCGGGGGTGCCGGATCCCGGCTTCTGGCCCTGGCTTCGGCTCTTCGATCCCAACGGAAACGCCCTCGTGTGCGGCAACTGCTGGGGCGATGCCTCCACCCGAATGCAGGCGGCGGCCCCGCTGACCGGCACCTATACCGTCGTGGTGGCCGGCTACACGGGCGATGTTGCGGGCGACTACCTCCTCAGGCTGGCCAGGACTCCGGGAACCTTCATCGTGCCCCCGGACGACCATGGTGGGCCACTGGCCAACGGCGCGAACCACACGGGCCGGATCGAGCGGGCCGACCTCGACATCTGGACCTTCACCGCCACTCAGGGCGACGCGTTGATCCTGACCGTCGGCGAGGTACCGGTCGGCCCCGGGGTGCCCGATCCGGGCTTCTGGCCGTGGCTCCGCGTCTTCGGACCCACTGGAAGCACGCTGGTCTGCGGGAACTGCTGGGGCGACGCGGTCACCCACATGTCCGCGACCGCTCCGCTCTCCGGGACCTACACCGTCGTCGTTGCGGGCTACACGGGTGACACAGCCGGCGATTATGTGCTCCGCCTGGCTAAGACGCCCGGCGCCTTCGAGGTGCCGGCGGGTGATCACGGCGGCGCGATGACGAACGCGACCAGCCATCCGGGGCGCATCGAACGGGCCGACCTCGATATCTGGACCTTCGCGGCTGCTCAGGGGACCACCATCAACGTGTCGATCAGTGAGGTACCGGTAGGCCCGAGTGAGCCCGACCCGGGGTTCTGGCCCTGGATCCGTGTTTACGGGCCGACAGGCTCCACGGTCGTCTGTGGTAACTGCTGGGGGAACCAAACCGCGCAGATGTCAACGACCGCTCCTGTGAGCGGCACGTACACCGTCGTCGTGGCGTCCGCCTCGGTAGCCGCCGAAGGCACCGGGAACTATCTGCTCACCGTTAACGGCGCGATCACCCCGATCACTCCCACGACCGTCAACGACAGCTACCCCACCTCCACCAACACCGCGCTGATCGTGCCGGTGCCCGGCGTGCTCGGCAACGACAACAGCAACGGCGGCGGCCCGCTGACGGCGGAGCTGATGTCGTCCACGTCGAGCGGCGTGCTGGCAATGAACGCCAACGGCAGCTTCACCTACACGCCGAACCCCGGCTTCATCGGCGCCGACAGCTTCACCTACCGCGCGGTCAGCAGCGTCGGCCCTGGCAATACGGCCACCGTCGGCATCACGGTGAGCGACCCGACAACGGTGCAGCCGCCCACCGGCCTCTATGCCTCGTCCATCGCCGGCAACACGGTGACGCTCCGGTGGACGCCCCCGTCGTCGGGCGCCGCGCCCACCGACTACGTGCTCGAGGGAGGCGTGACTCCCGGCCAGGTGATGGCCAGCATCCCGGTGGGTGGCACCACGCCCATCTACACGTTCCCCGCGCCCACCGGCGCCTTCTACGTCCGCCTGCACACGCTGTCGGGCGCCAATCGCAGCATCGCCTCGAACGAGATCCGTATCTTCGTGAACGTCCCGGCCGCGCCGTCGGCGCCCGCGGACCTGGTCGGGCTCGTGAATGGCAGCTCCATCGCCCTGGCGTGGCGCAACACGTTCGCGGGCGGCGCGCCGGGTGGCGTCGTCCTCGACGTGTCGGGATCGCTCAACACGTCGCTGCCGCTTGGCTTGACCGACAGCTTCCAGTTCAACGGCGTGCCCGGCGGCACCTACACGCTGTCGCTGCGTGCCATCAACGCGGCGGGCAGCAGCCCCTCGTCCAACGCGATCACGTTGACCTTCCCCGACACGTGCACGGGCGCGCCGCTCCCGCCGTCGGGCTTCCTCGCCTATCGCGTGGGCCGCACCCTCTTCGTCGTCTGGGATCCGGCGACGAGCGGGCCGGCGCCCACCTCGTACGTGCTGAACGTCACCGGCGCGTTCGCCGGCGCCTTCGGGACGCCAGGACGGACCTTGAGCGGTTCGGTCGGCCCGGGCACCTACCACCTGAGCGTCTCCGCCGCCAACGCTTGCGGATCGAGCGCGGCCACGCCGGTGCAGACCGTGGTGGTGCCATGACGCTGGCTCCTCACCGGGGCGGACCGGAGGTGGTGAACGCCGCCTTCGACGAGCTCTACACCGAGCTCCGGCGGCTCGCGTCGCGCCACATGCGACGCGAGCCGGCGCGCCACACGCTGCAGCCCACCGCGCTGGTCAACGAGGCGTACTTGCGGCTGATGAATGGCGCGGGCTCCATCAACGATCGTCATCACTTCTTCGCGCTCGCCTCGCGGGCCATGCGGCGCGTGCTGGTCGATCACGCACGGCGCAAGCGCGCGCGCAAGCGTGGTGCGGATGTCGTCCACCTCGAAGTGGACCAGCTCGCCGAGGGACACGGGCCTGGCACCGACGTCCTCGCGGTGGACGAGGCGCTCACCGAGCTCGCGACGGTGGATCCCGACGCCGCGCAGGTGGTGGAGCTTCGCTTCTTCGGCGGTCACACCGATGCGGAGGTGGCTGACATCACCGGGCGTTCACTCGCCAGCGTGCGGCGCGACTGGACCTTTGCCCGCAGGTGGTTGCAGCGGCGATTGAAGGCCTGACCATGACCCGGAGCTTCCTGCGCCCTCTCGCGTCGGTGGTCATGGGCGTTGCGGCGGCGGCTGTCCTGGTCGGCCACACGCTGTCCACCGAGCCGTTCCCGTCCATCCCGGGCGGCCTGGCCGACCACGTCGCGGCCCGCGGTTCCGCATCCGTCATCGTCGAGGTGCGAGCGCCGTTCGTGCCCGAGGGCCGGTTGAACGGCTCGGCGGTGGCGACGCAGCGTCGCACCCTCGGGGCGTCGCTCGACCAGGCGATGGCGCGCGCGGCCGCCAGGGGCATTCAGGTGGGCGAGCGATTCCACACCATCCCCTACTTCACGGCCCGCGTCGGTCCGGACGGGTTGCGCGCCCTGGCCGCCCTGCCGGGCGTTGCGTCGATCCGCGAGAACGAGCTGTTCTCGGCGCAACTCGCGCAGAGCGTGCCGCTCATCAACACACCGGCGGCGTGGGCAGCGGGCGCCACCGGGTCGGGATGGACGATCGCCGTCATCGACACGGGCGTCGACAAGGCGCATCCGTTCCTGGGCGGCAAGGTGACGAGCGAAGCCTGCTATTCGGGAGCCAGCGGGACCGCGCCGGCCGGATTCACCACGCTTTGCCCCGGCGGCGTCTACGAGAGCACGGCCCTGGACAGCGGCGTGCCGTGCACGTCGGAGCCGTTGTGCGCCCACGGCACCGCCGCCGCGGGTATCGCCGCGGGGATCAACGATCCCGCTACGTTGAGTGGCGTCGCGCACGGCGCAAGTCTCGTGTCGATCCAGGTCGCCACACGGTTGGACAACTGCGTTCCGGGCGGCATCCCCTGCCTGATCTTCTTCGAGTCCGATCTCATCAAGTCGCTCGAGCGCGTCCTCGTCCTGGCGGGCCCCGGCAACGCGAACCGCATTGCAGCGGCCTCGACCAGCGTGGGCAGCGGCCGGTTCCTGTCGCAGGCCTCCTGCGATGTGTGGTTCGCGCCCATCAAGGCGGCGATCGACAACCTGCGGTCGCTCCAGATCCCCACGATCTTCTCGGCGGGCAACAACAGCTACACCGACGGTCTCATCGCCCCAGCGTGTATCTCGTCCGCCGTGAGTGTGAGCGCCACGACCAAGGCCGACGCCGTGTCGTGGTTTTCCAATCGCGCCGCGTTCCTCTCCCTGATGGCTCCCGGGGGCGACGGGACGGCAGGCCTGGGCGCGATCATCACTTCGGTGCCGGGCGGCGGGTTTGCGCCGTCGAACGGGACCTCCATCGCGGCGCCGCACGTGGCGGCCGCCTGGGCCATCCTCAAGCAGGCGGTTCCGGGCGCCGGCGTCTCGCAAGTCCTGGCGGCCTTGCGGAGCTCGGGCACTCCGATCGCGGATGCCCCGACAACGCGCGAGTACCCACGGATCAACGTGGACGCGGCACGACAGGCCCTGCTCGGCGGGGGCGGTACGCCCGGCGCGCCCGGCCGCCCCTCCGTCCTCGGCGCGGGCAATTTCGTCAGTATGAGCTGGTCGGCGCCCGTGAGCGGCGGAGCGCCCGCGGCTTACACCATCCGGGCGCGGCTGACGCCGGGCGGCCCCATCGTCGCATCGCTGCCGGTCGGCGAGATCCTGACCCTGGATCTGACAGCGCCCAATGGCACGTTCATCGTCTCGGTCCAGGCGAGCAACGCGTCGGGGTCTGGTCCGGAGTCTCCGCCGCAAACGCTGTCGGTGCCGGTCTTCCCTCCGCCCCCAGGGCCCCCCACGGGACTTGCCGCCTTGGTGGCAGGTTCATCCGTCCACCTCTTCTGGACACCACCGACGACCGGCGGCGACCCGGTCGGCTATCTGGTGCTGGCCGCGCTCACGCCCGGGGGCCCGCCGGTCGCCGGCTTGAGTATTGCCGCGCCGGCGTGGTGGACGACCATCCCGGGCGTGCCGCCTGGCACGTACTACCTGCGACTGGCCGCGTTCAACGTGGGCGGCGTGAGCAGCCTCTCGAACGAGGTGGCGGTTTCGGTGGCAGCGCCGCAGCTGCCGAGCCCACCGGTCCTGAACGCGCCCATCGTGACGGGCAACACCGTGAACCTGTCGTGGACGCCGGGACCCGGTGACACCCCGTCGTCGTACATCGTCAGAGCGTCGCTCACGCCGACCGGTCCCGCGATTGCCGGCCTCCCGGTGGTGGGAACCGGGGTCTCGGTACCCGGCGTGCCGGCCGGCACCTACTTCATCGTCGTGCAGGGCGTGACCGGCGCGGGGGTCGGGCCACCCTCGAACCAGGTGGCCGCAGTGGTGCCCTGACTTCCCGGGACTGATATGGCTCTCAGCCTCGGACGCTACGAGCGCCTTCGCGCGTTGTTCGACGCCGCGGTCTCGGTGCCGCCGGAGGCGCGCGATGCGTTCATCGAGGCCGAGACGCCGGGCGACGAGGCGCTGCGCGCCGAACTGCGATCCCTGCTCGCTACCGGCGCTGCCACGGAGCTGCCGTCGCGCGTGGGGCTTTCAGCCGGGACGTCGTCCGCGCCAGATGCGCCCGCCAGGGCGCAAGGTCCGGCGCTCGGTACCCCCGATCTCGGCGTGCAGGTCGGTCACTATCGCCTGCTGCGCGAGATCGGGCGGGGCGGCATGGGGGTCGTCTACCTCGCGGCCCGCAACGACGACGTGTTCAACAAGGTCGTGGCGCTGAAGGTGATCGGCGCGGGGGTGATGGACGCGGAGTTCGTGAAGCGCTTCCGGCAGGAGCGGCAGATCCTCGCTGGGCTGGATCACCCGAACATCGCGCGCATCCTCGACGGCGGCGACACCGAGGACGGCCGCCCGTTCTACGTCATGGAGCACATCGCGGGCGTGCCCATCGACGAGCACTGCGCGTCGTCGCAGGCCGACGTCAGGACGCGCCTGGGCCTGTTCCGCCAGGTGTGCCTTGCGGTCGAACACCTGCACGACAAGGCGGTCATCCACCGCGACCTGAAGCCGAGCAACGTGCTCGTCACACCGGATGGCACGGTCAAGCTGCTCGACTTCGGCATCGCGCGCGTGCAGGGCATCGCCGGCCTGGCCTCGCCAGTCTCGTCGCCCGGCCACCAGACGATGATCATGACCCCGGGGTATGCGAGCCCCGAGCAGATCGACGGACACGAGGTTGACAAGGTGAGCGACGTGTACTCGCTCGGCGCCCTCCTCTATCAGTTGCTGACGGGCGCGCTGCCCTTCGCCGACGCAGCGGGCCGCCCGGATATGTCGGCGCAGCTCTCGGGACACCGACCGATCGCGCCAAGCCGCCGCAGCGCGATGGCACTTCGACGCACCGATCGCCCGCCGTCCACTCGTCAGCTCCGCATCACGGCGGATATCGATCGCGTCACCCTCAGCGCGCTGGAGAAGGAAACACCGCTGCGATACCCGAGCGTTCGCACGCTCCGAGAGGAGATCGACCGGGTGCTCGAGGGTCGCCCGCTGGCCGCGCGAAGCCATCAGTGGGCGTACCGTTTCCGTCTGTTCATCGGGCGCAATCGGGTAGCGGCAGGCCTGGCCGCCCTCGTCGTCGTCGCGGCGATCGCGGGAGGCGGCGTGGCCGTTCAGAACGCCATCGAACGGGCCGCGCTCGAGGCGAGGGCCAGCGAGCTCGAGCGCTTCGTCGACCTGCTCAACAGTCGCGTCGAGCGATGGGCGCAGCCGGATCAGGCGGTGCCCGTCGAGGAGAAGCTCGCCGACCTGGCAGGAGCTGGAGCGGTTCTCTCGTCCGATGCGCTGCCCGTGCTGGCCACGCGCGACCCGAGTCGTGATCGCGTGGACCGACTCGTCGGTGGCGTCAACCGCTTCCTTGATCGCGCATCGGCGCTGGCCGCCGATGAGGATATCCCCGTCAAGCAGTCCATCGCGCTCGCGTATCGGCAGGCGGGCGATCTGCAGGCCGGCCCGCTGGCGCCGCGAGACGGCGATCGCCAGCAGGCCGTGGCCAGCTACCAGCGTGCCGCAGAGGTCGCGGCCAGGGCCGCGCCAGCGGACGACCCCTGGGTGAAGGCCCAGCTCGCCGACCTGGCGGGGCTGCTGCAGGGGCTTGGCGCGCGGCTGGATGCCGCCGGGCTGTCGTCGGCCGTGCCCGAGGTCCTGGACCCCGTCACGGCGGCGCAGGCGCCAGCCGCGGCGCCTCCGGAGCGTGCGCGCCGCCCCGCCGCGTCCGCTATCGACCCGGCCGAAGTCGAGGAACTGGGCCGTCAGATTGCGCGCGTGCGCGTGACCGCTGAGCAGACACGGCAAAACGTCGCGGAACTGCGCCAGCGGCTCGAGGCCAGCGGACAGGTACTCCGCGCCGATATCGCGACGGGAATGTCGCGGGTGGAGACGTTCATCGAGGCCGCCACGCGCGATCTCGCACGACAGGATGGCGCCGGGGTGCGCGACAACCTGCAGCGCGCGGCCTACGCGTTGCGGCTGGTCGGCGAGGCCGTGGGCCGGTAGGGAGTTCCGAGACCAGGCGCCGACGAGATGCGCAGATCTGCCGGGCGTTTGCGCTTTTCAGGGGAAGAGAAGAACGGGAAGGGAGGAGGCGTCATGAGAGCGTATGCAGGCCGTGAGGTGTTTGGCGCGTTCATCCTCGGGGCGTGGTTGCTCACGGGCGCCGGGCCGGTGTCGGCCGACGGTGGCCAGGGGACGAAGGCCGCAGCGCCGGTGACGCCGGTGGACCAGGTGATCCAGCTCAGGAAAAGCGGCTTGAGCGACGATCTCATCATCCGCGCGATCGGCCGCGACAAGCTGAACGCGGACCTCGGCACCAGCGAGATGCTGAAGCTGAAGGACGCCGGCGTGTCCGATCGTGTGATCACCGCCATGATGGAGGCGCCACCTGCGGCCGCCGATGCTCCGGCTGCACCGCCGGCCAGCGCCAACTCGCTCGCCCCGGCCGCGTCCGGACCGTCGGCAGTTCCGGCGCCAATACCAGCGGCCGCGCCGGCAGCCGCGACAGACCCGCGCGCCGCCATGCGCCGCGCCGCCATCGACGAATTCGACTGGGCCACGGTGAGCACCTCCGTGCAGGCCGTCTTCGGCACCAACGTGGACATCGGGAAGGGCATCCGCGCGCTGCTCACCAAGCGCGTCCAGGAAGCGGGCCGCATGCGGCTGGTGGAGCGCGCAAAGGTGGACACCGTGATGAAGGAGCAGGACTTCGGCGCCAGCAACCGCGTGCGCCAGGGCACCAACGCCCGCATCGGGCAGATTCTCGGCGCCGACGTCTACCTGATGGGTGACATCGTCGCCTTCGGTCGTGACGACCGCGACAAGCGCTTGAGCCTCGGTGCTCTGGGATTCGGCGGCCCGCTCGGCGGCGTCCGGATTGGCAAGAAGGAGGACAAGGCGGTGGTGACCATCAACTACCGGCTGGTGGACGCGGAGACCAGCGAGGTCATCGACAGCGGCGAAGCCATGGGCGAGAGCAAGCGGAAGAGCAGCGGCCTGGGCGGCATCTTCGGCTGGTCGGGCGGCGTCGTGGGCGGCAGCGTGGACATGACCAGCCAGAACTTCGCAGAAACGATCATCGGCGAAGCCGTCATCGCGGCTACCGACAAGCTCGCGGTGATGATGAACGAGAAGGTGCCCAGCCTGCCGAAGCGCGAGGTGGACATCGAAGCGCGCGTCGCCGCCGTGGCGGGCGGATCCATCACCATCACGGCCGGGTCGAACCAGGGCGTCGAGATCGGACAGCAGTTCGACGTCTTCCGGATCGTCTCGGAGATCAAGGACCCGGTGACCGGCGAAGTGCTCGACAACGAAGTGGAGCAACTCGGCGTGATGACCGTCTCTTCCGTGCGCGAGCGCGTGGCGACGGGCGCCTACGCGGGCAAGCCCGTGACTGGCAAGGACGGCCTGGTGCGCCGGCGCCTGCCGTAGGCAAGCGGCGGGACGCGTGCAGGAAGGCTGCCATGATTGTCGCCACATTGCTCTTGCTGCTGGGGGCCGCCCCGTTCGGACCACCCCTGGCGCCGGGGTCGGTCATGGTGGAGCGCGGCCAGGCACCGCAGCAGCACGACCTGCTGCAGCGCGACTTGGATGACCTCGAGCGTCGGGTCGCACAGCCCAGGCTCGGGCCGGATGACGTGGTCGCCGACAGCGAGCGGCTGCGGGCCAGGTATCGCGCACTGCGACCCGTGGTCCCCACGTTCGGGTCCCAGGACTACCGTCGACATCTTGCGCTCGGCCAGCGGTCCTATGCGTGGCTGGACCGGGCCGGCCTCCGATTTCGCGGTCATCCGTCGGCCGTCAAAGCCCTGAGAGACACCTATTCCTCACTGGGCGACTTCTACTATTCGGGAGGCATCGTGTCGCGCCCGGGCGCCTGGTTCGGCTATGCCGGCGCAAACCGGCTGGGCCGGGCGCTGGTGCTGACAGGTCATGGTGAGGCGATGTTCGAGCGCGCGCTCGAGCAGCTCGCGCTGCAATGGGCGGCCGTGGCGTACATGACGCAGTCGTCCCCGCTGCCGTGGCTGCCGCCCCCGCCGGTCCAGCGCGAGATGGAGGCCGCCGATGGTCAGGATGCCGTGCCCGATCCAACCCCCCTGCCGCGGATTGACGAGAGCGCGCTCGACATGAGCGACCGCGCCAAGTGGCGTGAGGTCAGCGACCGCTTCCACGCCGTGTCGGGTCGCGTGCATCAAGCCCGGGTGTCGCTGGCAGATCTCGCTGTCCGTCTGCGCACCGGCAACCTGACGTTGAACGCCCGGATCGTCGCAACCGCTCTCAGCATGCAGGGCTACCTCGACGATACGGTGGAAGCCATCGAGGCTCGTCAGTTCGACCGGGCGCTCGAGGCCTTGACCCGCGCCGACTACGAGCGCACGAAGCTCAGGGACGCCACCGGGCAGTAGGTGCATCAGGGTGTCCCTCTCCGCCGCCGGGTCGAGTAGAATCCGTCAGCGAGGGAGTGACCATGGCGAACGAAACGACGCGGCGGGACATGCTGAAGAAGACCGGGTGGGCGGTCGCCGGGCTCGGCGTGCTGGGCGTGCCCGAATGGGCGTTGCCCGTGCTGGCGCAGGGCGAAACCATCGTGCCCTTCGGCGACTGGCCGGAGAAGTTCAATCCGAACCCGGCGCCCGACCGGCGGCTGTTCGATACGCGCAGCATCAGCGGGGCGTTCACGCCGAAGGACGAGTTCTTCACCACCCAGCACTACGGTCACCCCGTCGTGGATCCGGCGACCTTTCGCCTGAAGGTGTCGGGGCTGGTGAATGCGCCTGCCTCGCTTTCGCTGGACGAGCTCCGCAAGATGGGCAACACCGAGCTCGTCGCCGGCTTCGAGTGCTCAGGCAACCGCCGGCCGCTGCAGGGCCTCATCGGCAACGGGCGCTGGACCGGCGTGCCCCTCAAGACGGTGCTCGACAAGGCCGGGCTCAAGGCCGAGGTGCGCGAGATCGTCTTCTTCGGCGCCGACAAGGGCCCGGAGGAAGTGGAGTTCCGCGCGCAGAAGTTCAGCGTCGAGCAGCAGTACGGCCGCAGCATGCCACGTGACAAGGCCCTCACCTCGGAGGCCTTCCTCGCCTATGCGCTCAACGGCGAGCCCCTGACGCGTCATCAGGGATCACCGCTCCGCCTCGTCGTGCCCGGCTGGTACGGCGCGCCGAACGTGAAGTGGCTGGCGGAGATCCACGCGCAGGAGGATCAGTACCTGGGCAAGTTCCAGGCGCGCTGGTACCGCACGCTGAAGGGCGAGATGATCAACGGCGAGATGAAGTGGGTGGAGACCGCCATCACGCACCTGCAGCTGAAGTCGTTCGTCGCGCGCGTGACGAAAACGGGCAATCAGCACAAGGTGCTGGCGGTCGTCCTGAACGACGGAACGCCGATCAAGTCCGTCGAACTGAAGGTGGACGACGGGCCGTGGCAGGCGATGACGGCCGACCCGTCCACCACCGCCAAGTACGGCTGGAAGTTCTACAACTACACGTGGAACGGCGCCGCGGCTGGCGAGCACACGCTCGTGTCGCGCGTCACCGACGCGTCGGGCCGAGTGCAGCCCACCGAGACCGAGCTCGAGTCGAAGAAGACGTTCCTCGAGGACAACTCGCAGCACCCGCGCAAGGTGACGATCGCTTAGTACACAACGCGTACAGACGAACGGGCACGCCCGGGGTGCCCGTTCCGCCTTCCCGCCCGGCGCCCTATCCCAGCCGCTTCGACGACCTGAGCGTCGCCAGCCCGAGCACGACCGCCCCCCACGCAAACATCGCGAGCGCCTGCGGCCACAGCGTCTCGAGCCCCACGCCCTTCAGGAAGATCCCGCGCAGGATCACGAGGAAATAGCGCAGGGGAATGAGATAGGTCACCGGCTGGATCCACGCCGGCATGTTCTCGATCGGAAACACGAAGCCCGACAGGTAGATCATCGGCATCATGAAGAAGAACGTCGTCGTGAGCATGGCCTGCTGCTGGGTGTTCGAGATGCTCGACACGAACAGGCCCAGGCCCAGCGTGCACAACAGGTAGATGAGGCTCATGCCGAACAGCAGCGCGATGCTGCCGCGCATCGGAATCTCGAACCAGAAGAGGGCCACCAGCAGGACGAGAACCACGTCGATGACGCCGATCAGCCCGTAAGGCAGCAGCTTCCCGGCGATCAGCTCCCACCGCGCGAGCGGCGTGACGTTCAGCTGCTCCAGCGTTCCCACTTCCTTCTCACGCACGATGGCCATCGCGGACAGGTTCGTCGTCACCACCAGCAGCAGCAGCGCGACGATGCCCGGGATCATGAAGTCGCGGCTCTCGAGCCTGGGGTTGAACCAGACACGGATCTCCACCGACACGGGCGGTACGATCGCACCCTGCCCTCCCGCGGCCAGTTCCTGCGTGTATCCCGCCACCAGCGCCCGGGCATAGCCCATCGCGACATTGGTGGAGTTGGCGTCGGTGCCGTCGGCCACCACCTGCAGGGTGACGGGCCGCCGCGACCTGATGCGCTGCCCGTAATCGGGCGGGATGGTGAGGGCCATCCACGCGTCGCCCCGATCCAGCCACCGGTCGATCTCGTTCGTGGACGACAACAGCCCGACCAGCTTGAAGTTCTCGGACGCCTGGAACCGGTCGATGAGCGTGCGGCTCTCGGTCGAGCGGTCGGCATCCACCACCACGAGCGGCACGTCCTTCACGTCCGTCGTCACCGCGTAGCCGAGCAGCGTGAGCTGGACAATGGGCGCCACGATGACGATGCCGAAGAGGCGCGGGTCCATCCGCAGCTCCAGCAACTCCTTGCGCATGAGGTGCAGCACTCGCCTCATGACCACTCCTTCCTGAGCCGCAGTGCCGTCAGGCCCAGTGTCACGGTGGCGAAGATGGCGAGGGCCACGAGCTGTTCCCAGAAGGCCTCGATCCCCGCCCCCTTCAGCACGATGGCCCGAAGGGCCACCAGGAAGTAGCGCGCCGGCACGATGTGGCTGATCACCTGGATGGGCATCGGCATGCTGCTCAGGGGGAAGACGAAGCCGGACAGGATGAACGTGGGGAGGAACGACGAGAGCAGCGCCACCTGGAACGCCAGCTGCTGGGAGTTGGCAATCGTGGAGATGAGCAGACCCTGCCCCTGCGCGCCCACCAGGAACAGCAGGATGGCCCCCCACAGCAGCGGCACGGATCCGCGCATCGGCAGGTCGAACAGGATCCGCGCGGTGAAGAGGATCAGGAGCGCCGCCGCGAACGACAGCGCCAGGTACGGCAGCGTTTTCCCCAGGATGAAGGCCACCGACCCGATCGGCGACATCCGGATCTGCTCCATCGTGCCGCGCTCTTTCTCCCGCACGACGGAGAGCGCCGTGGAGACCACGGCGGTGATCATCGCGATGAAGGCGATGAGCCCCGGCACCAGGAACAGTGTGCTCCGGAGCTGCGGGTTGTACCAGATGCGCGGCTCGAGCGTCACCAGGGGCACGCGCGCGCCTGCGCCGCCGGTCGCGCTCGCAGCGAGGAGAATCTCGGTGGAGAACTCCGCGACGATCGCCTGCGCGTAACCCATCACCGTGGACGCCGTATTGGCGTTGTCGCCGTCGATAATCACCTGCACGGTCGTCGGGCGCCGATTGGTCACGTCTGTCCCGAACCGCGCCGGGACCACCAGCAGCGCGCGGGACTCGTTGCGGTTCACCAGTCGCTCCACCTCGGCGTCCGCGTCCAGGTAACCCACGAGGTCGAAATAGCCGGAGTTGACGAAGGCGGAAACCAGCTCGCGGCTCTCGGTGCTCCGGTCGAGGTCCTGCACGGCAATGCGCACGTTCCGGATGTCGAAGTTGAGCGCGTACCCGTAGAGCAGCAGCATGAAGGCCGGGAAGAACAGCAGGATGGCCAGCGTCCGGCGATCCCGGACGATCTGGTGCAGCTCCTTGATGGCCACCGCGACGAGCGCCCGCATCTCAGGCGCTCCTCTCCGCGCGCTCGGCGACGTCGAGGAACACGTCCTCGAGCGACGGCGTCACCCGGGCCACACTGCGCACGTGCACCCCGGCGCGCGCCAGGGCACTCGCCACCACCTGCTCGGCGCCGGTCGAGGAGCGCAGGACGGCGTGTACCGAGGTGCCGAACAGGCTGGTCTTCTCCACCTCCGGCAGCCGGTCGAGCGCCTCCATCGCAGCGACAGGCTGGGCCGCCTGCACCTCGAGGATCGGGCGATCGCGGAAGGTCTCCTTCAACTCGCTGGCCGTGCCGAGTGCGGCCAGCTTCCCGGCCTGGATGATCGCGATCCGATGGCAGTGTTCCGCCTCGTCCAGGTAGTGCGTCGTCACCAGCACCGTGGTGCCGCGCTCGGACATGCGGTCGATGAGGTCCCAGAACTGGCGGCGGGACACCGGATCCACACCGCCGGTGGGCTCGTCGAGGAACACGATCGGCGGCTCGTGCAGGATGGCGCAGCCGAGCGCGAGACGCTGGCGCCAGCCGCCCGGCAGGTCGCGCGTCAGGGTCTTCTCGCGCCCCTGCAACCCCGCCATGTCCAGAACGAACTGCCGGCGCGCGGCGAAGCGCTCGCCTTCCAGCCCGTAGATGCCGCCGTAGAACTGGACGTTCTGGTCCACGGTCAGCAGCTCGTAGAGCGAGAAGCGCTGCGACATGTACCCGATGCGCCGCTTCACGCCCTCGGGGTCCCTGCTCACGTCCACACCGCCGACGATCGCGGTGCCGGAGGTGGGCGTGAGCAGCCCGCAGAGCATCCGGATGGTGGTGGACTTGCCCGCGCCGTTGGCGCCGAGGAATCCGAAGATCTCGCCGGGCTCCACCGAGAACGACAGGTGATCGACGGCGACGAAGTCGCCGAAGCGTCGCGTGAGGCCCTGGACGTCGATGGCAGACATGGCGTTCAGGGGCGCCCGAGGGCGCGCTGGAGCCGTGCTTCCGCGAGACGCACGCTCGCCAACGCGCGGGCGCGCGCGAGCTCGGCGGAGAGCAGCTGGTCCTGCGCGATCAGCACGTCGGTCGTGGTGGCGACGCCCACGGCAAAGCGCTCGCCGAGCACGCGGCGCGCTTCGGTGGCGGCGCGGACGCCGTCCTCCGATGCGCGCACCGAGGCGAGGCTCGAGTTCAGGTCCAGCAGGCGCTGGCGCACGTCGGCGCTGACCAGCGTATCCAGGTCCTTCAGCCGTTCTTCGGCGGCGCGGGCCGCGGCCGCCGCTTCCTCCACCTCTGCACGCGTGCGGCCTCCGTCGAAGAGGGTCCAGCTCACGTTCACGCCCAGGTCCCAGGACGTTTGCCACTTCTCCTCGCGGGGGAAGATCTTCGGGTTCGGGTTGGCGAAGTCGAAGCCAGCGCCAAGGGCGACCGTCGGCTTCTGGCCGGTGGCGGCCGCCCGCTCGCGCGCCTGCGCCCCCTCGATGCGGAAGGTCAGCGCCTGCCGCTCGGGGCGCTGCTTCAGCGCCTCGGAAACCAGAGCAGCAGAATCTGCATCGGTTCTGGGGGGGATCGTGCCAGTCCCCATTTCCAGCGGGTCGGCCAGCTCGATGGGTGTGTCCGGCTCGAGGCCGATGAGGCGGCGGAGCTCGATGAGCGCGGACTCGCGCAGGTTCTCGGCCTCGATGAGCTGCAGGGCCTCACGCGATCGCTGCGCCTCGAACGTCAGCACATCGCTCGGCGGGACGAGGCCGACGTCCTGTCGCTGCCGCACATCTCCCACCTGCGCTTCGGCTCGCGCCACGGACGCCTCGAGCACCCGCACCGCCTCGAGTGACGTGGCGACGGCCCAGTACGCCCGACGGACCTCGAACCGCAGGTCGGCACGGGCGGTGTCGATGTCCGCGCCGGTGGCGCGGGCCTCCGCGTCCGCCGCCCGTTCGAGCGCATCGGTGCGGCCCGCGGTATAGATGGCCCACTGCGCTCCGACGCGGGACATGAAGTTGTCGGGCACGTCCGGATAGAGCACCCGGATGCGGCCACCCTCCGGGAAACCGAATTCGTCCACGTGATTCGTGCGCGTGTACCCCGCTGTACCGATGGCCGTGGGCCTGGAAGCGGACTGCCGGATGCGGACGACCGCCTGCGCGCCCTCCTGCCTCGCACGCACTTCCGCCAGGCGGTGACTGGCTTCGAAGGCCCGGGACACGGCGTCGTCCACGGTGAGCCGCACCGGTGCGGGCTGTGCTCCGGACGAGGAGGCCAGCACAGCCAGACACATCACGGCCATCAACGCTCTGCACATCATGACGTCACGGTTCCTGTGAGCTTTGCGATGAACACGTCTTCCAGCGACGGCGCGATCGCGCGCACCGTCGTCGGGGTGAGGGCCGCCGCCGTCAAGGCATCGTCCAGTCGCCGCCGGGCATGCGAGGCGTCGGGGTGGTCGAGCCAGACGTGCAGCCGGTCACCAAACACGTACGTGTGGAGCCCGGTCACCGAGCCGGCGTCGAGCCGGGCCACGGCGGGGCGCGGGTTACCGACCACCACCTCGAACCACTGACCGGGAAGCGAGGCGCGCAAACGGCCCGGCTGGTCGAGGGCGAGCACCTGTCCTTCGTGCAGCATCGCGATGCGATGGCAGCGCTCGGCCTCGTCCAGGTAGGGCGTGGACATCAGGATGGTGATGCCCGACTCGAGGAAGTGCGAGAGCAGCTTCCAAAACTCGCGACGCGAGACCGGGTCCACGCCCGTCGTCGGCTCGTCGAGGATGATGACCTCGGGCTCGTGCACGAGCGTGCAGGCCAGCGCCAGCTTCTGCTTCATGCCGCCGGACAGCCGGTCGGCGAGACGCGTGCGGAACGGCGTGAGCTGGGTCACGTCCAGCAGCCGGTTCCGCCGCGCCTGGAAGTCGGAGACACCGTGGATCTCCGCGAAGAAGGCGATGTTCTCATCGATGCTGAGGTCGCCGTAGAGGCTGAAGCGCTGCGAGAGATAGCCGACCGTCGATGTGACGGCGCGATGCTGGGTGACAGGGTCGTGGCCCAGGACCCGGATCTCGCCTGCGTCCTTGTGCAGCAATCCGCAGAGCAGCCGGATGCTCGTGGTCTTGCCGGCGCCGTCCGGGCCGATCAGCCCGAACATCTCGCCGCGCTCCACATGCAGCGACACGCCCTTCAGCGCCTCGATCGCACCGAAGCGCTTCGTGACGCCGCGCATCTCGAGGGCAGGGACGTCGGCCATGGGTCAGCTCACCGGGGCCAGGGCGATCTCGGCTTCGACGGGCATCCCCTGCTTGAGCACGCCGGCGGTGTTGTCCACCGAGATGCGGACGCGGTAGACGAGCTTCGAGCGCTCCTCGGCCGTCTGCACGTTGCGCGGCGTGAACTCGGCCTTGGGCGAGATGTAGGTGATGGTGCCGTTGATGGGCGAGCCGCCGGCGTCGGTGAAGACCTGCGCCTCCTGGCCCAGGCGAATGCGCGGCACCGCGGGCTCCGGGACGTACACGTCCGCCCACGCGTCGTCGAGGTTCACCACCACGGCGACCGGCGTGCGCGGGGCGATGACCTCGCCCTGCTCGGCCAGCTTCTCCGTGACGATGCCGCCGACTGGCGAGGTGAAGGTGGTATCCGCAAGGTTCTTCTCGAGCGAGGCGATCTGCGCGGCCGTCGCGGCCAGCCGGGCACGCGCGGCGTCGACCTCTTCGCGGCGGGCGCCTGCGCGGAGGCGGCCCAGGGTCTCGTCGGCGGCCCGCACGCGACTCTCCGCCGCCCGCACGCGTTCCCGCGCCACGTCCCGCCTCGTGGCCGCGTCGTCGCGCTGTTTCCGCGATCCGGAGTTGGTGACCAGCAGCGCCTCGAAGCGCTGCAGGTCCTGCTCCGCCGCATCGAGCTCGGCCTGCGCCGCGGAGACATCGGCTCTTGCGGCGTTGACCTGGGATTCGGCCTGGCGGACATCCTCGACGCGCGCGCCGGCGAGCACCAGGCGCAGTTGCGCGTCGGCCTGCGCCTGTTCGGCCCGAGCGCGAATGATGGCCAGCTCGATGTCCCGGCGGTCCAGGGTGAGGACCTGGTGGCCCGGCTCGATGCGGTCGCCCTCGGCGAGGTTGAGCGTGAGGATGCGACCTCCCGCATCTGGGGCGAGCCGGGTCTCGGTGGCCTCCACGTGGCCCGACACGCGAAGGGTGTTGGTCGGGGCCGGCTCGGCGCATGCCGCGGCAGTTGCCGCGGCAACGAGGATGCTGAGGAGGCGTGTCATGACGGTCTGGGCTCCTGGGCGAGCAGGCGCAGCGCGGCCTGCTGCATGTGCACGGTAAGTTCGGCGTGGGGCACTTCGGCGAACATCGGCAGGTCGATGCGTCCCGGGCGTGCGGCTGCGCGCTCGCGCGCAGCGTTCAAGAGGACGGGGCCGAGAACGGACATGTAGGCGAGCACCGGGTTGATGGGGCGGAACAGGCCGGACTGCTGGCCGTCGGCGAGGATGCGCGCGAAGGCGACGAACACGGTTTTCATGAGGGCGAGAGTGTCTGGGTCGAGGCGCGGGGCGCCCTCGGAGATCTCGCGGAGCATGAGCGGGGGGAACCACGGGCGCTGGTCGGCCATCTGGACGAGGCCGGCGACGAAAGTGGTGAGGCGGATGTCGGCGGGCTCTGGCCGGTCGGCGGCCTCGATGGCGATGGAGCCGACGGCGCGGAGCATGTCCTGGACGATGGTGCAGTAGAGGGCGCGCTTGCTGTCGAAGTGGTAGTAGATCATCGCCTTGTTGAGGCGGGCGGCGTGGGCGATGTCGTCGACGCCGACGCCGTCGAAGCCGCGGGCGGAGAAGAGCTCGGCGGCAGCGGAGAAGACGTCGGCGCGGGTATCGCGGGGGGCGGAGCGGCGAGGACGGAGGTTGGATGCGGGCGCCATACAAACTAACCAGTCAGTTAAAGTAACTGGTTAGTTAATACCGCCGCGACCGCGATGGTGTCAAGCCCCCCTAAGGTCCCCCCCCCGAATCCCCCACCCCCTTCCCCACGTCCCACCCTGTGGTCTACTTCCACAAGACCCCTCATGACCATCATCCTCGCCGGTGGCTCCGGCTTCCTCGGTCGCGCCCTCACCGCCCGCTTTGCCTCCGCCGGACACACCGTCCGGACCCTCACCCGCCGCGCCCCGCTCGGATCCGCCACCCTTGTCGCCTGGCAACCCGACGGCGCGTCCGGCCCCTGGGCCACCACCCTCGCCGACGCCGACGTCGTCATCAACTTGGCGGGCGAGGGCATCTCCGACGAGCGCTGGACCCCCGCCCGAAAGCAGGCGCTCCACACCAGCCGCATCCTCCCAACGCGAAGTCTCGGGCGCGCCCTCGCCGAAGCGCCGCCTCGACCCCGCGTGTTCCTCACCAATACCGCCATCGGCATCTACGGCGCGCACGATGACGAGCCCGTCACCGAGCAGACCCCACCCGGCGACGACTTCCTCGCCGAGCTGTGCGTGGAATGGGAACGCGAGGCCGCGGCCGCCGTGTCGGAAACCACGCGTGTGGCGCTGGTGCGGACCGGCATCGTCCTGCACCCGAAGGGCGGGGCGCTCGCCTCGATGCTGCCGCCGTTCCGGATGGCCATCGGCGGGCCGATGGGCACCGGCCGCCAGTACATGGCGTGGATTCACCTGGACGACTGGGTGGCGCTCGTCGAGTGGATCGTCAGGTCGAGCCAGGCCGGGCCTGCTCCAACCCCTGCGCCCGACGAGCGTGTCGGGATCTGGAACGCCACCGCCCCCAACCCCGTCACCAACGCCGACTTCGCGCGGGCGCTCGGCCGCGTCCTGCGGAGGCCGGCCATCATGCCGATACCGGCCCTTGCGCTCCGCGTGTTGCTGGGTGAGTTCGCGACGTTCCTGCTGACTGGAGCGCGCGTGCTGCCCGCACGAGCCGAGCGGGAGGGCTTCCGCTTCCGCCACTCGGAGCTCGAGCCCGCGCTGCGAGCGCTGCTGCGCCCCGGTCTGGCGATGTAGGGGCTGGTTACTTCGAGTACTTGTCGAGCGCGGCCTTCCACGCGCCAACGGGATCCGGGGCACCGGCGCGGCCCTCGAACACGATCTGTCCCGTGCGATAGCCCATCCCGTAGAAGCGATCGTTCGCGTCGCGATCCTGCCGGATCGTCGAGCCGTTGAGGGTGATGCCCGCGAACAACCCGCGCGTGCGCGAGTAGCTCAGGATCTGCGCCCGCATCTGGATGTCGGTAGACGCGCTGGCGTCGCGCCCCACGGGCCCGGCCGCCACCGACGCGTCGGCGCCAATCTTGAACTGGTTGCGCACCAGCTGCTCGAGGCCGCGGCGGTTCTGCACCACCAGGATCAGATCCACCGCCTGCGCGCCAATCTGCGCGCCGATGCTCCCGCCTGTGATGGTGAGGAAGGCCGGTGACGACCACTGGCCCGTTTTCGGGTCGCGCGCGCTCAGGATGCCGTGGCCACGCTGGCCTCCGATGATGAAGCCGCCCTTGAGGAGGGAGGGGAAGACGGCAATCCCTTCCGCCTTTTCGAGGATCGATCGCGGCACCGATTCGTCGGCCGCCCCCATGATCTCCGACAACACCGTCACCGACTCGGAGATGCGCTGTGCTTCTTCTGACTGCGCGAGGGAACTTGCCGTGGCTCCGACCAGCGCCAGCGCGACCATGAGGACCGAGGGGGTTCGCATGAACCCTAAGTTAGCAGACATCTCTCGTGTGACTCTCCAGTGCTGGCCTCCCGCAGTCTGCCCTATTGCGGAGCGCGCGCCTGACCCAGGCTCAGCAGGTTCGCCATCAGCCGGTAGGCGCCGTCGGTGCCGGCGGGCAGCTGACGCCAGAGGCCCAGCCCGACATAGATCCACCGGCCCTGGCCCACCTTCGCCTCGACCAGCGCACCGCGCTTGGTGCCCTTGTTGTAGGCAAAGGGCTCCTCGAACTCCAGCAGGTCCTGGATCTGCGGATCCCGACCCTGGGTGTCGAAGAAGTAGAGCCCGCGCTCCTGGACCCATCCGGTCCAGTCGGCGCGGCCGATGGCGTTGGGACTGTTGAAGACGGGGTGCGTGGGCTGCAGCAGGCGCACCTCGGCGTTTTCGTCGGTCACGCGCTCGCGGCCGACGCGGCCGGGGAACGGCGCGTACTGCGCCTCGTTGAACTCGAACTTGTTGTAGTTGACGATGACCGTGCCGCCCGCCGCGGCGTAGTCCAGCAGCCGCTGGTTGTAGGCGCGCAGGTCCTGCCGCCGCTCGTAGGCGCGCACACCGGTCATCACCACGTCGTACTTCGACAGGTCGCCCCAGGCGAGCTCGTCCGCGCCAATCTGCGAGACGGACACGCCCAGTTGCTCCAGCGCCGCGGGCACCTCGTCGCCCACGCCCATCACGTAGCCCACCTTCACCCCGGGGCGCACGGCCACGTCCACGGCCTTCGCGGTGATCTCAGGTGACAGCAGCACATGACGCCGCGTCGTGTGCGGATACTCCACCAGTTGGTAACCCTGCGCGTAGGCGGTCGTTCCATCGCGGACGACCGCCTTCACCTTGAAGGTCGAGCCCCCGGGCTTCGCGGCGGCCGATGCCAGTGCAGGCGACGGCGGCACGGACACCTGGAAGCGGACCGTGATGGCCTCGTCTTCGCGCGAGAACGTCACCGCCTGCGTGGACGGCGTGGCACGCCAGCCCTGGGGCAGCGCGAGGGCCACCTCGCCCTTTGCCACGCCCCTCGCGTGGTTTACCACGGTGACGCGCACGTCCTTCGCCGTGCCGCGCGCGTTGGCCGGCGTGGCACGTGTCGGCACGATCAGCGTCTCGGGCGTGGCGGTGACGGCGAACGCGGGCACCACGTGCAGCTCCGCGCGCTTCTCGCCGCTGAACAGGTTTCCCTCCGAGCGGGCCTGCACCGGCACGGTCACCGGGAACTCGACACCGCTCGTGGCAAGCGTGAACGTGGCGGTGAAGGGCGTGGGCCTGAACGGCAGGCCGAAGGGGACGTCCGGATCGAGCACGAACCGCGCCGCGTCGGTCGCGTACTTGAAGTGAGCGGCCGTCAGCCGCGCGTTCGCGGGCACGACCCCGCCCTTCTCCGTCGCCGGCTCGAACCCGTTCAACACCCGCGACGTCACCTCGACCGGCACGGGGCCGCGCGCCGCGGCGATGAGCTGCACGCCCACCTCCTGCCCCGGCGTCACGACGCCGTCGTTGGCAATGGCCTCGAGGCGGAGGTCCGTGGCCGCGGCGAGCGCGGAGATGAACTGCGACTCCTTCTGGGCGAGGCGAAAGTCGATCTCGTACCGCGCGTCCTCGGTGACGCCCATGCCGGCCAGGTCGCGGCGGAGGGTCCGCACGGCCGTGAGGCCTGATGCCAGCGCCGGAACGGTCGCGGCGTTGCCGTTTGCGCCAAGCTCGCGACGGGCCGTCCGCACGTGGCTGGCGATCGTGGCCAGCCCCGAAGTCAGCGGCGCGGGCGGCGTGGCACCCGCATGGGCGGCCAGCGAAGCCAGGCTCGTATCGACGCCGTCGAACGGATCGCTCTCCACCCGGTCCACGCCGTCGGGCAGCACTGTATCGCGCAGGCGGTAGGCGCGGATGCTGCCGGGCCCCATCTGGCCGCCGTCGCCAGGCAACGGCAGCAGCTGCGACATGCCCTGGCACTTGTGCATGCTGCGCGCCTCGCCGGCCAGCTCGTTGTAGGTGCGGCCGAGCACGCTGTCGTATTGCATGCCGCCGCCGAACAGCAACGGCTTCGAGGCGCCCGGACCAGCGAGCTGCGGCGCGGAGGCACCGCGCCCGCCTGCCTGCCCTGAGCCTGCCGAAGGGGGCCCCATCGGCCCGAACCCCGCCGTGTAGTAGAACTTGGCCGCCTGCCACGGCCGCAGGCCTTCCTTGATCTGCTCGGGGAACTGCGTCGGATCCGCTGCCGCCCGGAACGCCTCGGCGGTGAGCCGCGACGAGGTCTGGTGATGCTGCCCACCCCCCTCACCGTCGAACACGAACCCGACGATGACGTGCGGCCGGATGGTACGGATCATCCGCACGAAGTCGCCGAGGATCTCCTGCTTGCCCCACTTCTCCAGCGTCTCCTCGATCGAGAACGAGTAGCCGAAGTCCACGGCGCGCGTGAAGTACTGCTCGGCGCCGTCGTAGCGGTGCGCCGCCAGCAGCTCCTCGGTGCGAAGCACGGCCAGCGCCTCGAACAGCTCAGGGCCGATCTCGTTCTGCCCGCCCTCGCCGCGCGTGGCCGTCACCAGCGTGGCCCGCATCCCCTTGCCGTGCCCGTAGTAGGCCAGCATGGCGTTGTTCTCGTCGTCGGGATGCGCCGTCGTCATCATGAACGTGCCGACGGTCTCGAGCTTCCGCAGCTGCAGCTCCAGCGCCGGCGTGCCGCGGAGCGCGGCCACCGGCTGCAGCTGGTGCTGGGCACGGGGCGACGCGGCGGCGAGCGCCGCCAGAACGAGGGCAAGGGCGAGATGTGCGCGGCGCATCACGGACTCCGTCGGGAGGGAGCGAGGATCGAGACGGGAGCGAGAAGCGTCGGGAGCGAATCGCGCCGGGACAGAACACGCCGGGAGGAAACAGGCCCCGGATCTCTCCCGTCGCCGTTCGCTCCCGACCGAGATTCCCCTCCCGAAGTGGTTGCGCGTCCCGGCACGATCAGAAGGTGAACTTGAACCCCAACTGGAACTGTCGCTGTTCGTAGCCGCCGGTCGGCGTCAGCTGATCGCCGCTGGTGGGGAGCGTCGCCAGCGGGATGCCCAGCGTGTCGGTGGCGATCGTCGCGTTCACGCCCGAGGTCTGCACCGTGTTGAAGATGTTCTTCACCTCGGCAATCACCTCGGCCGCGCGGTTGCCGCCCAGGCGGAGCCGGCGCGAGTAGCGGAAATCCACGTTGTAGCGCTCGGGCAGGTTCAGCGAGTTGCGCGACACGCCATCCGGACGGTCGCTGGTCGTGCCGTCGTTGTTCAGCTCGCGGTTGCTCCGCAGGTTCACCGGGATGCCGCTCGCGAACTGCAGAAGGATCCCGAAGACGTTGTCGTTCAGGATGGCGCCCATCGCGCCGTCGCGCTCGAACTGGGGCGTCGCCACGATGCTGCCGGTGAACGTGTGACGCTGGTCGAGGATGTTCGGGCCCAGATCGCGGTCCAGGTTGGTCACGTCCGTCCGGCCCGGATCGCCCTGCACCGAGAGCTGGCCCGTGATGGGCGCGTTGTCCTCGCTCTTCCCCAGCGTGTAGGCCAGGTCGAAGCCGATGCCGTTGACGTTGCGGCGCGTCAGCTGCAACGTCATGTTCCTGTAGGTGGAATCGCCGATCGACTGCGTGGAGTTGATCACGTTGTACCGGGGATCCACGCGGGTGGCCACGCTGGTGCTGAAGATCGGGATGCCGCTCGGCAGCGTGCCGATGGGGTTCTGGAGGTTGATGTTGGTCACCACCGGCAGGTTGTTCCCCTTGACGTACGACGCGCCGATGCCGAACGAGTAGCGATCGCTCAGGGCATGCTCGAACTGGACGTTGCTCTGCCACGACCGGGCGATCTGCAGGTCCGGATCGACCGTCCACGCGGTGTTCGGCTGGGCGCCAGCGCCCGCGCTCAGGATGTTGGGGAACGCCGGAGCGCCCGACTGGGAGGGCTGGAGCGTCGCCGACGCGCGCGCGTTGGTGCCGTCGTTCTGCAGCGCCTGCTCGTAGATGGCGTTGAGCGTCTGGTCGTACATGATGCCGGTGTTCGCCCGGATCACCGAGTCGCGTGATTCGCCCAGCGTCCACACCACGCCCACGCGCGGGGCGAAGTTGTTGTCGTCCGTGGGGAACTCCTGGGACGTGGCAATCGGGGCATTGGCCACGCCGTCCGGCACGCCGTACCGGTCGTAGCGCACGCCGTAGAGCACCTTCAGAGTGGGCGTCACCCGCCAGTCGTCCTGCACGAAGAAGCCGTACTGCGCGGTGGTGTACTCCAGCTCCGGCAGGCCGAAGTACTGGGTGAACGACTGGTAGCCGAAGGGGTTGGCGCCGCTGACCGCTGCCTGGTACGCCGCGGTGGTGGCGAACGTGTAGAGCGACGCGGGCGCGGCCGTGCGGGTGTCGGACACGAACTGCAGGTCGAGGCCCGCCTTGAGAGCGTGGTCGCCGCGCAGCCACGTGGTGCTGTTGTTGACCTGCATCACGTTCTGGGTGAAGCCGAAGCCCGCGTCGCTCACGCTGGCAATGGGGCCGCCGATGTTGGCGACTCCCGTGATGTTGACGGCCGGGCCCGTGCCCGACAGCGCGCTCGGCACGCGGCTCTGGTCGCGCGTTGCGTACTGGACGCGCAGCTCGTTCAGCAGGTTGCCGCCCATCGTCGAGATCAGCTGGGCGCCCGTGGAGTGCTGCCGGTCCGCAAAGTCGGTGGCGCGCTGCGACGACGTGAGCCCGCCGCCCACGTTCGCGGTGATGAAGTTGTCGAAGAACATGTAGCGCACCGACAGCCGGTTCGCCTGGTTGATCTGGTGATCGACCTTGCCGATGGCGAACTCGGTGTTCAGGCCGCGCGGCTGGTAGGCCGGCTCGCTCAGGCCCAGGGCCGCCTGGTTCGCCGGGCTGATGGTGATGACGCTCAGGCCCGACAGATCGCGCTCGGTGTGCTCGTAGCCGCCGAAGAAGTGCGTCTTGTCGCGGATGATGGGGCCGCCGAGGTCGAAGGTGTAGAGATTGACATCCGTGGGCGGCTTCGCGGCCGTCGCGGACGTGTAGAACGGCCGGGCCACCATCGACTGGCGCTGCATGCGGTAGCTGGCCTGCCCGCGGAAGCTGTTGGTCCCCGATGGCGTGATCGCGTTGTACACCAGGCCCATCGTCTGGCCGAACTCGGGCGCGTAGCCGGTGGTGACGACCTTGACCTCGCGGATCATCACTTCGGACATCGGCATCTGCCTGAGGCCCGCGCGATCCTTCTGCGTGTTGTTGCTGCCGTCCACCTGGTAGTTCACCCGCAGCAGCGCGCCGTTGGCCGTGAGGCGCGGGACGCCGAACTCGTTGGTCTCGAAGCCCACCACGCCCGGCTGCAGCAGCGCGAAGTTGTACGGGTTGCGCGACGTGAGCGGCAGCGTCTTGATCTCGGCAGTGCTCAGCGTCCGGCCCTGCTCGATCTTGCCGAGGTCCACGAGCGGCGCGTCCGCCGTCACCGTCACCGTCTCCTGCAGAGTGCCCACGCCGAGCTTGAAGTCGATGACGGCCGTCTGACCCGCGCGCAGCGTGACGCCGGTCTGCTCGTATTTCTTGAAGCCCTGGAGCTCGGCCTCCACCCGGTAGGTGCCGAGCGGCAGCAGCGGCGCCCGGTAGAGGCCGCTTTCATTGGTGACGACCGCGCGCGTATCACCCGTGTCCACGTTGGTCACGGTGACGGTGACGCCGGGCAGCACCGCGCCCTGCTCGTCGGTGACGGTGCCTTCGATGGTGCCGTTGATGGCCGTGGACTGTGCCGCCGCGGGCAGGGCCATGGCCAGCGCGATGAGTACTGCAGTGATGATGCGGAGCATTGAGGGACGCCTCCAGGAGTGATCGATTTTGCAGTATGTCACAGGACCGTTACGACGCCGGGGAGGTGGCCGCCGTCCCCGGCCCGTGACGCATCTTGCCGGGGACAGAACCTGTGACCTAGGACCGTCCCCGCGACCATTGGAGACGTGGGCGGGTGGCTACAGGCTCCGGGCGAAACCGAAGTGCTCGTCGTCGGTCGTGGTCTCCCCGGTCACATGCCGCAGCAGGATGCGACTGGCCAGGTACGCGCGCGCGGGATCGTGCCCGGTGCCCAGCGCGAAGAGCTGGTGCGGGAAGTTGCGGTGGGGGCCCGCGTAGAGCCCGCCGTCGTTGCTGTGGGCCAGCGGCATCGACCACCCGAAGGCCGGTGGCACGCCGGAAATGGCGGGATAGAGCCGCGACAGCTCGTACATCAACTGCCCCGTGCGCTGCACGTGGAACCTCTCGCGTTGCCGGGCCGGCGGGCGCGGGCCATCGGCCCCGGACACGAGCACGCGGTTGTCCGCGGTCCAGCGAATGACGTGCGGAGGCGCGTCGATGTCGGTCACCACGCTCGCGCGCGGCCCCACGGCCTTGCGGACCGGCACGGGCAGTTCCGCGCTGAGCGCCAGCGAGCGTTCCTCGAACCGGAAGTGGCGCTTGAGCGCCTTCACCAGGTCGGTGGGCTCTCCGGTGCAATGAACCACCCGCGCGGCAGTGATGCGGCCCGCGTCGGTCACAACCGTCGCCACCTTCCGATCGAAGGCCACCTTCTTCACGGGCGACCGCTCGAAGATCTGTGCGCCGCGCGCGACCGCCGCGGCGGCGAAGCCAAGCAGCAGGCGATACGGATCGCACTGTCCCCATCCGGGCAGGCGGACGCCGCCGGCCGACTCCACGCCCACGGCTTTCTCGACCGCCGCCGGCTTGTGCCACGTCGCGCCGAGTTCGGCCCCGCGTCGCTCGTCCACGTCCCTCTGGAGGGCCTTGATGGGCTGTCCACCTCGCACGACACGCCAGGCGTCCAGCGTGTCCAACTCGGCCTTGATGCCGAGGCGGCGCGCCGCGGCAGCCAGGTCGAGCACCGCGCGGTGCGCGTGCTCGAAATGCGCCCGCGCCACGCGCCGGCCGGCCTGCGCCTCGAGCTCGCGAAAGGAGGCGGCGCCTTCAGGTGCCGCGACGCCGCTCGCCAGGCCGCTGCCCCCGCTCCCCAGACGGTCGGCCTCGAGCAGCACCACCCGCACCCCCGCCGCCGCGCAGGCGTAGGCCGTCATCACCCCGGCGAGGCCGCCGCCAATGACCACCAGCGGCGCCTCGACGGTCTCCTTGAACACAGGAAAAATGGGGCGTTTCTTGACGGGGAACCGGTCGAGCCACGGCGAGACGCCGTATCGAGTGGCGGGCACGAGGGGATATTAGCAGGACACCTCTACCCCTGGCTCGCGCGCCGTTCCCTGGCGAGCAGCTTCTTCTTCCTCTCCGCTCCCCACCGGTAACCTCCGAGGCCGCCGCCGGTCTGCACCACCCGGTGGCAAGGCACAACCAGCGCCACTGGATTGGTGGCGCATGCCCGGGCCACCGCACGCACGGCACCGGGCTGGCCGATGGACCGGGCGACCTCGGCATACGGACGAGTCTCGCCGTACGGGATGGCCTGCAGCGCTCGCCACACCTTCCACTGGAACGCGGTAGCACGGACGTCGATGGGCAGGTCCAGGGCCGGCAGTTCTCCCCGCAGGTGCTGGACGATGGCCTGTACCCACTCGTGGCGGCCCTTTTCCCCTTCGCGAATTTCGGCCGCGCTGTACTCCTTGTGGAGGTCGCGCGCGAGCTGCTCGTCCGAATCGCCCAGCTTCACGGCGCACACGCCACTGGCCGTGGTCGCCACCAGCAGCCGGCCGAACGGGCTCGGCACGATGGAATAGGCCATCTGCATCCCCGCCCCACCCCGGCGATAGACCGACGGCGGCATGCCGCGCGTGGCTTCGCTCTCGTACACCCGGCTGGGCGACCCGTACCCGGCGGCGTAAATGGCCGTCGTCACGTCGTCTCCGCGGCGGAGGCTGGCCCTGAGCTGGCGGGCGCGGCACGCCGCCTGGAATTCGCGCGGCGACACCCCGACCAGGGCCTTGAAGCGGCGCTGGAGATGGGACGGGCTCATCGACGCCACCCGGCCCAGCCGTGCCAGCGTCACCGGCTCGTCCGAATGTGCCGCCAGGTAGGCCGACACGCGGCGCACCGCGTCCATGCCCGGCACCCCCGCATCCACCGCATCCGGCGTGCAGCGTTTGCAGGGACGAAAGCCGTCGGCGCGCGCGGCGCTGGCGGTATCGAAGAACCGCACGCGGTCGGCGCGCGGACGCCGGCTGGGGCAGCTCGGCCGGCAGTAGACGCCCGTCGAGGTCACACCGTAGACGAACGAGCCGTCGGCGTTCGCGTCCCGCGCCGCCAGCGCCTTCCAGCGAGGATCCAGTCCCGTGCCCTGCGCCATGTCGACAAGATCATGCTGCATCATGACGGCCACGATATGCCACCGGCCGGGGCCCCGACGATCCGGGGATTGCGGCCATAATCGAAGGACATGAGGATGCTGCTCCGCGGCGTGCTGGCGCTGGTCGCGCTCGTCATCGTCGTCGTGCTCGCGGGTGGGTGCTACGTGCGGTCCGAGCTGCGGGCGAGCCTGCCGGTGGTCGAGGGCACGCGCACCGTGCCGGGACTGTCCGCCCCGGTCACCGTCGCGCGCGATGCGCTCGGCGTGCCCGCCATCACCGGCGCGTCACGCGCGGACGTGGCCCGCGCGCTTGGTTTCGTGCACGCGCAGGATCGCTTCTTCCAGATGGACCTGCAGCGACGTCAGCCGGCCGGTGAGCTGAGCGCGCTCGTGGGCGAACGTGCCTTCGACGCCGACGCACAGGCGCGGGTGCACATGTCTCGCCGCGTGGCCGAGCAGGCGTACGCGCGCACCGAGCCCGAGTGGAAGGCCACCCTCGATGCCTATGCGGCCGGCGTGAATGCGGGCCTGGCGGAACTGGGTGCGCCGCCGTTCGAGTACCTGATGCTGCGCACCACACCTGAGCCGTGGAAGCCGGAGGACTCGATCCTGACCGTGCTTGCGATGTTCGAATCGCTGCAGGGCCGGCAGGCAACGTTCGAACGAACGAACCAGCAGTTGCGCGATGCGCTGCCCGAGCCCATGTTCCGCTTTCTGGCGGCGACTGGATCGGCCTGGGAAGCGCCCGCTCTCGGCGAGCCCCTCTCGCGCCCGCCGGTTCCGGGCCCCGACGTCATCGATCTCCGTTCACCAGGTTCGGTGCGACCCGCCGCCTCGAACCACCGCGTGGCGCCCCTCGAGAACCCGGCCTGCGGTCGCATCGCCTGGCCCTCCCGCACGGCGCTCACGTGCGACGAAGCCGCCACCATCGGCTCGAACAACTGGGTTGTCGACGGCGCGCGCAGCGCGAGCGGCGCGGCCCTGCTCGCCAACGACATGCACCTGGGCATCTCGGTGCCGAACATCTGGTATCGCGCGTCGATGGAGTTTCCCGATCCGGCCGATCCGCTGGCGCGCTCGCGCCTCGTCGGCGTGACGCTGCCGGGCCTTCCCGGGATCGTCGTCGGCAGCAACGGTTTCGTGGCGTGGGGCTTCACCAACACCGGCGGCGACTGGAGCGACCTGGTGCGCATCGAGCCGGACCCGCGCGACGCGGCGCTTTATCTTTCGCCGGATGGCCCGCGGCCGTTCCACGTGTCCGACGAGCCGGTGGCCATCAAGGACGCGCCGTCGCGGGCCGTCACGGTGCGCTCCACCATCTGGGGGCCGATCGTGTGGAGGGACAGCAGCGGCCGCGAGTACGCGCAGCGCTGGGTGGCGCACGATCCCGATGTGTTGTCGAGCGACCTGACGCGCCCCGAGCGGACCCGGACCATCGATGAGGCGCTCGTGGCGGTCGCGGGGCTGGGCATTCCCAACCAGAACGTGGCCATGGCCGATCGCACCGGCCGCATTGCGTGGACGGTGGGCGGCGCCATCCCGCGCCGTCGCGGGCTCGACGGATTCACCTCCGAGTCGTGGGCCGATGGCTCGAAGGGGTGGGACGGGTACCTCCAGCCCACCGAGTTCCCGCGCATCGTGGATCCCGCGAACGGCCGCATCTGGACCGCCAACGCGCCCGTCGTGGACGGCGCGATGCTCGGCCTCATCGGCGACGGGGGCTACGCGGAAGGCATTCGCGCGCGCATCATCCGCGACCGGCTCATGGGCATCGAGCGCGCCACGACCAACCAGATGCTCGACGTGCAGATGGACGACAGCGCCTTGTTCCTCGACCGCTGGCGCACGCTCGCGCTGACGACGCTCGACTCGCGCGCGGCCTCCAGTGGGGCCGGCCCGTTGCAGGGATCGCGCGCCGAGTTCCGCAAGCTGCTCGAGACCACGTGGACGGGCAGGGCCTCGCCCGACTCGGTGGCCTACAGGCTGGTGCGCACCTTCCGCGCGCAGGTCGTCCGCGCAGTGCTGGGTTTCGTGACCTCGCCGGCCGCGTCGAAGGACCCGTCCTTCGATTTCGCGCGAATGCTGCGGCCAGAGGCCCCGGTGTGGCAGCTCGTCACCGAGAAGCCGTTCCATCTGCTCGAGAGCCGCTACGCATCGTGGGACGAGTTGCTGCTGGGCGCCGTGGACGCCGCCATCGTCGAGCTCACGGCGGACGGCCGGTCGCTCGACAGCCGCACATGGGGGGAAGCCAACCGCGCGCAGATTGCCCACCCGCTGGCGTCGGCCGTGCCGCTGCTCGGCCGCTGGCTGGCGATGCCGGACGATCCGCTGCCGGGCGATGTCTTCACGCCGCGCGCGCACTCGCCAAGGACGGGCCCGTCCGAGCGGATGGTGGTGTCACCCGGCCGGGAAGAGGAGGGCATTCTGCACATGCCCACCGGCCAGAGCGCGCACCCGTTGTCGCCGCACTTCGACGATATGCATCGCGCCTGGCTGTCCGGCCAGCCCGTCCCGCTCCTCCCGGGCCCGCCACGTGAGACGCTCACCCTGACCCCCTAGAGCGGCTGGCGATCACAATTTTGATCGCGTTCGTCCGGAACTCGCACAGCGCTCCAAGCCCTGAACGCCCGTTTTCGTCGGCCCCGGCCCGGCCCCATCCTTGCTGTGTTCGGCGCCATGTCCAGTCGCAGATCTCGTGTCCTTCACGGAATTGCCGGCGTCTTCGCCAGCCTCGCTCTCGGCAGCCAGGCGCTGGCCGACCCGACAACCACGTCCACCCTGGGCTGGGCCATCGACGGCATCGTCAGCGAGGTGGTTCGTGCCGGGGATGTCGCCTATGTCGGCGGGTCCTTCCGCACGGTCGCACCCTCACCCAACCTGGTGTACGGCTTCGCGACGTTCGCGACCGACTCCGCCGTTCCAGTCCTGCCCCGCCTCGACGTGAACAATCGGGTGCGCGCCGTTGTGGCGCTGCCGGGCGGCGGCTGGCTGATCGGCGGCGATTTCAGCCAGGTCAACGGCGAGCCGCACAACCGCATCGCGCGCCTGCTCGCGGATGGCACGCTCGACTCGTCGTTCACCGTATCGCTGAACGGTTCGGTCCGGGCGATGGCCGTCAGCGGGACCCGCGTGTTCATCGGCGGATCGTTCACGACGGTCGGCGCGACGCCGCGGCTTCGCCTGGCGGCGCTGGACGCCGCGACGGGAGCGCTCGACCCCGCATTCGCGCCCGATGTCGAGGGTGGCTCGACGCCGACGGTGCGAACCCTGGTGGTGAGCGGAGCCACCGTGCACTTCGGCGGCTCGTTCGCCACGGTGAACGGCGCGCCGCAGGCGAACCTCGGCGCAGTAGACGCCGCCGCGGGCGGCTCGGTGGCCGGCTTCACGGGCACGGCGGACGGGCTGGTGAACGCGCTGGTGACCGATGGCACGTCGCTCTTTGCGGCCGGCGAGTTCGTGAACGTCGGCGGCGCGCCTCGGCGCGGTGTCGCCCGCCTGGCGGCGGCGACCGGCCTGGCCGACACCGCCTTCGATGCCGCCAGCGATGGCGACGCCTCGGCACTCGCCCTCTCCGGGACGACGCTGTTCGTCGGCGGTTCGTTTGGTCAGATCGGCAGCCAGTCGCGCGAGCACATCGCGCAGCTGAACGTGGCCGACGGTAACGCCACGTCGTGGAATCCCGGCGCGAATGGCGACGTCGAGAGCCTCGCGCTGGCAGGAACCGCGCTGGTGGTGGCCGGCGACTTCGACGAGGTGGGCGGGGTCGAGCGCATGTATGTCGCGGCTCTCGACACCACGAGCGCCACCAACATCGCCCTGCCGTGGAACCCGTCGCTCAACGACGGCGCGGACTTCGTCCATGTGGACGCGGCGGGCCACGTGTTCACCTCGGGCGCTTTCACCTTCTTCGGCGCCGTCAAGCGCGAGAACCTGGCCGCCATCGATCTGCTGACCGGCGAGCTGCTCCCGTGGAACCCCGGCGCCAACGGCTGGATCCGCGCACTGGACATGCTGGGCAACACCGTCTACATCGGCGGCGATTTCACCACGATCGGCGGCGTGTCGCGCAGCCGCATCGCCGCGCTGGATGCCGTGACCGGCGAGGTCACCGACTGGACCGCCCAGCCGAACGCGCCGGTGAACGGTCTCATGGTCTCGGGTGACGCCATCTATTTCGTCGGTGATTTCTCGCAGGTGAAGAACAGCACGTCGCGCGGGCGCGGCGCCGCCGTCGGCGTCGATGGCACCGTGCTGGCGTGGAACCCCGCCGCGAACGACTCCATCGAATCGCTGTTCGTCGACGGCCAGCGCGTGTACCTCGGCGGGCTGTTCACCACGCTCGGCGGCGTCTCGCACGACCGGCTGGGCGCGGTCGATGCGACCACCGGCGCCGAGGTGACGGCGTTCGATCCTTCGGTGAACGGCCCTGTCTACCGCGTGGACGCGCAGGATGGCCTCGTCTTCTTCGGCGGCAGTTTCGACCTGGTGGACGGCTCCACGCGCGACAACGCGGCGGCGGTGAAGGCCGCGCCCGGCATGCCGGACGACGGGCAGCTGCAGGGATGGAATCCCGGGGTGGGCGGACCCGTCTACGACATCGATGCCTTCGGCGGCCACGTGTACCTGGCGGGTGGATTCGGCTCGGTGGGGGGCAGCTCGCGTCCGGGGATTGCCATGGTGGACGCCCTGGCCAACGGCGGCGCGCTGGACGCGTGGGAACCCGAGGACGTGAGCGGCGGAGCGGTGTCCGTCATCGACACCTCGGAGACGGCGGTCCTGTTCGGAGGCCTGTTGCGGGACCTGGACGGCATCGACATCGGCGCCGTGCTCTATCCGGAAGCCAGCCTGCCGGGTGCGCCGCCGCCGCCCACCACCCCCACCATCCTCGTGCGCGGAGCGCAGCTGACCTTGACGTGGACGGCGCCGCCGCTGGGCGCGCGGCCAACGGCTTACGTGATCGAAGGCGGCAGCGCTCCCGGCGGCCGCAACCTGGCGAACTTCTCGACCGGCAACACCTCGACGTCGTTCACGGCCAGCGGGCTCGGCGCGGGGACCTACTTCGTCCGCATGCGCTCCCAGAACGCGTTCGGGGCCGGCGCCACCAGCCTCGAGCAGGCCTTCGTCGTCGGCGCGGCGGGCTGTTCCGGCCCGCCGGCGCCGCCGCTCGATCTGCAGGCCACGGTGAACGGTTCCTCGGTGACGCTCAGCTGGCGCGAGGCGCCGCAGTCCATCGCGACCGGCTACCGCCTCGTGGCAGGAACCTCCAGCGGCGGCAGCAACATCGGGACGATCCCCGTGGGCGCGGCGACGACCTTTACCACCACGGCGCCGCCCGGCGCCTACTTCGTCCGCGCGCAGGCCGTGAACCCCTGCGGCGTCGGCGCACCCTCGGCCGAGGCCGTGGCGGTGGTGGGCGGCGCGCCCGTGCCGCCGGGACCGGTGTTTGCGCTGTCGGGTGGCGCAACGGGATCGACCGTGTCGCTGGAATGGGCCGCGCCGTCTGTCGGCACCGGACCCTTCCAGTACCGCGTTGAGGCCGGGAGCGCGCCCGGGCTCTCGAACCTCGCCGCGCTGACCGTGGCGACGCCGTCGTTCACGTCGCCCGGCGTGCCGCCGGGGATCTACTACGTGCGCGTGCGCGCCATCGGCGCGGCGGGCGTGGGTCCGGCCGGAAACGAGATCGTAATCGTCGTGCAGTAAGGGCCTGGCACGATAGGGCCAGAAACGCGGCGGCTTCTGCACCGCTGATCAACGCGTTACAGAAACGGCTGCCAACTCGGCCCGATCGTGCCAGGCCCCGGCCGGCCTACAGTACGGCGCGAGCCGCCACTGCGCGGTCTACCGCTTGTTCCGCCGTATCGGCCACCACCGTGATGTGACCCATCTTCCGGCCCGGGCGCGGATCGCCCTTGCCGTACAGGTGGAGCGCCGCGCCGGGCACCGCGAGGGCGGCGTCCCAGTCGGGCTCGCCTTCCGCCCACACCTCGCCCAGCAGGTTGACCATTGCGGCCGGACGCGCCTGCGCGGTGGACCCGAGCGGCAACCCGCAAACCGCGCGCACCTGTTGCTCGAACTGGCTGGTGGCGCAGGCCTCGATGGTGAGGTGGCCCGAGTTGTGTGGCCGCGGCGCAATCTCGTTCACCAGCAGCTGGTTCTCGCGCGTGACGAAGAACTCCACGCATAGCACGCCGACGTAGCCAAGCTCCTCCATCACGCGCTGCGCCAGCGCGCTGGCCTCGGCCGCCACGGTCGTCGGCACGCGGGCGGGCGAAATCGACAGGTCCAGGATGTGGTTGGCGTGCTGGTTCTCGATGGCGCCATAGTCCACCATGGCGCCGTCCAGCCCTCGGGCAGCGACCACTGAGACCTCGCAGGCAAAGTCGACCACGCGCTCCACGATGGCTTCCTGGTGGCCGATGAGGCCCCACACCGGCTCGGCCTGCTCGATGGCGGTGATGCGGTGCTGCCCCTTGCCGTCATAGCCGAACGCGGCCGTCTTGACGATGGACGGCAGACCCACGGTGCCGAGCGCCACGGCGAGCTCGTCGAGCGACTGCACGCGAGCGAAGGCCGGCACGGGGAAGCCGCGATCGGCCAGGAAGGCCTTCTCGCGCGCGCGCTGTTGGGTGACGTGCAGCGCCGACCCGCTTGGCCGTACGGGTGCCAGCTCCGCGGCCAGCTCGGCGGCTTCCGCCGACACGTTCTCGAACTCGAACGTCACAACATCGACGCCGCCCACGAACGCGCGGATGGCGTCGAGGTCCTCGTAGTCGGCGGTAATCTCGAGATCGGCCACCTGGCCGGTGGGCGTATCGAAGCCCGGCGAGAGGGTATGGACGCGGTAGCCCATGCGGCGCGCGGCCAGGGCCATCATGCGGCCCAGTTGGCCGCTGCCCAGCACGCCAATCGTGCCACCCGGATGGACGATGCGGTTCACGGCAGATCCGCGGCGCGTACCGTGGAGGCCTGCGCCTCGCGGAACGCATGAAGCTTCTCGCGCAGGTCGGGCCGTGTGGTGGCGAGGATCGCCACCGCGAGCAGCCCTGCGTTGGTCGCGCCCGCCTTGCCGATGGCCATCGTGCCCACCGGGACACCGCCCGGCATCTGCACGATGGAGAGCAGCGAGTCCAGTCCCTGCAGCGCCGCGCTCTGCACCGGCACGCCCAGCACGGGCAGCACCGTGTGCGCGGCCACCATGCCCGGCAGGTGCGCCGCCCCGCCGGCGCCGGCGATGATCACCTGCACGCCCCGCGCCTCCGCGCCCTGGGCGAACTCCGCCATCCACACCGGCGTGCGATGCGCCGAGACCACAGCCTTCTCGTAGGGCACGCCGAAGCGCTCGAGCTCCTGGACGGCATGCGCCATGGTGTCCCAGTCGGACGTCGAGCCCATAATGACGGCGACGAGCGGGGTGGAAGGCGGCATCAGAGGCAAAGTATATTGCAGCTCACTCGGGGCGCTCGGCGCACTCGGCACTCAGCACTCGCACCCTGCACTCTGCACCCCTGCACCCTGCACTCATCCTCCTATGGACTGGCTCAACTACCACCACCTCCTCTACTTCTGGATGGTCGCACGCGAGGGCAGCATCGCGCGCGCCAGCGAGCAACTCAGGCTCGCCCAACCAACCATCAGCGGCCAGATCCGCATGCTGGAGGATCAGCTCGGCGAGAAGCTCTTCCAGCGCTCGGGCCGCAACCTCGTGCTCACCGACGTCGGGCGGCTCGTGTTCGAGTACGCCGATCAGATCTTCGCGCTCGGCCGCGAGATGCTCGACACGCTGAAGGATCGACCCACCGGACGCCCCATGCGGTTCCAGGTAGGCGTCACCGACGAGGTCTCGAAAATCATCGCGTGCCGGTTCCTGCAGCCGGCCCTGTCGCTTCCCTCGCCCGTCCACATCGTCTGCCGCGAGGGCCCGCTCGAGCGGCTCGTCGCCGATCTGGCCACGCACGCCGTGGACCTCGTCCTCGCCGACGCGCCCATCGGGCCCACCGTCAAGGTGAAGGCGTACAACCATCTCCTCGGCGAGTCGGCCATTACCATCTGCGGCGCGCCGAAGCTGGCCGCCTCCTGTCGCGCGCGGTTCCCGCGCTCGCTGGACGGCGCGCCGTTCGTCCTCCCGACCGAGAACAAGACGCTGCGGCGCGCGCTCGATCAGTGGTTCGAGAAGCAGGGCCTCAGGCCGCGCGTCGTGGGCGAATTCGACGACTCGGCGCTGCTGAAGACGTTCGGCCAGACCGGCGCCGGCCTGTTCGCGGTGCCGAGCGCGGTGGAAGCCGAGGTCGTCAAGCAGTACGGCGTGACG